>Ga0209606_1000466_pt1 | contig 60710 bp, 36 predicted proteins | sample AD_UKC057_MetaG_FD_184412 | JGI IMG/M metagenome (GOLD analysis project Ga0209606, IMG submission 184412) | Active sludge microbial communities of municipal wastewater-treating anaerobic digesters from USA - AD_UKC057_MetaG (SPAdes) (version 2) | ecosystem: Engineered > Bioreactor > Anaerobic >... | reverse complement strand
GGTCGATGCAACCCGAGAACAAGCTGCCCCTTCTGAAACAAGCCATGGAACTCCTGGTGACGCAGTTACGCGAAGACGACCGTGTGGCCATGGCAGTGTACGCCGGCGCCTCAGGGTTGGCGTTGCCGCCGACTTCCGGCGGTGACCGCCAGAAGATCCTCGACGCGTTGAGGAACCTCGAGTCGGGCGGTTCCACCAACGGTGGGGAAGGTATCAAACTCGCGTATAACACTGCAGCGGAATCCTTTATGAAAGACGGCGTGAACCGGGTGATTCTCGCGACGGACGGCGATTTCAACGTTGGCATGACCGATCAGTCAGAACTGATCGATATGATCGAATCAAAGGCCAAGACCGGTGTATTCCTATCGGTACTCGGGTTCGGGATGGGGAATCTCAAAGACTCCACCCTCGAGAAACTTGCCGATAAGGGCAATGGCAATTACGCCTATATCGACGACATGGACGAGGCGCGTAAGGTCCTCGTAAAAGACATGTTAGGCACATTGGTGACCATCGCCAAGGACGTCAAGATCCAGGTCGAGTTCAATCCGGCGCAGGTCCAAGCCTATCGCTTGCTCGGGTACGAGAACCGGAGACTGGCCAAGGAAGATTTCAACGACGACACCAAGGATGCTGGCGAAATCGGTGCGGGGCATACGGTTACCGCGCTATACGAACTGGTTCCGCCGGGCGTGCCGTTCACCAATCCGGGCGTGGACCCGCTGAAATACCAGCAGGCTCAGCCCGCGCTCACGGATGCGGCATCTTCAGGCGAACTGTTTTCGTTGAAACTCCGGTACAAGAAACCGGATCAAGACACTAGCAAGCTGCTTACGTTCCCAGTTGAAGACGAAGGAGCCGCTTACGAGAGCGCGTCCGAGGATTTCCGGTTCGCGGCAGCCGTCGCGGGGTTCGGGATGCTGCTTCGAAACTCGGATTACAAGGGCGCGCTTACATACGGGCAGGTCCTGACACTGGCTGAGCAGGGCCTTGGTAGGGACGAAAACCAATACCGTGCCGAGTTCATTGGACTGGTACGTAAGGCGAACGCCCTGGCAAGCCAGTGACACTGACGGGCCGGGAAAGCACTCTTCCACCTCGGGGGCTTTCCCGGCCCGAATCTTGTCATCATTCCTGTGGCGGGAGCCATCGACCTCATGGTGTCGAGGCCCGCAGGCCTGAGCCAGAATCACTCGTCACCGACAACGGTTTCCCGCTGGATGCGCGGGTCGGTGAAGAAGTCCGACTCGTCGCGGCTGGTGCTTGAGAATTCGGACACGATCGCCCCTTCATCGCCCGCCTGAAACCAATGCAGCGTATCTGAAGGGATGGTGTACTGCTCACCCGGACGAAGCACAATCTCGTGGAAGACGGTGTAGTGCTCTTCGCTGCCTTCAGGCGGCTGGCATACGGGGTTCGGCGCCGGTTCACCCTCGGTGTACAGAAAAACTTCGCCGGACCGGCACCGAAACGTCTCCATCTTGCCCGGCTGGCCCTGGACGTGCGGATGGCGATGCTCAGGGCAAGTCTGGTGCGGAAACATGACAAGTTCCTTGGCGCAGTAGCGGTCCGTATTGACATAGACCACCAGTTCCAAGCCAGTTTTCTCAACCTCGTCGAGGCCGAAATCGGCAATTTCAATGTTCTCGCGTTCTTTCTCTGTAATGGCAATGCCCTTCGCATCGAGCATCTTCGCGGCCCGTTGCTGAAGCCGGTGCAACTCCTCTCGCGTCAACATAGTGCAATCCTCCTGGCCCGTGCTTCGCGCACCCCATGCCTCACAGCACGCTTTACTGAACCGACTCAAATTTACCGGGGCGAGAACGATTATGCAAGCTGCCCTAAACGTTTCCGGACCAACGGATAAGGACGGACGGCCCCGGTAACCGGCAGAACAGCGTGTTCGGGCAGAATCTGGGGTATAATGTAACAGATTTCGCGCGAAAGACGAAGAAAGGAGCTCGGTTCGAGATTGGCGGAGACCGAAGGAAGCGGTATATTCGGGTCTGGCATCCCGATAATTTCATTTTTCTCTGTTTGTAAGAAGAAAGTATGGTATAATCTTCAGGGGAAATACTGGGGAGTATGTCAGGGACCGTGCGAGGAGAAACGATGGTTCTGGCGTAGGGGGATGGATAGGACTTATGACCAAAGCAACAGCACACACCGGCGAAGGCTGGGACCGTCTCGAACGGCTGGTTCTGGACCTTCAGAGCATGTCAGCGGACGGGTTCCGGACGGGGACAGACCAGATTGCCAAGGCGCGCGACCTCCTGGAAGCTGTCAGGAATGACTTCACCACGCGGGGCGAGTCTGCCGCACAAGTCGTGAAGGACATCATGGCAGCAGTTCAATCGTTGCGCAAAGCCACTACGGAAGCCGAAGAGCTGCAACAGACGATTGCCGGTCTCGAGAAGCAGGTCACGGAACGTGACAACGCGATAGAAGCGCAAAAAGAGGCCGCCCTGCAGCTCGAAAAACGCCTCTCGGAACAGGACCAAGCCATCCAGGCGTCCAAGCAGCGGGTAGCCGAACTCGAACGTCAGGCCAGAGAATACGAGGCGTCGCTCGACTCCGAGCTTTCCCGGAAGACTGCCCTGCAACACCAGCTCGATGACCTCGAAAACATGGTGAACGCCAGAAATGTCGACCTCGAGCAAGGTTCTAAGCAAGTGGACTCTCTCAACCTGAGTCTGGCCGAAAAGGACAAAGAAGTTGCCGAATTGCGCAAACGCATTGAATCATTCGAGAGAGGCAAGTCGGACGCCGAGTCGGCGCGGGATGCGCTGAAAGCGCGGTTGGTCGATATGACGGCCGGCAAACAAACGGTCGAGGGCGAAATCAACACCTTGAGGATGGAGGCTGACGGCCTCCGCAAAGATGTGACGAAACTCCGCGAGAAACTCCAGAAAGCGGCAAACACCGAAGCCCGCGTGGCCGAACTCGAGAATGCGCTCAAAGAAGCAACTGACCGGGTTGGTGTGCTCGAGGCGCAACTGAAGGAAGAAACGGCGGACGGCACGAAAGCGTCGGTCGTCGAGCAACTCGCCAAAGCCACGAAAGAGCAGGAAGCATCGAAAAAGGAATTGCGCAAGCTTCGTGCGGAAGTGAAACATTTGAAGACGGCGCGCGCGGAAACGCAGGAACCGGAACCCGAGGCTGTGGCACCCGAGCAGGTGGAATCCGAAATCACTATTGAAGAAGGCGCCGCGCCGGCGGCTCCCGCATCCTCCACGGCTCCAAGCCTTCCGGACGTGGAGGCGCGCCGCTGGAAACTGGGCGAAATCCTGTGGGAAATGGGCGTTATCACATTGGAGCAGCTCGAGGATGCGCTTGAGGTGCAACGGCAGAATCCGCAGGCGAAAATCGGGACGATTCTTCAGGATAAGGGCTTTGCTTCGCCGGAGGCGGTAGCCCAGGCTGTGGCGTTACGGGCCAGGACCGAGTACGTCGAGGTGGATGCGCAGTCGATCGCGCCCGATGTGGCAAGCTTGATCCCCGCGCGGCTGGCGGCCTTCCACAAATGCATCCCCATCCGCGCCGACGACGAGACCGTGACGCTCGCGATGGCCAATGCCCTGGACATCGTGGCCATCGAGGATGTCGAGCGCGTCAGCAAGCGGCGGGTCGAACCCGTGGTCGCGACCGAGCCCCGAATCCTCGCGGTCATCGAGCAGGTTTACGAACGCGGCGCGCCGACTCGCGGCTAGTCTCAGTCGCCTTCGCAGTCCGGGTCATAGCGCGGGAAACACCCGCAAACGGTGTTCAGCGCGCCCCGCTTCGTTTCCATTCGCGTCGACCAGGCGCAGGATCAGCGTGCTTTCCCCGAGAGGCGCGTAATCGAATCGGATCGCCGCCGCAAACCGCGTTGAAGCCGGCGCAGGAAACACTACCGGCTCAACAGAGGGTTCTTGGGCGTTACTCAACTCAACATGCACCTTTGCCCCGTTTAAGAGCTCGGAATTCCCTTTCCACGCGATATCCAGGTCAAGCAGGTCGAAAGGCAACGCTAGAGCAGGGCCTTGGCGCAACTCCAGCAATCCCGCGCGAGATACCGGTTCGGCGTCGGGCCCGGCCTGTTGCGCGCCGGCCTCGGTTGCCGCTTGTTCGGGGAAAGGGGTCAGGCCCAGGAACTCGAGACGGCGTCCTCGAGCAAGCTGCGGTTCCGCCAATACGGTGTTCGTGTCGACGGCGAACATGAGATTGCAGATGGCGCAGGCGATTGCCGACCGCGCGCGGGCATAATCGCGGAGGGACCAGCCGTTGGGTTGTTTCAGGACTCCGCCAATAACCAGGTCCGCCTCAGCGTCGCTTGTTTTGAAGCCGGCTTGGTCTTTGGCGGCGGAGAAGGTCCAACTGGCGCATCCACGAACCGCAGGAGAGGCTTCGACGGACGCGGCCAGATACGAGAGCAGGTCTTCCGCCGCGCGGATGGCGGGCGCATCAGGCCTGGCTTCGCGCGCCTTGGCAATCCAGGTCTCAAGAAGGATGAGATAGCGCAGGTCGTCGACTCCTTCGCGTGCGCCCTCCCATCCGAGGGAAGGTCCGCCGAGCGAATCGCCCTGGGGCAGATAGAGGTGCACAAAGTCCCCGTTCTCGCCGTCGAAATCGTTGTAGAGATCGTTGCTTCCGCCGCGGTATTCCCAGTTGTAAGCGCCGTTAATGCGCGCGGCAACCTGGAAGATGCCAAGCACGTAGCGTTGCACTTCGGGCCGGTACCCTTCGACGTCGTTATTGTAAAGCGTGATGATGTGGCTGCGCTTGTATTCTTCGAGTTTGTCGAAGGGCGCGACCGCGCCGTTGTAATTCCATACGTCGGCATGGGGTCCAGCCAGTTCGTGGAAGTACGCGTCGCCCGGGCCGTCGATTTCAGTGCGCATGCCCGGGAGCTGTTTGAGCAGCCTCAGGTAATAGACATTGCGGTCTCTTTCTTCCTGACCCTGCCAGGCCGGCTCGTCGACAGGCTGAACAATGAATTCCGGCCAGCCTCTTTCCTTGCACGCGTCCTGCATCGCCCGCCAGAAGGTGATATAGGCCGCGTCATGCTCGGGCGTCCCGCAGGGGCCAGCCTGCAGCGCGACGCTCTGGCCGCTATCCGCGAGTATGAGGACCGGCATGGGGAACCCCAAGTCCCGATAGAGGTTCATGAACTGCTCGAATTGCGAAGAGCCGTCAAAGCCAAGAGCGATCTTTCCGTCCTGAAGCACGGTCTTCTCGGTGTCGAGTCCGAAACACAATCCAACGGATGTCATGCCGCGGCTTCGCATGTCGAGGAGGTCTTCCCGCAGGCGCGCGATGCCCGCATCGCCCTTTTCGCAACCCCACGCGCGGTAATACTCGCCGATGAAGTAGCCTTCGGCCTCCGGCAACGTGAATGGCAATACCCGGACCCTTACCGGCAGGCTGAAGGTTCTGCCGCCGGCTTTCAAGAGCGCATCGCAATGGTATACGCCCTCGGCGGCGCCGGCGGGCACACGCACCGAAAGCCAGAATGTGCAGCTTGTACCCTCGGGAAGGGTTTCGAACACGTTCCTGGGCTCCACATAAGTGGGCAGCCCCGCGATATAGTCGTTCGACGAGTACGTGGTCTTTTTGTCGAGGCAGCGAACCCGGCCAACCTGGATAGCATCGGCAGGCAGCGCACCCTGCTCGCATTCGAGCGCCGTCGTCTCGAGAGTAAGGCCGTCGAGGCTGCGCAGCGCATGCACCGAGACGGTGAGCGGCTCGGTTTCGCCCCGCGCCGCCACGCACGACGAGCTGTCGATGCGTTCGCCGGGCCAAGGCAGCGAATTCTGGAACACGTGCGCCAGGGGGCCGCGCGCAAACACCAAGCCGCCGAATTCCAGCTCCGCCGGCGTGGGTTCGGGCGGCTGGGCCAGTTCCACGTAGGCAATGCGCTGGAAACGTTCGGTTGACGTTTCGGTGCGGAAATGGTCGAAATACAGCGTGTAATTCTGGCGCGGCATGCGGATATACGGAAATACGCGGTCAATCCGCGCCACCCCATCGAATCCCGAAGCCAGCCAGATGCGAACGGTCTGCCATGCCTTTGCAGGAATGTTCTCGCCGCCGAATTCGGTTGCGCCATCAGCCTGGTCAATGCGATAACTCAACCCCACAGGCTCCGGCATGGGGTTGTAGACGTCGAAGGCCAGCAACTCTCCTCGCTCGATATCGCCCCCGGGAAGTTTGACCGTCAGGCCGGGCCACGTATCGTTCTCGCTGCCTGCAAAATCGACCTTGAGCGACCATTGTCCGTCGGACACTTGGTCTTGCGTACGTTCAGCCGCGCACCCCGCAGGCTGGATGGCCGCGAATTCCGGGTCTTCAAACGATTCGATGGGTTGTGGCGTCGCGAACGCTGAAGTGGCCACGACACAGCCGGCCAGAACCGGCAAAAAACACTTACGCACGGTCAACTCCTTTTCCTGCGGTGATAGGCCCTTCCCACATGGAGGCACGTGTTCCTCCCCATTAAATCACAATCAAAGCAGCGAATTCAGACTGTCTGCAGGCTCAGAATGTCGGCTAGACGTCCGCGCTACCTTGAACGAGGGCGCTGGTTCCGCAACCGGGCCAGTCCGCATCGCTATGTCAGAAGCACGTTATTCGCCCAGACGATAGAGCTGCAAGTCGTCGAAGTATACCGTCTCGCCTTCTTCAAACCCGTCCAGGACAAGAATCGGGAGGATTTCGGCAACGCGTTCCATGTCTTGTTCGGTGATGCGGTGCACGACCGCGAAGACCTGCCATGACCCGGGCTGCAGGGGCAGCCGGGTGGATGGCGTGGCCACATTGTTTCGGGCGGCGTCGCGCAAGGTGAACGACAACTCGACAGTGCCCCGCGACTGCTGGCCCTCGGGAGCGAATACATAGCACAAGAGACCGTAACGGCCGGGCCGTGCGGGCACGGTCTGCACCGGACCCGCGCGTTTCACTGCCTCGCAGGCGACGGCGCATTGTCCGGTATGCGCGACCGCTTCGGACCGTGCCATGCGGCCGGCGCTGTCTTTGACCCACCACGACCAGCCCTCAGCAACAGACCCCGAACCCTCTTCGAACGATGCGTTGCGGGTGAGCAGTTCGCCTTTCTTGTCTGCGAGTTCGAGGAGCATCGAGGCCTGCTCCTTCACTTGCGGGATAGCGCCTTCCGCGGCGATGCGTGTCAGTTCGTGGCGGACGGGGCTCTCGGCCGCGGCCAAGAACGGCATGAGCGCGCCGAGTCCCGCGGCGCCCATGGCATCGTTTTGCAGGGCCTCGTACTGCGTCATCGTGAGGGGATGCTGCAAGACCGGGTGGGCGGGGAAAACCTCGAGAGCAAGATGGCGGCGTTTGGCAGCGTATTCGGACCGCTGCTCAACCGATGCCAGCAACGCCATCACCTCGTCTTGCGTGGCGGGCGGCGCCTCGATCGGTGCGTTGAAATCGAAGGCGTACGCCGAGGCCTCATAATACTCAAAGGCTTGCAACAAGAGCCGCGTGCGGTATTTCTGAGGCTCCGTGAGGGCCTTCTCGACGGCAGCTTCGAGCCATTGCCGGCTCTTCTCGATGTCGTCGCGAGTGATGTCGCGGAGATAGCCGGGGGTCGAGAAAGACAGGTATTGCCCGCCCTTTGAGAACCACTTGGAATCCAGCACGCGGCGGGTCCAGAAATCTTCCCAATGCGCGTAGTACTGTTTGAGAAACGGAGCGGCCTCCTCACCGGCGCAGCGCGCATACCACTCGTCGAGGAGCGCGTCCACGTCCGCGTTGGGGTCCCACTGGAGTCTGAGAGAGATGTACAGCTTCGGGCCCTCTCCCCAGTTGGGATAGGCTTCGGCGTACATGGCCCGTACGCCGGTGGCGCACCCGAACCGATAGTATTCGGCCATGTGGTGGAACCAGACGCGCGGCAGGCAGTAAGGCGTGCCGTAGATGTAGTCGTACCATCCCAGAACGGGGCTCTTCGCATGCCATTGGCGCGTGAGAGCTTCACCGGTTTCGCGAAGTTCCGGGTCCTTCCATTTCATGCGGTCGTAGGTCATGTACGGGATCAACCGGGGATGGACCGAGACATTCCCGGGCGGAGCGGCGACTTCACTGTAAGCCAGGCACCCGAACCATTTGTCGGGAAACCGTTCGAGAACGCCTTCAATAACCTGGTTGGCCCAATCGTAGTAGAGGTCCGAGTAATCGACGCGGTCAAGGAAGTTTTTCTCGCCGGAGATGCGCGCCAGGCAATGCTCACATTCGCAGTACCCGCTGCTGTCGTTGGCGCCGAGAGAATAGGAGGTCGCGTCGGGATGAGCTTCGAAAAACGCGATGATGTTTTTGATCGCTTCATCGACGATGCCCGGCGCGGTATAACAGGGTTGCCACTCGTGGGCGCTGTTGTTCGGGGGCAGGAAGCGCTCACCATTGTGCACGGGGAAGAATTCCGGATGGCTCGCCGCATAGGTTTCAGGCGGAAACAGGTTGAGGAGATTGTGGTGGAAGCTCACCCGCCCGTGCATACGATTGCGCCGCGCCCACGTGCTCTGAGCATCCCCCGCCAAACCGCTGAACAGGCGCGAAAAAACGGCGGGTTCCTGCCGGACAGGCTCGGGGGGAACAGAAAGAGTACTGCTGACCGGCACATCATCGCCGTGCTCGCCGGGGAGGAGCCAGCGCACCCCAACGTACCGCTCGAGGAACTCGCACACGCCGAATTCGGTGCCCCAATCGGTGGGGCCGGCGATCGCGATGATATTGGCATCAGGAAACGCGATATCGAAGCCATCCTCGTCGAGACCGGTTTGATCGGGCGTCTGCCAAGCCGTTCCCGAACCGAGGCAGATAGCGGCGCCTTCGGGCGGCAACGCGCTGGTCACCGGCAGCCGCGCCCCCGTTGCACGCTCCACGTAAGTCACGAGAAGTTGCGCTGCCTCCTTCACCTGCGGGGAAGCCGCGTCATCCACCACGACGGTCGCAACGGGCGTGCCCTCACGCACGATGTCGAGGGCACAGACCGGGGCCGAGGAAACAGCCAGCCCCAGCATGATCAGGAACGCCTGAGCTTGATAAGAATGCCTTGTCCAGCGGGAAGCCATAGGTCTTCTCCTGAATTCAGGGGGTTCTCCGGCAGCCTCCATACCGCCCTTACCCAATAGTAAGTGGCGGAGGCGCCACGTTCAATCCTGTCATCTTAACCTTGAGGCCCGGGCCGCCTTCCCGATGCAGCGTACGGCCTCGTGATGGACGGTGCCGGGGCCAAGGACGCCCGGCGGGACAAGCCGCGCGGTTCGGATTCGCAACTCCTTGGGTCAGTCCCGATGGTTTTTCTGGCGGTCGGGCACGCGGTGGGAAAGAAGCCAGCGGGGACGTTTGATGAAGGGGCCGTTTTCGAAGGTCTGTTCGATTTGACCGGTCTGTTCGAGGTGGTCAAAGCAGCTTCGCATACAGCCGCGCGACCCCTCGATGCCGTAACTGCCGTCTCCCCCCCATTCTTTGATGCGGGCGTGTCCCTCTACGATGTACCCGGAGGGATCCTCTTCCGTGGGCCGCCATTTCCCGAGCGAAAACGGCCAGCAGAGCTTGTAGGCGGCTTCTTCGGAGACCTCCTGTTTCCGCACGTCGAATTCGTAACCTGGGAACATCTTGTGGATGAACGGGGAGACGCGCGGGTCGCCTCCATGGTAGCAGAGAGTGCAACGCCCCATGTGAACGCCGGCCCACTCATAGGTCTTGTCTTCAATCCGGATGGATACGGTTTTGCCGCCGGTCTTGTGCGGGATGGCATCGGGGCATCCCTGGACGCACGCCATGCAGCGGTCGCAGATGGATTGTGGTTCGACGAGGGGATCGGGTTCGAGTTCAGCGTCGGTAATGATGGCCGCGAGCCGGACCCGCGGCCCGAATCTGCGGGTGAGGAAGACTTTCGACCAGCCGATCTCGCCAAGTCCGGCCGCAATACCGGCGATTCGGACCGCGAGATGCACGTCGGGCGCGACAGCCCCGGGACGAACCGGCGCGACAGGTGGTTGCGACTCGGGAACGCCGGGGTAGTACGGCACGGCCTCCCATCCGTGGTCCTCGATGAAACAGGCGGCCTCATAGACGCCTTTAGGGATGAAGAAACTGTTCAGCAGGCCGTGGTAGCCGAAGTAGGTGTAGTTGGGCCAGTAAGTGCCCTCTTCAATGCCCCGCCAGTTGCCGCGCAGGATGCGCCGGGCCACGACGATGACCGATTTCGCGCTGGGCATGATCGCTGACGGGTGCATGCGTTCGGGTGCGCCGTCGAACCGCTCAATGTTGGCAACGCCGGCGAGGTCGAGGCCCTGTTTCAGCGCGAAGTCTTTAACGTCCCGTGCCGTGAGTGCCGCCATGAGTCAATTCTCCACGATGCGGGCAGTGCCGGTCTTGTCGATGCGCCATGCGGGGCGCTGGCGGAAGGGCTGCTCGAACGCGTTGCCCGCCAATCCGGCTTCTTCGAGGTGATGTACGCAGGTGCGCGTGCACAACGCGGCGGTGCGGTCCGGGTTGCCACTGGGGTGGATGCGGTTCGGAAACGCGCCGTTCCTGCAGGCGCGGCAGACGTCCCAGTTTATGTGCGCCGTCTTCATGACCATGCCGCAGACGACGCGCTCGTCTGCCTGTGCGGAATCCATGGCGTCCAGAGGACAGGCTTGGATGCATTCGCCGCACTCGTCGCAGACAACGCTCCCGCAGAGCGGGTCAGGGTCGAGGACGGCGTCGGTCAGGATGAGCTGGAGGCATTGGCGCGGACCGAAGCGCGGAGTCATGAGCGCGCCGCTCAGCCCGAACCGGCCGAGTCCTGCGCGCACGGCGGCCTCATCGAAATCGAGCGTGACATTGGGAGCGGGGGCATCGGGCCGGACCGGGACTCCCATGGGCGGCACCTGCGCGGGAAGATAAGGGAGGGGGACGGCTTCCCAACGGTGGTCCTCGAGATACTGGGCAACGCTGACCGTGGTCAGAGCGAGGAACCGGTCCGGCACCCAGTTGTGCGCATACTGTGCGTAGATAGCGAACTGTGTGCCTTCTTCGATGCCGCGCAGGCAGCCCCGCGCTATGCGTTTGCCGAGAACGATGACCGAGTGCGTCTCCGGGAAGATCGAGCAGGGATGATGTTCGGCCGAAATCCCATCAAACCTGTCAATCGGGGCGATGCCGATGAGGTCGGCGCCGACTTTGTGCGCGGCCGACTTGAGTTCTTCCGTAAATGTCATTCCGATTCTCCTCTACAGGGCGAAACGGCGGGCGGCGTGCCGGGGCAACGCGAACGTCCGCACGTGCGATTGAGCCATCCCGCTTACCGCAGCGCCGCCCCGTCCGTGCGCTGGCCCGTGAACGGCACGGGCTGAGTGTTGGCGCGATCGAGATCGATGATGCGGATGTTGCGCCAGCGGATTTCTTTGGTTTCGTCGTCTTTCGAAGCGTGCACCTGGAGCGCGATAAACCCGCGCTGGGTCATGAAATCGTCGAGATCGGCGACGGGGACGCCGTTAACCCAGGTCTTGATGTTCTCCCCGCGGGCTTCGATGCGGAAATGGTTCCATTCATTCTGCTTGAACGCTTTTCGGGCTTCTTCTTTTCCTTCGAGGTTAAAGAGCCATCCCCGGCGCGCTTCGTCGTAGATGCCGCCGGTCCACGCGCGATCAGAGGGATCAATCTCGACCTGATAGCCGTGCACGCGGCCGTTCTTAAACCATTCGAAGCTGTTGCTGCGAATTTGCACGCCGGAATTCATGCCCGGGTCGACTTTGAACTCGAGTTCGAGGATGAAATCTCCGTAGTGACGTTCGGTGCAGAGGAACGTGTTGTCGGTCCCCGAGACGCGCTTACCGTTTACGTTCGTGCCGGGAACGGTGGTTCCGACAATGGCGCCGTCCTCGACGCGGTAGGGAGCCGTGCCGCCGCGCTTGATGAAGCCGTTGAGCGTTGCGCCGTCGAAAAGGGTTATCCAAGGGCCGTCTTCCTGGGCGTTTGAGAACGGCGCGGCACACAGGAGGGCGAGAATTGCGAGTGTTGCGTGTTTCATCGTATGCAGCCTTTCACAGATGCTCATGAGTCGAGTTACAGGGCCCATGGTTCACGCATGGACGGTTTGACCATGCCGTTGGCATCGGCATTGCCGGGAAATTCCTCTTTCTCAGGGTCCCAGCGGAGTTGTTCGCTTCCCAAAACCATGGCGATATTGCCCAGGTTGCAGATGCTTGACGAACGATGGCCGACCTCGGCGTTGCATATGGGTTGTTCGCGGGTCCGCATGCAGTCCAGGAAGTTGCCCACGTGGTCGCTGCTTTCGTAGAGGCGGACATCGCCCTCTCCGATGGGTTTCTCGAGGATATCGTCGGGAACCGCCCGGATTTCTTTGCGATCGACGCAGATGGTGCCTTCGGAGCCTTCGAAGTAGATGCCGAAGCGGCCGGTGCGGCACGTCAAGCGCACGCCGTTCTCGTAAAGGCACTCGAAGTATACCTTCGTGGCAGTGGTGAACAGCCCGGACTGGGGGAACTCGCCGTTGCCGGAGATTTCGATGGGCCCGGAAGCGTCCATGTCGAGGGCCCATTGGGCGATATCGAGGTTATGCGCGCCGAAGTTGGTGACCTGTCCGCCGGAGTAATCGAGAATGAAGCGGAACGTGTAGTGGCAGCGTTGCTCATGGTACTCGGCCCATGGCGCGGGGCCGAGCCACATGTTGTAGTCGAAGCCTTCGGGCACGGGCTGCGGCTGCCAGGCAGGTTCGCAGGTTCTGTTGTTGGCCGGGATGCCCACGTTGATGGTGTGAAGCTGGCCGATGCGGCCGTTGTGCACGAGTTCGCATGCCCGGCGGAACCGCGCGTCGGAACGCTGCTGGCTGCCGGTCTGGAGGATGCGTCCTTCCTTGGCAACCGTGTCGCTCAATACCCGGCCTTCGTAGATCGAGTAGGCCAGAGGTTTCTCGACGTAGGCATCCTTGCCATTTCGCACCGCATCAAGCGCGGTGAGGACGTGCCAGTGGTCCGGCGTGGCTATCAGTACGGCGTCAATGTCGTCCCGGCGGGTGATTTCACGAAAATCGTCGTATCCGGCGCAGTCCGAGTTGCCGTAGTGGCGGTTGACCGACTCGACAACGGGCTTGAGATGGGCCTTGTCGACGTCGCAGACCGCCAACACCTGGACCGTGTCGCGCCTGAGGAAGTCCTTCACGACGTCGACGCCGCGCCCGCCCGCGCCAATCATGCCGAGGGTGATGCGGTTGCTCGGGGCATTGTTGCCGGAGGCTGCCAAGACGGTCGATGGCACGACCGCGGGAAACGCAGCCGCCGCACTTGCCGCCGCGGCGCTTTTGAGGAAGGTTCGTCGGTCTACACGCGGTTTGGAAGACATGCGGCATACTCCTGCAAAGTTTGTCGAATCTGAATGGCTTCACTGTAGCAGATTTCGGGACGATATCGAAATTGGAATGCCTTCACATCTTCGCAAGGGTCGAAAAACCGGCAAAGCGGCAGAGCCGGAGCGGACCCGCGCAGGTTTGAGGGGTGGAAACGTGAAAACCTGCTCAGAGGCGCCAGGAAAGAAGTCTAACCGGCGTTATTCAATTCATATAGCCGGAGCTTCTCGTACAGGGTGCTGCGCGAGATGCCTAACGCTTTCGCGGCCTTTGAAACATTGCCCCCGTACCTGGTCATGGTATGTGCGATGTGCTTCTTCTCGATATCAGCCAGGCTGGCGGCATCCTGCCCTTCCTCCCGGCGCCGCGGCCCGGATAGGTTATCAAGAGCATCTTCCGCCCGGATGGTGTCGCCTTGGGCAATACTCACTGCCCGCAATATGCAGTTGCGCAACTCGCGGACATTGCCGGTCCAATTCTGAGTCTGCAGAATCTCCATCGCCTCAGGCGCCACCGCCCTGACGGGGCGTTTCGCCTGCTGCTTCGCCAATTCGAAAAAGTGCTGCGCCAGTTCGGGGATATCCTCAACCCGCTCGCGAAGGGGCGGCAACGAGATCTCAAATCCGTTAAGACGGTGAAACAGGTCCTCGCGAAAGGCGCCTTGCTGCGCGGCGGCACGAAGATCACGGTTCGTGGCGGAAACCACCCGCACGTCCACCCTCGAATCCTGATCGGCCCCCGGCCGGCGGTACGTGCCGTATTCGATCGACCGGAGGATACGCGCCTGGTTGGAAAGACTGAGGTCGCCCACCTCGTCAAGGAAAATAATGCCTCCATGCGCTTCCGCCAGAAACCCCCGCGACGAACGGTCCGCGCCCGTGAACGCTCCGCGTTCGTAACCGAACATGAAGCTCTCGAACAATTCGTGGGGAATGGCCGCGCAATTGACCGTGACAAAGGGCCCCCGTTTTCGCGACGATTGCTGGTGGATAAGCCGCGCCGCAAGTTCTTTTCCGGTGCCGGTCTCCCCCGTGATAAGGACGCTCAACTCGGACTTCGCCGCGAGTCCAATGCGCTGGCGCACCTGGCGCATGGATTTGCTGTTTCCCACAAGAGATAGGCTTTCGCCCGCCCGTGCGCGCAGATACTCATTATCACGGCGCAACTGCTCCATGTCTTCCACGGTCCAGAAAACCGGACCAAGCGACTGGCCCAGCAAGACCAGAAGACGGAGATCGTCTTCCACAAACACGCCATGCGGGACCCCGGTAAGTAGTACCAGCGCTCCTACAATCGTGCCGCCCGCGATCACCGGCGTTATGAGCGTGAAGGATACCCCTGTCTCATCTCCGGTCTTCTGCGGGTTGACGCTGAGAAATCCCCGCTTTTCGCGGAGCGCGATGTGAACGCTTTCCGAGGGAAGGATTTCCGCGTTCGTCACCTCCTCATCGAGCACAAAAAGCCCTTGTTGCTCATCACTTGATAGAATCCACAACGCAAGCGGACGAAAACGCTCCTTAAGCGCTCGTTTGAGCAGCGTAGTGAACTCTTCCCGGTTGCGGCACCGGGCAAGCCTCGTCACGATCTGCTGAAGCGCCAACAGATCCTGAATTGTCCGGGGGCTTTCCTGTTCCGCGTCCACGCTCCCGTCGGCTCCCAGGAAAATGGGGCGTCTCAGGTCGATGGACTTGGTGTCCGAGGGCGGCTCGTTCTTCTTCCTCGCATCCGTCTCTGGGTGGGACTGCACCAGAAGAAACCGTTCTCCGCCGATGGTCACCTCGTCCCCTGTCTCAAGAACGCCTGTTCGCATGGGGAGTCCGTTGACAAGCAGCGGATTGCGGCATCCCAAGTCTTCGAGACGAATCTGTCCGCCCGCAAGAAGGAACCGGCAGTGCCTTCTCGAAACAATGGGATCGTCCAGCACGATGTCGTTGCCTTCCTCGCGGCCAAGAGTAAGGCCCCTTTCACCCAGTATCCAGCAGGCCCCCTTCGTGCGTCCCCCAATCGACACCAATTGCATTACGCGTCTCGCTCCTAACGGCTGGCAGCCGGTTCCAGCGGGTGTGCCTCGGGCACATAAGAGCTTGCACCCGGACATATTTCAGTTACTGGAATAACTCTGGCACGTGTTATAATACCACAGGGCCGGATGGACGAGAGCACAAAACGGTCTTTTCTATGAGAACCCAGTCTTAATCTCGAGTCTGAACCTGGTCCCGCGAGGAGAAAGGGCGTGTCCGTGTCGAGGTCGCATTCTCTCGACCCTATGAAGCAGGACGCGGAACGTATGTAATATGAACACCCTCGAACCTGGTTCCCTGTTCGGGAAGTACCGAATTCACAATATGATCGGGCGAGGTGGGATGGGTGTAGTCTATGTTGCCGAAGACACCAGCCTCGGAAGGCGCGTAGCTCTCAAGGTATTGAGCCCCGACCTCGTGTCGAGCAGTGCTTTCGAAGAACGGTTTCGGCGTGAGGCACGTATCGTCGCAAGCCTTAACCACCCCAACATCGTCCAGATACATTCCCTCGACAACATCGACGGAAGGCTGGTTATCGACATGACCTACGTCGAGGGGGGCTCTCTCGCTGATGCGGAAGCGATGCGGCGCGCCACACTCAGCCAGTCGCTCCAATCGGTGGGGGACGCGCTCGCCGGGTTGGCCAGCTGCCACCAGGTAGGCATCATTCATCGGGATGTGAAGCCCAGCAACATTTTACTTGGCCGGGAAGGCATTGCTCTCCTGTCGGACTTCGGCCTCTCGAAGTGCCTCGCCGCCCACCACGAAGCCGCCGTGAGCAGCATGGCTTCGTCGTGCCTCTTTCTGGGCACCCCCCGCTATGCGCCCCCCGAATCCTGGGAAGGTAAGGAACCCACCCCGTCGTGGGACGTCTATTCCGCCGGGGCGGTCATTTATGAAGCCGCCAGCGGCCACGCGCCCCACGAAGCCAATTCGCCGCTGGAGTTGATCCGCAGCATTTACGAGAACGCTGTGCCGCCGCTATCGGACATCAATGAAGCCATCACGCCGGCCCTGAGCAAAGCGGTGGCGCAAATGCTGGCCCAGAATCCAAACGACCGGCCCCAAAACGCCAGCGCAGCGCTCAAGTTGCTGTCGGAATGCCCTGAATTCGCGGAGAAGAAATCGGCGAGGCTCTCGACCATTGTTCAAGTAAAATGGCCGCCAAAGAGGGCCCCCTTCCGTTTGCGTCTCGCGAAGATGAAGCGTCCTCTGGTCATTCTCGCCGCGGCCGCGTTTATCCTCGCGATAGCCAGTCTACTCCCCTTGAAGAGCTGGTTCTCCTCCCTTCCCGGCGAGGGTGCGCGTCCCCGCGCTGCATCAGACCACTATGTGTTCAACACGACAGACACTCTGACCAGCGAGCGCTGGGCGGAACACTGGCTCATGATTCGCGGCGGGGAACAGCAAACGTGGCAGGTTCTCGCCAGCAAAGGAACCGATCTTATCTACCTTCAGGCCTCCCCCAACGATGAATCATTTGATTTTCTGGGGCATTGGGCCCACTACACAGACAAGACGGCCCGGGCATTTCGTCACGGCACTGTCCAAGGCGCCGGAAAATGGGTGCGTGAGAATGAACTCATGACTGCTGTACTGCAATTCGAGTGCGCACTCGATGGTTCTCGATGGCAGGGCGCGTTTCTTCTGGATAGAACCGTTTCCGACGAGCCCCCCGGCCAATTCATGGCCGCTCTCGAGTCGACCGGCCTGTTCACTCGACTGGTGTATTGCGAATTGATCCCCCGAAATCTGGATTGGGCGGAAGAGGTCGAGAACCTGTTTATCGCGAAGGATATTCCCAAGGTCACGGTGCCGTTCCTCGCGGGGTCCGATGCCCCCATGCAGATCGACGGGCAAGCAACGGAAACGATATGGCGGCAAGCAGCAGCGAACGCTGGTCCGGAGTCTGGAGTGCTCAACGCGCAGTCCGAGGGCAGTGGCGCCACGCTGACTGTCTGCCGGGACAAGAACCAGTTGTATTTCTATCTCGCTTCGCCAACCCCACTGGATAATCCTGCATTGACCCTTCGATTGTTGACGCAATGTGACGCGCAGCCCAATCAGATCATCTCGTGGAAACTCGTCGTGGACCAAAGCAACGCCATTCAGTTGCATAAGGTGGCGGGAGACAAGGAGTATCCTCAGAACAGCCATGCAGTGGCGGTGTCATCTGGCGAAGCCAAGGGGCACCGGGTCGAGATGGCAATGCCTTTCACCGATTTGGAACTTGAAGAGGGCCCTCTCCCGGATACTCGCTGGCGGTTGTCTGGCGCGTTTGCAGACGCGCAAGTTGAGCCTGTCAAGGCGGCGGTTTATTGGGGACGCGCCGCAGGAGCATCGCCTGTACATGGCGCGATCCTCTTATTCGGACCTTCGGAGTAGCCAGCCCCCGGTGCGGCAGTTGGCCCCGGCCGTGTGGCCCGGCGGATGGCCGGGTATGCTTCTGTGTTTCGTGATCGTCTGGGGGCAGCACGCAAGCGGACAAGACACAGGGTCTCTGAATCCATCCTCTTATCCCGATCAATTGATCGTTCTCGAAAACTCGCTTTACTTCGTAGCCGACGACGGTATCCACGGACGCGAGATCTGGCGCTACACACCCGAGGATGACCTGAACAAGGCCGCCGAATGCTCGCTCGTCACCGACTTGATGCCTGGTCAGGGAAGTTCCAACCCTGAAAGATTCCTTGCGGCCGGTAACTGTCTCTATTTCTCGGCCGTCGGACCCCGCATAGATCGCTGGCCCTGGGTGTTGCGCAAGAACGAAACCCAACCTGCGGCAGTCACAGAAGCAACAGACACCTTTCTGGTCGACCCACAGTTTATGGACCAGGATGCCCGCAATGTGTACATGGCAGCCGCGACCAGCGCCACTTCCCGGTTTCTCTATCGTATTCCCCGCGGCAGCGCAACCGCCGAACGTGTAGCCGAATTTGGCCCCAACAGGCTATCGGAAGCCCAGCGAACCACTATCGGACCCGACGGCTCCTTTTACTACTATTTGGGAGGGCATCTCATCCGCCTTTCGGAAGGGCAACTCGTTGATCTGGCCGATTTTGGCGGCGCCACAGATCTCTTCCTGAGCGGGGCCATAGCGCCCCTGCGCGACTGTATTATCTTGGTGGGGTTCGATGACGGCCACGGCCGCGAGGTGTGGCGCTCAGATGGCACGCGGGAAAGCACCCGGCTGATGAAGGACATCGCGGACGGTCCCGGCTCGTCGCGAATAACAAGTTTCACGTTGTGGCGGGATGAACTCTACTTTGGCGCCGATGATGGCCGCTGCGGCAAAGAACTCTGGAAAACCGATGGCACCACCGAAGGCACCAAGCTGCTCAGAGACCATCTTGAGGGGCCTTCACACGGCGATCCCCATTATTTCGCCGCGGCAGAGAACTGGCTATTCTACCTCGCCCACGACGAGAACCACGGAAAGGAGCTGTGGCGAACCGACGGAAGTCCCGAGAACACCGTCTTGGTCGCGGACCTCAAACCCGGTCCCTTGGGCAGCGACCCTTGGCAGCTCACGCCGTTCAATGGGTTGCTTTTCTTTTGCGCGGACAGCGCCGAGTACGGGGAAGAAATCTTCGTGAGTGACGGCAACGCCGACGGCACTCACATCCTGAAAGACATCGTTCCGGGAGAAGGCGATTCCGGCCCTGATAACCTTGCCGTATTGGGCAACCGACTCTTCTTCACATGCGACGACGGCATACACGGCGAAGAACTGTGGGTTACTGACGGCACTGCCGAAGGCACCCGGTTAGCCGCGGATATCTATCCCATCCGGATGAATCCGTCTTCGTCGCCGCACAACCTTGTAGCTGTCGGCGAGCGTGTCTTTTTCACCGTTTACCACCAGATGACGGGCGAAGAACTATGGGTGAGCGACGGCACTTCTGACGGTACGCGTCTGGTGCGCGACATTGCGCCTGGCCCGCTGGACAGTGCTCCGTCAAGCCTGACCGTGTCGGGAAACCGGGTTTTCTTCGCAGCCCGCACTCAAACGAATGGTTGTGAGCTCTGGTTCTCCGACGGCACCCTCGATGGCACGCAGCTTGCCTGCGACATCAACGAGGGTCCCGAAGGAAGCAATCCACGGTGTCTTTGTCCCGACGGCGAGTCGCTCCTCCTCGTAGCCGACGACGGCAAGAGCGGGGAAGCCTTGTGGCGGTATTCTCTGGCCACATCATCCGCAAACGGCCCGGCACATCCTGGGGAAGCCGGTGCGCAGATAGCCGATGTCTTTCGTTTGTTCAACAACGTTTACGCCTATGTTATTGATAAAAATGGGCATGCGAACCTCTGCCGCATCGAGGACAACCCTGACGGCCTCGCGCTCATCGTCCAGAATGACGCTGTATCGGCCTTGAACATTCCCGAGGAAATAAGCGTGGCGGCAACGCCCGTGTCCGGCGCAGTGCCGCCAGAACTCTCTGAAGCCGGTCTCGTCGGGCTCGTCCATCCCCTCGGAGCTCAAGAGACCGATCGCACAACTCTTCCGTTGGGAGAAGTGCTCCTGTGCGTTCTCGACGTCCCCGGCCATGGCGCGGAACTCTTCAGCGTTCGCTGCGATCCGCGGTCACTGCAGTTGGTGAGAGACATCTTCCCCGGCCCTGCAAGCTCGAGTCCGGCCAGTCTCTGTGAGGCTGGCGGATTGGCCTATTTCACGGCGGAACATCCCACGGAAGGGCGCATCCTCTGGAAAAGCGATGGTAAGGCTGAGGGCACCGGTGTTGTTATGGGCCAAGTTGAACTGATACTCTCCTTCACGATACCCGCATATGAAGTTGCCGCCCTCGACGACACGCTCGTCGTCGTCTCCGAGGCGGGCCGGTCTTCTCCGCGCGAACACAAAGACATTGAATTGCGTTTCATCCCTCTAGCCGAGGCAATAGAGGAAGACAGGATTTTCAGCATCTGCGTGGGCAAACAAGGCTCGTGGCCACGGCAATTGACAAGGGCTGGCAACCATATCTTCTTCACTGCAAATGATGGCATCCACGGCGAGGAACTCTGGATAACCGACGGCACCCAAGAAGGGACCCGCCTCGTGAAAGACATCCTGACTCCAGGCGACCTCTCGCCTCTCACCCCGTAACCGGGAAACGGCCCCGAAGCAGGGCGGCGGCTTTTCTTGTCACCCGAAGCCGTGAAGGTCACGAACGTTGATAGTTCGACAATCCCCGCGTTGCGAGGCCCGGGCGTCTCAAGCGCATATCTCCACTCAGTCTCTTCAAACAAGCGAAAATAGTTGCCGGAACACGCCATTCGGCAGCTATACTATTCCCACAACCAGGAAAGGGGAAGCGCCATGACCGAATCCATCCAGGACGATCCCCAGCCGGGTGCGCAGCCCTTCTTCAAGACCCGGGGCGTCGTCATCACTCCTCAGGATCTGACCCTGGGCAACTGGCCGGAACGCGCCAAGCGCGCGGGATTGACGACCATAGCCCTGCACCCCTTCCCAAAGCGGTTGATCGAGTTCGTCGAGTCTAATGACGGGCAGGAGTTCCTGGATACGTGTCGCGAGCTGGGTCTCCGCGTCGAATACGAGTTGCATGCCATGGCCGAGCTGCTGCCGCGCCACCTCTTCGATAAGGACCCCTCGCTATTCCGCATGACCGATGAGGGCGAGCGAAGCCCCGACGCAAACGTATGCGTGCACTCGGCCGCCGCTCTGGAAACCGTTGCCGCGAACGCCGCGCGGGTTGGAAACCTTCTCAGACCAACTACCGGCCGTTATTACTTCTGGGGCGATGATGGCAAACCATGGTGCCGCTGTCCCAAGTGCCGGGAGCTGTCGGACAGCGATCAGGCGCTTCTCCTCGAGAATGCGGTTGTTGAGGCTCTCGAAGCGTTCGATGAGCGCGCCCAACTGGCCCATCTCGCGTATGTAAATACGCTGGCGCCGCCGGCCACAGTCAAGCCTGGCCCGCGCGTCTTCCTCGAGTTCGCGCCCATTCGGCGGAGATTTGACAAGCCTCTCGATGCTCCCGGCGTCGATGAAAATGAGAAACTCCTTGACTTGCTGGACGCAAACCTCGCGGTCTTTCCGGCCGAGACGGCCCAGGCGCTGGAATACTGGCTGGACTGCTCGCTCTTTTCACAGTGGAAGGAGCCCCACGTGAAATTGCCATGGTCCCAGCAGGTTTTGGAAGCGGACCTGGGCGTCTACGGCTCGAGGGGCATCCGGCATATCACCACATTCGCGGTGTATCTCGATGAACACTACCTCAAGACCTATGGCGAACCGCCCATCGACTCATATGGTCAGGCACTCGCCGCCTACCAGCCGGGGTAAGCAGTCACACATATGTAGCGTCGCCAACCAACGCGATTCCCAGGTATAGAAGTGGAGCCGCCATGACAAGACACACGAATCCACTTACCCGGCCCAGACCAAGCCGGGCCGACAACTGCGTCACGCTGCCGGTCACACCCTCTGGCATCCTTCGGGCTGACATCAAAGAGGCCCTGGGATGGGAACGCCAACCCAACGATCTCGTGGGTTCTATCATACTCTGCAAATGAGTCGCGGGGTTTGCCGTTGTTCGTCGAAGCAGGCCCATGTCCTTCAGATAGAGTGCGGCCCATTTTTATCGCATGTGTTGCGGCTAACCCTCCGCGATCTTTGCCCAACAGGAGCTATCTTCCGGCGGCCAACAACTCGTCGTCAACGAAGCGCGCGTCTTCAGGATTCGGCGCCACAAAATAGGCGCCCTCGATGCCCGGGTCGGGAAACTCCGTCAAGGTCACTTTGCGCGACGCCGGACCCGGGTACCATTGTCCCGGATCCCACACTTCCACCGTGCATGCCAGCCCGCCGGGGTGCACGGAATCGTCTGCAAAGGGGCCCTCAAGCGTGTCCGGGTTCATAGTGAGCAGCCGCGGCTGGCTCTCTCCCATCCCCTCGTTATAGGCCTTGTTGAGCCCAAACACGAGCGGCCCGTACATGACCGCCACCCGCCCAACCTGCGACCTGCGCCCCTTTACCAGACGCAGCGCCATCGGCAACGACAGTGCCACCTCATCTCCGTTCTTCCAGGTACGTTCGACGGTGCACACGGTTCCCGGCGCGCAATCCGCACCGGCCGGCTCGCCGTTCACCTTCACCGACGCATTCGCGCACCAGCGGGGAACCCGAAATCCCAATGCGAACGCGTTTTCCCCCTCAAGCGAAACGCGTACCCGCACGGTTCCTTCCGACGGATACGCCGTGTCCTGCGTCAGCCTGACCGTCGTGCCGTCTTTCAGCGCCGTCTCGACCGTGGATGGCGTATAGAGATTCACAAGCAGCCCTTTACCAGTCCGGTACACGACATATTTCGGCAAATCCCCTATCCCCCGGCGGTAGTTGTTGGGACAGCAATAGGTGTCCTTGTCGAAGAATACCCGCGGCGCTTCGAACGGCGTGTAATAGCGCAGAAGACGCCCGTCGGGCGACTGCGCGCCGAACAGCGTGTTGTGAATCGTGCGTTCCATCAGATCTCCGTACAGGGACTCGCCGCTCTGGCGCATGAGCTCATCGTAGAACTTCAGCATGTATGCCGACGCGCAGGTCTCGCCCAGATTGTTCAATCCTGCCTGAGTATCGTGCCAGCATTCGTGATCTCCGACCGCGCCTGAAATGGTCAATCCCTCGCCCGCGAGCAAGAAGTGCATAACGCCTTCGCTCATTTCGTGCAACGCCGGACGCGTCCTCTCCGGGTCGAGCCGGAGTTGGAGCAGACATTTGTCGATATACGCATAGACATGCCCGTCGATGGGCCACCACCGTCCTTTTACGATTGGTTTCCGCCACTCGCCAATCTTCAGCGTATCAATGCAGAAGTCGCGGTACCGCGCGTCGCCTGACTGCTCGGACAAATACATCAGCGCGTCTCCAAGCCCTGTCGGGCCCATGTCAACGTTGAGATCTCCCTCGAAGCAGCCCGGCGGCGGATTGTCCGTCAACTTGCCCACGAGGTAATCCGCTAACCGTTGCGCCGCGCCCAGCGATTCTCTGTTTCCGAACAGGGCATAGTCACTGGTGAGCCCCAACACGAGGTACGACATCTCGTGAACGTCCCAGAGCCTGGCAATGCGCGCCTCGGGCTTCATCAGACCGATGTAACCGTCGTCTTCCTGCGTCGCGATGGTTGCCGCGACAACGTGCTCCTTCCGTGCAATCGCGGCCGGATTGCCCGTATGGAACGCCAGCCGCGTCAGACCGTCAATGAACATGCCCAGTCCGATGAACCCGTCTGTCTGGTTACGCTCCTGGAACGGTTTGATGAAGTCGTTGTCGACATCCACCGCCAGCAGATTATTCTCCACGGTGACGTCAATACGACGCCCCATTTCCCCGCCGATGTCGATCGCGTCCAGCTCGATGTGCTCCAATTCGTAAGCCATCGCCGAAAACATTACCATCACCAGCCCTCCAGTCAGGCAGGTTCCTGCCAGAATTCCCCTGTGCATAGACGCCTCCAATTCGGTCCCTTGCGCTCACAGCCCATTCATCAGAAACTCGACCGCTCGAAGGATAGCAGACCGCGCGTCACGCCGCCACGCCGAAGTCCCCGTCACGGCGCCAAACGGCCATAAGAGAACGCGCTCCCAGGAAGACCACCGGGACGCGCCTCGACATTGCGCGGCCCCCAAACGAAGGGCCGTCTTATCCCCCCGCGAATTGACCGCCCATTTCCTTCTCGAGCGCCCGCAGCTTCGCCTTCATCTGCTCAAGCCGCCTTGCATACCGCTCGTTCCCGCATAGGTCGTGCGCCTCCAAGGGATCCTTCCTGAGATTGAACAGCAGATATTTCTCAAGCTTGGGGTACCAAATCAGCTTGAAGTTGCCGGCGGTAACCATCCGCTGAAGGTCCATGTATGCCCCGTAGATGGCGTCATAGCTTTCTTTCCGGCGGCCGTCGATGAGCGGCATCAAGCTCCTGAATCGCACGTGCTCGGGAACCTTGCATTCCGCCAACTCCAGCGTTGTCGGCATGATGTCCTGGAGATATACCCCCGCATGAATGCGCTTATCTTTCTGAATGCCCGGCCCGCAGACGATGAGCGGCACGCGAACGCTGTGGTCGTACATGTTCTGCTTGCCTAACAGCCCGTGATGCCCAAGCGCAAGGCCGTTGTCCGCCGTAAAGAAGATATAGGTGTTGCCCGTCTTGCCCGTCTTCTCGAGAGCATCCAGGATGCGCCCGACCTGCGCGTCCATATGCGTGATGATCGCATAGTACTCCCGCCGGTGAACCTTTACGGCGAGCTCGGTTCGCGGGAAAGGCGCCAGTTTTTCGTCCCGAAGCGATTCCCCGCATCCAATCGCATCCTTATATGGATACTCGGGCATATAATTCCCCGGCAGAGCGATCTTTTCCGGCGGATACATGTCGACGTATTCCTTGGGCGACTGCCGCGGATCATGCGGCGCGTTGAACGCCAAGTACATGAAGAACGGGGCGTCACTCCCGGCGGCCTGTTCAAGAAACGCGACACCGTCGTCGGCCAGAACTTCGCTCCAATGCCTGCCGCCCTTCCAATAGCCCTCGAACTCAGGGTCGTAAGGACTCCACCCATCCGGCTGCCCCTCGATGGGCCGTCCATAACCCTCGTCGGTCTGATTCGGCATGCCCGGACGCTCACTCATCACATGGTCGAATACCGCGGCCGGCTTGGCCGCAACGTGCCACTTACCGCTGAAATACGTGTCGTACCCCGCCGCTTTCATGTATTGCGGCCACAAACGTCCCGCCGCCGCTTCGCCGTCGAGTTTGGCTTCGAGCTCTTTCGCTTCCCACAAGAACCGGCCCGTGTTGAGCATGGTCCGGCTTGCCACGCACACCGCCCCCTGCCAGGCGCCCATGTTGTACGCGTGGGTAAAGGTCACGCCACCACGCACCAGCCGGTTCAGGTTCGGCGTGTGGATTTCGCCGCAACCCAGCGCGTTGACGGCCTCGTAGGTAAAGTCGTCCGCGAAAATGAACAGCATGTTGGGCGGGCTCTGAGCCTGTTCTTCGGCAAACCCGAGGCGATTCAAGGCAACGGCCGCAGCCCCCATTCCCATGGCGCGCAAGAAATCCCGCCGTCGCATTAGAAGCCCCCCTTCCGCCCCCGATGATAGAGAAACGCGTCCCGCGATGCCAGAAACAGGCGAAAGGACGAGCGCAGGCGAGCGGCGGCCCTTCTGGGGTCGCCGGGCGCCAGCCCGCCGTTCTTTGCGGCTGCGGTGCAAGAACGCAGGGGATGGTATGATTGTCTCACGACCTGCTTCCGGCACCATCAAGCAAAGGGCTCTTGGCCATGGGAACAATTCTCGTCATAACGAGCGTATTCGTCTGCCTGTCCGGTTACGCCGCCGTCATAGAAGTCGACGGCACGAACGGCGCCGCAATCGCCAAGGCCATCGAGATCTCCTCTCCCGGCGACACGGTATCCATCCCCGAAGGCATATATCTCGTCGACAGGGCTCTGGCACCAAAATCCGGTGTACGCGTCATCGGCGCGGGCCAGGACAAAACCATGCTTCGGTTCACGGGCGAACAGCCCGCCGTCTTCATGGGGTTGAGCGGCGTCAAGGACGTCGAAATTGCCCACATGACGCTGGACGGCGCCGATAACCCCAACGCAACTCAAGGGATCTCAGGTAGCAACTCGAAACGGCTCAATATCCACCACGTAACCGTTCGCAACCTGGTCAAAGGTGCGGGATTCGGTCCACACGGCATTCTTTTTGCCGGGATCAACCCCACGCGGGAGAACGGCGTCACCGAAAGCGCAATCGCCGATTGCCGGTTCGAGAATATCGGCGTCGAAGCCGGTTTCGCGGGCGCCATCCGCCTTTCCTGGGGCTCATCCAACAACAGGATCCTGCGGTGCACAATCGAAAACACCGGACGAGGCGGCATCTTCACGGACAACGGCTCCACGGACAACATCATCCAATACAACACGGTCAACGGTTCGGGAGGCGAGGGGCTCGGAATCGAGGTGTGGGGCGGCTCCGACCGGTCCCTCATCGAACACAACACCATCGACCATTGGCTCAGCATCGGCGGCTGCAGCAATTGCGCCGCACGGCACAACACCATCAGCGACCACTCGGGCGCCTACAAGTTCTGCGGCATCGAAGCCATCGGCTCATACATCATCGTCACCGACAACACCGTCGACGGAGGCGCCAAGATCGGACTATCCCTGTCCTCCCCCCATGTCATGAACTATTTCCTGTGGGCGCGCAATACCGTTCGCGAATGCAACCAATGGGGTTCGCAACTCCAGGGCGAGGCCGGCGGCATTGCCTGGCATTATTTCTACGACTGCACCTTCGAAAACATGCCTGTGGGCGTCGGGCCCGTTTGGTATCCAGGCGATGAAGGCTATGGATTCCGCGTCCTCGGGAATTGCCGCAACATCACTTTCGAAAACTGCGTTTTTCGCAACAACGCCCGCCTCGGACTGCAACTCCTCGGACCGAACGTCGACGCACTGTACTTCCTCAATTGCACCATCAGCGGCAACAGCCGCGCCGCGGTATCCGGCCCTTCCGGTTACACCGCGCTCGAGTTTGAGAACTGTGCCGTCTCCGGCAACGGAAGCGATGCCCTGCCCGAAAGGAAATCCTTCGCAACCGCGCGTCCGGCCGCATCCTTCACCGCCCCCCGGGAAGCCCGCTCGGGCGAGACAGTCACCCTGCAAAACACTTCAAGTCCCTCGGGACCGCCTCTCGCCGCCGCCCTGTGGGACCTCGGTGCAGGCCTCCCCGTCTTCCACGACCTCGCCGCAAAGGAAGCCGGCGAGAACGCCGCCCCTGAGTCGCCGCCCCGCTCCGTCACTACTGCCTTTGACGCCCCGGGGGACTACCGCGTCACACTGGTAGTCTGGGATGCAGCGGGCCGCGCCTCACGCGCCGAACAGATCATCACCATCACCCCCTAAGGCCGCTCAGGCCGCAGGCATTGCGCGGCAAATCCCCTCGCTTCAGTCTCCCTGACGCGGCCAGGACGTCCGCGCTGCGAGACGCCTGCAAAGGGGACCGGTCACTTGTTCAGCGGCGCCGTGAAACGGTATCTTCCGGCTTGTACGTCAAAGAGCGCGCACCCGTCCCCGGCGCGTATGAACTTCACCCCCTGCGCCTCCGATGCCGGCTTGTCTGACTCCTTTACAGCGTCCGCGGAGCTTGTCGGAACCATGACCGCAGCCGACGTATTGGCGGGAATGCGCAGAACCCAAACGAATTGCCCGTCCTTGACGCGCCACACGCTTTCGATGACACCCCGGACCGTGTCCTGCCGCGCGCTGACCCACGTGACATCCCCAACGACCGCGGGCTTCAACACGAAATGCGCATACCCTGGAGCGGCGGCATCGGGCCGTATGCCCGCCAGGCCGCGATAGAACCACACGCCGATGCCGTTATAGCAGTTGTGAATGTGCGAGCGGAGGGCGTCCCAATGCTCCCACGTGGTTGTTGCGCCATTGGCAAGCATATACCCCCACCCCGGATAGGTTTCCTTGCTCGTATATTCGAACACGAGATCGTTTCGGTCCAGTTGAAACAAGGTCTCCGTAAGGAGTGGCACGCCCACCAGCCCAACATCCAGATGGCCTTTGCACTCGACCAGTATCTTCTGCTCGAGACGGCTCTTCACCGCCTCGCGAAGATCGCCGGGGACGGCTCCCACCAGCAATGGATACGCCAAGTCCAGTTGGGTATCATCCACGTAGGTCCCCCGCGCGGGCTCGTAAAACACCTCGTGCACCCGCTTACGCCGGGCCGCGGCCTCCTCCGCGTAACGCTTTGCGTCTTCAGGACGCCCCAGCACCGTGGCAATGCCCGACATCCAGTCATAACATTGGACTACAAAACAGTTGTTGACGTGGTCGATCGACTTCTCGGCCTGTTTCTCGCGGCGGTCGGGCCGCGCCCAGTCGCCCAGGTACCAGGCTCGATAATCGGTCTCCGGCCATGGTCGCAGCAGCCCCTCTTTCGTGTACGCCTCGACATAGCCCAGCCAGTGCTGCATCGCCGGATAATTCACCTCGAGAATGCGCGTGTCGCCGTAATCCTGATACATCTGCCAGGAGGCCGCGATGATAAACCCGCACCAATAGGGTCCGCCCCCCGCGCTGAAGGGGTTCGGCGCCGTGTGCGGCATCCCCCCGTCCGGCCGCTGGCAATCCCGCCAATGCGTCAACCACGCGGTGTAAAGCGGCCCCATGCCGAACATCGTCATGGCTGTCGGCGTGCTGGCTTGGCCGTCGCCGCCATAACCCAGCCGCTCGATGTGCGGACAATCCACCAGATATCCCCCCAGACTCAGGCATTCAAGCGTGTAGTGCACCATGTCGTGTATGTTCGTCAGCACCGGATTGGAGCACGCGAAACTCCCGTAGTTCTGGAAATTGGTACGCACCAGATACGCCGCGATCGCTTTCGACTGCGACGGCACGTCCATGCCCGTGATCCGCACGTAACGAAATGCGTGGTAGTTGAACCGGTTCCGGAAGGTCTCCTCCCCGCCTCCCCGGGCAATGTATTCATCGGTCTGGCCAAAATTGTCGAACTCGTCGTCTGCCAAGAAATCGGCATAGTCCATTTTGACGGATTGCCCCGGCGTCAAACCGGTGAACGTAATCTCGAAAAGGCCTGACAGATTCGTCCCGAAATCCACGAGCCATACCTTATCCTCCAGAAACCGTACGCGCGCGGGTTCGTAGCGCCGCAGCAGCGCATTGGTCTCGACGGGTTGCGCGGATACCACGTGCTCTGCTGGTTCGGCCGCAACGGCGTTAGGCCAAGCGGTCGCGTCAAACTCCGGATTCGCCCATGCCGCATTATGGGCCCTCGCATCGTACCGCTCGCCGCCGTAATGCCCCGGATGCCCCACGTCGATACACTCAAACCCGCTGGGGTGCGCCTTCCATGTGGCATCGGTTGCCACAATGACACGCTCGCCGCCTGCCAGGTCAGCTTCGAGTTGCGCCCTGACCAGCGGCCCCTTGCAGGCAACGCCCGGCAGCCCTTCCTGATACCACCCGCGGCCCATCCAGAGCGCAATGCTGTTCGTCCCTTCCCGCAGAAACGCCGTCACATCGTGGGTGAGATAGAACGACCGCTTGTTGAACTGCGTCACCGCCGGCGACAGAGGCGCGTCATCGACTCTCTCACCGTTCACATACAATTCGTAATAGCCGAGGGGGTTCACGTAAACGCGCGCGTCTGCGGGCTTTTCGCCCAATTCAAAGGTCTGCCGCAGCCACGGGGACTGAGGATTCCCCTGCGCGGCGTCCATGCCGATATAGGCCCCCTGCCAATCGCTGGGGTCCAGCAGGCCCATGCTCCACGCCGCAGCTTCGCTCCACGCGCATTCACGGCCGTTTCCGTCCCAGAGTTTCACCTTCCAATAGCACCGTTGCCGGGACGCCAGCGCCTTGCCCGCGTACGCGACCAGCACGCTCTCAGAGGAGTCAATCTTCCCGCTGTCCCACAAATCGCCCTCCTCAGCCGCCAGCATCTCCGGCGCGGACGCCACCAGAATCCGATACGCCGTTTGTCTCGCGCCGCGCTGGTCAGATTCGACAATCCAGCTCAGCCTGGGCGGGTTGGCGTCTATCCCGAGGGGATTCTCCAGGTATTCGCAGCGCAACCGGCCCACAATTACGCCTTCCTCCCCTTCGCCAGCCCGCGCGGCGCATACTGTCCCGACAATTCCCAACGCTACAACCATCACGCGAAATCCCAACATGTTTCCACCTCGTGCGTCTTGCGCGCCAATCCACGAAGCACCCTTTGCCCGAACACATAGAATCACCCGAGTATCCCCGTTCGCTGTCCCGCGATGCAACCGTGTTGTCAGCGGGTGTTGTCAGCGGGACACAAATCAAGGTCATGCATGTCTCCCAGGGTTGCATGCATGAACTCCTGTGAATCACGGCTCTTGGCAAAGGCATCTTGGATTCTCGGGTGTTGATCGAGCCGCGGGCGAACCGTATTCTGACTTGCACCGGGCGGAGCAAGGCATGCCGGAGGAAGCAGAAGCAAACACCGGCGCCGCGACTATTTACGCAAATGCGCTGATGCTGCGATGCGGTTCGGCCATGAGGGCAATGTCATGATTGGTGCGGTTCTTTGGGCTGCGGCCGTTCTCTGCAGCGTCACTCCCACACCTGCGGAATTCGAGGAGCGGGATGCCTGGGTTGATGCCAGGTTTCGAGGCTCTCCAGGAGAACCCCTCGCGGAGCCAGGCCTCGCTATTCTTGCCAACTACGATCCTGTCCAAAGAAACGTGCATATGGGGAAACCCCTGAAGCTCCAGGACAAACCGTTCGCTCGCGGTCTCTTCTGCCATGCGCCCAGCATGATTCTGGTCCGAATCCCATCGGGCGGCAGAGAGTTCTCCGCGATGGTGGGCGTCGACACGAACGACCCGGCGGGCGAAGGAAGCGTGGTATTCTCTGTTCACGCCGGGGGAAACATCGTGTTCCGCTCTGACATACTGCGCAAAGGGATGGCAGCGGTTCCCGTTCTCGTGGATCTGCAGGGAGCCACGGAGTTCACGCTCGAGATATCCGATGCTGGAGACGGCAACGCCTGCGACCAGTCCTGTTGGGCCGACGCCAAGATTGCGCTGGCCGATGGCAAGGAGCTCTGGCTCGATGAGATGACCATGACGGATGGCGGGGAAAGACCCTATGGCACGGAACCTTTTCTATCATTTGTCTATGACGGCCGGCCCTCTTCGGAATTCCTGAGTGACTGGACTTTGGAGCGGAACAGCAGGGAGCTGGATCCAGAGCGCACGGAACACTCCGTAACCTATAGGGATCCTGTAACGAATCTTGTCGTCCGTTGCGTGGGAGTAGCGTGGAGGAACTATCCCACCGTGGAATGGACCGCGTACTTCAAGAATGAGGGCACCGGGGATACGCCCATACTTGAGTCAATCCAGGCAATCGACACTACTTTTGAACGTAGCTCTCAGGGGGAGTTCCTGTTACATCATCACACGGGCGACAGATGCACTATTGACAGTTTTGAACCTCACTCAACGACACTAGGGCCCAATGTTTCCCTGACGTTCGCGCCACGCGGCGGCCGTCCGACCAACTTCGAATGGCCTTACTACAACCTGGAATGCCCACAGCAGAACGAAGGCGTAATCATCGTCATCGCCTGGCCCGGCCAATGGGCATCCCGGTTTGTCCGTGACAGCGGGCGCGCCCTTCGCGTCGTTGGAGGCCAGGAATTGACTCGTTTGAGACTCCACCCCGGCGAAGAAATACGGACTCCTCTAATAGTGCTGCAGTTCTACAAAGGCGACTGGCTCCGGGCCCAGAACGTCTGGCGGCGCTGGATGTTCGAACACAATTTCCCGAAGGACCATGGCAAAGCATTATCTCCGAAACACGGCGCTGCCAGCGTCTGGTACTTCGGGTTCCAGTGTACCCGGGCAGGTGACATTGAATTCATCCATCGCTTTGCAGAGAAGGGCATACAGTTGAATTACTGGTGGATGGACGCGGGCTGGTATCCCGGCGGCAGTTGGCCTGTAACCGGCACCTGGGAGGCCGACAAATCCCGCTTCCCGAACGGTCTGCGGGCCGTTACCGACGCCACCCGCGAATACGGCGCCGAAACCATCGTATGGTTCGAGGTGGAACGTGTCCATCCGGGCACATGGCTCGCCGTCAATCGCCCGGAATGGGTCTTTGGCGGCGCGGACGGCGGTCTTCTCAAGATGAACGAGCCGGAGGCAGTGCAGTGGCTGACAAACCATATTGACAAGTTGATTTCGGATGAAGGCATAGACCTTTATCGCTCGGACTTCAATATAGACCCTTTGGATTTCTGGCGGGGCAACGATGCCGCGGATCGGCAGGGAATCACCGAGATCCGGTACATTGAGGGATACCAGGCCTATTGGGATGAACTCCGCCGCCGTCATCCCGGCATGCTGATAGATTCCTGCGCCAGCGGAGGCCGGCGTGATGATCTCGAGACCATGCGCCGGGCCGTGCCTCTGTTACGTTCCGACCTGGAGAACAATCCGGAGGCCTATCAGTGTCACAACTATGGTTTTGGCCTCTGGCTGCCCTATTTTGATTCGGCAAACTACGAGAAGTTTGACCCGTATTATTTCCGCAGCACGATTGCGCCGTTCCTCCAATGCAACTGGGACGTGCGCAAAGACGACTTCGACGTTAAGGGCGCCACCGAACGCATCAAAGAGTGGCGCAGCGTGGCCGGCTATTACTTCGGCGATTTCTGGCCCCTTAGTGACTACAGCACGGCCGACAACGTGTGGATGGCCTGGCAACTCGATCGCCCCGATCTGGCGGCGGGCATGGTCCAGGCATTCCGGCGCGCGAAATGCCCCTACGTCAGCGCCCAGTACAAGCTGCGCGCCCTCGAGCCGGACGCACCCTACCTCGTGAAGAACATCGATTCCACGGAAAGCATGGAAGTTTCAGGACAGAGCTTGATGGAGAATGGCCTGTTGATAACGATCGGCCAACAGCCAGATGCCGTCATAGTTACGTACGAGAAGGCCGGGAAGTGACCAGACCGCACGGAGTGGCCCACGAGCGGGCAGGGGAAGTCCGCTTTCACCAGGTATTGCGGCTGGGTGCTTGGAACGTGTCGCCCATAACAAATGAGGTTCACGAACATGATTCGCTTCTGCCTTGCATTGGTGGCCGTCTTGCCTTTCCGTGCCTTCGCGCAAGAGCCTTACCGAATCGCTGTTCTGGATGAGCCTTCGCTACCCGTAGAAGGATGTGCAACACCCCCACAGACCTTCGAAGCCGCGCTGGCGGCGGCGGATATCGTGGTGAGCCGTCTCAGTGCCGAGCAGCTTTCAGACCCTGCCATCTTCAATGGCGACGCGTTTGACCTGCTCATCGTGCCTACGGGAGCTTCGTTTCCCGTGTCCGGGAAGCACACGCTACTCGGTTTTCTGCAAAAGGGCGGAGACCTGCTGACGACGGGCGGCTATGCCTTCGACCGGCTTTGGCTGAAAGAAGACGGCCAATGGCTCGCCGCCCGCCAGCATTGGGAAGAGGAACGGGACAAGGCTCGCGACCCCCAGTACTCAATGGCGCCCAATGGCGGGTTCGAAAACGGCTCCGACGGATGGTGGGCCGCCGATCCGGCCGCCTCAGCGGTAGTCACTGACGAGAAGGTCTCGGGGAACGCGTCGGGCCGCGTCAACAACAAAGCCGCCGAGATGAGCAATACCTGGACGTGTTCGCTGCCCGTCGAGCCCGGCACGACATATCTGATAGGCGGGTGCCTGAAGGCGCGCGACATCAAGGGTAGCGGATTCGCGTATATGGCGGTCTATCAACACGACGCGAACGGCGCGCTTGTGACGTTCGTGGATTTCGTCCAGCTCCGCGAGTCCGCCGATTGGAAGCGATACGAGACACAGGTCCCGATCGCGCCAAACGCCGCGAACGTGTTGTTCCATGGCGGCCTCTTCCGGGCCAGCGGAACCGCATGGCTCGACGACGTCACGTGCGCCCAGTTGCCAACCGAAGACATCATCAACGCGCACTACGGGGACCCTCGGGATGCCCTCCGTCTCGAACCGATCCAACTGGCATTGTTCAGTCCCGACCAACCCATCCGGGGTGACAGTCTTGTGGCGTCTCCCGGCTCGCCGCTCCTTGCCGATTGGCGGTCTGACGGGCCGGTTGCGGGTTTCGAGGCTACGGCGCAGCTTCGCGCTTCCGCGCGGTGGATTCCGTTTGTCGAGGCGCGAGGCCAGGCCGGCGGCTTCCAAGGCGCGGCGGGAGCGTTCGTGCATCATTACGCGGGGCCTTTTGCGGGTTCCAACTGGGCATTGTTTGGAGTCACGAGCCGGGATATCTTCGAAGGCGAGTCCGGCGCGCAGCTGGCGCGCGCGGCCGTCGCCCGGCTCCGCTACGGAGTGTTCGTCGAATCGGTCAAGACCAGCGCCCCCATCTACGAACGCGGCGCGGCGGCAGACATCGTGGTTCACGCCAACAACACGTCGCACGAACCCCGCTCAGTGGATATCGCGTTGGAACTGCTTGGTTTACCCAAGAATGCCGGACCGGCGCACTTGACTTCCCTTTCGCAACCGGCCGAAATGCCCGGGCAATCGGAGCAGACCTTCCAGTTCTCGTTCCAGATCCCGGAAGACGCGCCCAATTTCATTCAAGCCGTTTCAGACGTGAAAGACGGCTCCGTACTCGCCGACCGCGCCGTGTCGGGGTTCTGTGTCCGCGATGGTGGTGTTGTTGCCGCGGGCCCGCGGATTCACTATGCCGGCAATGTGCTCATCGTGCAGAAACCGGACATGGCCGAGCAGCGAGTGTGTCTATTCGGCACGGACACGTACGGGAGCATGTTCAGTTCGCCGAATTGTTCCCCGTGGACGTGGTTTCAGGACCTCCAGATGATGCGGGATCACGGATTGCACATGTTTGAGAACCTTGGCTTCTTCCCGCCTGACTTCCGTCTGACGGACGCTCAGTGGGAACAGCAGGAAGCCCTGATCCAACTCGCGCAGCGGTTCGGGCTCGTGTACATGGCGGGCATACTGATAGGCCGCGATGTCGCTATCAGCGATGAGGAACTCGGCCAGTCCGCCGAACTTTGCAGGGCATTCGCCGCGCGTTTCAAAGATGTGCCTGGGCTGATCTACTACCTGAACGGCGACTTCCAGCTGCGCATCAAGGACCTGCCCGACCTCCAGCGCCTGTGGAACGAATTCCTGGCAAGACGGTATGCAACGGACGAAGCGTTGCGTCAGGCGTGGTCAGCGGCCCCGCCCGAGGCCCCGCTTGGCCAACTGCCGCTCAGACACGTCGCTGCCCAGGCATGGTACGACGTGCGCGCCAGGGATTTCACCGAATTCCAGACCATGCTCATGACGCGCTGGATCGAAACGCTCTGCTCGGCCATTCGCCAGGAAGATTCCGAACATCCGATCACGAGCGAGTACTACCAGCGCCCTATCGAGGGAATCGATCTTCGTCTTACGCTGGGTAGCATGGACATGAGCAATTTCGGCTATTTCGATGTCCTTCGTGCGGACATCTCGCGCCTGATGGCTACGATCAAGTGGAACGACATGCGCTTTGCCGGCAAGACCGTCAACATCGGCGAGTTCGGCGTAAAGACCCACGACGCATGGACCGTCGAACGGGGCGGCGCGGGGTACCACATCCGCCGTGCGCCCGAGGAAATGGACCGCTTGTTCTGGTGGGCCGGACACGCCGCATATGCTATGGGCGTGACCAAGATCCAGAACTGGTGCTGGAGCGACGACCCCGACAGCGTCTTCCCCTGGGGCATGGCGTGGAACAACCCGTTACGGCCAAAGTCCGCTTTGCGGCTCTACAAAGCTCTCAGTGGAATTGGGGAATACATTTCCATGGACCGGCCGGCCGCCGAGACGATCTTCGTCATGCCCGATACCTGGCGCCTGGGCGCTCCCGCGGGTCTCGCCCATACGTCACTCATGAACGCGCTCGAATGCCTTCTCGCCACATCGATTCCGTTCGATGTCGCCAACGAGGCCGAGCTTGCCAGGGTGGCGGAACACCGTCCGCGGCTCGCAATCTTGCCGCTTGCCTACGCGCTGCCCGATACGGCTGTTGAGCAGCTCCTGCGCATTGCCGAAGACGGGGCTTGCGTCTATCTCTCGGGCGACCCCTCGATTACGCCAGGCGGCCAGCGCGATCCCGCACGACTCGAACGATTGCCAGGCGTTCGGTTTGAACGTGAAATCATCACCGGTGCAGGGCTGCCCGCCGTCGAATGCACGGCTGTCGAGGCCACACCTGTTGAGAATGCCAACGGCATCCTTGCCTTCCGCCGAGTCGTAGGCAACGGTTCCATCATCTGGACTCCCGACCCCTGGGAATCTTTTCCCCAACGCGACCTCTTCGTGGCCGAACCCGAACTCACCACCTCGCCCGATGCCAATTTCTACCTCATGCTGCCGAATCTGGCGGGACTCGAACCCCCCGCTCGCATTGAAGCCTCGCAAGGCGTCTGGCGGGTCATCGCCACTCCGTGCGGAGACAACCATCTCGTAGCGGTTTTCCCGCGCACGCCGGTTGGCCAGCCCACGGTGGTCAAAGTGACTGCCTTCGGTCACACCTTCGAGTTTGGCACGCAACCGTTTGCCGGGGAAACGCTCCCGGCGATGGTTGTCCTGCATGATGGCGCGCCAATCGCGGCGACCGGTACGGATTACCTTGACATTGACTCCAGGCGAGTGACTCAAGCGCCGGGTCCGTGGTGTATCGCGTTGTGAATGCGGGAGGAAATGGGCGGCCGGTTCCGCGCACCTCGCGCTCTGGGAGTTCTGCCCGCGCAGGGTCGGGGAACCCGCTCAATGTCCCGCCTCTACGAGATCGGGTTTCTGACGCCGGAGCGCAGCCTATATTCGGCACTGTCGCGTCGCAATGCGGTCCACGAGACCGTAATTCTCCCATTTCCACCCTGGCTCTTCGAGATACTTTTCTTACGTTAGGCAACGATGCCGTTTCAGGTGCTTTTATTGTGAGGCAATTCGCAAACTGGACATCCGCCCCGATTGCCGATATGCTCTTTTCATCAATCCTTGGATGCAACGCACAGGAGGGTCTTACCATGCGATGGCATCTCTTAACGGCGGCGTTCATCGTGACGGTACTATGCGCGCTCTCGACTGCGTCTCCCCGCGCAGCGGAGGTAACCTTCGAATCGCTCGTCAACGAAATGACCGATCTCGATGCCCTCGCATCGTTCCCCGAACCGGCGTTTGACTGCGCCCAGTTCTCGAGCTACGACCGCCGGTCCACCGATCCCGCCGTACTCACCGACGAAAACTGGTTCGCCAACGGCGACCGTGGCCAACACATCCGCAAAGAAACCCGCAACGGGGCCGACGAATGGGTGATGGCCGACGCCGAAGGACCCGGCGCCATCGTGCGCATATGGTCCGCCAACGCCAACGACGCCGGCATCGTCCGCATCTATCTCGATAACGCCTCCGACCCCGTCATCGAAATGCCCCTCCAGGACATGCTGGACGGAGAACACGCGCCCTTCCTCGCCCCCATTGCCGGCATCCGCTCGCGCGGATGGAACTCCCACTTCCCCATTCCCTACGCCAAACACTGCAAAATCACCGCGAGCAAACCCGACTTCTATTACCACGTCAACTACCGCACCTACGAGAAAGGCACGGAGGTCGAATCGTTCCGCCCCGAGCTGGCCGAGACGTACCAGGGGCTTCTCGAAAATACCCGCCAACGCCTCGCAAACCCCCATGAATTCGACTACCAGGGCCCCAAAGTCGCCAACACCTACCGCGAAACCATCGCCCCTGGCGCCAACATCGAGATGCGCCTCGAAGGCGAAGGCGCAATCCGCGGCATCACCTGTAAAGCCGAGGCCGATGCCCTCGACCTCGCATTGCGCCAGTGCGTCGTCACCATTGCCTTTGACGGCCAGAAGACGCCCTCCGTGGAAGCGCCCCTGGGCGATTTCTTCGCCACGGCTCCCGGCATCAACCCCTACAGGTCGCTGTCCAGCGGCGTGCTCGACAACGGCGTCATGTATAGCCACTGGGTCATGCCCTATGAACGGTCCGTCACGCTCCGCATCACTAACAACGGCGACGCCCCCGTCACCGTCGATGGCCAAGTGGTCACCGGCCCCCGTGAATGGACCCCACAGAGCCTCTATTTCCACGCCAAATGGCGCGCCCAATTCGATATCCCCACACACCCCCGGCAGGACTGGACCTATGTCGCAGTGAACGGCAAGGGCCGCTTCGTCGGCGACATGCTGCACGTCACCAACCCCGTCAAAGGCTGGTGGGGCGAGGGCGACGAGAAAATCTACGTCGACGGCGAGAAGTTCCCCAGCCATTTCGGCACGGGTTCCGAAGACTATTACGGCTACGCATGGTGCAACAACGAACCGTTCGTACACGCCTACCATAACCAGGCCCGTTGCGACGGCCCCGGAAACTACGGCCACACCTGCGTCAGCCGGTTTCACATCCTCGACAACATCCCCTTCGCCAAAGACTTCAAATTCGACATCGAGGTCTGGCACTCGGCCGACGTAATGGTCAACATGGCCGCCACATCCTATTGGTATGCCCGGCCCGGCGCGACCGACTCCTTCAACGGCATCAACACGGCGGACCTCCGCATCGCCACACCCCCTCCCCCACCCGAACCCAAACGCGTCAAGCACGCCCTCGAAGGAGAAAGACTCGAAGTCCTCTCCGTCAGCGGAGGAAACTGCACCGTCCAAGACAGCGCGGGCTGGCCCTGGAGCGCCGGTCAACAACTCTGGTGGATCGACGGCGCCCCCGGCGATACCCTCACACTCGCCTTTGACGCCCCCGAGGACGGACGCTACGCCGTCCACGCCGTTTTCACCAAAGCCATCGACTACGGCATGATGCAGATCTCGGTCAACGGCGTAAAGGCCGGCGAACCCATGGACTTCTTCAACGACGGCGTCATCGTCACCGAAGAAGCCTCCATCGGCACATTCAAACTCAAAAAAGGGCAAAATGTTCTAACCATCGAGATCGCCGGCGCCAACGAGAAGTCCAACCCCAAACGCCACATGTTCGGACTTGATTACCTGCGCCTCGCTCCAGTCAAAGTGACAAACTGAATGGCACTAACCCGAACCGGCAACGCGTCCCTGCTCTTCTCAGGACGAGCAGGCTCCGACAAGAACCAGGATTATCATTTGCTCGCATGGCCGCCAGGGCTTTTCAATCCAATTTCCCGGTGACCGCTCCTCGATGGGCTTGTTCCAACGGTGTGCGATTGCTAAAATCAGCCGAGCAGGGGAGCTTGAAAATGCCTCTCGCTCGCAATCCAAGGCACATACAGGGGGCGGGTGGCGACAAAGGGCCGGCTCGCGGCCAAGATTGAGGGGCCAATGTATTCCTCGAATCGACCGCCAAATGATAAGGGCAAGAACAAGGCCGTTTCCGATACGCATAGGGCGGCATTGCTCCGGGACGCCGCGAAACGGCGCATTGGCCAACTCCTGTGCGCCGCCGGACGCATCTCCCAGAAAGAACTCGACCAGGCGCTCGCCATACAGAAAAAGCGCGGAGGCGAGGTCATCGACGTGCTGTTCTCTATGGGATGCATCCAACCCATTGAACTGCTCGATTTCCTCCTCACCCTGCCTGGGCTGGGCGCCGCGGACTTCTCGCATCTCGACCTGAGTCACGAGTTGATTGGACTGATCAGCGCCGAGACCGCCCGCAATTACCAGATCATACCCATTGACCACTACGGTCACACGGTTGTGCTGGGTTGCGTCTCCCTTCCGGATGCCCAAGAACGCGAAGAGCTCGAAAAACTGCTCGACGCCCACGTACAGCTTCTGCGCTGCACCCCGGATGACGTCGAAACCGCTATCAACCGCTACTATCCCGAAGAACCGCCTTCCGCCGGTGAAGACGAGGCCGCGCCTTTGCGGACGCTTCAGGGTCTCGAAGCGCCCATACGTCTGTCGCGCGTGGCCCGCCTTGTACGCCGCCTCACATCGCTGCCGGCACTGCCCGAAACACTAAACCAGGTCCGGGCAGCCATCGAATCGCCCGAGAGTTCGGTCCGCTCGGTGGCGGACATTATCGCGCTCGACCCGCCCATCGCGGCCAAAATCCTCAGCGTGGCCAATTCGGCCCTGTACGGATTCACACAGCCCATTCACGATCTCGTCCACGCCATATCGCTCATGGGCCTGCGCGAAACCTACGGGATCGTGCTCTCGACAACGGTCATCGACCTCATGAGCAAATGGAAGAACCTCGAGTACCGGACCTTCTGGCTCGAATCGATGTGTTGCGCAGCGGCGGCGCGCATCGTCGCCAAGGCCAGCGGACAACGCGGCCTGCCGGGCATCTTCGCGGCAGGCCTGCTGCACGACCTGGGCCGCGCAGCCTTGCTTGAAACCGTGCCGGAGGCCTGCGCCAAGCTCGACAGCGGCCTCACGGGCCGCGCGCTCCTCGACGCCGAGGAACGCCTGATCGGGCTGTCCCACACGGAGGCCGGGTACGAATTGGCCCGGCAATGGGGATTGCCCCCCGAGATCGCCGCGCCTATCCGCTTCCACCACGAGCCCATGCGGGCCACTGAAGCCAAGGAGCACGTGGCCATCATCTCCCTGGCCGACGCCATGGTGACCGCCCTGACCGACAATTACACGGAAAACCTGCATGTCTTCGACGAACACCAGCAGACGCTGGCCTTTCTCGGGATCGACCCCGAAGTCACCGAGGCCATGCTGGCCGAATACCTCGCCAAACGACAAGCCGCGTTCGAGGAGAATAACGAAGAGATCTGACGGCGGCGAGCGCCACCGGGCTGCGCCGGCCAAGCCACGCGCCGGCCTCGAAAACCGCCGGGAAACGCGCCATGCGCTCAGCTTTCCGGGTATCCATGTCTTCCTTGCGGCCGAACTCCGGGGCAAACCCGAACGGCTCCTGGAAGACCGAGCCGTCAACCGGCACTGGTTTTCCCGCCCCGGCACATCGTGATCAGAGCGCCTGCAGGAAGCCATATCCTACGGGAGGCTTCGGAGTAATCTCAGTGAGGCAGGAGGAATAGCCGTGTCGGTGTTGCTTGGGGAATCCCGAAAGGGCTTCACCCTCATCGAGCTGCTGGTCGTAATCGCGATCATCGGGCTCCTGGCGGCGATCCTGCTGCCGGCGCTGTCCCGGGCGCGCGAGGCGGCCCGAAGAGCGGCCTGCGTCAACAATCTCAAACAGCTGGGCCTGGTCTTCGCCATGTACTCCAACGAAAGCCCGGGAAAGCGGCTGCCGTGCCGCCAGATTGTCCGAAACGACAGACGCCCCAGCCGCGAGTTCATCTTCAACGACTGGGCCCTGTACCCCGAATACCTCACGGACTGGAACCTCGTGTGGTGCCCGTCGTGGAAGGCCCAGAGCGGCCCTGTCGAACGCTACGACGGAAAGACCGACCGCGGCAGCAACGGCAATGGCGTGGTCGATTGGGGAGAAATCGTGAAGGAGCCGTATAACTACACCGGCTGGGTCATCATGGAAGACACGAATGTGCTGGGCGAGGCGCTGTTGTCTCTCGTTGACCCGAATACGCGCTACGTTTCCGGGTCTACAGACAAATACGGCCGATTCACGGAAAGCATGATGGCCCTCGGCCCGTTCGGCGAGCTGGGTCTGGCCAGCTTCTATTCGCGCGGCGGCGCCAGCGACCAGGATTACGACTTTTCAGATACCTTCCCCGGCAGCCAGGCCGGCAGGGGCGACATCCTGTACCGGTTGCGGCAGGGCATCGAGCGATTCCTGCTCACTGACATCAACAATCCGGGCGCGGCGCGCGCAGCGGCTTCGCAGGTCCCCGTCATGTGGGATCATGTCACGCCGGAACGCGGTTACGCCGGCCATGGCGGCAGCGGCGTCAATGTGCTGTACCTGGACGGCCACGCGGAGTTCCTGCGGTACCTCGGCGTACAGGGCGGACGATTCCCGGCCACGGCCGCCCATTGCGTATCCTCCGGCACGTACAACCACCTGTTCGACGGAGTGGGCAGCGCGACGGATTGGCCGTAAACGGTCTGACACGGAGCCCCAGAGCCTCATCATAAGCCAGCTAGGAACGGGGCCGGGTCCCGCCGGTCGCAAAGTCGCCACGGGCCTGGAACTCACCTTGTGCCCATCAATTGTGTACAATAGGATGAAAAAGAAGGAGCATCGCTTTTATGCGACACCTGAACCGGCGTGATTTCTTGAGGTTCTCGGCAGCAACGGCGGCGGCCAGCCTTGCTTTTCCCGCGGCCACCCAGGAACCGGCCCCGCACCTGACGGCACAGACCACGCGAATGCTCGGGAAAACCGGCATTCAATGTTCGCTGTTGGGCCAAGGCACCGGCATGCGGGGATGGAACGGCAATTCCGACATGACCCGGCTCGGGCGTAATGAATTCGTTAAACTGCTCGAACACGGGTATGCGAACGGGATCAGGTTTTACGATCTCGCCGACATGTACGGGTCGCATACCTATCTGCGCGAGGCTATGAAGCGCAGCATCAAGCGCGAAGACGTCATGATCCTCTCGAAGGCCGTCTCGCGCGCCCCGGCGCTGATGAAAGCCGACCTCGAACGGTTCCGTCACGAAATCGGCACCGACTACATCGACGTTGTATTGATGCATTGCATTACCGAGCCGGACTGGACGGAAAGGCCCGAGTACCAGGCCTCGCTCGAGGTCATGCACGAAGCGAAGGCGAAGGGCAAGGTCCGCGCCGTCGGATGTTCGTGCCACAGTTTCGATGCCCTGCAAAAAGCGGCCGCATCGCCCCATATCGATGTCATACTCGCCCGGTACAACCCGTTCGGAATCAGGATGGACGACACCGTCGAAAACGTTACGGCCGTGCTGCGCCAAGCCCACGACGCCGGCAAGGGCATCCTCGGCATGAAAATCGTCGGGGAGGGGCAACTCACCGCTGAACCGGCCAAGATCAACGAATCCGTGAAATTCATTCTCACGAGCGGGATTGTGGACGCCATAACCATCGGCTTTACCGAACAGGCTCAGGTGAACGACATGATCAGCCGGATCGATGCGGCTACCCGGGCATGAACGGCACATGGTGACCTCTTTTCCCTACTCTGGTGTCCTTCTCTGGTGTGGGACCGCCGCCCTCGGCGGTCATCTCGATTCTGGGCATCACTCTCTTTTTGACCGGCGTGGGCGCCGGTCCCACACCGAGAATTTACGCCCCAGCGAATGCCGGCGAGACGACTGTGCTGCAAGTCGCCGGCGCCACGACAACCGTTTTTGCGGGGCGAATCAGGTGCGATTGCCCTAGTGGTCATCTTGATTTGGCGGGTGCGTAAGGGTATCGTATCGTGCCGGGCTGGAACTTTCGCCGCAGACAAGCTATCCTATGGGCGAGGGGGTCGTACATCCCTTTGTGATTAAACGGCTTCCTCCTTAATGTGGGCGAAGACCAGCCGCATCTTGCGGGATCTTAGCGAAAAGGGGTGCTGCAACCATGAAACATGCGTTTATTCTGGTATTGGTTGGAGTTGTGGCGTGCACAGCGGGTTGCCAGACTAATCCGTTCAAGAAACAGCCGCCTGCGCCTCCGCCGGACCTCCAGTTAGAGGACAGCGGCGGGCGGACTTCGGGTGCTGCGGCCGTGTCGGAACCCGGGCTCAAGCTTTCTGCCCAGCAGCGGTTTAAAGATGTGCCGCTGCCCGAGGGCCTGAAAGAAGACGCGGAACGCACGTTCGTCTACGAGTCGCGCGTGCTGCAAGTCGGGCGCTTGGTTTATACGTGCCGCAGCAAACCCACGGAGCTCGCTCAGTTCTACGTGCGCGAGTGCCCCACGGCGGGGTGGAAACTCGACACCGTGGTGCAGGCGGACGTGATCACGCTCAATTTCTCAAAACCGGACAAGAAGCTCCGCGTATCCATCACTGATTTGGGCATCGGACGGGGAACGGAACTCGTCCTGGTGCTGGTTCCGGAAGAAACGTCCTCATGAGAAACCGATTGACGGTCATCGGCCTTCTTGTGGTGATGGCGTTCGCTTCGGGATGTCCGAAAGAGATCCCGGAGATTCCCGTCATCAACCCCAAGCTGACCGAGGAAGAACAGATCATGCTGGTGCTCGAGGACGTGTGGCGCGGCATGGAGGCCCGGCGCATCTATCAAGTCATGGCCAATGTGTCTCGGAGCTATCAGGATCGCCAAGGACGCGATTACGACGCCATTGCCGCATACCTCAACAAAGTCTTCGACGAGTACCGGCAGATAAAGATAGCCCGTGTACAGCCGCGCGTCATCGTTCAGGGCAGTCAAGCGCGGGCGGTAGAAACGTTTGGCACCATAGCCAAACCCGACCCCCGCTCCGAATACCCCCCCATCGATCTGCACGGCCAGGTCACGGTGTTCCTGGAAAAAGTCGACAGCCGCTGGCTCATTGTCGAGTGGGGGTCGATACAATAGTTTGTAACTCAAGGCGCGCAACGTTTCGGAAAGTCCCAAATTATGGCAAGGAAATACAAAAGCAGCCGTGTAAAAGAAATCTTGAAGACTTCGCGTCATGCGGAGGAAGAAATCAGCTCGCTGTGGCACAGCATTCGGGAAAAGCCGTGGCAATACGGTATTGGCGCCGCAGTTGTCGTTGCCGCGCTCCTGTTCACTGTAGGCTACCAGCAGCACACCAAGGCATCAAACCGCACGAACTATACGGCATATGCCAAAGCGATCGAAGCGGAAGATCCCGCCGGCCAGGAGAAAGAACTTGAATCGGCAGTCGCGGTGGGCATGGCAACGCCGGAGGTCCTCTACATGATGGGCGAGACCGCCATAAAAGCCGGCGAGTACGATAAGGCGAAATCCGCCCTCGAGCGGTTGCGCCAGGAGCATCCCGAGTCCAAGTTTGTTCCAGACGCCGTCGAGGCCATTGGTTTCATCGCGCAGGAAGCCGAGGACTACGATGCCGCGCTGAAAGCATACAATGAGGTGAGTGAGAAGTGGCCGCAGAGCTTCGCGGCCCGCCGGCAAGCGCTAAACCTTGCCCGGGTGTATGAAGCCCAAGGCAATCTCGAGGGAGCGGTCAAGGCCTACCAGGATCAGACCCGGCAGTTCCCCAATTCCAGCGTAGCAAAGGAAGCCGAGATGGCCCTTTCCCGCCTGCGCGAGTCCAATCCTGAGCTATTCGCCGAGGAGGCGGCAAAGACGCCGCCGGCGGAAACAAGTCCCGTGACGCCGCCCGCGGAGACCCCAGCGGAAGCGGCCCCGGTAGCGCCATCCGCGGAAACCCCAGCGGAAGCGGCCCCTGCCGCATCTCCAGCAGAAGGGGGCGGGGAGACGGACGAGCTTCCGGAGGTTTCCAAGGCGCCCAAACTGGTGATCCCCGATGCCGCGGCAGCACAGGGCGGCGCTGACAAAGGCGCTGCGGAGCAGAGCACTCCGGCCGAGCCGGCCTCTGCCGGCGAGACCCAGCCAGCCACCGTGCAGTAGCAACCGATATCGAAGCAGCGCGCCGGTTTCGGGGTAACCCTCGAAACCGGCGCGTTTTGTGTTCACAAGCGTTCGCTATTCCTGTTGAACGTCCGTTTGTTCCAGCGCTTTGCGGATTTCCGAAGCCACTATCTTCCCCAGAAAAACAGAGCCCTCATCGTTGAAATGCACATTCTTGGGATGCTGGTATTTCTCCAGTTCGGGGAGGACTCGGGCATAGAGGTCATTGATGGTTATTCCATGCGCCCTCATAACGCGGGCGGCGATAGCATTGTAGGCGGCCTCGTCTCCTTTGACGCGGCGGCTGGCGCCTTCGGGTACGGGTGTCGTCGATGCCCAGATCAGCCGGGCCTTGGTCTGCTTCAGGCGCACCACGAGCCTTTCGAGATTTGCCTTGTAGGCAGCGGGCGGCACCTGGCGTAGGTCAGTGGTCTCGGAAGCTCCGGCCTTGTCCACGTGTTTGAGATCGTGCAGACCCCAATTGAAGTGAATGACGTCCCACGGTTTGTCGCCTAGCCATTTGTCGATATTCTCTAGGCCCCGCGTGGTTGGACCGGCGTTCGCGGGGATGCGCAGAAGGTTCGCGGCGCCTGCAAGCTCTTTGCGAACGGCGAGGGTGTATCCCACGGAAATGGAATCGCCAATGAGCAAGACGCGCGGAAGAGCGGGATTCTCCTCGACAAACGCGAACGCCTCGCTCTTCAACATGTCTGCGGGCACCTGTTGTTCCCACTCGAGTTGTTGCGGCGATTTGACTGCTTGAGCGCCGTCCGGCTGAACCGGCGCCTCCTGCCCGGCGTTTGCGCCGAGACTCAGAAAGAGCGCGAACCCCGCGCAAAGGGCGACGAGAGAATAGCGTGATGCAAACACGAAAGTCCCCTTTCAAGCAATCGGGTGTTAGGAATCCTATCGTTCCTTACTACGTTACAATGACAAACCATAGAAGGCAAGCCTGGCGGCGGCGCTTCTGCGCGCAGGCATGCCGGCCGAATCATATGGTCTGCGAATTGACACGCGGCGCCTGTAGCGCTACTATTTCCGTTGGGAACTGGTTGTGCCCGGGGGAGGGTTCAAGCGGCTTTCTTGTTCCACCGCGGGGCGGGCGGCGGGTGTGAAACATCATCCAAAGGTTATTGGCTGCCTAGGGCTCGTGACCAAGCGGATGTGTGCAGTTTTTGGTTAGCGAAATGCCGCGTTCCGACGGCCAATACCTGTCAAGGACTTGCGATAAATGAGTATTCATGCGACGGCAATCATTGATCCCAAAGCGGAACTTGCGGAAGACGTCGAAATTCAGCCGTTCACCATCATTGGTCCGCACGTGACGATAGGGTCCGGCACCATTGTGGGTCCGCATTGTGTCATCACCGGCCGTACCGTCATCGGAAAGAGTAACCACATCTTCAGCGGATGCCAAATAGGCGTGCTCTCTCAAGATCTCAAACACAGAGAAGGCCTGATAGGGCGTACGACCATCGGCGACAACAACATGTTACGCGAGCATGTGACGGTCAGCGCCAGCACTATGACCAGCTATGACGATGACCACCGGACGACCTTGCTGGGGGATTCGTGTCTGCTGATGGCATATTCCCATGTGGCGCATGACTGCCACGTGGGCAGTTTCGTCGTCATGGCGAATTGCGCATCGCTCTCGGGCCACGTCGATGTCGAGGACCGGGCCATTCTTGGTGGATTATGCGGAATACACCAGGAATGCGTGATTGGTACGATGTCTTTCGTCGGCGGCATGACGCGTGTAACAAAAGACGTGCCGCCGTACATGATTGTGGAGGGCAATCCGGGCCGGTGCCACGGTCCCAACTCGGTCGGGCTGCGGCGCGCGGGCCTTGACGCCGAGACGCGGCAGCAAATCAAACAGATGTATAAGATCATGTTCCGGTCCGACCTCAATACCACGCAGGCACTGCACGAAATCGAAGCCACCGTCGAGGAAAGCGACGAGCGTAATCATTTCGTGGATTTTGTGCGCAAATCCCTTCGGGGAATCACGAAGTAGTCCTCCGGCATTACCCGCGGACGCACTCCTGCGCAGGGGCCGTTCCCGTCCGCCAAGAAGGATGTGTATGTCACCTATTCGTGTCGCAGTTATTGGAGTAGGCCATCTCGGATATCATCATGCGCGCAACTATGCCGGTTTGGACGGGGTCGAACTCGTCGGGGTAGTGGATACGGACGATACGAACGGAGCCAAAGCGGCAAACGATTTCCAGGTCCCTCACTTCCATGACGTGAAAGATGTTCTGGCTCTCGGTATAGACGCGGCCAGCGTGGTTGTGCCAACAACGCTTCATCACGAAATGACGCTTCGCCTGATCGACGCAGGGGTGGATGTGCTTGTCGAGAAGCCCATTGCGCAGGATGTGGAGAACGCTTCACATATGGTTACGGCGGCCCATGCCGCAGGGCGCATTCTGCAGGTCGGACACATCGAACGCTTCAACGGCGCCGTGCGCGCTCTGTTTGACGCGGTCGAGAGACCCCGTTTCATCGAGTGCCACCGTCTGAGCCCCTATCCGAACCGCGGGCACGATGTCAGCGTCGTATTGGACCTCATGATCCACGATTTGGAGATCGTGCTCGCCATGGATGGCACCCAGCCGGAGTCCGTTGATGGCGTAGGCGTGCCGGTGTTTTCGAAATACGAGGACATCGCGAATGCCAGAATCCGTTTTGCATCGGGTTGTGTGGCCAATCTGACGTGCAGCCGGGTTTCGATGGACCGCATGCGCAAGATCCGTGTTTTCGCGCCCGCCATGTACGCCTCGACCGATTACTCGGCCGAGGAAGTGCTCATCTACCGCAAGATGCCGGGTGAACTGGCTCCCGGGCAGAATCCGATGGACCTCATAACGGTGGAATCGCTCTCGGTCCAGCATGAAGAACCATTACGCCTCGAACTTGCTTCGTTCATTGACTGTGTGCGGGAACGCACACGTCCGGTTGTCAATGGCGAGGATGCTCTCAACGCACTGAAACTGGCTCAGCAGATCATCGACAGCATGCGGGAGACCCCGTGAAGCGGCTCTTCTTTGTAGCAGGGGAATCGTCCGGAGACATTCACGGCGCCAACCTTATCCGGGCGCTGGGTTCCATTGCTCCGGATATGCGTTGCGAGGGGCTGGGAGGACAGCACATGGCCGCAGCCGGCATGGATCTGCGCTACGATCTGGCCGAGCATGCGATCATGGGGTTTACGGAGATCGTCAAATCGTTCGGAATGGTCCGCCGTGTCTTCCGCGAAACGGTGGCCCGTCTCGAAGACACGCGGCCGGATGCGCTGGTGCTGATTGATTATCCGGGTTTCAACTTGCGCCTGGCGGGCGAAGCACACCGGCTGGGCATCCCGGTTATTTACTACATCAGCCCGCAAGTTTGGGCCTGGAAGCGCGGGCGTATCCGCACGATCGCGCGGCTGGTGCGCAAGATGCTTGTAATTCTGCCGTTTGAACCGGCATTGTATGAGGAAGCGGGCGTTGATTGCACATACGTCGGGCACCCGCTGCTTGATCATCTTCCCACCGTGAAGGTGAACGGGAGCCTGCGAGGCAAGTTCGTGATCGGCCTGCTGCCGGGAAGCCGCCAGCAAGAGATAGCGCGCCTGTTGCCGGTTATGCTCGAGGCCGGGCGCGATATTCAGGAGCGATACCCCGAGGCCTTTTTCGTGGCGCCGTGCGTGGACACGGAGCGGGAAGCGCAGATCCGGTCCCTGGCGGGCGATTTTCCGCTGCACATCCTTGTTGGGAAAACGTACGAGGTTCTCGATGCGGCCCGTTTTTGCATCGTAGCTTCCGGAACAGCCACGGTCGAGACAGCTCTCTTCGGGGTGCCGTTCGTGATTCTGTACAGAGTCAGTGCCCTGACGTATTGGATTGCCCGGGCGCTCGTGCGCGTGGACCATATCGGCTTGGTCAATATTCTGGCTGGCAAACGCATCGTCCCGGAGTTTGTTCAGAACGAGGCGATGCGAGCACGCATCGTGCCAACGGCGCTGGAGCTGATAGACGACACGCCGGCGAGACGCCGGATGCTCGAGGAGTTGGCTGCGGTGCGGGAGTCGTTAGGCGGACCCGGCGCTTCGCAACGGGCTGCCGCGGAAATCGTCAGGGTTGTCTCGGAGACGGGCGATGGCTGAAAAACTGTTCTTGATTGACGGCAGCGCTTTCGCGTACCGGTCTTTCTACGCGATCCGGGGATTGACGGATTCGCGGGGCCGCCCCACCAACGCGGTGTTCGGCTTCGCGCGCATGCTGGCCAAACTCCTGCGGGAACATGAGCCCGATTACGTAGCGGTGGCATTCGACGCCCAGGGCAAAACGTTCCGCAACGATCTGTATCCCGAATACAAAGCCAACCGTGAAGAAATCCCCGAAGACCTGGCCGCACAGTTTCCCTTCATCGACCGGGTCGTGGAAGCCTTCTCGCTGCCAATTCTGCGGGTGCCGGGCGTGGAAGCCGACGACGTGATGGGCACCCTGGCGCGTACCGCAACCGCCGCGGGCCTCGAGACGGTGCTGGTCACGAGTGACAAGGATCTGCTCCAGCTTGTCAACGAACACGTGCGCGTGTACGACCCCAATAAGGAGGCCGAAAAGGCTTGGGCCGGCATCGAGCAGGTTCGGGAACGTTTTGGCGTCGAGCCCGCGCATGTGGTCGATGCCTTGGCCCTGATGGGTGACGCTTCCGACAATGTGCCTGGAGTGACCATGATTGGCCCCGTCGCGGCAAAGAAACTTCTGGCCCAGTACCAAACGCTCGAAGGCGTTTACGAGCACCTCGCGGAAATAAAGGGGAAACAGCGGGAGAACCTCGAAAGAGAGCGCGAGCAGGCCTTCTTAAGCCGGCAACTGGCGACCATTGACACGAGTGTGTCCCTCAACGCCAGCCTGGAAGACCTGCGGCGGCGCCCCGCGGATGTGGCTCGGCTCGTCGAGGTGTTTTCGGAGTTCGAGCTTCACTCGCTCGTCGAAGAGTTCGTGCCCGAGCCCACCGAACAGGCCGCCAAAGAGGACTATGTAGTCGTTTCTGACGAAGCCGCGCTTCGGGCTGTCGCCGCTGAAATGCGGCGGGCCGGCACGTTTGCCGTTGACACCGAAACCACCTCCGTAGACCCCATGCGGGCCGAGTTGGTCGGCATTTCGTTGTGTTGCGCTCCCGGCAGAGCGTATTACGTGCCTGTAGGGCACCGCGCCCCCGGCGCGCCCGGCGAGCTGGAGGGACTGGATGCCCCGGGGCCCCTGAACCAGATGGACTGTGCCGCGGCGCTCGAGATCCTCCGGCCCATCCTCGAGGACGGTTCTGTCAAGAAAATAGGCCACAACATCAAATACGACCTCGAAGTCCTGTCGCGAGCGGGAATTGCGCTGGGCGGCATTGTCCTTGATACTATGGTCGCATCGTATTTGACAGACCCGTCCCGGCTGAGGCATAATCTAAGTGAAGTAAGTCTCTACTACCTCAAGCGCAAGATGATCCCCATTGCCGATTTAATCGGCAAAGGGTCCAGGCAAATTACCTTCGATAGAGTCCCCATCGACAAGGCATGCCAGTATGCATGCGAAGATGCGGATATGACGTGGCGGCTCGGGGACCGGTTTGGCGCGTTGTTGCGCGACCAGGGACTCGAGGCGCTTTTCACGGAGGTAGAGCTTCCTCTCATAGCGGTGCTTGCCCGCATGGAGCAGGCAGGCATTGCCATTGATGAAGGCCTCTTCCGCTCGTTAGGGGAAGAGGTGCGGGAGCGGTTAGAAGCACTCGAGCAGGAGATTTTTGCTCTGGCGGGGGAGTCGTTCTTGCTGAACTCGCCCAAGCAGCTCCAGCAGATCCTGTTCGACAAGCTCGGCCTGCCGACGATGCGGCGCACAAAGACGGGCTATTCGACGGATGTCGAGGTACTTGAGCAGCTGGCGAGGAAACATGAGCTTCCCCGAAAGATGCTTGAGTACCGGGTGCTCGAGAAGCTTCGGGGCACGTATATTGAAACGCTTCCCAAACTTGTGAACCCGGACACGGGGAGGATTCATACGTCGTTCAATCAGACCGTGGCGGCCACGGGACGGTTATCGAGCAGCGACCCGAATCTTCAGAATATCCCGGTACGGACGGAGATGGGCAGGCGGATTCGACAGGGCTTCATCGCGGGCTCTCGGGAGATGAAGCTGATTTCCGCCGACTACTCGCAAGTTGAATTACGCATTCTCGCGCACCTTTCCGGGGATCCCGCGCTGCATGAAGCGTTCGCTCGAGGCGCCGATATTCACAGTGACACGGCGGCGCGCATTTTCGGCGTAATGCCCGAGTTGGTAACTCCGGAGATGCGGCGGCAAGCCAAAGCGGTGAATTTCGGAGTGGTTTATGGGATCAGCGCGTTCGGCCTGTCGAAAAACCTGGGAATTTCCCGCGCCGAAGCCGCCCGGTTCATCGAGAGCTATTTCAGGCAGTACCCGGGGGTGGGCGCGTGGATTGACCGGACCCTGGAAGAAGCCCGTGAAAAGGGGTATGTGACGACACTGCTGCAGCGCCGGCGGCCGGTCCCGGATTTGAACAGCAAGAACAACACAACGCGCCGCGCGGCGGAGCGCGTGGCCATTAATACGCCGGTTCAAGGCAGCGCGGCCGACATCATCAAGCTGGCGATGGTCCAGCTGGATGCGGCCCTCCGGGGCAGCCGATCGCGGATGTTATTGCAGGTTCATGACGAGTTGGTGGTTGAATCGCCGGCCGCGGAGGCCGAAGAAACGGCGGCGACCGTCAAGCGCATCATGGAAGAGGCCTTGCCGTTGGCGGCGCCTCTGAAGGTGGACATAGGCATAGGAGACAACTGGGCGCAGATCCATTAGATCGCGTCCGATGAACCGTAATCAGGAGGCAGCAAGCGCGACCTCGAAATGCCCTGCGAATGCTGCGGCGGGGCGAGGTAGCGAAAGGAAGACGCATGGCTGAAGAAATCAATACCGAAAAAGACCGCCCCAAAACGAAGAATCGCCCGGCCCGAAAGAGCGGCCCCCGGTCTGGAAGCCGGCCGAGGAATAATGCGCGCAAGGGAAATGCCGAATCCCATCAGGCGGTGGAGGCCCGAAATGCCGCGACGATGCAGGATGACGTCGAAAACGACATCGTGCAAGACAAGATCGAGCATTCCGATCGCGAGATTTCGATCCGTGAACTCAAACAGATGACCATGACGGAACTCACGGAGACAGCGCGGCAACTCAATGTGGAGGGATACAGCGGGCTCAAGAAACAGGACCTGATATTCAAGATCCTGCAGCAGGGCATCGAGGCGGCGGGCTCGATCTATGGCGAAGGCACGCTGGAGATCCTGCCTGACGGCTTCGGTTTCCTGCGGTCGAGCGACTATTCGTATCTCCCCGGTCCGGATGACATCTATGTGTCGCCTTCCCAGATACGCAAGTTCAACCTGCGGACGGGCGATACCATCCAGGGGCACGTGCGGCCTCCCAAGGAAGGCGAACGGTACTTCGCCTTGCTGAAGGTGGAAGCGGTCAATTACGAGAGCCCGGACGTGGCGCGCGACCGGATCCTGTTCGATAACCTGACGCCGCTGCATCCGGATGAACGTTTCCGTCTGGAGACCAAGCAGCAGGAAGTCAGCACCCGCATCATGGACTTGATCTCCCCGATTGGCAAAGGGCAGCGTGGTTTGATCGTGGCGGCCCCGTTCACCGGAAAGACGGTGTTGCTTCAGAAGATTGCCAATGCTGTCGCTGAGAACCATCCGGAGGTGTACGTTATCGTGTTGCTGGTCGACGAACGCCCCGAAGAAGTGACCGACATGCAACGGTCGGTGAAGGGCGAGGTCGTGGCCTCCACCTTCGACGAACCCCACGAGCGGCACGTGCAAGTCGCTGAGATGGTGCTCAACAAGGCGCGACGCCTCGTCGAGCACAAGCGCGACGTGATCATCCTGCTCGATTCGATCACGCGTTTGGCGCGCGCGTACAACACCATAGTGCCGGCGAGCGGCAAGGTGTTGTCGGGCGGCGTGGACGCTAACGCCCTGCAGCGGCCGAAACGCTTTTTCGGCGCGGCCCGCAATGTCGAAGAAGGAGGAAGCCTTACCATCCTCGCGACGGCTTTGATCGAGACCGGCAGCCGCATGGACGACGTGATTTTCGAGGAGTTCAAGGGTACCGGGAATATGGAGATCCACCTCGATCGCCGTCTCATGGAAAAGCGCATCTTCCCTGCGATCGACGTGCAGAAATCCCGTACGCGCAAGGAAGAACTCCTCCTCGAGACAGAAGAGCTGCAACGCGTCTGGTTGTTGCTCAAGATCCTAAGTCCGTTGAGCACCATCGAGGCGACAGAGTTGTTGATCGAAAAGCTCAAAAAGACCCCAACAAACGCCGAGTTCCTGGCGATGCTGCAGAAGATGTAGCTTCGGCGGCGGGCGCCGCGGCCTTCGGTCCGGTCTCGGCCATCAGCAATGTGCGGCGAAGGAATGGGCTATGGGGGAGGGTTATACTGCGGCCCGGCCACAAGCAGGAACCGACTCTCCTTAAGTCATGGTTGAAGCGGGGCCGGGGGGGTCGGGCGGGTTTCACAAGGGGGGCATTCCCCAGCCGGGCATGAGGTCTCATTCGGCCGCCACGCTGCCAACTTAGAAACGCCGGGGGGGCGGTCCGATACTGTAATCTGCAGTCACCCCTCTCCGGAGTCTGCCTCACGGCCCGCAGACAGAACTTGAGCGCCTCAGCTCGGAATCCACCGAATCGCCAACGTCTGACACATATAAAACATTGTAAATGAAGAGGTTGTGATTCCCTGGCGGGCTAAAATGTGTTTCAGACTTGCTAAAAACGTGTTCTATCGTGAATAATATTGTCAAGAGATGAGCTTTTCACGGGGCATTATGTCAGCCTGGGGCACGGTCAATGGAAGGCTAGTCTGACGGAAGGCGGGGCCATCGTGTCAGCTCTGGGATGAATAGTAGTGACCACTTCCTCTAACGATGTTCCTGGTGTTTCAGAAGCCGTCAAGGTCCCTCTTCACGAATATCTCGTCGGGGAGAGCGAGGTCATTTGCGAGACCCGCGAGATGCTCGGCCGCCTTGCCGGTTCGAAACTGACGGTGCTCCTGACCGGGGAGACCGGCACGGGTAAAGATATTGCCGCACGCATGCTCCATAATCTCTCGCCGCGCCTCGGGAAGCCATTCATCAAGGTGAACTGTCCGGCGATTCCCGAAAGTATTCTCGAAAGCGAGTTGTTTGGGTATGAGCGAGGCGCTTTCACCGGGGCACGTAACTCGAAGCCGGGCCGGTTCGAGCTGGCGAACAAAGGAACGATATTTCTTGACGAAATTGCGGAAACTCCGTACACTGTACAGACGAAGCTTCTTCAGGTTCTCGACGGCGAACCGTTTATCCGGATAGGCGGAGTAGCGCCAATTCACACGGACGTGCGCATCGTTGCCGCAACGAATGTGGAATTGGAGGAAACGGTACGCCGGGGAAGAATGCGGGAGGACATCTACTACCGTTTGAGTGAAGTCCACGTCCGCATGCCTGCTCTGAGGGAACGGCCGGAAGACATTCCCCCGCTGGCGGAACACTTTAATTATCACTTTTCTCAGAAACAGGACCGGGAATACCGTCCGTTGGACCCGGCTCTGGTCTTGGAGATGCAGGGTCTGCCTTGGCCGGGCAATGTACGCGAATTGGCAGCGCGTGTGCGCAAGTATGTGGCGACCGGCAATCCGGAGATGTTGTTGACGGAGGGCGGGCCGGACATTCCCGCTGGGGTTGCGTCCGCACGGACGGGCCGGGTTTTCACGATTGAATCAGAACCTGAACAGCTCACGGCAGGACAAACACGGGAATCAGAGCCCGATAAGCCGCCGTCAAGAGAGTTTATCTCTTTGAAGCAAGCGGTACAGAAGGCGGTTGAAACGACGGAACGTGCGTTGATTGAGGAAGCGCTTCGCCATACCTTGTGGAACAGGCGCAAGGCGGCAAGGCTTCTGAAGATTAGCTATAGTTCGCTGTTGCGGCGAATTGACGCGTACAGTATTGGTAAGAGCGCCACGGAAAACGAATAATATCCCGAATCCTGGTAACGAGGAAAGAGGTACTGCCATGTTGGCCACGAGCAGCTGGAAAAAGAGAATGAGGCTCTGGATGATCCTCCCGGCGTTATTACTATGTGTTGGCCTTGTTTCAGAGGGATGCGCCAGCGGGTCGCAGACGGTTATCCAACCGCGGGACCCGGACAACGAGGGGAGCAAGATCATCGGCGAGACCATGGACATCAAGACCGGCGAGCTGATGGGTAAACCCGAAGAGCAAAAGGACCTGATGCCCGTAGTGGGCGCGAGTGGCAAGCCCGTGCTTACGCCTGAGGATATCGGTAGTGTGCTGTACCGTATCGAGGCCGGTGACCAGCTTGAGTTTCGTTCCTACGACGACCCGACTCTGAACCAAGCGGTTATTGTTCGCTACGACGGCCACATCTCGTTGCCGATGGTGCCGGACCTGAGGGTGCAGAATCTGACTCGGGAAGAGGCGACGGAAGCCGTTCGCCAAGCGTATGCGGAAGTATTCCGGGAGCCGCTGGTGTCCCTGGCGGTAATCGCAACCACGAGCAAAACATACCACGTCATGGGCGACGTTCAGAATCCACAAGAGTTTCCGTACTTGAAGCCCATTTCCGTGCTTGATGCGATAAACCAGGCGGGCGGCCCACGGGTCAACCAGCGGGGAGGAGACTCGTTTGTGGGTTCGCGTGGTGCACTCACGCAGGCCCTGATCATCCGCCGCCAAGGCAGCGAGCGGGATGTGATCGAGTGTGACTTGAGCAAGTACCGCGAGCCGGCGGTCAGCCCGGCCGATACCCTGGTGCTTCCTAACGATATCGTGTATGTGCCGGAGGGAGTCAACCTGGTGTATGTGCTGGGGGAAGCGCGCCGCCCGGATGTTTATCAACTCATGGAGGGCACAACCCTGTTGCAGTTGTTGACTCGGGCCAGCGGTTTCATTGAGACGACAGGACGCATGAGACAAGTGGTTCTAATTCGCGAAGTGAAAGAAGAAATGAACCGGGTATACCTGGTCAACATCCGCGAGATTCTGCGGACCGGCCAGGATATCGAGATGAAGCCGGGGGATATTGTGTATATACCTCTGAAACCATTGATTCGGTTGCAGCAATTCGTAGCACGGTTTACAGGCTCGATATCACCTCTGATGTCTCTCTACCGCCAGGCATACGATACCTACTACACGGACCGCCGGTATGACACCATGTTTGATACAGGAGATGCGACCACCGCGGAAATGTTGACGATTCTCGACAGCATCCGGAGTTTTGGTTCTCTGACAACATCGATACCCACGCCGTAGGAGCCGTGTATGAGTACGGAGTTTTCGACAGAACTTGGCCTACCTCTTCCGTCGGCGCCTGCCGGGATGCATGGCGAGCGCGCGCTAAACCTGATGCGTCTGATTCGCTTGCGCACCCCGTTGATTCTCGGCGTTTTTCTGGTGTTGGCGGTGCCCTCGCTTACCGCGGCTTTTTTCCTGGTTCCTGAGGAATACACAGCGAACAAGACAATCCGGTTTGCCGCAAATCCGGTCACATTACTGGGCGAAGAGAGCCGTCAGGGCGCAACGATGAACTATGACCGCTGGGTTCGCACACAGGCATTCGAGATAACGCAGCCCACGGTTATGCAACGGGTGCTGGACGTTCCGGACATCCGCGGAATCCGGGAGATTCAACAAGCTGAAAACCCCTTGACGTATCTTCAAGACCTGGTGCAAGCGCGCGTTCTCAGCGGCAGCGAGAACGTTGAGGTGCAGTGTACCGCGCCGAACAAAGAGCTTGCGGAGAAGGTACTGCAAGCCACTGTCACCAACTATATGGCGCTCGCGGTGACGGCGGCGGTCAGCGACACAAGCACGCGGCGAGCCACGCTGACCGACGAGCGCGAGGAGCTTCAAAAGGAGCTGGATATTCTGCGCGGGCGCATCAAGAACATGAAAGAACAGCTGGGTGTCGCGCCCGGCACCCTATCCGCGTTAGGCCCGACGGAAACCGGGGCTGACCGCGAAAACCTGTCGGCGGCCGAGAAGAGCAAGATCGAGGCAATAAACCGCATCGAAAGCTTGAAAGGGGTGTTGGCAAACATCGCGGCCTATAGAAAGCAATTGCAGGAGGCGCCGCAACAACCTATTTTCGACCTCGATATCGAGGCGCAGATTCGCAACGATGTCGAGGTGGGAATCATCCAGCAGGAACTGGCCCAGGCAAAGAGCCAGATCGCGGTCCTTGAAGAGAAATATACCGTCGACGCCCCGCCCCTGAAGGCGTTGCGCAATACACGGGATTCTCTCGAGAGCCGGCTGGCGCAAGCGCTGGCGGAGGCCCGCGCCCGGCAGCTGGAATCCGCCGAGGCCCGCACCAACCAGGAATTGAAGGTGGCCGAAAAAGCTCTCGAAGAAGCGGAGACTCAGATCGAGAAGTTTCAGCGCCGGATAGAAGAACAGACCGATCTGGCCGTGAAAGCCGCAGGGCAGCAGGCTGGTATCGAGGCTCTTCAGTCCGAAGAGAGCGACCTCGTAGACAAAATCAAGCATATTGAGGGCATCATTTACAGTATCGACGTCGAAAGCAAGGCGCCGGGCCGCATCTCGCTCACATCCGGTTTGTTTCCACCGGCGCGGGTGGACTATGGCCGGCGGAAACAGTTGATGGCGCTGGCGTTTCTTGCATCGGCCTGCGTTGCCGTAGCCGTAGGGCTGTGGCGTGAACTGACCGACAAGCAAATCCGAAGCGCCCAAGACGTGGCGCTTTTAACCGGGTTGCCGGTCTTGGCGACGGTGCCTCATGCAAGCCTTGAGCAGTTGGATCCGAAACGGGGCGGGAGCCTTCTGCTCACCGCAGAGGAGCCCGGATCGACGTCTGCGGATCAATTCCGCCGGATCCTCACGCGCATCATTTATCCGCCCGAGGGTTCGGCCGAGTTGAATACGTGCCTCGTGGTAAGCCCGGGGCGCGGAGACGGAAAAACATCGTTAGCGTGTAATCTCGCCACCGCCTTGGCCCAGGCGGGACGTCGGGTTCTTCTGGTAGACATCAATGCCCGCAACCCTAAAGTTGAGGAGGCTTTCGGCATGGAGCCGGGGCCGGGCCTGGGAGATATTCTGTTCGGCAAGAGAGAGCCTAACGAAATCGTGCGCCAAACTGATTACTCGAACCTTTACGTGATCGGACCCGGCAAACAACGCGACATCGTCATCGGGAAATTGGCGTCGCGCGATATGGTAGCCTTTTTCGAACAGGCCGAGCAGGCCTTCGATCACGTCATTATTGACACGCCGCCAGCGTTGCTCATGGCAGACGCGAAACTGTTGGCGCCTGTTGTGGACGGAGTCGTTGTGGTGGTGGGCGTAGGCGCGTCGACAACCGGCATGGTGCAACGGTGTCTGACGGATCTGCGGCAAATAGGGGCAAACGTGATCGGCTTGGTGCTGAACAAGGCGAGGGCGACCCGGGGCGGTTATTTGCGCACGAATCTCCTTCAGTACTACGACTACCTCGAGGAGGGGCGCGAGAAACAAACCCCCATGCCGGAGATCCGGCTCGAATACAACGAACAAGACCCTGACGCGACGATTGTGCTTGTCGATGCGGAGGAAGAGGGCGGGGAACCGCCGAAGGAGTAGGATTGAATCTGTTTTGACGCAAGGGAAGAACAGACGGTTGCCTCATTCGTTGGTGCGATTTCGTTCCGCCTTGGCGCAAGCCTTAGGCATGCCGCTGCGCTTTTTGCGTCCTCTGGGACGAAAGCTAGCCTTATTTGTATTTGAGATGTGGGCGCGGGCGCAGATCCGCGGACACGTGGCGCCAGGCGTGCAGTTCTTCGGTTTTGTGACGGTCGAAGGTTCCGGCATGATTGACATCGGCAAGGGAAGCCGGATTGGAAAGAACGTATTCCTGGAGACACAAGAAAGCGGCAGAATCGAGATTGGCGAGAATTGCGTCATAAACAACGGGGCTACCATTGTCTCGTACGAAAGAATCGGCGTCAAGGACTTCGTCATGATGGGCGAATATGCGACTATCCGAGATGCCAACCACGGCAAGAAGCCTGGAGAACGCATGCGCTTGCAGCCTCACACCGCCGCGGCAGTTATGATTGGTGAGGACGTATGGATTGGCCGGGGCGTATGCATATTGAACGGAGTGACTGTCGGTGATGGCGCGATTATCGGGGCTAACAGCGTTGTGACGCGCGATGTGGAGTCAAACGTCGTTGTCGCTGGCGCGCCCGCGCGGCCCATCGGAGTTCGATGACGTAATGCAAGCCGAAAGGGCGGTTGAGAGACAAGACCGGCTGTGCCCATCGGAGGCGACGGCCTGTCCAATAGGAGAAACCGAGTTGTTCGGGGTGCGCTTCTCGAACGCCTCGTTTGAAGAGGTGTGTCGTTGGGCGGATGAGAAGATCGCGCGCCGATCCCCGGCATACGTTTTTACCCCCAACGTTGACCATGTCTGCCGGCTCCATCGTGACGCCGAATTCCGAGAAGCATATGCCGGCGCGGGGCTTCGCGTGCCCGACGGGGTGCCGCTGATATGGTGCGCAAGGCTTCTGGGCAAACCCCTGCGGGAGAAGCTCAGCGGGTCAGATTTGGTACCGCGCCTCTCGGCTTACGCCGCCGAAAAGGGATATCGCATTTTCTTTCTTGGCGCGGGCGAAGGCATAGCGGAGGAAGCCGCCAGGAAGTTGCGTGAGAAGCATCCATCGTTACAGGTTGCTGGATGCTACAGCCCGCCGATGCATTTTGAATGCGACCCGGAGCAGAACCAGGAGACTGTGGAACGTGTGCGTGCATCCCGGGCCGACATGTGCTTTGTCGCCCTTGCTTCACCAAGACAAGAGTTGTGGCTCTGGCATTACACGACAGCCATGGAAGTACCGGTGGTTTTGGGAATTGGGGCGGGCCTGGACTTTGCAGCGGGGCGAGTGCCCCGGGCGCCGTTGTGGGTGCAACGAATCGGGTGTGAGTGGCTTTGGAGGCTCATGCACGAGCCGCGACGTTTGTGGCGTCGCTATCTTGTGGACGACAGCTATTTTCTAATACTCTTGCTTAGAGAAATCGGGCGGCGCTTGGGCAAAGAATCGTTCAGACCGTAAGGAATCGTGACGGGCGCACGTAAACCGGCCTGAGGAGGAAAGGATCTTGTCACGAAAGTTCTGGGTCATCTCGGCCATTGTGCTAGGGGTATTCTTCATTCTTGCCCTGGCCAGCGGCGGAGGTTTC
>Ga0209606_1000458_pt1 | contig 61148 bp, 54 predicted proteins | sample AD_UKC057_MetaG_FD_184412 | JGI IMG/M metagenome (GOLD analysis project Ga0209606, IMG submission 184412) | Active sludge microbial communities of municipal wastewater-treating anaerobic digesters from USA - AD_UKC057_MetaG (SPAdes) (version 2) | ecosystem: Engineered > Bioreactor > Anaerobic >... | reverse complement strand
CGTCTTTCGGGAGGGCGACACCGGGAGCGAGATGTACTACATCCTGCAGGGGCGGATCCTGGTGCAGAAGCAGGCCGGGCAGATCAAGAAGGTCCTCACCGACATGGGGCCGGGGGAGTATTTCGGGGAAATGGCCACCCTGATCGACGCCCCCCGGACCGCCTCCGCCGAGGCGGCGTCCGACAGCTGTCTCGCCGTGATCGACAGCGAGACCTTTCACCGGATGCTCCGGGAGAGCGACGACGTCTCGATGTTCATGCTGCAGGCCTCTTCCCGCCGGATCAAGCATACGAACGAGGTGCTCGAGGAACTGACCGAGGCCTGGATCGAACTGATGGCGATCCTGTACTTTCTCAAGGAATGGCCCCTTGCCCGAGGCCAGGACCCGGTCACGGAACTGGTCCGCTATACGGGGAAGGACCCCGAGGACATCCGGGAGGTCCTCCGCAATCTCGGCCGCGAGGGGATCCTCCGCTTCGAGGGCGACCGGGTGATGGAATTCGTCCGCAGCGAGGCCTGGAAACTGCTGAACCACCAGGTTTTCGGCTGAGGCCGCCGCCGTCAGAGCTGCTTCACCCGGATCATGTTGGTCGAGCCGGTCGTCCAGAGGGGGTGCCCCAGCGTGATCACCGCGATCTCGCCCGGGGCGAGCTGTTCGGCGGCAAGGGCGGCCTGCGCGGCCTTTTCGATCAGGTCGTCCGTGTCCTTGAAATCACGGACCTGAATCGGCTGACAGCCCCAAACCAGGGCGAGCCGGCGGACCGTCTCCTCGTTCGGGGACAGGGCGACGATCGGCTGCCGCGGGCGGAAGCGCGCGAGGGCCCGGGCGGTCAGACCGGATTGGCTGTGGGCGATGATGCAGCGCGCCCCGAGGTGGTTGGCGAGGACGCAGGACGCCTTGGCCACGGCGGCGGAGACCCCGGGATCCGGCTGCGCCTGGAGAAAGTCCGCGTAGGGATAGCCCGCCTCGGCGCGCTCGATGAGCCTCAGCATGAATTCCACCGCCTCCACCGGATAATCCCCCGACGCCGTTTCCTCGGAGAGCATGACCGCGTCCGTGCCGTCCAGGACGGCGTTGGCCACGTCCGTGGCCTCCGCCCGCGTCGGGCGGGGGGAGTCGATCATGGAGCGCAGCATCTGGGTCGCCGTGATCACCGTCTTTCCCCGGACATTGGCCAGATGTATGAGCTTCTTCTGGATGAGGGGAACCTCGGCCAGGGGAATCTCCACCCCCAGATCGCCCCGGGCGACCATGATGCCGTCCGCCACGTCGAGGATCTCCTCGATCACCTCCAGGGCCTCGTGCTTCTCGATCTTGGCGATGACCGGGGTGGTCAGCCCCCGGTTCCGGATCAGCTCCTGGACGGCCCTTATGTCGTCCGCCGTGCGGACGAAGGACAGGGCGACGTAGTCGACGCCGTGGGCCAGGCCGACCGCGAGGTCCTCCCGGTCCTTGGCGGTGAGCGCCGGGGCGTGGATCGTTCCCGTCGGGAGGTTAATGCCCTTGTGCGAGGTCAGGACGCCGCCCGTGATCACGCAGCACCGGATGTCCGTCCCGTCGGTGTCCTCGACGACGAGCTCCATCAGGCCGTCGGCCAGAAGCAGCCGGTCCCCCCCGCGGACCTCCCGGGGCAGGTCCGGGTAGGAGAGGGAAACCTCCGCCTCGCTTCCCGGGATCTCCCGGCTCGTCAGGACGAAGGTCTGGCCGGGAACGAGGCGCACCCCCGCCTCCGGGAGGAGGCCGATGCGGATCTTCGGTCCGGCGAGGTCCTGAAGGATGGGAACGGGCTTTCCCACCCGCTCCGAGACCTCGCGCAGGAGACGGATCTTCTCCACGTGCTCCTCCGCCAGGCCGTGCGAGAAGTTCAGCCGGGCGCAGTCCATGCCGTGCAGCATGAGCTTCTCGATCATCTCGGCGCTGTCGCAGGCGGGGCCGATGGTGCAGAGGATCTTGGTCTTTTTCATGGCTCGGGCTCCTTTCCGGAAGGGTTGGGGGAAGGGGTCATGACGAAAAAGGGGGCGTGGTTCGAGGTAAAAAACGGGGGATCGCGCTGCAGGATGGGCGTCAGGGCCGGATGGCGGCGGAACTCCCGCTCGAGAAACCGCCTGACGTCCGCGCGGTTCCAGCCCTCGGGATGCGAGAAGCGACGGTACAGGGACAGGTCGCCCTCGTAGAAGGGCGCCGTTTCCAGCGGCGCGGCTTCCGGTCCCTGCACCGGGAGGTTGAAGATGGCGAGGTTGAGAAAGCCGATCCGGTCCGCGTGGCGGACGGTGAATTCCAGGGTGCGGCGCGCGGCCTCCGGGGTCTCGGCGGGGACGCCGAACAGGAGGTAGACGTAGGCGGCGATCCCTGCCGTCCGGAGGTTCGTGAGGCAGCGCGAGACGGTCGCGAGATCGATGCCCTTGGCGAGGCTGTCGAGCACCCCCTGATCGCCGGATTCGAGACCCAGCTGGAGCATGACGCAGCCGGACCGCCGGAGGGCGCGGCAGAACTCCGTCCGGGCCAGCTCCGGCGTGAAGCGGGTGAAGCCGTACCAGGGGACCTCCGGCGGGCAGTCCGCCAGGGCGCCGAGCAGGGCCGGACTCAGGGCGTTGTCCAGAAAGTGGAGGAGGGCGGGTCGCGTCCGGTCGCGCAGGCCGGCCACCTGCGACCGGACCTGCGCGGCGGTGAGGGGGCGGTAGGGGGTTTGTTCCGCCTGCTCGGGGCAGAAGGAGCACCGGTGCCAGTAGCAGCCGCGCGAGGCGCTGAAGGGCAGCACCGTCCCCGGGGACAGGTAGTCCGCGAGAGGCAGCCCGGTATAGTCCGGCGCCCGGTCCGCACCCTCGCCCGCCGCGATGCCGCGGCGGGCGAGGAGGGGCGCTTCGCCCGGTCCGGCGATCCAGTCGTCCGCGAGCGCCTTTAAGGGGCTTCCGTTTCCCAGGTGGGCCGCCCAGGAGGTGACGAGGCTGCCGCCCACGACGATTTCGATCTCCGGATGGCGGCGCCTCAGGTGGCCGATCATGGCGAAGGTGCAGAGCGCCTGGCTCAGATAGTTCAGGGAAAAACCGACGGTGCCGGGGTTCCGGGTCTGGACGAGCCGGGTCAGCCGGTCCGAAAAAAAGGGGAAGAAGGGATTGCGCTCCGGCTCCGCCGCCGCCCGCGCGAGATCGCGGCTCCGGAGCGGCGAGAGGCCGGCGTCCCGGTAATCGCTCAGACTGATGCGGATGGCGGGGGGGGAGGCCGCCTGGAGGAGGCGGTTGACGTCGCGGACGGTGCGCGGGTAGAGCGCGGACTGGCGATAGAGCGGCCACCGCCGGAGGGCGGAGAGGTGCGCATCGGCGTGCCGCCGCGCCCGCCGCGTCCAGGCGTCGTCGCCGTCCGTCGGCTCCCCCGGTGCCGCCGCCGACGCCATCAGCCACAGGAGGCCCTCCAGGTTGGCGTCCCAGAGGTGACAGGCGACGCCGTTCGACCGGAGCGCCCCCGCGAGCCGGGCGATGCCCGCCGGCGGTTCCGCCGGCTTCACGACCGGAGGGTGGATGAGGAGCATCGGAGGCCCCTATCGTCTCGTGAGAAGGGTGGATTGCTCGTCGTCGATCAACTCCCGGACGCGCTCGTAGACCGCCGCGAAGGTTTCCCCCGAGTTCTCGAAATAATGAACCCCCTCCCGGATGTGCGTCCGGCGCAGTCCGCCCACCAGATACAGCAGCTCGGCATGCACCCAGGCCTCCTGACCGGCCAGGGGGTTGAACTGCGTCGGTTCCACGAGCACGTCGAAATAGCCGGTCATCGTGGCGATCTGCCAGATGCTGCGGGGCCGGCGGCACGCCTCGTAGGTGAGCCGCAGACGGCGCTCGTGATGCTGCTCGATCGCCTCCAGGCGCTCCGGCAGGCGCCGGATCGCCTTGCCGTGGGCGGGGAGCGTCAGGGAGATGTCGCCAAGGCCCTTCATCGCCTTCAGGGTCCGGAGATAGGCGACCAGGTCGTCGGGGTGCGGCGTGATGGGGTACAGGAGGGTGTCGCCGCAGAGCATCCGCCGCCCGGCCCCGTTCTCGGAGGCGACGAGCAGGCAGATGCCCCCCGGGGAGTGGCCGGCGAAGTGGCGGACCGTCAGGCGGGGGAAAACGGCGTCGCCGACGGTCAGGGGCCCGTCCGAGGCAATCGGCTCGTCGACGCGGAGGGAGAGGTCGATCCTAAGCACCTGCCGCTGCGCCTCCGGCGTCCGGCGGTGCGGCGGCGGCATGCCCATCGCCATCAGGACCGGCCAGCGTTCCGCCATGAAGCGGGCCATCCCCCAGGGATTGCAGATCATCACGGTGTCGGAGACATGGGCGGCCACCCGGGCGTTGGACTGCGCCACGATCTTCCGGCCCAGGAGGTAATGATCCATGTGCCCGTGGGTCAGGACGATCGCGTCGATCTCCTCGATCCGGTGGCCGGTGAGCGCGAGGGCGCTCGTCAGCTCCCGCTCGCTGAAGTCGTCCGGCAGCGCCTCGATCCCGTGCGGAATCGGCTGCCGCCGCCAGAAATAGAAGAACTGCTTCGCCATGTCCGTGGGCAGGCCGGTATCGACGAGGATGAGGGCCTCGTCCTCGATGAGGTAGAGGTTGGTCGGCCCGGGGCCGATCCGGTCCGGGCAGTAGGTCCGGATGAGAAACAGACGGCGTCCGTCCCCCAGCGGGTAGGCGACGACCCGGCCGCTGCCGGTGGGGCCGTCCGCTCGGAGCACCTTTTCACGCATGGGAGATCCTTTCCGATCCTACGCCTGGATCGCCACCCCGTGGTCCCGTTCGTCCGTGAGGATTTCGAAGGCGGCCCGGTGCCGGGTGAACAGGACGTCCGGCGTTGCCGGGCCGCCGCCCCGCTTGTCGGTCACCCGGATTTCGCACGCGGCGATCTTGGTGTTCAGGCAATGCTTGTCGCCCCCCGGCGGGTTCAGGTAGTTCAGGCCGACGAAGGCCTCCCGGGGCGCGGAGATCGTTCCCTCCACGCGGCGCCGTCGGTCCTCGGAACGAAAGCTCCAGAGGAAGTAGCAGAACGACCCGCGGGCCGTCAGCATCCGGGGCAGGCTGTTCATGCGGATCTCCTCGCCGCGGTGGCGCAGGACCAGGGTCGTCAGGAAGGGGCTCCACCCACGCCCGATGCGGATCCGCGCGGTCGCCACCTCGAGAAAGCTCTCCGGGTGCGTGTCGAAGCCGGCCACCTGTCCCCACGCGTAGTGGTCCGTGTGGCGCCGTCCCCAGTTGTGGTTCTGGCTGCCGATCCAGTCGTCGATCTCGATCCGCCGGTCGTCCGCGGCGATAAAGCCCCGGTACCGCGCCAGGGGCAGGCCGACGAGACTCTTGGCCTTCGGAAATCCCGTGCTGTAGAGGCCGAGCGGGAGGAGGAAGAGGGGGGGCTGGGTCCCGTCGAAGGCGAGCTGCCAGGAGAGGTGGTGGCCCCCCGACGCCGCGGCGCCCTCGAGATGGCCGGGTTCCAGCACGGCCTCGCCGACGCGGACGGAGAACGCCCCGGCGTCGAACCGGCAATCTCCCATCGGGACCTCCCGCTTGACGGCCCAGTGGCGGTTCCGCTCCCCGTCGAAAAAGACGGCCCAGAGCTCGCCCATGGCCGCTTCCGGGCGGTCCTCGGGGCTGAACAGGGTGTAGCGGATCCAGAAGGCCAGCGGCCGGTCCGGGTGGTTGGCCCGCTGGAAGAAGCTTTCGTAGTGTCCCGCCCGCTGTCCGGGACGGTACCGGGACGTGTTCGCCCGCTCACGGGCGGCGTCCAGGGAGGCGCTCATCTCGTCCGTTCCTCCGTCGTGTCCGGACAAACGTATAATGAAAAGACCGGACCGTGTCAAGGCGGGATCGCCGCTGGCGCGAAACGGGTCCGGGGCATTATGGGCTTGACAGGAGCGGAGCATCGCTACTATATGCTTCAGGCGGCGGCGACCGTTCGATGAGGGCTCCGGAAATCGGTTGATGCCGCGAGACGGCGTGGACCGGGAACCATCGCCCGTCGCCGGAGGATCGGGTCCGTCCGTGGCGAAACATTCATTCAGGCAGGGAGGTCTTCATGAAGCTTTCTGAAATGTACAGTTTGAAGGGCAAGACCGCGCTCGTCACCGGGGGCGGTCGGGGGATCGGCAAGTTCATCGCCACGGGATTCGCCGAGGCCGGCGCCGACGTGATCATCACGTCCCGCAAGATGAAGAATCTCGAGGCGACCGCCCAGGAACTCGCCCAGGCGTATGGTGTGCAGGCCGTGCCCATCGCCTGCGATCTGGCCAAGGACGAGGAGATCCAGCAGATGCTGCAGGCGGTCCGTGAAAAATTCCCGCGTATCGACATCCTCGCGAACAACGCCGGGGTCACCTGGGGCGCGCCTACCCTCGACTATCCGCTGGAGCGGTGGGATCAGATCTTCAAGGTCAACGTGCGGGCCGTCTGGATCATCACGCAGCAGGTCGCCCGTCTGATGAAGGAGCAGGGCGGGGGGACGATCATCAACGTCTCGTCGATCATGGGGTCCCGCGGATCGGAGGAGATGGCCCATCCCGCGGTGGCGTACAATTCGAGCAAGGCGGCCATCGACCTGCTCACGATGAACCTGGCCGTGAAACTCGCCCCCTACAAGATTCGGGTCAACGCGATCGCCCCGGGGTTTTTCCGGACGGACATGATGGCCTACATCGAGAAGCCGGAGTTCTCCGCCGCCTACGAGATGGTCCTGAGCAACATCCCGCTGCACCGGATCGGCGACATGGACGATATGAAGGGGCTCGCCGTCTTTCTCGCGTCGGACGCCTCGGCCTACCTGACGGGCCAGATCCTCCACGTGGACGGCGGCATGACGGCCAAGTAGGACCGGGACGTCCGGGGCACCGTCCCGCCGAGGGAACCTGCCGGGGGGAGTTTCACACGCGCCCCCCGAGAGAACGAGGAGCGAGAGCGAATGGGTGCAATTCCTGAACTCCGGCCGGCCGCCACCGTCATCCTGGTCCGGGATCGGCAGGACGGTCCGTACGAGATCTTTCTCATGCGCCGCCACCGCAATCAGGCCTTCATGGGCGGCGCCTATGTCTTCCCGGGGGGGCGTCTCGACGAGGGGGACAGCCATCCCGATCTCCGTGCGCACCTCCACGGGCTCGTGCCGGAGGCGCTGCCGGAACGGCTCCAGGAGCCGGACCTGCCGCCCGAGACGGCCCTGGGACTTCACCTGACGGCCATCCGGGAGATGTTCGAGGAGGCCGGCGTCCTGCTCGCCGTGGAGGCCTCGGGGGCGGCGGTCGATTTCCATGCGCCGGAGACGGCGCGGCGCTTTGCCGCCTACCGGGAGGTGCTGCACCGGGGGGAGATGACCCTCCGGGATCTGGCCGCCCGGGAGGGGCTCCGTTTCGCCCTGGATCTGCTGTTGCCCTACGCCCACTGGATGACGCCGGAGATCGAGTCGAAGCGGTTCGACACCCGCTTTTTTCTCGCGCGGCTGCCGGCGGGGCAAAGGCCCGTCCACGACGAGGCCGAACTCACGGCCTCGGTCTGGATGACCCCGTCCCAGGCGCTGGACGAGCATCAGGCCGGCCGGATCGTGCTGATGCCCCCGACCCTGAAAACGGTCGAAGAACTGGCGGCGCACCGGACCACGGAGGCGCTCTTCAAGGCCGTCTCCGGGCGCGCGATCCCGCCCATCCTGCCGCAGCCGTTCACACCGGGGGGCGAGTTCGGGGTCAAGCTGCCCTTCGACCCGGAGTACACCATCGACGCCTTCAAGCTTCCGCCCCGCCCCGGCGAGACCTGCCGGATCGTCACCTGCAAGGGGATCTGGAAGACGGCGACGGCCTGAGACGCGCGGACCGCCCCGGGGACGGATTTTTCCGAAGGATCGTTCATCGACCGCGCCTGAAAAAGCGAAGCGCCGGATTTGCGGGGTCGCTGATCAAGGCCGGATTTTCAAGGGATCGTTCATCACACTCGGGAAGGGGGGGCGATGGGGCTTCTGGAGCAACGGACGGGGGAGAAGGTTCACAGCCGGACCCTGGAAATCCTGACCTATCCGGCGGGGGACCGGGGCATCCTCGTGACGGGGGAACTCGTCGAGAAACGGCTGCGACCCTATTACGGCGTTTCCGGCGAGATCCGGTCGCCCCACACGGTGCATCACATGATCATCCGGATGCTGATCGAAGGATTGACCTTCGCCATCACCGAGATCGAGGTCGAGATGCCGGGCGTGCCGCGCGACGCCTGTCTGGAAACGGCGCAGTGCTTAAACCGCCTCGTCGGGATGAACATCGCCGCCGGCTTTACGCTCAAGGCCCGGGAGGCCGTCGGGGGACGGCGGGGATGCACCCACCTGCTCGCCCTGCTCACGGCGATGGCGCCCGCGGCCGTGCAGGGCTTCTGGGTCCATCACGCCGCCCAGCCTATGGAAAACGACACGTCCTCCCGCCTGATGGAGCAGTACCTGATCGATTCGTGCTGGGTCTGGCGCCGGGAAGGGCCCATGGCCCAGGATCTGCTTCGGGAGATCGCCGACGAGCCGCCGTCGGACCGGTCGGGAGTCCAGCCCGGCGACCCGTCCAATCCGCCTAAAACTTGACCTGCGGCGCCGCCTGGGCCGCCGCCGGGGCCTCGAAGAATGCCGCCTTCGTGAAGCCGAACAGGCCGGCCAGCAGGTTGGCCGGGAAGGTCCGGATGGCGACGTTGTAAGTCCGGACGGCGTCGTTGTAGCGCTTCCGCTCCACGGCGATCCGGTTTTCCGTGCCCGCCAGTTCATCCTGGAGATGCATGAAATTCTGGTTGGACTTGAGCTCCGGGTACCGCTCCACGACGACGAGCAGGCGGCTCAAGGCCCCCGACAGGGCGTTGTTGGCCTCGATCTTGTCCGGAACGGTGGCCGCGCCGCCCACCCGCGCACGGGCGTTGGTGACCTCCACGAGCACGTCCTTCTCCTGCTTGGCGTACCCCTTGACCGTCTCCACCAGGTTCGGGATCAGGTCGTAGCGGCGCTGCAGCTGGTTCTCCACCTGGGCCCAGGAGCTCTTCACCGACTCGTCCAGGCGGACGAAGGTGTTGTAGTTCCCCTTGAAGAAGGAATACAGCGAGATCCCGAGGACGAGAAGGACGAGAAGGACGACGATGAGCGCTTTTTTTCCTGTGGACATAGGGTTCCTCCTTGGTGTTGATAGCGGTTTGGGTCCGGGGCGGCGACGGGACGGCGATCGGGGCCGTCGCGGGGTCCTCCGTCAGGTCCGCCACTGATCGATCTGCGTGCACAATGCCTGGATCGCGCCGAGATAGCCCGGGAAAAGGGCCTGCACGTCCCGGTCGGACAGGCGGTCCGTTCCCGCGTGGATGTCGAGCGCCGTCAGGAAAACGTCGGCCGGGAACGCAAAGTGTTCCGCCGCGTCGCGGACGATCTCCCTTCGGCCGGCCGGAATCGGGAGCGCCTTCAGATAAAGAAGGCCGTGAAACAGAGAGATCATCGCCGTTACGGAAACCCGGATCAGCTCCCGGACGGCCTTCGCCCGGCCTTCGGTTTCCAGGTAATGCTCCCGCAGGAGCAGGATTTTCCCCTTGAGTTCGCGTTCCAGTTGCAGGCGCAGATGTTCCCGGTCGAACGCGAGTCCCCCCAGAACGTCCTCGCCGTCGACCCGGACATGGTGTTCCCTCATGGTGAGGAATTCGAGGGGATAGACGTCGAGGGAAGAGGCGATGTCGGTCCGCGTCATGAACAGCGGGGTTGCCACCCCGCGCTTCTTCCACCGCCCGACGAGGTCGAAGGCCCGCTCAAGGTCGTCCATGGCCGCCCCGTCGAGGACGACCAGAAAATTCAGGTCCGAGCGGCCCGGAACGTAATCCGGGCCGGCGGCGCTGCCGTAGAGAATCAGGGAAACCAGTCCGCCGCCGAAGACGCGGCGATAGTCCGCCGTGATCTCGGCGAAGATCTCCTGCGGGTGTTTCGGTCGTCTGGCCATCCGATGCTCCTTTCCTAAAAACTCCGTCCGGCCCCGCCGCCGCCGCTTCCGCCGCCGCCGAAGCCCCCGTATCCCCCGCCGCCGAAGCCGCCGAAGCCGCCCCCCCCGCGGCCGCCGCTCCCGCTCATCAAAAGCAGCAGGATCCAGGGCAGCATGGCGCGCCCCTGGCGCGTTCCCAAGAGGGGGATCAGGATCAGAAAAAGAACGAGCAGGGTGAAGGCGTCGATGCCTTTCCGCTGCCGCGCGACGGGCGGCGGCGCGGGTGCCGGGCTGCCCGTCAGGGTCACGCCGGCATCCCTGGCGATCACCTCCGAGACGGCGAGGGCCGCGTTCAGGAGCCCCTTTCCGTAGTCCCCGGTGCGGAGGAGGGGGACGACGTGGCGGTCCAGGATCTCGCCGACCCGGCCGTCCGGCAGGATGCCCTCCACGCCGTAGCCCGTCTCGATCCGGATTTTCCGCTCCTTGAGAGCGAGAAAGATCAGCACGCCCCGGTCCTCGCCCTGCTTGCCGATGCCCCAGGCCTGGTAGAGGCCGTTCACGGTGTCGTTGATCTCCGCCTCCCCGAGGGTGGCGACGGTGGCCACGACGACGGAGGCGCCCGTCTTCTCCAGAACCTCACGGGACAGGGCGTCGATCCGGCGCGCCTCCTCCGGACCGATGACATGGGCGAAATCGTTGACGGCCCCGACGGGCTTGGGAAACTCGCCCCGGGCCGCCGCCGGGATTAGGAACAGCAGTCCCAGCAGGAGGAGGATCGGGAGGCAGGCGGTTCGCGAGTGAAATGCAGGGGCCATCTTCGTTCATCCGACGGGGTTTCCGGAGCCCTCGATCCGGCAGGGGTACGAAGCCTTTCGCCCGCCGGAAACCGGATTCCGGAAGTGCGCGTAATATATGCAGCGCGGGGCAAAATAGCAAATGGTATTTTCGCGCCGCCCCCCCGGAATGCCCCGTCCCGGGGCCGGTGCTTCGAGGAAAAAGATCTTGAAAAAAAACGAGGGGACTGCGATATAGCTTCCATCCGGTTTTGAAGGGGGGTGCGTCAGGGATGAAGTCCGGGCACCGCGGTGTCTTTTATGAATTCATTCTGTTCGGGTTTTATCTGGCCTCGAAGCTCATGCGCCACAAGGCGCATCTGCTGGGGCGGGAGAACCTCGCGCGCATTCCCACCCCGATCATGTTCGCGGTGACCCACGACAGCTATTTCGAGGTTCCGTCGCTCTCCCGGGTCTACTATGCCCTGAAACCCCGGCCGGATTTCATGGTCATGGCCAAGAACGATTTCCTGAGCGGCCGCTACCTCTCGACAAACTACGGGAAAAAGAGCCGGCTGCTGCGAAGCATCCTGCTGATGATCGACAAGTCGGGCCTGCCCATGGCCATTTTCCGCAAATTGAAGCTGGCGGCCATCGACCGGCCCTTTGTCGAGGTCTTGAGCAAGAAGAAGGAAGAGCTGAAGCAGGAAATCTCCGATCAGTTGAGCCGGTTCAGGGAAGGCAGCGCTCAGGGGGTTTCGACACTGATTTTTCCCGAGGGGACCACATGGGGATTCGGCGGCCTGAAGAAAATCCGCAGTTCCGTGTACCAGGTCCTCGAAAACACCTTCCAGGAGACCGGCCGGAAGGTGTACATCCTGCCCATCAACGTCAAGGTGGACCGCCTCGTGCAAGGGGCGAAGGACGTGTTCATCCGCGTCGGCCCGCCGGTCTTCTTCCGCAAGCCCAAGGACGAATTCAACCGGACGCTCTACGAGCTTCTGCAGGGGCTCCACACGATCACCTTCAGCCAGGTGGCGGCCTACTACCTGAAACGCCTGGCGGAGATGAAGCGGGATACCGCCCGGACGGTCCTCTTCCGGAAAGAGCTTTTCCTGCAGAATCTGGAGGGGATCCTCACGGAGATGAACCGTCTGGCTCGCGACCGCGCCCTGCCCGGTTTCGACCCCGCGCTAAAAGACCGCCGGTATCTTTCCGACAAGGCGGAACGGTTCCTGAAGTACTGTCTGAAGAAGCGCTACCTGCACAAAGAGCGTCTGAGTGACCGGAAAGAGGCCTTGCTGCTCGACATCGAGAGAATCCTGTCCAGCCCCCCCGTGAAGGAGTTCCGCAAGGCCAATCCCCTCGCCTTTTGTGCAAACGAGCTGAACTCCCTGGGCGAACAGACCATCCGGCCGGTGTTCGACGCCCGCCTCCGCTGCCGGTAAGGCGCGCGTCCGGCGTCAGCCCCTGCAGCCGGTCCGCCTCTCGATGCGGGCCGGGAAGGCCGGTGGGAAGGGATCGGGTTTGGGCGGCGGGACGGAGAATAAAACGGGGACGCCGGACACGGGACAGGGGCGGCAGGACGGATCGGGGGGATCGTCCGGAGACCGCATTCAAGGGAGAGACTGTCGGATGCCCAACAGGTTCAGCACATATCTGAAAAAAAAGGTTCTCAAAAAGGACCAGAACCTCGTTTCGCTCGACGACCCCTACGAGGTCGCCGGGGCGCTGTTGCGGGGTCACGCCGTGCGAGGGGTTCTCGACGCGGGCGCGAGCAACGGACATGCCTCGAAACGGATCCTCAAGCACTTCCCCTCGGCCCGCGCCTATGCCTTCGAGCCGAATCCGATGTACCGAGCCGGCCTGATCGAATACGCCCGGCGGGATTCCCGGTTCCATCCCCAGTTCGCGGCGCTTTCGGACCACGAGGGGACGGCCGAACTCAACATCACGGCCTCGGCGGGCAATGCGTCCCTTTTGAACCCGTCCGACAGGCTGCGGGACATCGACCCGGACGGCGCCGGGATCCGGGAGGTCGTTCAGGTGCCGCTGGTGACGATCGACGGCTGGGTGGAGCGAAACGGCGATGTGCCGATCGAGTTCATGAAATTCGACATTCAGGGGTATGAGCTGACCGCCCTGAAGGGGGCGACCCGAACCTTGAAAAAATCGACGCTGATCGTCTACAGCGAGATCTGGTTCAACGGGGCGTACGAAAAGGGCGCCCTGTTCGGCGAGCTGGATTTTTTCCTGCGCGAACAGGGGTTTTCGGTCTACGACATCTACAAGCCCCGCTACAACCGGGCCGGCGGCCAGGTAATCTGGGCAAACGCGATCTTCATCCATGCCGACAAAGTCAGATCCTGAGAGGACCCCTTCCATGCCCTCCCCGTGGAGATTGTCTCCGGCCGCCTGGTGCGTTCTGCTCGCCGGATTCGCCGTCCGGGTCTACCTCGCGTATCGGCTCCCCACCTTGAGCCTCGACAGCCACCTCTATTTTCAGCAGGCCAAGGCGCTCCACTACGGCCTCTTCGATCAACTGCTCGCTTACTATATCTACGTGTCACCCTACCCGATCGCGGTCTCCCTGGTCTATTCCGTTTGCGGAGACTGGATCGTCGCCGCCCAGGGGGTCAACATCCTGTTCGGCACCCTGACGATCGCCGTTCTCTACGGGTTTCTGCGCAGGTTCTTCGCGGACGGCGTCGCCGCCCTCGGCGCCCTGGTCTTTGCCCTGCTGCCGACGTTCGCGGAGGTGTCCAGGGACGCCCTGCGGGATCCGATGTTCTGGTTCTTTTCGGCCCTGGGGCTGTACCTCTTCGTTCTGCACCTGGAGAAGCGGCGGCCCCTGCTGCTCCTGGGCTGCAGCCTTTGCCTGGCCTTTGCAGCCTGGGCGCGCTTCGAGGCGGGGCTCTACATCGCCGCGACCGCCGGATGGATGTTTTTTCTGAGACGGCAGGGGCGCTGGACGGACCTGCTGGTATTCCTGCTTCCCTATGCCTTCCTGGGGTTCCTCCTCGTGGCCCTGTCTTTCTATCTGGATCTCAGCCTGGTCGAGATCCTCAATCCGAAACGAATCCTGGATCTCCCCGCGCAGTTCCTTGCCCAGTACGATGCGCTCCGCGAGCAGTTGAAAATTCTGGCCCGACCGTCCTACATCATCGGGCTGAACAGCTATTTCTTCGACCGGATCCGGAGCCTCCTGTGGATCATCGCCCTGATTGCCCCCATCGTGCTCCTGGCCGAATGCCTGGTCTACGTTTTTTTTGTTGTGCTGGTCGGGGGCGTGGTTTCATCGCTCCGCCGGCGCTGGGCGGACGGGCGGATCCGCTACCTGGCGGTGGTGTCGGTTCTGGCGCTGGGGGCGCTTTATTTATGGACGCTCTATACCTGGCACGGCGCCGCGCGCCATCTCGCCGTCTTCATCCTCCCGTCCTTCGTCTTCATCGGGGCGGGGATCGAGGCCGGTCATGCCCTCCTGGTCAGGCGCTTCCGGTATCGCCCGGCCGCCGCCTATGCCCTGATCGGCGCGGTCGTGCTCCTGACCCTCCTGCCGGCGGTCCTGCGGGCGAACTTCGATCGGGACAAACTGGTCTACAGGGAAATCGGCCGCCACATCGCAAAACGCGAGGCGAACGCCCGGCCGGTTACCGTTTGCGGGGCCTTCAAGCGGGTGGTGGACGTCCAGTTCTACGCCAACCTGAACACGCCTTCGGCGACGTATTTCGATTACAGGGCGCTGTTCCATGACGCGAATGTCCTGAGCGCCGATTCGATCTGCCGCACGCCCTGCGATTATCTGGTCCGGGACGAGAGGGGGTGGCGGGAGTCGAAGGTCGATTTATCGCGTCCCTCGGCCTCCTGCACGTTTCGCGAACTTGAGCGGTGGCCGTCCCGAAAGCACGGCGCCCTGATCCTCTACGAGGTCTCCCGATGAAGGTCGGGCTCGTCTGCCGCCATTTTCTTTCCACCAGGGGGGGGCTGGAACGGTACACCGTCACCCTCGCGGCCGAACTGCTGCGCCGGGGCCACGACGTTCACGTGTTCGCCCACAGCGGCGAACGCCTCCCGGGCCTCCATTTCCATCCCGTCCCGTTTTTTCCCCTGTCCTCCCCCGGGAAAAACCTCTCCTTCGCCTTCATGGCCTCGCGGCGGATCGCGCCGCTTCGCCTCGACGTGGTTCAGAGCATGGAACGGATCTGGCGCCAGGATATCTTCCGCGCCTCGGACGGCATCAACCCCATCCAGATGGTCCAGCGCTACCCCAACCCCTGGCTCCGGCGCTTCAAGGCCGTGACTCCTCGGAGAAGGGCGCTGACGTTTCTCGAACGCCGGATCTTCGAGGGCGGCGGCGCCCGCTTCGTCATGACCAATTCGCGCCTGGTCCGGGATCAGATCCTCCACCACTACCGGGTTCCCGAAGACAGGGTTCGCGTCATCTACAACAGCGTCGACACGTCGCGGTTCAATCCCGGCGTAAGAGAGCGGCTCGGCGCGCCCCTGCGCCGCCGCTACGGCATCGGACCGGAGGAACGGCTGATCCTCTTCGCGGGAAACGAATTCAAACTTAAGGGACTGGCCGTTCTGCTCGAGGCCGCCGCCGGCCTCGGCGCCCGAAAGATCCGGATCATCGTGGCCGGCTCCGATTCCGCGGGCCCGTACCGGTCCCGCGCCCGGCGGCTCGGTCTGGGGGACGCCGTCGTCTTCGCGGGGTATCAAAAGGCGCTGGAGGGGTTTTACGGCGCGGCGGACCTGTTCGTGTTGCCGACGCGATACGATCCCTTCGCCAATGTCTGCCTCGAGGCCATGGCCTGTGGGACCCCGGTGGTGACCACCCGGATGAACGGCGTGTCCGAAGTCATCGAGCCGGGGCGCGACGGCTTTGTCCTGGGCGACGTCTCGGTGGGGGAGCTGACGGCATCCCTGCGCGCGTATCTGGACGCCGGCGACCCGCGCGCCCTGGGAGCGCGGGCCAGTCAAAAGGCCGCCTCCTTCACCCTGGAGGCCCATATGCGGGAGCTGCTGGCCCTTTACATCGACGTGATCGAGGACAAGCGGTCATGAGCAACGGCGCCGGGAAGATCAGGATCGTGCACCGGCCGGACATGGTCGTGAACGCCGACTTCCAGTCCCTCCTCGCCGAAAACGATCTGCTGGATTACGAGCGGATCTTCCGGCGGGAGGACGGCACGGTCGTCAAGAAGATCGGGGAGCGCAGCGTGGTCCGGCTCGATCTCGTTCAGGACGGGCGGCCGCGGCGGATTTTCCTCAAGCGGCACCGGGCCGTGCGTCCGGACCTCGGGGCCTGGATCGGCCACGGGTTCTCGGCGCGCGGCCTCTCACCCGGGATGGCGGAATTCGAGAATATCCGCGATTTCAGGGAGAGCGGCCTGCCCACGGTCACGCCCGTCGCCGCGGGCGAGCGGCGGACCGGCGTGTTTCGGTTCGAATCGTTTCTCGTGACGGAGGATTTTTCCCCCTACGTTTCGCTGGAAAGCCTGATCCGGGAGCGCCCGGAGCGGTTCGCCGGACCGGAGGGGACGCCGTGGAAGCAGCGGTTGCTTGCCGCCATCGGACGCCTGGCGGCCGCGATGCACGCCCAGGGGTTCAACCACCGCGACTTCAACGCCACCCATATCCTGATCGGTCCCGAGGATGAAACGGGGGCGGTTTCCCTGGCGCTGTTCGATTTTCAGCGGGTGGACCGCAGGACGTGGCTGCGGTTGAAATGGCGCGTCAAGCTGCTGGCGGAGCTGTTCTTCACGCTGCCGGAGCCGCTCTTCGACCGGGAAGACCGCCGGCTGATTTACCGGGCCTATCGCGGCGCCGGGCGGATACGGCCGGTGGACCGGTTTTTACTGCTTCTCGTCGAACGGAAGATCGCGCGCATCGCGCGCCATACGCGCAAGGTCGACGCGCGCAAACAGGCCGACCGGGAGCGGGGCCGCCGCATCGGATAGCGGACCGGCTCGGCGCGCCGGACGGGTGGATGCGGGACGCACAGGCCGTCAGATTCACAGTGCGCCTGAGGGAAGACGTCGGCCCGCGGGAAGACTCCCGCACGTCCGGGGTCGGAGGCGAGGATGAACGGTCGACTGAAGGTTCTTGCCGCTCACGTGGAGGACGGGGACTGGCTCCGCCGGGTCGCCCGGACGGTGTTCGATCGCTATACGGGCGGCCTGCATCGCTGGGCTCTGGACGACGATGACGGGATCCGCCGGATCCATCTCGGCGAGCGGGCCGGCGTCCTGGCGATCCGCCTCGCGGGGCGGACCTGCTGCGTGAAGCTCTTCTACGACGATCGCCCGCGCGTGACGTGCCTCAACCGGCTGGGCTTTTCCAAGGCCCGCCGCGCCTTCGAAAACGGGCTCGAACTTGCCCGGCGGGGCATCCCGACGCCGGCCATGCTGGGCTGGGCCGTGGACGGCAAGACCGGCCTGGCGCTGCTCGTCACGGAACTCATCGTCGACGCCGAACGCGTGGATCTGTGGATCGCCGCTCAGGGTCTGACGGAGGATCTGATCGGGCGGGTCGCCGGTTTCGTCCGCCGGATACACGACGCCGGCGTGGGCCATGGCGACCTGTCGCTCCGCAACCTGCTGGTCGGCCGGCGCGACGGAGGGCTTTCCCTCTGGATTCTGGACTACGAGGACACGGTGTTCCGGAAGGCGATGTCGCGGCGGCGGCGCCTGCGGGACCTGCACCACCTGCACGAGCGGGCGCTGGCGCTGAGCGGTGTCGAAGACCGTCTGCTTTTCCTGAGGCATTACCTGGGCGATGCCGGCGACGTCGCGCGGTGGGCGGAGGACCTGCGGGCATCCCTGCGGCGCCACCCCTCCAAGTACAGCCGCGCCTGTTCGCCGGAAGGCGAAAAATGAGCGGTTCGCCCGCGAGGGAAATCGATGCGCGGGACCCGGCCGGGCTGTTCCCGGGCGCTCCCAGGCGCACCGGGCGTTCCCCGGGGCGGTCTTCCCCCGCTCAGGCCTTTCCCTGGCCCTTGCTCCACGAATCCCTCAGGGCGACAATCCGGTTGAAGACGAGCCTCTCCGGCCGGCTGTCCTTCTCGTCCAGGCAGAAATAGCCCGTCCGCTCGAACTGGAAGCGGGCGCCGGGCGCCGCCTCCGTGAGACCGGCCTCCACGAAGCAGCCCTTCAGGACCTCCAGAGAATCCGCATTCAAAAACTTGACGAAATCGTCGCCGGCGGCCGCCGGATCGGGAACGGAGAACAGCCGGTCGTACAGCCGGACCTCGGCGGGGGCGGCGTGCGCCGCCGAAAGCCAGTGGATGACCCCCTCCACCTTGCGCCCGTCCGCGGGCGGCGCGTTGCGCGTTTCCGGGTCGATCGCGCAGTGGACCTCCGTGACCTCGCCGCCGACCGCGTCCCGGTTATGGCTCGCGTAACGGATGACATAGGCGTTCCTCAGGCGGACCTCCCGCCCGGGCCCGAGACGCTTGTACTTCTTGGGCGGGTCCTCCATGAAGTCGTCCCGCTCGATGTAGAGAACCCGCGAGAAGGGGACCTCGCGCGATCCGAGCACGGGGTTCTGGGGGTGGTTGGGGCAGGTGAAGGTTTCCGTCCGGTCCTCGGGGTAGTTGTCAATCACGACCTTGAGCGGTTTCAAAACGCCCATCGTCCGGGGTGCCCGGTCGTTCAGGTCCTGGCGGACGCAGTGTTCCAGCAGGGCGATGTCCACGACGGTGTCGTTCTTCGCCACGCCGATCTCCGCGCAGAAGTTCCGGATCGCCTCCGGCGTGTAGCCGCGCCGCCGCATCCCGGCGACCGTGGGCATCCGCGGGTCGTCCCAGCCCTGCACGTGGTCGTTTTCCACCAGATCGATCAGCCGCCGCTTGCTCAGGACCGTGTAGCTCACGTTCAGGCGGGCGAATTCGATCTGCCGGGGATGGTCCCAGGAGATCAGCTGGTCCACGAACCAGTCGTACAGGGGGCGGTTGTTCTCGAACTCGAGGGTGCAGATGGAGTGGGTGATCCGCTCCAGGGCGTCCGAGAGGCAGTGGGCGAAGTCGTACATGGGGTAGATGACCCAGGCCTCGCCCGTCCGATGGTGCGGCGCCCGCTTGATGCGATAGATGACGGGGTCCCGCATGACGATGAACGGCGAGGCCATGTCGATCTTGGCGCGCAGGACGTGCTCGCCGTCGGCGAACTCCCCGGCCCGCATCCGGGCGAACAGGTCCAGGTTCTCCTCCACGGAGCGATTGCGGTAGGGGCTCTCCTTCCCCGGTTCGGTGAAGGATCCCCGGTATTCGCGGATCTCGTCGGCGTTGAGGCTGCAGACGTAGGCCTTGCCGGCCCGGATCAGCTCGACCGCAAACGTATAGAGCTGCTCGAAATAGTCGGAGGCGAAAAATAGGCGGTCCTGCCAGTCGAAGCCCAGCCAGTGGATGTCTTCGATGATCGACTCCACGAACTCCAGGGATTCGCCGGCCGGATCCGTGTCGTCCATCCTGAGGTTGCAGGTGCCGCCGTACTGGGCCGCGATGCCGAAATTGAGGCAGACCGACTTGGCGTGGCCGATGTGGATGTAGCCGTTCGGCTCCGGGGGAAAACGCGTGGCGACGCGGCCTTCATGCCGGTTCGTCTTGAAGTCGTCCGCGATGATGTCCCGGATGAAATCGCTGGGTGCCGGGTCGTTGCTGGAATTCATATGGACAGGAACCTCCCGTGGTTTTTCTGCACCCGTCGGGCGCGTCCTCGCGCGGATCCCGCTTGCCGTGCTGTGTGCTCCGCGGATCGCCGCTCCCTCCGGGCGGGTCGAGTATAGGGAAAGCGCCGCCGGGTGTCAACAGAATACGGCCCGCTTCAAACATCTTGATCTGCCGCGCATTTTCTTGTTAAAAAGAAACGGGGACGGGGATGCCCCGCCGGGGTCATGGAGGGGCGATCCGCCGTCCGGACGCCGTCACGGGATCGAGACGGCGGAATCTCTGGACCGGGCCGCCCGTCATCGGGAACACGGGGGCCGGTGAAAGGACGCGCCGAATCAACCCCGGGCGGGTTCCTGCCTCGGCCCGTCGAGGTTGAGCCGCCTCAGATCCCTGTCCCGCCGGATCTTGAACAGGAAGTCCCACGCGCACACCTTCATCCGATCGAGGTCCGTCAGGACCGGGCCCTGGGCGGACACCAGGATATGATCCTGTTTGAGGTCTCCGTGGGCGATCCGGTGTTCATGCAGACGCCGGACCCGCTGCCGCACCTGCTGAAGGAGGGCTTCCCGCCGAAGCGGGGGAAGGTCCGGCTCCTGAAGCGTTTCCGCGAGGGTTTCCCCCTCGATGCACTCCAGGATCAGAAGGGACTCCCGGACAAAGCACCCCCGGTAAAACTCGACGCAGCAGATGGGCCTGGGCGTGCCGATCCCCAGCATTCTCAGGAGGTGTCCGTTCACCCACGCCCGTTTCGCACGCGACGTTTCGAAGGTGGGCAGGATCGCGCGGATCCTCCCCCGCTCGCGGTACCGCCGGACGACCACTTTTTTCGCGTTCCACTCGAGGGTGGACACGGAGGGGCTCTTTCCGAGCGTCGCGCTTTCTCCGGCGCCCGCCGGGACGGTCAGCCGCTCGAGCCAGGGGCGGAGATCCGCATCTTCGAAAAAGGCCCGTTCGTAAACGGCCCGATACGCTTGGCCTTCCACGCGTTGATAGCGCTTGCTGGTTCGTAGAGTCTTTTTCAGGCCGCGCAGGACGGCTGTTTTTCGATAACGGCCGTGAAGAGACAGCATCGCGGCCTCGTCGGCGTCGGAGGGCCGGTATCCCCGGGCCTCGAGGTAGGCGCGGCAGAGGCTCCGGAGGGAATCCTCGTCGTCATCCTGAAGAATGCCGCCCAGCAGCGCGACCTGCGAAATCCCCTCCTTACGGGTGACGGGGCGCGAGCGGAAGGTCATCTGCGCACTGTCCAGCATGAAGGCGCGATCGCCCCTCAGCAGAAAGTTCCCGAGGTGCATATCCCGCTGCAGGACGCCCCGGTCGTGATACGCCGCCAGTTCCCGGCATACATTTTTCAGCAGCTCGACCCGTTCCGGGCCTTCCGGCAGGGCCGCGAACACGTCCGCCGCCGGCCGTGAATCGACGATTTTCTCGACGACCAGGGCCCAGCGTCCCGCGTCCGCCCGGCCGTAGAACAGCGGCTTCTGGGACGTCAGCCCACGGGCCGCCACGGCTTTCAGGCCGCGCCATTCCCGCTGCAAATGCCGCCGGGCCTGGCAAGGATGGAAAAAAATCTTCACCACCACCGGCCGGTCGTTCCACCGGGCGTCGAAGACCTCCCGCCTGCCGGGGACGGACCTGAGCAGACGGATGCATCGGATCGTTTCGTCGGAGTGGTGCGGGAAGACGCGCCTGAGCAGCAGGGGGGTGGATGAGTTCGTCATGGTTTTCGTTGGGGTCGGGCGGCCCTCGGTCCGGGCCGCTATCGTTCGCTGGCCTGCGCGACGACGGATATAAGCCGGGGGGCGATGAGGCTCACGTCATAACCGGACGCATGGAAACGGTCCGCCCGGGCCATCTTGTTCCCGTTGGACCGCATCCCCGATGAGGCGTATCAGCTGCGCCTTCCATTGGGCCGGTCCGCTGGCTAGAAGGCCCGTGATGCCCTCCACGATGTGCTCGGCATTGGTGCCCACCGGCGAGGCCACCGCCAGCAGGCCTGCCGCTCGGCGTCTATATTGATGAAGTCGAGGTGGTTTTTTGCCGTACCCGATGCGGATGAACACCTAGCCGTCCTCGCACTTCGGATAGGGCGGCTCGATGAATCTTCTTTTCACGAACCCTAACTCCTGCCGTAATTACTTGAAAATCATCGCCGCCCGTCCGGGCCAGACCCACCCCTAAAATTTGCGGGGAAGTATAAGCAGCGCACACCGCTATGTCAACGGAAAAACCGGAACGTGTCACTGACACACACTGAAATTGTTCCTTGACAGGCAAATATATCATTCATATACTCTGCCCCGTCAAAGCAAAGTCTTATCAATCGAAATACGAAGATTGCCATTGTTCGTGCTGTCAGAATCTCATAAAAATCTATGGCCAGATGCTTGGATTGACAAGAACCGTCTTCGGCCATTAACGCGTTTTAACAATGGTGCTGGTGATTTGATTATTGCTGTCAGCCAGGCTTCTGATCTGCCATTCGCTCGTTCCAGGCGCTGTAATAGCAAGAACCTTCTTTTCCGAATATCAGGGAAAAATACCGAATGAATCCTTTGCGCAGCTTGAGTAAAGCTTTTGGTTATGAACTCATCAAGGAAAAGAAAAACCCCTCTTTGAGTTCACACCTCAACAATATCTTCAATCTTTACCGAATCGACCACGTGTTGGATGTGGGGGCGAATCACGGGCAGTTCGCCAAGATGATCAGAAAGTCAGGCTATCGCGGCGCTATCTATTCATTTGAGCCAGTTACGGCATCTTTCGAGCGTTTGACGGAGGTGGCGCGAGGCGACGATCACTGGCATACCTTCAAGTTTGGATTGGGCGATGAGCGTGCCAGCATGGCCATCAATCTATCGAAATCCTCCGACCTCAACTCACTGCTGACGCCAAGTGAGTATGGTAAGTCTCGTTATCCGAAGATCGAGATAAATGATCAGGAAATTATCGAAATCGATACACTGGACCATTTTCTTGTTGAATCCGGTATCCCTTTTGATGCAAGAATTTTTCTAAAAATGGACACCCAAGGCTATGATCTTCGGGTCTTTGATGGCGCCAAAAACTCGTTAGGACGTTTTTCTGGATTGCTGTCAGAACTCTCGCTCATTCCGATTTACGATAATGCACCGTGTTATCTCGAATCCCTTGCGTGTTATGAACGCAGCGGTTTCCAAGTCAGTGGCCTGTATCCGGTCAGTCGCAATCCAAATTTGACAATCATCGAGGTCGACTGCGTCTTGGTCAATAAAAACCCAAGATGAACAATACGGGCACTTTTCTCAGCATCATTGTGCCGACTTTCAACTATGGCCACATGTTGCGCCGGTCGTTGGAGTCTGTACTTTCGCAGATGACCGGAGAGTGTGAATTGGTCGTGGTCGATGATGGATCTACGGACAATACGTCAGAATTACTGGTGGAGCTCTCGGCTGACTACCCCGTTGGTTTTCACTGGATACGTCAAGATAACGCAGGTGCTGCTGCCGCCCGCAATCGCGGTCTGTGTGCAAGCTACGGAAGGCATATACTGTTTCTGGATGCCGATGATGAGCTATTGCCAGGAGCATTGGACGCAATCTGTTCGACATTCCATGACGATCTTGATGCGACAGTGGTGATTGGCGGCCGGATAACCCGCTGGCCAAACGGCCGAGAGAAGCACCATAAGCCTCCCTTGTCTTTGGATGTGAATCCCTGCCGACGGGTGGCCGATTACCTCTTGCACAAGAAGATCTCTGTAAGCCATGGTGCAGTTGCTGTGAGGCGTTCTCTCATCGAAAGGCGCACATACCCAGAGTCATTTCGGAGCCGGGAAGATATTCCGGTATCGGCTTATTGGTTAGCATATGGCAACATCAAGACGATTAGCTCTCAATTAGTATTAATACATAAACATCCCGACAGTTTGCGTCATCGGGGAAAAGTTAGCGAACCTATAGAGCTGGAATTGGCGGAAGAGATTTTTCTAGGACTGCCGAAGGAATGTCAGGGGCTTAAGCGAGCTTTTCTGGCACAGCGTTACTTATCTTTGTCCAGGATATCTGCGGCATCTGGAGAGGTGTCCACCGCAAGACGATTTCTTATAATGGCTTGCCGCTTGGATTGCGCGCAACTCCTTGTTCAAGGCCAACTACGCAAACTGCTTTCTAGTTGGCTTGGAATGTTGTTCCGATAGTCCACAAGTTTGCGTCCGAATGAATTTTTGAACATGGCTTGATTCGCCAAATAGTCGGCGACACGCTCTCTTCATGATATTGCGTATCTGACGTCTCGCAGATCCCCCCCACGACGATCGATCATTTCTATGGGGGCCCTCAATACTCATGGGACGATTACATTGAAGCATAACATATCGCAAAAAGGTGAGAGAGAGGTCTGCCAGATAAGCGCTTCAAGCTTGTCCCCGTGAATAATGAAACGAACCACAGGAGAATCACATCCCAGCCCCGCATGGAAACTGCTGGTCGTCCATTCTTCCTCCGCGAATAACATCGAGTAACGCCAATGCCCAAGGGTCGCATTGTCCAGGGTAACCATCAGATCCCACAGCTTCCCCGGAACCCAGTCATGACGCCTGCAGTCCTGGTGCATCATCATCCCGGCGCGCCGCCGCCCGGCTCGCGCCGCCGCCCGGCTTGACAATCGTCCGCGGGGCCATTATCATGGCGCCCGACGCCCGAGTCCGGGAAAATGCCCCGTCCGCCGGGTCGGGTCTTTCCCGAATCGGCCTCGAGCCCGAACAGAAGGAGGACAGCGATGAAGGATCGTTTGAATGCCCTGGAGGTGGCCCTGAACAACGAACTCAGGGAGCGTGAATTCTATCTGCGCCACGCCACGCGGACAAAGAACCCCGTCGGCGCCGCCATGTTCCGGCAGATTGCGGCGGAGGAACTGGAGCATTACGAGCGCCTGCACGCGCTCAAGGAGACCTGGGAGGCGAAGCGGCAGTGGCCGGAGACCGTGCCCCTGAAGGTGAACGGAACGGTCGTGAAGGACGTCCTGAAGGGGGCCCTGAAGCAGGCGGCCGGCGCCCCGGCGGGCGACGCCGACGATCGCGAGGCCCTGAAGACGGCCATCGCGTTCGAGGCCAAGGGAACGGAATTCTACGCGGGGCTCCGGGATCGGGTCACCGATCCCCGGGAGAAGGCCTTCTTTGACCTGCTGGCCTCCATCGAGCACGAACACTACGCGTCGCTCAAGGACACCGAGGAGTATCTGACGGATCCGGCCGGCTGGTTCCGCAAGACGGACCGCGGCGGCCTCGACGGGGCCTAGCGGATTTCGGCCAGCTTCTCCGTCAGGTCGTTCCAGCGCGCGTAGAGGTCCTCCAGCTCAGCGGCAAGGGCCTGCAGTTCGCGGCTCAGGTCGCGGACCTTCCGGGCGTCCCGGTGGGTTTCGGACAGGCAGAGGAGGGCCTCGTTCGCGGTCTTTTGCTCCTCCAGGCGGGCGATCCGCTCCTCCGTGGCGGCCAGGTCGCGCTCCAGGCCGCTCCGGGCGCGGTACAGGCGGTTCCGCTCCTCCGCCTCCAGGCGCCGCTCCTCCTTGCTCCTCTGACGGACGTCCTTCGGCGCCGGCGCGCCGTTCACCGCGGACGCGCCCGGCGCCGCCGCGCCGTCTTCCGCCTCCCGTCGCTTCTCGATGAAATAGGAATAGTTGCCGTTGTATTCCTGGGCGCGTCCCTCCCGGAGTTCGATGACCCGGTTGACGAGGCGGTCGAGGAAGAAGCGGTCGTGGGACACGATGACGAGGGTGCCCGCGTAGCCGAGCAGGGCCTCCTGGAAGACCTCCTTGGTCTTCAGGTCCAGGTGGTTGGTCGGCTCGTCCAGGATCAGGAGGTTCGTTTCCGTAAGCAGGATCTTGAGCAGCGCGAGGCGGGACTTCTCCCCGCCCGACAGGACCCGGACGGGCTTGTAGATGTCGTCGCCCGAGAAGAGAAATGCGCCCAGGAGGTTCCGCTTGCGCTGGTCGTCGTCCTGGGAGCTGACCGCCTGCACCTCCTCCCAGACCGTCCGCGCGGGGTCGAGGTTCGCGCTGCCGTCCTGCGAGAAGAAGGCCATCCGGACGTGGACGCCGTAGCGGATCTCGCCCGCCGCCGGCGCCTCGATCCCGGCGAGCAGGCGGGACAGCGTCGATTTGCCGCTGCCGTTGACCCCGACGAGCGCCAGGCGGTCCCCCCGGCGGACGGTGAAACCGACCTCCCGGAAAACCTCGTTCCGGCCGTAGCGGTGCGCGAGGTCCCGCGCGGTCACAACTTCGCGGCCGCTCTGCGGGCCGGCGGGAAACTGGATGCGGACCGTTTTTTCATGGGCCGCGGCCTGCACCGGCGAGAACTTCTCGAGCTGGCGGATCCGGCTCTGGACCTGCCGGGCCTTGGTTGCCTTGAAGCGGAAGCGCTCGATGAAGGCCTCGGTCCGCTTGATCTCCGCCCGCTGCAGCGCCATCTCCTTGCGGAGCGCCTCGAGGCGCCGCTCCTTTTCCGTGAGGTACGCGGAGAAGTTGCCGGCATACGCCGTGATCCGTCCCTGCGACAGCTCGACGATCTGGCCCGCCAGCTTGTCGAGGAAGTAGCGGTCGTGGGCGATGGCGATCATCGTCCCGGGATAGTCCCTCAGGTAGGACTCCAGCCATTCCATGCTTTCCGTGTCCAGGTGGTTCGTCGGTTCGTCCAGGAGCAGGATGTCCGGACGGGCCAGGAGGAGGGCGGCGAGCAGGATGCGCATCTTCCAGCCCCCGGAAAAGGTTGTGCAGTCCTTGTCGAAATCGTCCGGCCCGAAGCCGAAGCCCCGGCAGATCTGCCGGGCGCGGGCCTCGAAGGCGTAGCCGTCGCGGGACTGGAAGCGGGCGAGGGTTTCCTCGTACGCCCGGAGCAGGGCCGGATAGGCCGCCCCTTTGGGGTCCGCCTGGGCGATCGCGGCCTCCTGCGCCGCGAGGTCCCGCTCCAGCCGGTCGATCCCGCTCTGTTTCTTCAGGTAGGCGAACATCGTCACGGGCTCCAGGGAGACGATGTCCTGCGGCAGATAGCCGATGGTCCGGTTTTTCGGAAGCTGGACCGTCCCGTCGTAATGGTCGATCTCGCCCAGCAGGGTCCGGAAGAGCGTCGTCTTCCCCGTGCCGTTGTCCCCGACGAGGCCGATCCGGCTCCTCTCGGTGATGGTCCAGGTCAGGCGGTCGAACAGGACCTTGTCCCCGAACGACAGGCTGAGATTCTGAATGCAGATCAAGGCTGACGTCACCCCGGCGAAAGTTGCCGAACGTATAGAGGAATCGGGGGCCGGTGTCAAGCAGGGCCGTCAGGCGATCACATCGGATCCCTGGCGAAGCCGGAGCGCCGCTAATCCAGCATGAATTTGCCGTCCCGGATGATCGTCGTGTTGTCGACCTTAAGGGTCATCCCTCCGCTCACCGCGTCGTGGTGGATGTTGCTGTAGACCGTGCCTCCCTCGAACGTCGTATTCTTTCCGATGGCGATGCGCAGGCCGGAGGGAGCCCGTACGGTGTTTTTGAATGAAATAATCAGAGCCAGCCGTACAGCTTTGCCGCCGCCCCGCCCAGAAACAGGTCGACCTCTTCATCCGAGAATCTTATTCCGGTGGGGGATTTGTGTTCGCGAATCGCGTTGACCCAGTTTTTATTGCTCATAAAGACGGTATAGGCCGGCCCATCCGTGCCGAACAGGACTCTCCACGGTCCGAGAAAATCCAGCGCATAACGTAAAGGTCCGAAGAAATAATCGGGATGGGTGAGATATTCAACCTGCCACCCGCTGAAGTCGCAGTAGATGTTCGGTTTCATTGATGCGAGATCGACGGCCTCCTTGTACCAGCCATGGCCGCAATGAGCAACGATGAAGGTGACCTCCGGAAAATCCGCGGCGACCGTATCGATGTACTTGGGCTGAGAGTACATGCACTTCAACGGCGCCGGCTCGCTTCCGGAATGAATGATCACGGGAACCCCCATCTCCCGGGCAGCTTCGTACATTGGATAGCATCGAGGGTCATGAGGATAGTAGCCCGCCGTCGGATGAAGCTTGAGTCCGATCATCCCCCATTCTTCCACCCCCTTCCTGAAAAGATCGGCTGCTCCATGGCGCCGCGGGTCGACTCCCGCACAGGAGAAGATTCGTCCCTTGTGCCTCTGTGTCGCCTGGAAGTAGGTTCGATTCTTTTGCTCGATGGTGGGGTAGGTCTGATCGAAGGCGGAAGGCTCGTCGCTGAGCAAACGAAGGTCGATCGGGAGGATGATGGCCCGTTCGATTCCCGCTTCATCCATCCTCGGCACCAGTTTGTCTCCGTTATCGTCCATGATCTCGGGAGCGAGCTGTTGGTAGAGTTCTTCGACATTCCCCAGTTCTCCGGTGCTTTTGGCGAACGTGGCCGCCCCTGTTCTCGCGCTTCCCATAAACCAGGACATGGGATCGGAATTCTCATAGAAAAGGTGAACATGGCTGTCGATAATCATACAATCCTCCTTATCGTGTATTTAGAACTGACAAGTGCACGGCGCACTTGAATCAGTTCCATTCGATCAAAGAGTGCATGTATGGCGCAAGGTGTTTTTCTGTTTCTTTTGAATGCTTGTATATTTCTAGCACAAGTTGGGCATTAAGCACCGTATCCAATTCGAAAAGGAAATGCGAAGAGAATGAGGGGTCTTGCCGGCTTTTTTTATCATGTCCGGGAACTATTCTTTCTTTTTCTTTTTTTCCTTGCCTTCAACAGGCGTTTCCTTCACCTTTTTTCTTTTCGTTCCTTCCGGACTTTCTTGGGGGGGAGCTGCCTTATCCGCCTTCATTTTTGCCAGGGCTTCGTTCTTCTTTACGCTCGCATCAAACGCCTGCATCCGGACATTGATGGCACGAATATTAGCCCGCAAATTTTTTACGAGCGGATCTTTATCAATCTCATGAGATTCGATTCCCCTTTCCGACAGTAACGCCAGCCGGGCCTTCAGCTTTCGTCCGAAAGATTCTTTTTGTCCGATTTGTACCTGCTTCTGATTGGATCCCATATTTCCCCTCCTTAGGAACATTGGCTAAGACCGCCAGATTGTAAAAGCCTGTTTTTCGTTTGGTGCGCAAAGAGCGTGTGTCTTCAGGTGTCACCGGCATGACCAGATCATCGTGATCTGCAAGCAAATCAACCATCACCCGCGAGATGGTCTATGGGCAGGAGTGCCGATTTTGATTTATCCTTCAAACGTATCGGATTACCTGATGAAAAAAAAGACGATAGCCGCTTGTGCCGTCTCGTCTTTTACTGGAGTCCATCATTCAAGATCCGGTCCATACGGGTGACAATCACCACGAAGACCATCAGATTCTCTTTTTCGTTAACAACCAGTAGAATGACTCAATACACACACAACCGCATCTCGTCTGTTGGATACACAGATCGGCCTGTTCCCCGTTCACATTGAGAGGGAATAAAACGGGTCAAAGATCAATGGCCTTCAAATAAGGTCCTACAGCTTGCGAACGTTCTCGGCAGCCGGACCTTTGGCGCCCTGGGTGACATCAAAACTGACCCGATCACCCTCGGCCAGCGATTTGAATCCTTCTCCCTGGATTGCCGAATGATGCACGAACACGTCCTTGCCGCCGTCCTCCTCGATAAAACCAAATCCTTTTTTATCATTAAACCACTTTACTTTTCCTTCTGACATCTTTCCCCTCCTTTTTGATTTTCGGTATTTTCCGAATAGAACTTGAAGCCCATTTAAAAAAGCCCTGTCACATCGTCATTGCCAGGGCTCGTCAGTCATCTTTCCTTTTCTTATATGGGAACGACAATTACTCAACGTTCTTAGCCACTCAATATTCGGGTTTCAGGATATGCTCATTCCCGACAAAGTCAAGGGTTATTATTTAAAGGATTTCGGCGGGTATGATAGGCCAAAGGGGGGACGGGCCTTGATTTTCTGTCGTCCCATCGCGATACGGGCCCTTTTCTCAGACAGACGGCTTACCGGGGTTGGGGCGACGCAATTTTCTTCATCAGCCAGGCCATATTCTGACCGAGGGTTTTCATGGTGCGCAAGCCCTCCTGATCTTCCCGGACCTCGCCGATATTCATGCCCACGCCCAGACTCCAGTATGACGACCCCGGCATCACCATCTGCATATAGTGCAGAAACAGGTTCATGCTGGAGAAGGCAGGGATGGACCCGGCGCGCCGCACGGCAACGACGGCGGCTCCGGTCTTGCGTTTGAGCATGTAGTTGTTGGCCGTCGCGACCATCCCGCAGCGTTCAATGAAGGCCCGCATATTGGCGCTTACGTCCGAGAAGTACGTGGGCGATCCCAGGAGAATGCCGTCGGCCGCAATCATGCGATCCAGAAGGTCATTGAGCATGTCGTTTTTCTGCACGCAGTGCCTGTCCTGTGTCTCGAAACATTTGAAACAGGCGCGGCAGCCGGCGAGCGTTTTTCCCGCCAGCTGAATCAGCTCCGTTTCCATCCCCTCGGCCCGCAAGACGTCCAGAACCGTGTTGAGCAGGATGGCCGTATTGCCGTCTTTGCGCGCGCTGGCGTTTAAGGCCACAACCTTCATCTTCTCCCTCCCGGAAAGCGACTGTCGTCCCGCATCGTCTGTCGGGAAAGTTTATTGTCGGCGCCGATTCCTCATCCTCTTGACAAGGGCAACCTTACGGCTTTTCCGCCCCGGGCGCCGGGGAACGGGCAAGGCCTTTGGCCAGGCTCCCCGGAATCCGATAGGTCAGTTCCCCAACCGTCCAGGCGCCGTCCTTAAAGATGCTTGAAACGATTTCGGGCTCTGAATACAGTCCGATTTCGCCTCCGCTGACATAGAATGTTCGTCCATTGATGTTCCCGGCCGCGTCGGTGGCCAGATAGGCGACGAGCGGCGCCACGCAATCGGGACGGATCGTGTCCAGGGCCGCCGATATTTGATCGCTGGACATTTCGTTCAACTGCACGCCGAAATTCAGGCCGAGGCTGCCGTCAGCCGCGACCTCGGCCTTTTTCTTGAAGCCCTCGATCAATCCCGGCGAGAAGAGGAGTCTCGTGGAAGCGAGCGGGCGGATGCAGTTGACCGTGACCCCGTATTTGGCCATGTCCATCGCCACCGTGCGGGTGAGCCCCACGATCCCTTCCTTGGCGGCACTGTAGTTGGCCTGCCCCAGATTCCCCAGGCCGGATTGAGAAGACGTGTTGATGATTCGGCCGCTCCTCTGCCTGCGAAAATGCTCGCAGGCATGCCGGGTGCAGTAAAAATGACCGTAAAGATGCACTTTCTGAACGAGGTCCCATTCGTCCTCCGTCATGTTGAAGACCATGCGGTCACGCAGGATCCCGGCATTGTTGACCAGAATATCGATCCGCCCGAAGGCGTCCAGGGCCCTCCCGATGATTCTGCCGGCGCCGTCCCAGGTGGCCACCGAATCGTAATTGGCCACGGCTCGGCCTCCCGCCTTCGTGATTTCGGCAACAACGTCATCGGCCGGCGACGTGTCGCCGCCGCTGCCGTCAGTGCCGCCGCCGGGATCATTGACGACCACCTGAGCCCCTTCCGAAGCGAAGAGAAGCGCTTCGGCTCTCCCCAGGCCCCTTCCGGAGCCGGTAATGACCGCAACCTTTCCGTCAAATACACCCATTGAAAGTTCTCCCTGGTTCGCTCCGATGCCGGACGCTCAATTGACGCTCCGGCCTTTTCCTTCCCAGTAAGGGGCTCTCAGCGCCTTCTTGTCTATCTTTCCGATCGAGGTCGCGGGGATCTGATCCGTGAAGATGACCTTCTTGGGCTGCTCGTATTTGTTCAGCTTGCCCTTGCAGAAGCCCAGGATCTCCTCCTCGCTCAGCGCTCCGTCCGAAATGACGACGGCCGTCACGCTTTCGCCCCACTTTTCGTCCGGGATGCCGATGACGGCCACCTGCTTGACTTTTGGATGTTTGGAGATGACGTTTTCGACGGAAGAACAATAGACGTTGAAGCCGCCGGTGATGATCATGTCCTTCTTCCGGTCGACGATATAGACGTAGCCCTCCTCGTCCATCCTGCCCATGTCGCCCGAGCGCAGCCAGCTGCCGCGCATGACTTCGGTGGTCATCTCGGGGTGATTGAGGTATCCCTTCATGATAAACGGCGCGTGAACGAGGATCTCGCCGACTTCTCCCGGGGGCAGGATCTTCCCGTCGTCATCCGTGATCCTGACATCCACCATCTGGCAGGGCTTGCCGCAACTCGACAGGATCTTCGGATTCTTCAAGGCCCGGATATGATCGTCGATGCTGAGCGCCGTAACGGCCTGGGGGCATTCCGTCAGGCCATAGAGCTGAAGGAGGATCGGCCCGAACGTCTCCATCGCCTCCACGAGACGTCCTTCGGCAATGGGCGCTGCGCCGTAGATGATCATTCTCAGCGAGCTCATGTCGTAATGGCCCGCCTTCAGGACATCGAGCAGGATGTAGATGATCGTCGGCACCAGGAACATCACGGTGACCTTTTCCTTCTGGATCAGGTCAAGCAGGCGGAAAAGATCGGGGCGCTTCTCGATGATGAAGCTCACCCCGTTCACGCAGCCGAGGTACATGATGGCTCCGGCGGCATGGGCCAGGGGCGTCATCAACATGATCTTGTCGGAAGGGAGGAGGTTGAATCCCAGAGATTGGGCCAACAGCAGGTAGTAGAAGCTGGCCTGGGAGTGGATGACCCCCTTGGGGTTGCCGGTTGTGCCGCCCGTATACACGATCACGGCATCATCGTCCGGGCCTGCGGTCTGTGGGGGATTCTCGTCCGTGCAGCCGTTGGCCAGTTCCTCCCAGGCGATGATGTTGTCGCGTGTTTTGCCGCCAACCGTGACAATGGTTTTCAGGCTGGGGACTTCGTCCTTCATGCGCAGGACCCTTTCCTCAACGGAGGTGTCCACAAAAATCATCTTGACGCTGGCGTCGTTCAGGATGAATTGCAGGTCCTTGTCGCCCACCAGCATGTTGATCCCCACGACGGTCGCCCCGGATTTGAAAACACCGAAGGTGGTATAGATGATCTCCAGACTGTTGGGTATCGCTACGGCAATGCGGTCTCCGGGACCAAACCCGAGCGCCTGGATGCCGTTTGCGATGCGGTTGGAATTCAGGTGGACGTCCTTGTACGTGCATTCGACGTCCTCGATTTTGGCGAAGGGCTTGCCGCTGAATTTCCGGAGTGTACTGGCCATGAGAAACTGGGTGGTCACGGTTGCATGCGTCATTTCAATTCATCCCCCTTTTTGAGTTGCCGTGGATTCGTGAACTTCACGCCGCCCGAAGTCGTCGCACTTCATCAAATTCGGAATCTTTTGATAATTGCCCCTTCAATCCACTTCACGTACGAACACTCGTTATTTCTTCAGCTCCTCTTCCTGAAGGACGCGTCTGAGCACCTTTCCGATGAGAGACTTGGGCAGGGCATCGCGGAACTCGATGTGCTTCGGCACCTTGTAGGCCGTCAGGTTTTCCTTGCAAAAGGCCTGGAGCTCCCCGGCCGTGCACGTCTGATCGGGTCGCAGCACGACCCAGGCCTTGACCGCCTCTCCCTGCGCGGCATCCTTGACGCCGGCCACGCCCACTTCCAGAACCGCCGGATGCTTGGCGATGACCTCCTCCACCTCCACCGGGAACACCTGGTGGCCGCTGGGCTTGATCAGTTCTTTCTTGCGCGAGGTGATGAACAGGTAACCGTCGGGGTCGAGATGTCCGACGTCTCCGGTGTACAGCCAGCCGTCGCGGAGCATCTCCGCGGTGGCCTCGGGGTTGTTCCAGTAGCCCTGCATCAAGTGCGGCGCCCGGGCGATGATCTCGCCCGTCTCGCCGACGGCCATCTCCTGTTTCCCCGTTTCGATGTCGACGATCTTCACTTCGACGTCGGGGGTGGGCAGTCCGACCGCCCCTTCCTTCCATTTTCCCAGGATGGGGCCCATGGCGATGATGCCGGATTCCGTGAGGCCGTACGCCTCGACAAGCTTCCCGCCGGTCAGCGCCTCCCAGCTCTTCTTGGTTTCCGGAAGCAGCGGTGCGGCCGCGGCAACGCACATTTTCATGGACCTGAAATCGATCTTGCCCGATTTCACGTCCGGGTGATTCATGAGGCCGATAAACAGGGTGGCAATGCCCGGGAAAAACTTGGGCCGGGTGGTCCGGATCGTCGCGAGCAGGTCGGGAACGTCGCGGGGGTTGGGAACCAGCACGATGGGCACCCGGGCGTTCAGCAGGGTCGAGACCAGGATGATGTTCCCGTAAATGTGGAAGAGCGGCATCAGCAGAATGGTGACATCCTCCCAGTCCACGAGCAGCTTTCCGAACCAGGCGCGGGTCTGCATCCCGTTCATCAGGATGCAGCCGTGGGAGAGCATGACCCCCTTGGGGACGCCCGTGGTGCCCCCGCTGAACAGGATCAGGCCGGTCTCGTCGAAGCCGAGCTTGACGTCGGGCACCGGCGAGCCGGCGTACTGCCGGATGATGTCCTGCAGCCACAGGTCGCCCGCCTGAAGTTCCACGTAATGGCCCTGCTTCTTTTCCATCAGCAGTCCGAACATCAGGCGCTTGAACGGCGCCAGGTATTCCTTCACCCCCGTGGCAATCACCGTCCTGACGCCGGTTTTGGACTGGATGTTCTTGAGCTGGGCGTAAAACGGGGTCATGACGACGGCCATCTCCGCGCCGCAGTCCTTCAGGGTGTGCACGAGCTCGGATTCGCTGTACAGGGGATTGACCGGCACGGCGACGCCGCCCGCCTTCCACACGGCGAACTGGCAGATGATCATCTGGGGGATGTTGGGCATGAGCAGGGCCACGCGATCGCCCCTCCTGACGCCGAGACCGGCGAGCGCCCGCGCCACGTCCTCCACGTACGCCTGAAACCGGGCATAGGTGATGACGTTTCCCTTGAACCACATCATCGTGTGGCCGGGACGCTGTCGGGCGGTTTCGGCCACGACGTCCAGCAGGGTCCTGTCCGGATAGGGCGCAAGGGTGTGCGGCACCCCCGCATCGTAGTTCCTGAACCAGGGATAATCAGCCAAATCGCACCTCCTTCAATACGGGTTATCGGTGACCGGTCTTCAAGGATGAACGTTCGTCGTCTTGGTGATTGAAATCGGTTGAATCGGTAAAGGAACGATCGGGAACCCGCTTGCCCCCACGGTGCGCCGCCGGGCTTCCTTGGGATTCCCCTCCGGTGCTCGTACCCGGGAAAACCGGCGATCAAGAGACGACCCCCGGATGGATCGGGACGGCGATGGCCCTATTCATTCCCCCCGGGCGGTAAGGCCGTCTGACTCATGACGGATCCAGTATAAGAAACAATCCTTCGTGTCAAGATAATCCGGGCCGCAAACCGTCGGAGGCCCCGCCTGCTTTCAAAAAAATGCGTGTATTGTGAATTGGCGGAAGTCCGACCGTCAGTCATCCCAACCGCTCTCATTCAGGAAGGATGCATCGACCGGATGAACCACCCGGTTGATGCGGGCCACCGCGCGTCTTTTGACCCACACCCAACCCCCGAGGCCCTCAACCCCGCGCCTAAAGCCCCAGGTAGGACTTCCGGACGGCCTCGTTTTTCAGTAGCTCCGCCGCCGGACCGCTCAGGGTGATGCGGCCGTTCTCCATCACGTAGGTCCGGATAAGTCAAGGGAAAATGCATTAAAAACGAGGAAGTCCGAAGCCTTATGCACCTCGGGGACCGGGAATTGGGGAACAGGGAACAGGGGGCGGGGGTTGGGGACCGGGGATTGGGGAGCGGGGAAAGGGGGGCGCGGATCAGGACTTGCGCTTGAAGAAGATCCGCACGGGGACCTGGTCGAAGCCGAAGGCGCTCCGCACCTGGTTTGTCAGGTAGCGCTCGTAGGAGAAGTGCATCCCCTTCGGCTCCTTGACGAAGAAGATGAAGGTCGGGGGTTTGACGCCCACCTGCGTCAGGTAGCTGACGGCGTTGTCCCGGTTCCGATAGCGTGGGGGCGGGTGGGCGGCGATGAAGTCCCGCGCCTGCCGGTTCAGCTCGGCCGTCGCGATCCGCCGCGTGTACTGGTCGTACACCCCCTCGATGATCTCCAGGATCCTGCGGACCCGCTGGCCGGTCAGGGCCGAGATGAACACGATGGGCGCGAACTCGAGGAACTTGAGCTTGTCCCGGATGTCGGCCACAAAGGCGCCGACCGTGGCGTCGTCCTTGTCCACGGCGTCCCACTTGTTGACGCACAGGATGACGGCGCTTCCCTTCTCGACGGCGAGCCCCGCGATCTTGACGTCCTGCTCCGTGACGCCCTCCACGGCGTCGACGAGCAGGAGGGCGATGTCGCTCCGGTCGATGGCCTTCATGGCCTGCACGATGGTGTACTTCTCCAGGGTCACGCTGATCCGGCTCTTGCGGCGGATGCCGGCCGTGTCGATGAAGAGGTAGTCGCGGCGGTTGTAGCGGAACGGGGTGTCGATGGGATCGCGGGTCGTGCCCGGGGTGGGATTGGCGATGGTCCGCTCGTACCCCAGGATGCGGTTGATCAGGGACGATTTGCCCACGTTGGGCCGGCCGATGACGGCGATGCGGCGGGGTTCGTCTTCGGGGTTATCCTCCGCCTCCGGCTCCGCGGGCGGGAGATGCTCGATGACGCGGTCCAGCAGCTCGGCCACCCCGAGGCCGTGCTGCGCCGAGACGGGATGGATCTGATCTACCCCCAGGCGGTAGAATTCGTAGGCCAGGTCTTCGTGCCGGGCGCCGTCGATCTTGTTGACGACGAAGAAGACGGGCTTGTCGAGGCCCCGGAGCGTCCGGGCGATGTCGAGGTCCGCCGGCGCGAGGCCCGTTCGGCCGTCCATGAGGAAGAGGAGGATATCCGCCTCCTCGATGGCGAGGAGCGTCTGCTCCCGCATCTGGACGAGGATGCGCTCGTCCGCCGCCGGCTCGAACCCCCCCGTGTCGATGACCGTGAAGCGCCGGTCCCGCCAGTGGCCGTCGGCGTAGTTCCGGTCCCGGGTGGCCCCCGGCTGATCGATGACGATGGCCTTCTTCCGGTCCGTCAGGCGGTTGAACAGGGTTGATTTCCCCACGTTCGGCCGGCCGATGATGGCGATGAGCGGTTTCAAGCGGCGTCCCTTTTCTCCGATGGTTTGTCCAAATGTCCCGGGAATCCGATCCCGCCGGCGCGCACGGGAGTCTTTTCGGAAACCACGCTGCTTGAGCGCACGCAAAGACGACGGTCTTAAGCGCTCCGGCGCGCGTTTCGTCTCTGCCGTGCCCGGAGGAGGCGCGGGGTCGAAAAAGGTCCGGCGCACGGAAAGATGCCGATTCCCGGATCGTGTTTACGCTTCTTGTCACAGATCGCCCGAAAGATCAATCCTCCCGACGCCGCGCCGGCGCTTGCGCGCGGCGCATCGGAGGACAATTCCCGCATCTGAATTTGTTTAACGACGCTTGGCCGTCGCCCGCGCACGGCGCATTCGGCAGGGAAGGGGGTCAATTGTCTTGACACCGCGTCGCGATTTCCGATAGAAAACATGGAAAGGAAGGCCAAAGGAGGGCTCATGAATTCGCAGACATTTTTCCACCAGACGACGCCTCCCCGCCCGCCGGGGCAGGGCCGCGGGTTCGTGGCGATCCTCGCCGGATTCGTGGCGCTCACGCTCCTCTGGCAGGCGGCCGGCCTGATCACGGACTGGTACTGGTTCCAGGAGGTCGGCTACGAGCGGGTGTTTCTCGTCACCCTGGCGACACAGGTCAAGACGGCCCTCCTCTTTGCGGCGGTCTTCTTCGCCCTCTTCTTCGGAAACCTCTCCCTGGCGCGCGCCCTGTCCCGAAAGCCCTTCTTCGAGGTGCGGGAGGGGACGATCGTCCTGCCCCCGTGGAAAATGGGCGACCGGGCCGTCGGTAGCCTGATCCTGATGGGCTCCCTGCTGTTTTCCGTTTTTGCCGCGCTTCAGGGCGCCGTCCGCTGGGAAAGCGTGCTGCGTTTCCTCAACGCCACCCCGTTTGGGACCCCGGACCCCCTGTTCAAGCGGGACATCGGCTTCTACGTCTTCCAGCTCCCGCTGCTCAACGACCTCTACGGCTGGCTCATGGGCGTGCTCATCTTCACCCTGATCTCCACGGGATTCGTCTACCTCCTGCGGCGCGCCTTCGTCTTCCTGCCGCCGAAGACCGTCCAGGTCTCCCCCGCCGCGCGGGCGCACCTGGTGGCTCTGGTGGCGGCGCTCTTCTTCCTGGGGGTCTTCGGGTTCTGGCTCGGCCTCAACGACTTGCTGTTCGAGAGGCGGGGCGTCGTCTCCGGCCCCGGCTACACGGACGTGACGACCCAGGTGTGGGTCCTCAAGGCGCTGATGGGGATCGCCGCGCTGACGGGGGCGGCCCTGGTCGTGTCCCTGTTCCGCCGCGACTGGCGCATCCCCGTGGCGGCCATCCTCGTGTTCTTCGTCTGCCTCGTCGTCGGCCGGGGGATGTATCCCGCCTTCGTGCAGAAGTTCAAGGTCGTGCCCAACGAGATCGTCCTGGAGAAGCCCTATCTGGAGTGGAACATCCACTATACACGCCTGGCCTACAATCTCGAGAATATGGAGGATCGCGACTTCCCGGCGGAGGAGGCGCTCACGGCGTCCGACCTCAAGCGCAACGACCTCACGATCAAGAACATCCGCCTCTGGAACCACGCCCCCCTGCTCAAGACCTACAGCCAGATTCAGGAGATCCGCACCTACTACAAGTTCAAGGACGTGGACAACGACCGGTACATGGTCAACGGGGAGTACCGGCAGGTCATGCTCTCCCCGCGCGAGCTGTCGTACGACGCGCTGCCGTCGCGCTCGTGGGTCAACGAGCACCTCGTGTACACGCACGGCTACGGCGCCGTGATGGGTCCCGTGAACCGTATCACCCGGGAGGGCCTCCCGGAGTTTTTCATCAAGGACATCCCCCCCGTCGCCACGACGAATGTCCGCGTCACCCGCCCGGAAATCTACTATGACGAGACGTCCAACGAATACGTCTTCGTCAAGACCAAGCGGCCCGAGTTCGACTATCCCGTCGGCGACCAGAACGTCTACGCCCGTTATTCGGGAAAGGGCGGGGTGCCCCTCAATTTCTGGCGCAAGATCCTGTACGCCATGCGGTTCGGCTCCCTGACGGTCCTGCTGTCCGACGACATCCCCGCCGGCAGCCGGGTGATGATCTACCGCAACATCCGCGAGCGGGTGAACCGAATCGCGCCGTTCGTCCGCTTCGATGCCGATCCCTATCTCGTCATCACGCCCCAGGGGCGGCTGGTCTGGTTCATCGACGGCTACACACTGACGGACCGTTTCCCCTACTCCGAGCCGATCCCCCGCCTGGGCAACTACATCCGCAATTCCCTGAAGGCGGTCGTCGACGCCTACGACGGGACGGTGACCCTCTACATCGCCGATGGCGCCGATCCGATCATGAAGACCTACGCCCGGATTTTTCCCGGAATCTTCCGCCCGCTCTCGGAGATGCCGGCGGATCTCCAGCCCCATGTGCGCTATCCCCAGGGGATGCTCTCCATCCAGGCCCGGATGTACCGTACCTACCACATGCAGGACCCCCAGGTGTTCTACAACAAGGAGGACATGTGGGAGATCCCGTCCCAGGGGGTCTCGGGGGGCGATCAGGAGATGGAGCCCTATTACACGATCATGAAGCTTCCCGAGGGCGAGAAGGAGGAGTTCATCCTCCTGCTGCCGTTCACCCCGCGGAACAAGGACAACCTGTCCGCCTGGATGGCGGCGCGCTGCGACGCCCCCCACTACGGGAAGGTGGTCGTCTACAACTTCCCCAAGCAGAAGCTCGTCTACGGGCCGCGGCAGATCGAGGCCCGCATCGACCAGGAGTCGGAGATCTCCAAGCAGATCTCGCTGTGGAACCAGAGCGGCTCCCAGGTGATCCGGGGGAGCCTGCTCGCCATCCCCATCGAGAAGTCCATCCTGTACGTCCAGTCCCTGTACCTGGCCGCGGAAAAGGGGCAGCTGCCGGAGCTCAAGCGGGTCATCGTGGCCTTCGGCAACGCCATCGCCATGGAGGAGACCCTGGAGCTGTCGTTGCAGAGGATCTTCGGGGGTGGCGCGACCGTCCAGGAAAGGGCAGGGGGGGCGGTGGTCCCCGCGGCGGCTCTGGCGGCCGAAAGCGGCGACCGCCGGATGATCCGGGAGGCCCTCGACCATTACCGCAAGGCCCAGGACCATCTCCGTCAGGGGAACTGGGGCGGCTATGGCGACGAGCTCAAGCGGATGGCCGATCTGCTCCAGCGCCTGGAGAAGCGGTAGGCCGCGGGCCCTCGGGAACCTGTGCGACGATTCCCCCGCCGCGAGCGGACATTGATGCCCGATCCATGAGTCCCTGACGTGACGGCTTCATACAGCCGGGATCCCGTTGCGCGCGCACCGCAACCTGAGCGGTCGCGATCGGCCCGGGGTAGGCCGGATCCTTTTCACTCAATCGTGGAGGTCGATGTGGACGAGTTCGCCGTTGATCCGGTCGTTCCCCCGGATTCAGTTTACACCACCGCGTCGGTAGACGTGCCGGACGGCGTCCGCCTGCGGGTCCTGATCTGGCGGCCGAAGCGGCCCGAGAGCGAAGATCCGGTCGTCTTTGTGGCCGGGTGGGTCTCCGCCGTGTCCGGGTGGGCGCCCCTGCTGAAGGTCATGGCCGCCCGAAGGCCGGTTTATTATATCGAAACGCGGGAGAAGCGATCGGCCCTCTTCGAGAGAAGGACGTTGAAGCCGGAGGATTTCAGCATCGCGCGGATGGCCGAAGACCTGATCGCCGTCTGCCGCCGGCTGGGAATCGACTCGCCCGCGTCCACCGTCGTCGGCAGCTCCCTGGGGGCGACGGCCCTTCTGGAGGCGCTGAAAGAGGGAAGGCTGGCCGCGGGGGCCGCGTTCCTGATCGCTCCCAACAGCGATTTCAAGGCGCCGTGGTATCTGCGGTGGATGTTGTTTCTGCCGGCGTTCCTGTATCACGGCATCAAGTATTTTCTCCTCTGGTACATCCGGACCTTCCGGGTCGACGTCAAGAACGAGCCCGAGCAGATGATGCGTTACAACCAGACGCTGCAGGCGGCCCACCCCCAGCGGATTAAGCTTTCCGCGAAGGCCGCCATCACGGGGCGCTACGAGGTCTGGCCGGGTCTGGATCGCGTGCGGATCCCCGTCGCCCTGGCTTACGCCCCGACGGATACGCTGCACTCCTCCGCGAACATCCGCCTCATGGCGGAGCGGCTGCCCCGGGCAACCGTCGTGACCTGCCCGTCGAACCTCTACATGCACAGCGCGGAGGTGATGCAGGACATCGAGGCCTTCCTCCGCGCGCCGGCGCCCTCCCTGACCTGAGAGCCGCGATCGCGGCGGCAGGACGAACCCCGCTCCAGCGGGCGGGACGACAGGGTGAACCCCGGTCCACCCCCATGGTTTTCCGGCGGGGCACGGGTCAATATTGACAAGGGCCAATATTGTCTTGACTTCCCCGGGCGTTGCCGCTTACACTCTCGTCGCCCTGAGTCATGCGGCATCGAAAATCCCCATCAGCATCTTCACATTGACCACGGAGCGTTATGAAAACGATCTATTTCGAGGTCAGTATTCCGAAGATCATCCTCACCAAGCTATTGGCCAAGCCTTTTCCCCGCGTCTTTTATTCTTCCGTTTCGCCCGTGCAATACAGGGAAATCCCCGACCGGGATTTGCCGGGGAGAAACTGGGTACGGGTCAAGAACAGGCAGGCAGGAATCTGCGGCGCCGATATGTCGCTCTTTTTCGTGAAGGCGGATCCCCGGATTACGATCGCCGCCCTGCCGGGCGTGCCGCGGGCGTTTATGGGGCACGAACTGTTGGGCGCCGTCATGGAAACCGGGGCCGGCGTGGCCGACCTCGCGGTCGGCGACCGGGTGGTGCTGCAGCGTTATCTTCCCTGCTGCTCGATCAAGGAGATCGAGCCCCCCTGCGCCCCCTGCCGGGAAGGAAACTACACCCTCTGCGAAAATTTTTCCGAAGGCGAAATGCCCGAAAATCTGGGCGCCGGATTCGGGGACCACTTTATCGCGCATCGATCCCAGTTGATCAAGATCCCGGATTCGATCTCCGACGATACCGCGGTGATGATCGAGCCGACCTCCGTCTCCCTTCACGCCGTCATGAAGCGTCCGCCCCGGAAGGGCGAGCGCCTTCTGGTTCTGGGCGCCGGCGTCATCGGGCTGAACGTCATCCGGTTCGCCCGCCTCCTCCAGCCCGAGTGCAGGATTTATGTTCTCGAAAAAATGGCCTTCAAACAGGATCTGGCCCGAAAGATGGGCGCCGATGTCATCCTGGAAGGCGATCCGTACGAGTCCGTGGCCGTCCATACCGGCGCCCGCCTCTACCGCGGCCCGCTGGGGAACACCGTCCTGATGGGCGGCTTCGATCTCATTTACGACTGTGTCGGTCAATCGTCCACAATCCATGACTCGCTCCGGTGGCTGAAGTCCCGCGGCGACTATGTCATGATCGGAAACCAGCTTTCCCCGGTAAAATTCGACCAGACGCCGATCTGGAACCAGGAGATCAACCTGACCGGCGTCAATGCGCATGGATTGGAGACGTATCAAGGCGAAAAAATCAGCAGCTTCGATCTGACCCTCCGCATGATCACCCAGGGGGTCGTGAATCTGGATGGATTTATCACCCACCGCTTTCCGCTTGCGGATTATCGGAAGGCCTTCAGGCGCATTCAAAGCGGGGGAGAGAAGATCATCAAGGCCGTCCTGGTGTGCGAATAGGGCGGATCATCGGTCCGGATGCGGCCGAATAGCCATCCACACCCATGAAGGAGCTTGTGAAATGCCGATTACCGATCAGGAATTGAGGGAACTGCGCGGGCATGCGAAACAGTTGCGGAAGGACATTATCGACGTCACCTTCTGGGCCGGCGGCGCTCACATCGGCGGCGCCCTGAGCCTGGTGGAGATCCTGATCCTGCTCTATTACAAGTATCTCCACATCGATCCCGGCCATCCGGACATGCCCGAACGCGACAGATTCATCCTGAGCAAGGGCCATGCCGGGGTGGGATTTGCCCCGATGCTTGCCCGCCGGGGATATTTCGATTTCGAACTCCTGAAGGACTTCAACAAGTTCAATTCGCCTTTCGGCATGCATCTGGACGGGAACAAGGTCAAGGGCGCGGATGTCTCCACCGGTTCCCTCGGACACGGCCTGTCCATGGCGGTCGGCATGGCGCTGGGGGCGAGGCTCAAGGGCCGTTCGTGGCGGACCTATTGCGTCCTGGGCGACGGCGAGTGCAATGAGGGATCCGTATGGGAGGCGGCCATGGCGGCGGCCCACTACAAGACGACGAACCTGATCACGTTCGTGGACCGGAACAAATATTCGGTGGACGGTCCGACGGAGACCGTGATGGGCATCGAACCCTTCGCCGATAAATGGCGCGCCTTCGGCTTCATCGTCAAGGAGGTGGACGGCCACAGTTATGCCGCGCTGTCGCAGGCCATCGAGGAGGCGCAGGCGGAAACGAAGGCGCCGGTGGTGATCATCGCGCACACGATCAAGGGGAAGGGGGTCGATTTCATGGAGGATGACGTCCGCTGGCATTACGGCGGGCTCGATTCCGATAAAATCGTCGAAGCCAAACGGTATATCGAAACGGCCGTGATCGGGTGATCATGGCCGGCTCATGGAACGGACGCACTCGCGGGGAGGGTTATCATGGCGGTCGGATTGACATGGAACGTGTATGACGCAAACACCATGACCCAGGCGGAGATTTACGGCAAGGTCCTCTGCCGGCTCGGAGAAGAAAACAAAGACATTGTCGGGCTGTCGGCGGATCTGGCGAAATCGACCAAGATCGGCGAATTCGCCGCAATGTTTCCCGATCGTTTCTTCAATGCCGGCGTCGCGGAACAGAACATGTTCGGTATGGCCGCTGGCCTCGCCAAGGCCGGCTTGATTCCCTTCGTGTCGACGATGGCCGTATTCACGACCATGCGGGCGGGCGAGCAGGTCCGGACCGACATCTGCTATCAGAACCTCAACGTCAAGATCATCGCGACCCACGGCGGCATTTCCTTCGGGCAGGCCGGGACCACCCATCAGTGCACGGAGGACATCGCCATCACCCGCGCGATGGCCAACATGACGGTGATCGTTCCGGCCGACGGCATCGAATGCGCCAATGCCGTCCGGGCCTGTCTCGATATCAACGGGCCCGTTTACATCCGTATCGGGCGCGGCTTCGAGCCCAACTGCTACACGACCGACGCGTATGGATTCGAAATCGGAAAGGCCGTGGAAATGAATCCCGGCACCGACATCACGCTGATCTGTTGCGGCATCACCGTGCTCCAGGCGCTGGAGGCGGCGCGGGTCCTGGAAAAAAGCGCCGGCATCAGCGCCCGCGTCATCAACATGCACACCTTGAAGCCCCTGGACGGCGAGATCATCCGGAAGGCCGTCGCCGAAACGCGCCGGATCATCACGTTCGAGGACCACAATATCTATGGCGGTCTGGGCAGCGCGGTGGCGGAAGTCATCGCCGAGTACGGCAAGTCCTGTGCCTTCGCCCGCGTCGGCCTCCCGGACTGCTTCTCCCTGGTGGGTTACCCCGAGGATCTGTACAGCCATTACAAGCTCGATGCGGACGGCATCATCGAAAAGGTGAAAGAGGTGATGGGCAAGGACTTCGAGGATGACGACAGCTGGGAGGACGGATTCTGACATGGCATCTCACGAGGAAAAACTGGCGGCGGGCCTGTTTTTGCATGCGCTTTTCCCCCTGTTGAAAGTCGTCATGAACGAAAACGCCGGCGTTCGGAAGAAGTTCGCCGGCGTCAACGCCAGCGTGCAATTCCTGGCGCGGGACGGCGAGGGCGACGTGGGCGCGTATCTGAAGTTTGCGGACGGCCGTCTCGACGTCGTCGAGGGGACCTGCCCCAAGCCGGACATCGCCTTCCTGTTCGCCAGCGTCAGGAGAATGAACGCGATGCTGGGCGGCAAGCCGGCATTGTTCAAAATCAGGGGGTTTTACAAGGTGCCCCTGCTGCTGAAGGTGCTCGCGCTCCTGATGAACCTGACCCTCCTGATGCCGACGGCGCGGCCGACCGACCCCGAGAAGAAACGGCTGAAGGTCAAGCTGACGCTTTACATGATGGCCGCATCGCTCAGCCAGTTCAACAAGCTGGGCAATCCGGACATCCGGAAGTGGACCTCCATGCAGCCCGAGCGGATCTACCAGTTCTCGGTCGCGGGACGCGAAGACATGGCCGCTTATCTGCGCGTCAAGGCCGGGAGGACGCAGGCCGGACCCGGCCTCTATGCGAAGCGCCGTCCCTTCGTGCACATGAAGTTCCGGAGCGTCGACGATGCGCTGCCCATTATCCTCAATGAGGTCAACATGGTGATGGCGGTTGAGAAGGGCTATCTCGCGCTGGAAGGGTCTCCGGAATACGCGCGGGATATCGGCAATTTCATGATGCAGATCCAGTCTCTCATCATGTAACCGGCGAGGCGGCGACGGATGGACCCGCCGGAAACCGACAGGAGAATCACGATGGCGGAATCGGACGGAATTCTGGGCATGACCGGATCCTTCGGGTACATCGGCAAGCGGCTGATCCGGCGTCTTTGCGATGACACTGCTTTCAAGAAAATCGTCTGCACGGACATCCTGCCGCCGCCGGACGCCCTGCCCGAGAAATTCGAGGTTCATCGCTGCGACATCCGGGACCGGGACCGGCTGACCGCCGTCCTTCGGGAAGGAGCCGTCGACACCCTGGTTCATCTCGCCTTCATCGCCAATCCGACCCGGGATCCCGGATTCGAGTACGACGTCGACGTCAACGGCACCCGAAACGTCCTGCATGCCTGCAAGAGCCTGAAGATCAGGAAACTGGTCGTGGCCAGCTCCGACTGCGCCTACGGATTCTTCGAGGGGACGCCCGACTACCTGACGGAGACCGCGCCGGTCAGGTCCACGCCGGGCTTTCCCTACTCGGAAAACAAGGCGGCCATTGAACAACTGCTGGCCGATTTCATCGCCGACACGCCGGAATGCGCCGTCGTGATCCTGCGGCCCTGTATCGTGATGGGGCCGAATGCCAACAACACGACCTCCAAATCCATGAAGGACCCGGTCATCATCGGCGTGCGCGGATACGATCCCATCATGCAATTCATCCACGAGGACGACGCCGCGGAGGCCTTTTACCTCGCGGCCGTGCAGAACGTCCAGGGCGTCTTCAACCTTGCGGCGGACGGGGGGCTTCGCTACTCGGAACTGGCCAGGGTGCTGGGGAAACCGATGATCTCCCTGCCGGTTTGGCTGATCTATCCGCTGGTGGAACTGCTCTATCGCCTCCGCATCGTGCCTTTCGGGAGGGCGCAGTTGGATTATATCCGTTACCCGCTATCGATGGATGTGGAGAAGATCGGCCGGGTGATGGGATTCAAACCGAAATACTCGACCCGGGAAACCCTCCGGACATTGCTGCCCGATCCTTGATTCCTGGACGTTTTCACGCCGCCGGGCTCCCCGGTGCCCCTCCTCTCCCGAAAGCCGGGGTCGCGGCGGCAGGGGCTAAAACGTGAACACGAAGTCGCCCCCGCACGTGTCGCCGGTCCGCATCCGGCAGCCCGTGATCTCCGGGGTGGCCCGGTACGTCAGGCCGAGGGCGTCGAACCAGCAGGCGAGCCGGTAGATCACGCCGCACTCGTAGCCGTCGATGGCGCCGATCCGCATCATCCCCTTGTAGGCGAAGCAGTTTTTGGGTGCAAATTCCCAGTGCAGGACGTTCTCGCGCGAGGTGTCCATCGTCCCGTTCATGAAGGGCGGGATGCACAGCCGGGCGGCCGCCGTGAAGAACTCCGTAAATTCCGCGAAGCTCCGGATCCGGTCCCCGGTGAACCCCAGGGCCTTCTTCATCCGCGCCATCTCCAGGGGCGCCATGGTTCGGATCGCCGCCTTGTTGAGACGGTTGGCCGTCTCGATGCCGCATTCCTGAAAGCAGTGATAAAACCACATCCCGTCGTGGGTCATCCAGGCCCGGTTCAGCAACTCGACGATCTCCTCCCGGGTCATCTCCTCCAGCGTTTTCATGGCGCCTCCTTCCCTTGTGCTCCTGTTTTGGACGACGGTTTCGCGGGATAACCGCTGAACGTTTCCCTGCCTGTATGAAGGTTTCGTGCGATAACCGGTGGACGCTTCGCCGCAAAGAACGTCCGGCCCGCAGTGTTCCCGTTTCGGCTGACGGTTTCGTGGGATAACCGGTGGACGCTTCCCTGCCCGGAACGTCCGGCCCGCCTTACTTCTCGCTGTACCCGAATTCCCGCAGCATGCGCTTGTCGTGGGTCCAGTCCTTCTGGACCCGGACGAAGAGTTCCAGGTAAATCCTCGCGGCGAAGAATTTCTCCATCTCCAGGCGCGCCGCCGTGCCGATCCGCTTCAGCATCCCCCCGCCCTTGCCGATGAGGATGCCCTTCTGCGAGTCCCGCTCCACGTGGATCGTCGCCTGGATGGAGATCAGGTTCTTCGCCTCGTCCTCCCGGAAGGTGTCCACGACGACGGCCGTGCTGTAGGGGATTTCCTTGTGCGTCAGCAGGATGACCTGCTCCCGGACGATCTCGGCGGCCACGAAGCGCTCGGAGCGGTCCGTCATCTGGTCCTCGGGGAAAAAGGGCGGCCCCTCGGGGAGGAGCTGCCAGAGCGTGTCCAGGAGGGCGTCGATGCCCCGCTCCTTCAGCGCGGACAGGGCGAGCGCGTCGGCGAAGGGAAAGGCCTCCCGGAAGGCGGCCGTCACGGCGGGGAGGGCGTCCGCCGGGACGAGGTCGGTCTTGTTGACGACGAGGATGACCGGCCGGCGGACCTTTTCCAGCCCGCGGAGGATGGCCAGGTCCCCCCGGTGCACGCCGGCGGGGGCCTCGACGAGCAGGAGCAGCAGGTCGGCCGTGCGGAAGGCGTCGGTGGCGGCGCCGACCATGAGCTGGTTCAGGGGCGTGTCGGCCCGGTGGATCCCCGGCGTGTCGAGAAAGATCATCTGCCCGTTCGGGACGTTCCGGATGCCCGTGATCCGGTTGCGCGTCGTCTGGGGCTTCGGCGTGGTGATGGCGATCCGCTCGCCCACGACGGCGTTGAGCAGGGTCGATTTGCCCACGTTGGGACGGCCGATGATGCCGATGAATCCGGATTTGAACAAGGCGGTTTTCCTTCCCGGGGACGGGCGCGCCCCCTGCCGGATCCGGACCGCGGGGCTCGCGATCCGGTTTTCCCGGTCGGAGAGGTTTCTATAGCGCAGCCACCGGGGGTCTGTCTAATGAAATCGCTTCGCCCGGCGTCTTCGGGGACGCTTCGTCTCACCGGGAGCGCGCCGCTTTCGGCGCGTCCTGCATTCTGACTGCAAAAAAAGCAATTTTGAGCGGAACTGAGGCGAAAGTTGTGATACAAGGGCGCGCGGGAGGTCAACGGAATGCGGACATTTGCGATCACGGCCCTGTGCACGGCCCTCATCACCCTCTTCACCGGTCTTTCCCCGGCCGCGACCGCGGCCGCCGGCGCGTCCCCCGAGACGGCGCTGATGGCCGCCCACCGCGCCTATCTGAAGGGCGACCGGGCGGCCCTCGCCCGCCAGGCGGAGGCCGTCCGCGGGCACGCCCTCGAGGCCTACGCGGATTTCTGGCGTCTCAAACTGGGACTGGGCGAGGCCGACCCGGCGGACGTGCGGGACTTTCTCGCCCGCAACGCCGGGACCGTCCTGGCCGAGCAACTGCGCCGCGACTGGCTGCGCCTCCTGGGGCGCACCGGCCAATGGGATCTCTTCCGCCAGGAGAGGCCGCTATTGGCCCAAAACGACGCCGACATCGCCTGTTATGCGCTTCAGGACCGCTGGCGCCGGCAGGAAGGTCCGCTCCGGCCGGGGCTCGATCCCTTCTGGAACGCCTCCCGCTCCCTGCCCGCGGCCTGCGAGCCGGTCGCCGACGCGCTTTACGAATCCGGCGCGCTCACCCCGGACGACCTCCGGGACCGCTTCCGTCTCCTCGTCCGCAACAACCGGCTGTCGTCGGCGGAGCGGCTCGCGGAGCGTCTGCCCGAAGACCGGGCGCCCCGGCCGGACCGCATCCCGGCGGTTTACCGGGCGCCGGCCCGGTTTCTGGAGGGGCCCGAGGTGGATCTGCGGACGGCGGCCGGCCGCGAGTTGGTGATCGTCGCCCTGTCGTGCCTGGCCGCGGACGACCCGCCGGCGGCCGCGGACCGCTGGGACCGGATGGCGCAATCGGCGTTCCCGCCCGCGGACCAGCAGTACGTCTGGGCGGTGCTCGCGACCCACGGCGCCTACCAGCGCGTCCCGGAGGCCGTGGACTGGTTCCGGAAGGCCGGCGCGACGCCGCTCACGGACGAACAGCTGGCCTGGCGCGCGCGCATCGCGCTCCGGCAGCACCGCTGGGCGGACGTCAACGCCGCCGTCGAGCGGATGTCCCCCGCCTCCCGCCGCGAGGCGGCCTGGACCTACTGGCAGGGGCGCGCGCTTGTCGCGCTCGGCCGCCTGGAAGAGGGGCGGAAGCTGTACGCCCGGCTCGCCGGCGGGACGGATTTCTACGGCCTCCTGGCGGCGGAGGAGCTGGGGCGGCCGCTGGCGGTCCCGCCGCCCGCCGCGCCGCCGACCGCGGAGGAGCTGGCCGCGGCCGCCGAGCGGCCCGGCCTGAAGCGGGCGCTGCTGCTCTTCCGCCTCGGCCTGCGGTCCGAGGCCACGCGGGAGTGGGACTGGGCCGTCCGTCCCCTGGACGACCGCTCGCTCCTGGCGGCCTCGGAGCTGGCGCGCCGGAACGGCCTCTGGGACCGCGTCATCTTCACGGCGGACCGGACCGTCGCCGCGCACGACTTTTCCCTTCGCTACCCGACGCCCTACCGCGACGCCCTGTCCGGGCAGGCGCGTTTGCGCCGGCTCGACGAGGCCCTGGTCTTCGGTCTCGTGCGCCAGGAAAGCCGCTTCATCGCCTATGCCCAGTCCTCGGCGGGCGCCCGGGGACTGATGCAGCTCATGCCCGCCACGGCCCGCCGGGTCGCCCGGAAGATCGGCCTGAAGGGCTACCGCCTCTCGCGCGTCCAGCAGCCGGAGGTCAACGCCGCCCTGGGGACCGGTTACCTCCGGGGCATGCTCGACCTGTTCGACGGCAGCCCGGTGCTTGCCGCCGCGGCCTACAACGCCGGGCCGGGCCGGGCCCACCGGTGGCGCGACGCCGCCGCGCCGCTCGAGGGCGCGATCTACGTCGAGACGATCCCGTTTTCCGAAACCCGCCAGTACGTCAAGAAGGTGATGGCGAACGCCATGCACTACGCCGCCCTCCTCGGCGGCGGGACGCAGCCCACGCTGAGGGCCCGCCTGGGGACCATCGCGGGGGCGGCCGGAAGCCGCCCGCCGGAGGACGAGTGAGCGCCCCCGGCCCGGCAAAACTCTCCGCTTGACGCCGGCGCGCCGTTCGGGGGATGATAGGACCTGACGAAAGACGAAGGAGGGAAGGGCCATGTCCCGATTGCGCGTCATCCTGCTGTGCGTGGTGTTTTCGCTGGGGCTCTGCCCCGCCGGGTTTGCCGCCCAGTCCGCCATCACCGAGGCGGACGGCTACTCCTGCATGGGGGTCGACAAGTCGCGGAAGCAGACGGAGCAGGAGGCCCTGGCGGATGCGAAGCGCAACGCCGTCGAGAACGCCAAGACCCACGTGAAAAGCCAGACGACCGTCAAGGACCTCCAGATCGAGGAGGACCTCATCGACGCCTACGCCCAGGCCTCGGTCCGGATCGTCCAGGAGTTGGAACGGGGCTGGTACCGGGATGCCGTTTCGGGAGACTGCTTCAAGATCCGGATCCAGGCGGAGGTCGTCCCCGAGGAGGGGGCCATGTCCCGGATCGGCGGTGAGAAGGGCGGGCTCGCGGATCCGGCCGCCCCCCTGAACGTGAGGATCTGGACGGACCGGAAGGCCTACCGCCAGGGGGAGCGGATCAAGATCTACCTCCAGGGGAACAAGCCCTTCTATGCGCGGATCCTCTACAAGGACGCCGGGGGAAACCTGCTCCAGCTCCTGCCGAACGCGCACCGCCGCGAAAATTACTTCAACGGCGGCGTGATCTACGAGCTGCCTGCCGGCGACGACCGTTTCGAGCTCGAGGTGTCCCCGCCCTTCGGGATGGAGAATGTCCTGGTCTATGCGAGCACCGCCCCGCTGGGCGACCTGGACCTCAAGGAGATGGGGGCCGCCGCCGGCGGCGTCTATCAGGTCCGGACGGAGGGGGCGGAAATCGGCATGAAGACCCGGGGCATCAAGGTCACGGGGAAAGGGGCGGGCGCCGCCCCGAGCGTCCCCGCGACCGCGGAGTTCGTCGAGGCGTCGGCCGGCCTCACGACGGGCGGCCGCTAAAAATTCCCGTCCTTGGTGAAGGGGAACGTGCCGCTTCCGAAGATCGTTTTGATGCCGGCGCTGCCCTCGATCCGGTAGGGAATCTTGCCGCCGGTCAGGAACGCCCGCACCCCGCCGCCCAGATCCCTGAACCGGATGCTCAGGGGCGCCCGGATCGTCGTCGTCGACGCGGAGGGGATCCGGAACGTCTGCTCGAGTCGGCCTTCGCCGACTTTCCGGTCCTCGATGAAGATGGTGTAGTCCAGGGAGGTCAGCGTCAGGTCGAACCGGTTGGGGTTGTGGACCTCGATGCCCAGCCGGAGCTCCATCTCCGCCAGGGAGCGGGGCTTGAGCGAGATCTCCCGGACGACGAAGGTGGGCTTTTCCAGGATCCAGCCCAGGCAACCGGTGAAAAGCACGCACAGGATGCAGACGGCCGCGATGCCGCTGCGCCTCGCCGCCCGCGATTTTCGATCGGTTGAGTTGTTCATCGCACCCCCCGTTCCGGGATCGTCACCCGAAGATCTTCTCATTGCACCCCCTCGTTCCGGTATCGTTTTCAGACGTTCATCTTATCACACTCACCGTTCTGGGATCGTCACCCGCATTTCGTGATCATCATGCCCGCCCGTTTCGGGATCATCCCCGGGCGTTTGTTTCATCAATCCCCCTCATTCCGGGATCATCTTCAGGAGTTCGTCGGCGACCCGCGCGGTCGCCCCCTTGGCGCCGTCCAGGGCCGCCCGCGCCGCCCGCGCCCGCTCCGCGTGGGCTTCCGGGCGCCGGATGACGTCGACCAGCGCCGCCGCCAGCCCGGCCGCATCGGCCACCTCGCAGGTGTAGTCCCGCACCACCGCGAGGGCCCAGAGAAAATTGCCCATGTGCGGCCCGTGCAGGGTCGGAACGCCCCAGGCGATGGGCTCGAGGATGTTCTGGCCGCCCAGGTCCACCAGGCTGCCGCCCACGAAGGCCGCCCGGGCCACGCCGTACAGGTCGAAGAGCTCCCCCATCGTATCGAGGATCAAAAGGTCCGCCTTCCCGTCCGGCGCGCTCCGCCGCGCCCAGGCGATCCCGTGGCGGCGGGCTTCGTCTGCCACGCAGGGGATGCGGTCGTGGTGGCGCGGCGCCACGATGCAGAACAGGTCCGGGATCTCCCGCCGCGCGGCGGCGACGGCCTCCATCACGGGCCGCTCCTCGCCCTCGCGGATGCTGCCCGCGACGAACACGGGCCGCGCGCCCGCGCCCAGCGACTCCCGCAGGGCCTGAACGCGCTCGGGGTGCAGCCCCGGCACGGCGTCGAACTTCACGTTGCCCGTCACCCGCACGTCGGTGGCGCCCAGGGCCCGGAAGCGCCCGGCGTTGTCGTCCGCCGTGGCCAGAATCCGCACGTTCTCGAGGAGACGGGCGACGAAGCGCCTCACGAGCCGGTAGCGCGCGAAGGACCGGGGCGTCAGGCGCGCGTTGACCAGGGCCACGGGGATGCCGGCCTTGCGCGCGGCGACGAGCATGTTGGGCCAGACCTCGGTCTCGGCGATGACGAGGGCCCGGGGCGCCAGGTGACGCATCGTGCGCCGCATGATCCAGCCCGCGTCGAACGGCATCGGCAGGATCAGGTCCACCCCGTCGAGGCCGGCCGCGGCCTGGCGGCCCGCGGCGGTCATCGCGCTCAGGCAGACCACGGCCCGCGGGCGGCGGGCCTTGACGGCCGCGATCAGGCCGGCCAGCGCCTTGACCTCGCCGAGGGACGCCCCGTGGAACCAGACGAGATCGCCGCGGGGCACGGGGGGCAGCGTCCAGGCCAGGCGCTGGCGCAGCGTGCCCTTGAAGTTCGGGTGGTTGCGCGCGGCCAGGCACAGCGGCCAGACCGCGACAAAAATTAATGCACGATAGAGGAGGAGGATCAGTCGCGGCATCGTTCGGCGACCCGGGCGTGGTCCTGGGGGGTGTTGATCTCGTGGAAGGCGCCCTCCGCGATCACCACCTTGATGCGGATGCCGTTTTCGAGGGCGCGGAGCTGTTCGAGGGACTCGGTCAACTCCAGGGGCGACTGCGGCAGCGCGGTGAAGCGGAACAGGGTCTCCCGGCTGAAGCCGTAGAGCCCCACGTGCTTGAGCAGCGGGGCCTGGCCGGGCGAGCGCGGGTAGGGGATCGCCGCGCGGGAGAAGTAGAGCGCGCAGCCTTCGCGGTCCAGCACCACCTTGACGGTGTTGGGGTCGGCCGCGTCCTCCGCGGAGGCCGCCAGGGCCACGGTTACCATGGGGCAGCCGCGTTCGAGCTCCCCCGCGAGGGCGACGATCGCCGCGGTGTCGAGCACCACCTGGTCGCCCTGGACGTTGATGACCGCGTCGGCCTCGATGTCCCGGACGGCCTGGGCCACGCGGTCGGTCCCGGAGGCGCAGGCGGCGTCGGTCATGACCGCCCGCGCGCCGAAGGATTGCGCCGCGCGCAGGATGCGCTCGTCGTCGGTGGCGATGATGACGTCCGCGATGCCCTCACAGGCGCGGGCCTGCTCGTACACGCGCCGGATCATGGGTTTGCCGCCGACGTCGGCGAGAGGCTTGCCCGGATAACGGCTGGAGGCCCAGCGGGCGGGGATAACGGCCACGATCTTCATGGAGGTCCCTCGAAAAAATGGATGATTTTCATCCCGCACGTCGGGTTTGATGCGGGAGACTTCGCCTGTTCCCGGTCGCGTCCCGGCGTCATGAACGCTTCCGGTCGTGAGACTAAAATTTTCTCAGTATTTAATCAAGCCTTGAGTGTCTCGATCTTTACCACTGTCGCTGAACGTTAAAGGTGAAGAATTTTCACGTTGCCCCATTTTGAGTGCAAATATTCAGCCACCAGCCGGCGATGGCATTGCGCCGGCTTTTCCTCGCTGCACAGGAGGCATGCCTCATTCAGCAGTTCCGGGGTAACTGCCTTCTCGACCCCTCTCGCCGAGAGCAGGGCCAGGAAGTCCCGTTCGTATGCCGGCCAGTCTCCCTTGCCCTTCTTGAAGGCGTCCATGATCTCCTGCGTCGGCGCCAGGTCGGGACGGTGGAGATAGTCGATCCCGCCGATAGCCCGGAGAAAATAGCGGAGATCATCCTTTTTGGTAAAGCCGGCCAGTTGGGAAACGTTGTTGAGCCGGATGTCGATCACCCGTTTGACGCCTGCCTGGATCAGGCGCGTAAAGAACGTCTCGGCCGTCTTCCTGGTGAAACCGATGGTAAACACCTTTACCTCGTCCATCATGCCTCCTGTCCCTCTTCCCTTGTGCAGGTCACCTTTCCCCCCTGAAGATCGCAGGGCCTCTGAATTTGATCCGTCTCGGTGGACAACAGATCATCGGGATCGATAGTTCCGCTGTGCTCCGTCCGGGTCTGCAAGGCCGCGGATTTCGAAATGGCCAGCATCAGGGTGTGAATGGCCTGCCGAAATCCCTTGTCGGCCGCTGTCTCGCTTTTCCGGACTCATGTCAGGCGAAAGTTATTCTGCGACAAAACAAAACGTAATCGGTGACAATCTGGCGGACCGGGGGAAATCAGTCACAGTGACAAAAAATAAGGGTTACAAGCCAGCCTATCTGCGACTCGTAACCCTTTGATTTCCTTGGTGCCGGAGGTCGGAATCGAACCGACACTTTCGCAAGGAAAGGGGGATTTTGAGTCCCCTGCGTCTACCAGTTTCACCACTCCGGCGCGGAGGCGGGATTATGATGAAGGGGTCGGTAAATGTCAAGAAAAATGTATTGACAATGCGGAAACCCTTATGCTACTGACAGCGTCCGTTTTGCGCGGAAGACGTGGGGTTGTAGCTCAGCTGGGAGAGCGCTTGAATGGCATTCAAGAGGTCGGGAGTTCGATCCTCCCCAGCTCCACCAAGAAGTCCAGGGGGGTGACCGTGAACGGTCACCCCCTTCTTTTTTAAAAAATAGGGACAGCGCCCATTTATTTATGGCGAAAAATAGGAAAAATAGGGAAAAATAGGGACAGCGCCCATTTAATTTAGGAGTTTCTCCCTGATTGACATCAGGGGGCTAAAAAATAGGGCGCTGTCCCTAATTAAATAGTCTGCGAATGTGGTCCTGGAAGAATCGGGGAAAAAGGGCACTGTCCCTATTTATTCATCCGCCGGTAAATGTAAACCCGGACGGAAGAGCGAAATAGGGCGCTGTCCCTATTTTTCTCTTTTTTTTAATCCGAATTAATTCGTCTAATTAAAAGGCGCGGCCTGACGCGCGGCCCGGAATCGCTCAATTTCCCGCTTTTGGGGGTTGACGTGTATATTTATTTATACTAGAAAGTTACCGTTTTGTCTGCCAACGCTTCAAACATCACTTCCGCCCCTTGTAATCCGGAGGACGGCACTGTATCATCATGCGCCAAGGACGGCGCCGCTGCCGCAGCTTCCGCCATCCGTAATCGAGAGGGCGGAGCTGTATCATCAGAGGCTCACCTCGCCCTGAAAAAATAGGGACAGCGCCTATTTTTCCCCACATTAAATCACGGAGCGCGATCGATCCATGAAAGGCATCATCCTCGCCGGCGGAGCGGGCACGCGCCTGCACCCCATCACGAAGGTCATCAGCAAGCAGCTTCTGCCCGTCTACGATAAGCCGATGATCTACTATCCGCTGTCGATCCTGATGCTGGCGGGCATCCGCGAGATCCTCATCATCTCCACCCCGGACGACCTCCCGCTCTTCCGCAAATTGCTCGGGGACGGCGCCCAGTGGGGCATCGCCTTCACCTACGCCGAGCAGCCCCGCCCCGAAGGCCTCGCCCAGGCCTTCATCATCGGCCGCGATTTCGTCGGCCGCGACGGCTGCTGCCTGGTCCTCGGCGACAACATCTTCTACGGGCAGGGCCTGGTCAAGCAGCTCCGCAAGGCGGCCGAGACCGAAAAAGGCGCGACCGTCTTCGCCTACTGGGTGAAGGACCCGGAGCGCTACGGCGTCATCTCCTTCGACAGCGAAGGCACCGCCGCCGCCCTCGAGGAAAAGCCCCGCGATCCGAAATCCAACTGGGCCGTGACGGGCCTCTACTTCTACGACAACCGGGTGCTGGACGTGGCCGCCGGCCTGAAGCCGTCCGCGCGCGGGGAGCTCGAAATCACCGACGTCAACCGGGCCTACCTGGCGTGGAGGGAGCTGAACGTGGAGACCCTCGGTCGCGGCGTGGCCTGGCTGGACACGGGCACGCACGAATCGCTGATCCAGGCCTCCACATTCATCGAGGCCATCGAAAACCGCCAGGGCCTCAAGGTGGCGTGCATCGAGGAGGTCGCCTACCGGATGGGGTTCATCGACGCCGAGGCCGTCCTGAAGCTCGCCCACCCGATGGCCAACAACGGCTACGGCCTCTACCTCCTCAACCTCATCCACCACCACGAAAAATAGGGACAGCGCCCATTTAATTGCACTCAGAAAATAGGGACAGCGCCCTTTTTCACCATGTTCTTCACCCACAGTCTAATATTCATGCCATAATATTTGACTATAGTCGGAAATTCATGTGAAGATATTTCATGAAAAAAAGATACCTTGTTGACAATATTTTCCGCGATTTAGATGAAAAAATGGTTTTCATCGGAGGAGCCCGGCAGGTCGGAAAAACCAGCAGGAAAATAGGGACAGCGCCCTTTTTCCTGGCCCCCGAATTCTACTTGGGAAAATAGGGACAGCGCCCTTTTTTCCGGAGCCCCCGAAAATAGGGACAGCGCCCATTTTCCTGGCCCCCGAATTCTACTTGAAGAGTAACACCATGTGTGATACCTTCAGGAACATCTCGTGAGAATCTTCAAAAACGCTTGGTTTGTTCGTTTTGCGCGTGCTCAGAAGATCTCCGATGAAGCGCTTCGCGAAGCCATTCTGCGGGCCGAGAGTGGTCAGGTGGATGCCGACCTGGGTGGGGGCGTGGTCAAACAGCGTATTGCCCGACCTGGGCAAGGAAAGTCAAAGGGCTATCGAACGATCATTTTGCTCCGCGAAGGATACAGGGCGTTTTTTGTGTACGGATTTGCCAAAAGCGAGCGAGACAATATTCGCAAAAACGAGGAAGAGCAGTTCAAGAAGATGGCCAACCATGTCTTGGGGCTTTCCGAAGCCCAATTGAACATCCTGATCGCAAACGGCCAGATTGAGGAGGTCGAAAGCAATGACGACAAGGTATCGAAGTGAGGCGTTCGCCGCGATCCATGAAACCATGGATGCGCTGCATGAGGTCGGCGCGATCGACAAGAAGACGATGCGCGAGTTCGATGAGGCTTGTCTGACCACGGTGCGCGTGCTCAGCCCAGAGGAAATCAAAAGCATACGCCTGCGCGAACGCATCTCCCAGCCGGTTTTTGCGCGCTATCTGAATGTCTCGAAAAATCTCGTTTCGGATTGGGAGCGGGGTGTCAAGAAACCCGGCGGCCCGGCCTTGCGGCTGCTAACGGTAGTCGGGAAAAAGGGACTGAAGGCGATTGCGTGAAATTCGGAAAATACGAGGGGAAATAGGGCGCTGTCCCTATTTTTCCTGACCCCCAAAAAAATAGGGCGCTGTCCCTATTTTTTCCCATGGACCACGAATTCCACTACTACCTCACGTACCTGATCGCCGCCCGCGCCGGCTTCGCCCCGCCCGAGGCGCAGACCCTCGCCTGGGCGTCGCAGTACACGGACGACAACACCGCCGTCTTCACGATCGACCGCGGCCTCGCCACCGAATACGCCAACTACATCAGCCAGACGATGAACATCCTCAAGCCGCAGCGCGCGCTCTTCCGCATCTACCCGCTGTTCCACTTCATCCCGGGCGACCCGATGGCCCCCACCGCCTGGCGCAAAGACGGCGCGATGCACTGGCTCAACACCACGCCAAACAGCGAAAACGCGAACCTCATCCTGGACGCCGCCCTCGCCACCGGCAACCTCTACCGCATCGGCATCGCCTGCCACGGCTATGCGGACACTTGGGCGCACCAGAACTTCGCGGGCTACCTCAATGAATTCAACGCCATGACCGGCCCGATCGACGCCGCCATCCCCGACATCGGCCACGCCGACGCCCGGAACGCCCCTGACCGCCCGGCCCTCGTCTGGCAGGACGACCGCCTGCTCAACGAGCGCGTCGACAACCGGGCCCGCTTCCTCGACGCGGCTGCGGGCCTGTACCGCCGGCTCTCCCGCCACGTTGCCCCGCGGATGCGCAAGAAGGAGCGCCTCGCGCGCGAAGCCGCGCTCCGGGCCGACCTCGACCGCTGCATCGGGCCGGAGGACCCGGGGAACGACCGCGAAGAGGAGCGCATCGCCCGCTACCGCGAATGCGCCGGCGCCAAACCGTACGGCAGCCGCGAAATGGACCCCTACGAGGCGGACCGCTGGATGGACGAGGCCGTCGAAACCGACGTGCGCGGCGTGCGCGACCGGGGCGACTCGGTCCTCGCCCACCTGGACCCGCTCAAGGACCGCTACCGCTGGCGCGACCCCGCCCGCCGCCACGAAACCGACTGGCACCGCTTCCAGGAGGCCGTCAAGGCGCACCAGAACGAATCCTGGGCGATCCTCGAACGCCGCAACTTCCTCGGCCTGGATCTCCCCGCCCTCTAAAAAATAGGGACAGCGCCCATTTAATTCGGGAAAATGAGGGACGACTCCCCTTTTTTCTCGCAGAGAAAATAAGGGAGTTGTCCCGGTTTTTCCCGGGCGCAGTTTCTCATTAAAAAAAGGAGGTAACGCCATGATGTCTTTCGCACCGAAACGCCGCATGGGTTGGCTTCCCGATTGCCCCGATTTCCTGGACTACACGGAAGACACCGAAGCCATTCAAGACCTCCTGCACCCCATAGAAACGGATCATCGATGCCTTGACATAGGCAGCCAAACTAAGATAGAAGTAGTTTAACCCATGAAGAACGCCAACATTCAAAACCCCCCAAGGGACAGATGGTTAGAGGATTTATCGTCATGGAAAAAATGATTAAAATTCATCTCGAAAAATTGCCTGAAGGGTTTTATCTGGCTACATCGGATGATATTCAGGGGTTGGTCGCGCAGGGGAGAACCGTTGCCGAGACGATTGAAATCGCGCGGGATGTGGCCAGAAAGCTCATAGAAGAACAAGGCTTTTCAACTGTAACTCTGGGAACTATCGCTGATTCTTTTGAGTATCCTTTGATCGTTGGAACATAGACGATGGGACAGTTGTCCGGATTTACATATCGGGACATTGTGCAACGTCTCAAGTTTTTCGGCTTTTCTTTCCTCCGCCAAGCGGCGGGAAGTCACGAAATCTGGCACAATAAATCAACCGGCCGCTATACAACGATTCCAAATCACACAGGCGACATGCCCCAGGGCACTCTCAGGGCAATCTTGAAACAAGCAGGCATTTCAGCCGAGGATTTCATCGACAAGAAATTGAATCAGTAAAGAAACTGAGCTGTCTTCCCCCCGCAAAAAGTAGGGGTGCTGTCCCCCTAATGATCTGACCTCCCACATGAAAATCGCCACCATCATAGGCGCACAAAGAGGCCTACTGGCTCGCGGTTCCCTGCGTCACCCTGCGCGAGCGTATCTCCCAGCCGGTTTTTGCGCGCTATCTGAATGTCTCGAAAAATCTCGTTTCGGATTGGGAGCGGGGTGTCGAGAAACCCGGCGGCCCGGCCTTGCGACTGCTAACGGTAGTTGGGGAAAAGGGACTGAAGGCGATTGCCTGAAGGGAAATAATAGGGCGCTGTCCCTAATTAAATATTTTATTTGCAATGCAACATAATATGATATATTGTGCAATGATAATGAAATATATTGCGCTGTAGCATGGAAAAGCAACAAATCAAAGAACTTATCATCGAGCACAAGGAACGCTTCCTGGGGCGCGGCAATCTTGTCCGGCGGGATGTTCAAGCCGAAGTGGCCCGTTATCTCCTCCAGCGGGAAATCATCGTCGTCACGGGCATCCGCCGCAGCGGAAAATCCTCCCTTCTGAGATTGATCTGCGAGGATCTTATGACGCAGGGCAGCGCCGCCCCGGCCGCCCCAATCGCCTCGACCGTCCCAACCACTCCAGTTGCCGCGGCCTCTCCGGTTGACGGTCCGCCCGCAGGGGCATCCCTTACCCCAGTCCTCCCGGCAAACATCCTCTACCTGAATTTCGATGACGAGCGATTTATCTCCTTTACCGCCCAGGATTTTGCCCCCCTCTACGAGACCTTTCTCGAGCTGGAAAATCCCCAGGGGCGGCGTTACCTCTTCCTCGATGAGATCCAGAGGATTCCCGGCTGGGAACGATGGCTCAGCCGCCTTTATGAGTTCGAGGACGTCAGGATTTTTGTCACCGGCTCCAACGCTGCCATGCTCTCCCCGGAAGTCGCATCCACCCTCACCGGGCGGCACCGGCAGGTCACCATCTGGCCCTTTTCTTTTCCTGAGTTTCTCACTCTCAGGGGCATGCCCGCCGCAGGTCTCGACTTCACCCGGGATCTCCACCGTCCCGAAACGAAGTCGGCCATCCGACGGCTCTTCGCCGATTATGTGGAGATCGGCGGTTTTCCGGAAGTGGCCCGAACGGGAGACGCAACCCTTCTGGAGCAGTACTGGCGCGATATCCTCTACCGTGACGTCATCGCCCGGTATGGAATCAAGAACATCAAGGAGATCAAGGAACTCTCCCTCTTTCTGGCTGCCCATCCGGGCTCCGTCCAAAGCTACCGGAACCTGGGAAACCTCATCGGCGTCCGCAGCGTCAACACGGTCAAGAACTATCTGAACGCCCTGACCGATGTCTATCTCTTTCAGTTCATCGACCTGTTCGATTATTCCCTCAAGCGACAGATCTACAACCCCTCCAAGGTCTACTGCGCGGATGGGGCCCTCGGCAACGCCGTCAGTTTTCGCTTCTCGCGCAACATCGGTCACATCTACGAGAACATGGTGTTCCTGGCGCTGAAGCGGCGCGGCAGTGAGGTTTTCTACTGGAAATCGCCCCGCGGCCGGGAGGTGGATTTTGTCGTCAAGAGCGGACTGCGCATCACCGAGGCCATCCAGGTCTGTTCATCGCTTGCCGATCCGCAGACCAGGCAGCGTGAATTTCAGGCCCTGCGCGAGGCCGCCGAGGCGCTCCAGGCGGACCGCCTGACGATCGTCACCGACGCTGAAGAGGGCTCCGAAAAGACCGATTTCGGTCATATCGCCATCGTCCCGCTATGGAAATGGCTTCTTGAAGAACATAAATAATAGGGACAGCGCCCATTTAATTCGGGAAAATGAGGGACGACTCCCCTTTTTTCTCGTAGAGAAAATAAGGGAGTTGTCCCGGTTTTTCCCGGGCGCAGTTCCTCATTAAAAAAGGAGGTAACGCCATGATGTCTTTCGCACCGAAACGCCGCATGGGTTGGCTTCCCGATTACCCCGATTTCCGGGACTACACGGAAGACACCGAAGCCATTCAAGA
>Ga0209606_1000455_pt1 | contig 61316 bp, 46 predicted proteins | sample AD_UKC057_MetaG_FD_184412 | JGI IMG/M metagenome (GOLD analysis project Ga0209606, IMG submission 184412) | Active sludge microbial communities of municipal wastewater-treating anaerobic digesters from USA - AD_UKC057_MetaG (SPAdes) (version 2) | ecosystem: Engineered > Bioreactor > Anaerobic >... | reverse complement strand
GGGGTCATGGGTACCTGTGCAGCCGTGTTCCATGTCGCGGCCTCCGAACCCCATCATGGTGGTTCCGACAGGCGGCGTAATATCCACGCGTGCAAATCCGGCATTCATGACATCCGACCCTCCACCCGATTTCTGCGACACCTGCGCCCCCGCCGTTCCCGCAACCACAAACGAAGCGGCTGCTGCGCCCAGAAAAGTGCGTCGTTTCATCATTCCAAGTCCCCACTCCGCCATACAAGTATATCCCTGCCAACCTGAGCGGCCTTCACCGCGGAACACCCGGACTCTACTATATTCTCGTGCGGTATAATACGCCAATTATAAACAGTTTGGACCCTTCCGGCATTTCTTCCGCCATTGTTGAAGAAAAGGATAACCACTGTCATGGATGGACTGACCCGTGTACGTAACGCCATCAACCGGCAGCCCATCGACCGGATTCCGCGGTGCGACGCGCTCTGGGAAGACACTCTCGCCGAATGGCAATCACAGGGCATGCCGCGGAACACCGACCCGGGCGAGTATTTCGGTTGGGACATCGTCGACCTGTTTATGGATGCTTCGATACGCATGGGCAATTGTCTGCTTGCGAATAACATCTCCTTCTGGATGCATTCCTGCGGCAATTGTGAAGCTTATCTGGAAGACCTCATCGAATGCGGCCTCGAGGTCATTCAGCCGCTACAAGCCTCGGCGGGTTTCGATGTGCGCAACCTGAAACCAAGGCTTGGCGCCCGCCTGACTTTTTTCGGCAACATTGACGTTCGGAAGATGAGCGCTTCCGAGAAAGAATGCGAGGAGGAGATTCGCGACAAGATAGCCGCCGCGAAAGAGGGGTACGGCTATATCTATCATTCCGACCATTCGGTTCCGCCGGAGGTGACCTTCGACCGTTACCGGCGCATCATGGACTGGGTCGAGAAGTACGGCGCTTACTGAGCCGGCATAAGACAGCGCTATTTCTTCTCTTCCTCAAATTTCAACGCCGCGGAATTGATGCAATAGCGCAGACCGGTGGGCTTTGGCCCGTCCTCGAACACATGCCCGAGATGGGCGTCGCACCTGGCGCACAGGACCTCGGTGCGGGTCATGCCGAGGCTCGTATCGCTCTCTTCAGCGATGTTCGTTTCCTCGATGGGCTTGAAGAAGCTCGGCCAGCCTGTTCCCGAGTCGAATTTGGCGTCGGAACTGAATAGCGGCATGCCGCAACCCACGCATCTGTAGACGCCTTCCTTCTTGTTGTCCCAGTACTCGCCGGTAAACGCTCGTTCGGTGCCCTTCTGGCGGACCACGCAGAATTGCTCCGGCGTCAACTGTTCGCGCCATTCGTCATCGGATCTCTCGACCTTCTCGGGGCTTTCAGGAGTGGAGTTCATGGATTGTTCTCCAGTGATATCAGATTCATGGGCCGTCTCGCCAGGCGGCTGTGCCTCTCTGGCCGCCCCGCAGGCGAGCGCCAGCAACGGCAACATGACCATAACAAGATGCGTTCTCACGGGATGTTCTCCCGGCTGTTCAACATACAGCCTTCCAATAGATAACCGGCATGGGGCGGGCGCCTATTCCAAGAAAGCGACTATGCGCCGCAGATTCCTCTACGGGCCTGTCAAAAACGTATCTCGTAGCCGATGCACAGGTGCGGTTCGAGCGGGTGTTTCTCGATGATTTCGTACTTCTGTTTCACGAGAGGCCATTCTTCCACGAGGCAGCAAGCGTAGATATACTCAATGCCGATGTACTTCTTCCCGAGAATGTCCTCGATTTCCGCGGTCGGCTTCATCCGGAATCGGTAATGCCTGCCGATCTCGTTCATGCCGATACGGGCGTAATAGCGGGCCGCGTTGCGGTCCTGGGTCCAGTATTCGAGGCGGTGAATCCCCTTCTTCTTGGACTCCTCGATGGACGCGCCGATGAGCTTCGTGCCGATCCGGTTGCCGGCGTACTCGGGGAGGCGTCCGAACTCGAGGACATAGCCGCCGAGGCTGTCTTTCTGGTAGCAGATCTCGCCGGGCTCCGTGTCGTATTCGATATCGGTAAGGCCAACGATGGTTTCGCCCGCAACCGCCACCAGACAAGTCGAGGGGCGTTCGTATACGGGCCGTTGTTGAATAGTGTAGTTCCACGCATGCGAGATGCTCATGATAATGGCGTGCGCGCGCATCCACTGCGCCTCGTCTTCCGGACGATACTCGCGGATTTCGATTTCCATGCCCTCTAGTATCTCCCCGCTGAGAACGCGCGTTAACGGTCCGCTTCTCCGAGGACCGCGCGCGCCTCGCCCATTTTGCCGAGCGATTCGGCGGCCTGTCGCAGGTTTTCTCTGGCGTCGTTGAAGGCGGCATTGAGCCGGACCGCCCGCACGAACTGGCCGTACGCGTCCTCATGCCGGTCCAACCGCCACAGCATAACGCCTAAATCGTTGAAGTTCACCTCCCACCAGGGGCAAACCTCGATAGCCTGCCGCAGCAACGCCAGCGCCTCAGCGAAATCACCGGCTTCGAGTGCCTCGCGGGCGCGGGCATTCAATCGCTGGGATTGGTGTATCGCGTCACTGCGTTCGGGCGGCTCAATAGCCCATTTTCGGACGAAGTTCCGCCGGTTGGTTGTCATCAGTTCATTCCAACGCTCTCCGGCGATGCCCATTCCGAGAAAAGTGCGGCTGCCGTAGTGAAAGACAAAGGCGTCGCGGGCGATGCGCAACCGGTATCCGGCCTGGCGCGCCCGCAGGCAGTAATCGTCGTCTTCGAAATTGCCGCTCCCGAACGATTCGTCAAACAAACCTACCTTCTTGAGGGCCTCCTCCCGGATGAGCAGGCAGAACCCCACGAGACGGTCCACGTCCTGGTACTGACCCGCGTTCTGAGTCGCGCATGTGGCAGCGAAGGCGTTGATGTCGTCGAGAGAGGTGAATTCGAGTCCTGGAATGTGTTGCGGACCCGAAACGCAGTTGCTCATCGGGCCGGTCATGCCGATATCGCCGTCACGAAGCAACGCCCGCCGGAGAACGGCCAGCCATCCCATTGGAACGATGGTGTCGCTGTTGAGCAGCACCACGTCGCCTTCCGCGCGGGCAAGTCCCAGATTGACGCCGCCGGCAAATCCGAGGTTGGTATTGGAATGGACCACCATTGCGCCGGGGACACCATCGAAAAACTCGGAGACGCCGTCGGTAGAGCCGTTGTCAACGAGGATCAGACGATACGGCCGCGCGGTGTGCAGATGAATCGATTGGATGCACTGCCGGCAGTATTCGAGCTGGTTGAACGCGGGAACGATGATAGAGATGGGTCTGATGGCCACGTCACGCGAGCCTTTCCCCGGCGCGCGGGCGCTTGTAGAGGTTTGGCCATAATCCTGCGAATACGTTTGCCGTATGGGCGAGCTCGATGACCAAATGGCCATGTCCTGTTGCGATCCGTACGGGGTGCGCCGCGCGCGTAATGGTTCCGGGCGGCGCTATGGAGGGCTCATTGTCCCAGCTTGTGCGCGAGACATAGACCGTCCGTCCGCGATGGGGGAAGCGCGCCAGCGAGAACGGCATGCAAGCGCGCACGAGACGGTCGAGTTCCCGGGCGGGCCGCGTCCAGTCAAGATACAGTTCTTCCTTGCGCAGCCGCTTGTCGTAGGTGGCCTGGCTTTCGTCCTGGGGCGTGCCGCGCAGTCCGTCGCGTTCAATGGCATCCAGCACGTCGAGAACGAGCGCTCCTGCCGTGGCGCACGCCTTGTTGTAGACCGAGCCGCCGGTATCGGTGTCGTCGATGGGAAAGGGCTGCTGGAACAGGATATCGCCCGAATCAATGCCCTCGGTCATGACGTGAAACGTCACGCCGGAATGCGCGTCGCCCGCGAGAAGCACGGCCGTGAATGGATTAGGACCCCGATGTTTCGGCAAGAGCGATGAATGGCAGTTCACGCAGCCTATCGCGGGGAGTTCCAGCAAGGGTTTCTTGAAGATGACGCTGAATCCGCCGACAAGGATGAGTTCGAGCCCGAGCGGGCGCAAAGGGGCGAGTTCGGGCTCGTCCATCGCGTCTATGTAGAACGACGGGATCTTCGCGCGGCGCGCCATGCCTAACAGACTCGATTCCGGCGCGAATGCCGAGGCAAGACGAGGCAATACCAAGCGCTGGAACGCGGTGGCGGCCCGCCCGTTGCGCAACAAGGCCGTGACTTCGTGGGTCGAATCGAGCAGCGCGCTCAGGAGCGCGGCCCCTAACGGTCCGGTTCCTGCCAGGGCGATGCGCACGTGGGTCCCTCCAGCATGGCTTCCGTCAAAACAGTTTCTTGGTATCGATGAGAAGCGTTACCGGGCCGTCGTTGACAAGATGGACGCTCATGTGGGCGCCGAATTCCCCGGTCTCAACGGTGAGGCCTTTCTCGCGCAGGCGTTGGACCACCGCTTCGTATAGTACGGTCGCGGGTTCAGGGCGCGCCGCATCGGAAAACGAGGGCCTCCGGCCCTTGCGGCAGTCGCCGAACAAGGTGAACTGGGAAATGGCGAGAATCGCGCCGCCAACCTCGACCACCGAAAGGTTAAACTTGCTTTCGGCATCAGCAAAACAGCGCAAGCCCACGACCTTTTCGGCCATCAGGCGGGCGTCGTCCTCCGTGTCTTCATGGCCCACGCCAAGCAGCAGAAGAAGCCCTTTGCCGATTTGGCCGGTCACGCGGCCATCGACCGTGACCAATGCCTCGGAGACGCGTTGAATGACCGCGCGCAACGATTGGCTCCTTTCCGGTTGTCCAACAAGAACCGGGTGAGCGGCGATTGGCCCGATTCGTGGCAAGTCTAGCAGGGAGCTGAAGGTGCGTCAAAGGAGCGGTTTCGGGTTTGACCCGAGAGACGATGCGAAACAAAAGGAATTAATTGACATAACTATGAACTTTATTCTAGTGCGTACGGCAGATGAGCACAGCGGAAGGACCCGGACGGCCCCGGAAACCAAAAGGACACATCGTTGATGCCTATCTGTTTGTGAGAAGAGAATCTGCGCGCTGTCGTGCAGGCGCTTTAGTGCGGCCTTCGCCCGCATGGGCCGCTCCGCGTGAACTGAGGATTACAGCGGCTCCCTGGCGCCCCTGACGGGCTTCCCAAAGAACCGCACGCTTCAGAGCTCCTCGGACTCCCCTGCTTCGCGCCAGCGTGCCTCATCCCTTGCCCTGCGCCCTTCGTGGTATTCTTCTTCGCGAATTGTCTGTTTTGGATACTGCCGGGGCGGCGCAACGCCTCGAGGCGGAGAAACCAGATGATAGAGCAGCTTCGTGGGGAAAAATTTCGAGTCTTTCTGGGCGCCTGGGTCCTGATATCGCTTAGTACAGTGGGGACTGCGTCCACGAACGAGCCGAACACGCTGACCGCCGAGGAGAAACATGCGGGGTGGATTCTGCTCTTTGACGGCCATAGCACGGCGGGATGGCGCGGTTTCAAGGCAGCGGCGATGCCCGACAGTTGGAAGGTTGAGAACGGTTCGCTTCTGTCGCGCCATGGCGAGGGCGAGTCTACGGGCGATATTGTCACCGTCAATCAATACGGCGACTTCGAGCTGTCGCTGGAGTGGAAGATGACTCCGGGGGGCAACAGCGGGATAATGTACCGCGCTACCGAGGATTGCGACAACGTCTGGGAATCCGGCGCGGAGTTTCAGGTCCTGGACAACGCCGGGCACATGGACGGGCTGAATCCTCTGGCGTCCGCGGGCGCCTGCTACGCGGTATTCGCGCCGTCAAGGGACGCGACCCGCCCGCTGGGTCAGTGGAACCAGACGCGCATCGTTGCGCGGGGCGCGCACGTGGAACACTGGCTCAATGGCGAGAAACTGCTCCAATACGAGGTCGACAGCGAGACCTGGCGGGCCCACGTGAAGACCAGCAGGTTTTTCATGACCGCCTACGGGCAAGGCAACTGGGGACGGGCGCCGAAAGGCCATATTGCGTTGCAGGACTACGGCGGCGCCATCGAGTACCGCAACATCAAGATTCGGCCCGCCGCGCCTGAAGAAGCGGAATCCGGCAATCGCCAAAAACAGGAATGAGGGGAGTGCGGGCCCTGTTCCTTCCGGCCGGCGTGACGACAGCGGGCCGTTCCGGATCTGGGGGAACGGGCATGTTCGACCCCTTCGGTGCCCGTTTTTCAGTGTACGACCCGGTCGGATGTTCTTCTCACAGGGCCCACTTCCTCCCCCCGTCCAAAAGAGTCCGTGCGTACGACGCAGCTGACGCTGCAACGCGATGCTCAGGAGGATTCGCGCTTTCGCGCCACGAGCCGCACGAAACCGAAATACCGGCCTTCGTCGGCGCGCAGGACTTCCGCTTCTTCGGGCCAGCGGTTGATGCCCGCGGCGCTCTTGGCCTCCTCGAACTGCAGCCAATCGCGCCAGCCCTCCAGCAATGTGTCGGCCAACTCGATATCGACGAGCTCGGTCTGTTTCCAGTGTTTCTCCCACCAGGCGCAAGTGTGAAAAGAACAACACTCCGCGGGACTCCACCAACGCCTGCCATTGGACTGCTCGCGCGTGAGGTAATCAGGTAAACCATTTTTGAACTCTTTCATCAGCGCCGGAACCACGATGCCCAATTGGCCGCCCGACCGGAGAAATTTCGAGAAATAGCTGAGATAGACGTCATCCGTGCCGAAGTAATGGTACGCATCGATTGAGACAATGGCGTCGAAGAAGTCTTCGGCATAGGGCAGGGCATGCGCTTCCGCGTGGATGGGATAGACTTTGTCGTCCACGCCGGCTTCGCGTATGCGCTGCCAGTTCTCGGCCGCAGGTATCCAAAGGTCGTTTGCCCAGACCTGCACGCCGAATTCGCGCGCCAGGAATACGGAAGAGAGGGCCTTGCCACATCCCATATCGAGAACGCGCATCCCGGGTTCGAGGGTCATCTCCTCGCTGAGCCACTCCGCCAGCCACAAGGCGCTGGGACCCATTTCGTTTTCCAATACCCAGACCGGGTCGTAGGCTTCCGAATGAGGAAAACGCTCGTTCTTAAGCAACGGCTTCAGTTCGTTTGCAGAAAGATCCATGGCTGCTCCTTCGTTTAGAGGACATTCATCCCCCCCGTTTCTAACGCGGTATGCGCATTCCGGGGCGCATCAGACCGGACGGCACACGACAATCTGCCTGCCCAGTCCGGATGCGAACGGCTCTCCGGAGAATGTGCCCAGTTTCACCAGAATCTCAAACCGGTTATAGTAAAGAAGCATGTCCAATTCCTGGGGGTAGAAACACCGCAGATGGATTTCCTCCTCGCGGACCTCGTCACTGCCGCCGCCCGTACAATACCAGGTGATGTGGGACACCTGCGCCGCATCGTCGTAATCAGTCGCTTCCTCGACGAAGATTTCCTGGCCGGACTCTTCTTCGGTGTACGTGAAAACGGGGAAGCGCTCGCCCGCCCCCCGCGCAAGAACTTCCACGTTCGGGTTGAACACATCAAAAATGAACGGAGCTCCCGGCGTCAGATGAGCGCGCACACGGTCCAGAAACGCCTCGAGCGACGCGCGATCATGCATGTGTTGCATGGCGCTGAACGGACAGATAATCAGCTCGAACAGGCGATCGAGCGAAAAATGCCGGCAATCGGCCTCGACGAGGGGAATCTCGAGGCCCTCTTTTGCTGCCTTGTCACCAAGGCGCGCGAGCATAGCCGGCGCAATATCCAGCCCGACGATCTCGAGCCCCTCGCGCGCAATGGGCAACGTCACGCGACCCGTACCGCATCCGATCTCGAGCACGGGTCCGCCGGAACGCTTCGCACGCTCGACATAGAACGGGATGTCCAGCGCGTAATCGCCGTTCTCCGCGTCGTACCGCCGGCCGTCAAAGTAATACTCTTCGATACGTCCCAGTTCCATGGCGGCCCCCTTCTCTCACCTCCAGGCGACCCCGGCCTTCCCTCCGCCGAAAAGCGAAAACAAGAACTAGCCCAACGTTTTGCGAAACAGAACCGCGTGGTCTGTCCCGAACGCCGCTCCCGTCCGTGCCGTGGGAAAGAACGGGGCCACGCCACACGCTCTTCCGTCTTTTGCGGACTCGCTTGGCAATGGCCCCGTTTTCAGCGCCCGCAATCAGGATTGGGCCATATTCTGCTCGGCAAAATCCCAGTTGAGAAGGTTATCGATGACCGCTGCGATATACTTGGGCCGCGCATTGCGGTAGTCGATGTAGTAGGCGTGCTCCCATACATCGATCGTCAACAGGGCGGTCTGCTTGTGCTTCATGGGCAGGTCCGCATTGGAGGTCTGCACGATCTTGAGCTTGCCGCCGTCCATCACCAGCCACGCCCAGCCCGATCCGAACAACTTGCCCGCCGCCCCGCTGAATTCTTCCTTGAACGCGTCGAACGACCCGAAATCCCGGTCGATAGCCTTTGCCACCTTGCCGGAAGGTTTCCCCCCTCCGCCGGGTTTCAAGCAGTTCCAGTAGAACGTGTGGTTCCACACTTGGGCCGCATTGTTGAACACCCCGCCCTCGGCTTTCATGATGATGTCCTCGAGAGCCATGTTCGCCTCGGGCTTGCCTTCCGCAAGCCCGTTCAGGTTGTTCACGTAGGCCTGGTGATGCTTGCCGTAGTGGTATTCGAGGGTCTCTGCGCTGATGATCGGTTCCAGCGCGCTCTTGTCGAACGGAAGCGAAGGAAGAGTAAATGCCATGATTGTCTCCTTTTGCACCGGGCGCCGCCCGGAAGTTGTCGCAAACTGCTGCGCCACGCTCGCGGCGCACCAAACCCCGGAAATCGCGGAGCCTGTGCGCCTCAGCCCAGAAAAGTCTCTGCAAACCAACATTAGAGTACTCCAAAGAAGGAGTCAAGGAGAAGACGGCGATGGGCAGGCCTCGCAACCCTGTTCATCCTCCTCTTCGTCATGAGCCCCCCCTGCACTGCTGCGCGTACTCCGCGGCTGTGCGGTGGATACTTCCCAACGCCATACCACAAAGAACGACCAGTGAGGCGCCGGTCACATAGGAGCGGGTTGGAAGACCCGTCCTCCGTTGCGGGCGAAAGACAGCAGCCCAAACTGAAGGCGCGGAACATCACGTCTGCGCTCCTCGGCGCCCTGAGCGTTGCCGCGGTTTGTCTTGATTGCGCTCTTTCCGACAAGTTTGCAGTGCTTGCGTGCCGTCACTATGATTTGAGGACCAGTCCGTACAATAAGGGAGTTTGGGGTGAAGAACACGGCAATACCAACGTTTATGTCTGTGGCGTTCATTGTCTTCGCATTTCCCGCGTACATGGCATTCGCGGGCGAAACGGGGCCGCCGAACGGCGAATTCGAGTGGGACGGCATCTACGACGGCACATGCACGCCCATGGCTTCGATGCCCAGCTGGCGCGAAAACATCGGCGCCAACACCGAATACACGCTCGAGAACGAAGGGCTGCGCATCATCGATAGCGGCACGGAGAACGGCAGTCTGCACTTCTATACCTTCGCGTGGCGCGCGCGTCCGGAAGACGGGGCCGTTGTCGAAGGCCGCATCAAGCTCATAAACAACACCAGCCGCTCGGGCGCTTTCCTCCACGCCTCGGACGGTACACACGAGACCTCTATCACGCTCTACCCGGGTTATCTATCGACATACCTCGAGCAGGACGGGGAAATCCGCCACGAGATGGATACCACCTCCGATTTCCACACCTACCGCCTGGCCATTCGCAACGCCGATTTCTTCGTGTGGGTTGACGGCGAGATGGTACTCGACGGTACTGGTAAGTTTACCGTGCCCGCCTATTCGGGCCGCAACTGCGTCATGTTCGGCTCGTGCAGCAGTGCCGCCCAATCGGAGGCCGTTTACGCGGACGTGCGGTACGCGGCATTGGGCGAGCCGCCCCCCCTGCCACCAAGATACGCGCAAGCCCAGGACGTGGTCGTCTACAAGGAGCCGGGCGTCTACGCGTGTTTTCCAAGCCTCGTACGGATGGATGACCGCGCTTTGTTCACGTCTTTCGGCACGCGCACACGACGGTCGCATATCGACAACACCGGCGGGTCGGCGCGGTACATCTCGCGCGACCAAGGCTATACCTGGGAACCCTGCGAGGGCGAAAACCCTATCGGCGCCTGCATGCGAAATGAAGACGGCTCCCTCGCTGACGCCCGCGCCTACGGCTGGCGCGAAGTGCCCGCCGAACAGCGTGAAGAATTCGAAAAACAGGACATCACCGTGCGCGATGTCCGTCCGGGTGTTGTGGCATACCTGCAGGGGGCTTACTCGCGCCGCAGCGATGACGGCGGCAAAACTTGGCAGAAACAGGAACTCCAGCTCCCCGCACACCGGTCCTTGATGACTTACAACTCCTCCTCGTACGTGCGGCTTTCCAACGGCACCCTCCTGCATGCCATCTATGGCGAGCTTAAGGAAGATACCGCCACGCGCACGTTTATCTTGCGGTCGGCGGATAACGGCGGCACCTGGTGGTTCCTTCCCCTGGCGGCGGATCCCGCTGGCACGGTGCGGTTTAACGAGACGGCCCTGTGCGAGAACGCTGACGGCGAAGTGATCGCCATGATGCGCTCGGAACCCCCCGAAGGCGGATTCTTGCGCCTGTCTATCAGCAAAGACCGCGGCATTACATGGTCCCCGGCCGTCGAAACCGGCATGTGGGGCTACCCCGCCAACCTCATTCCGCTGCACGACGGGCGGATGCTGTGCACGTATGGTTACCGTCAGGAACCCATGGGCATCCGCGCCGCCTTGAGCACGGACGGCGGCCACACGTGGGATACCGAGAACATCATCGTCTTGCGCAACGATGCCGCCCCCTTCGGCTCCGATCTGGGCTATCCCATCAGCATCGAGAAATCACCCGGCGAGATCTTCACCATCTATTATTTCACTATGGACGACGCCATCACTCACGTTGCCGGCACGCATTGGACGGTCCCCCCGGCGAAACCAAAGGAGTAACGCGCGCCGCTATGCCCCTCTTCGACCTGAACGTCACTCTCGGCCGCACGGCGTTGCCCGCAGGCGCGCCGTTTGACACCCCCGGCGACCTCCTCGAAGAAATGCGGCGCCTGCGCATCGACGAGGCACTGGTCTGCCACGCCATCGCGCTTGAGGCCGACGCCGAGTACGGCAACGCGCTGCTTATCGAACAACTCCGGGGACACCAGAATCTCTTCCCCTGCTGGGTGATGGCGCCCCCCGCGTTCGGCGACCTGCCCGAACCCAAGGGGTGGGTTGAGCGCGCCCGCTCAGCAGGGGTGCGGGCAGTGCGCTTTACGCCCAAACATGGCCACTACAGTCTCGGGGCATGGTGTACCGGCCCCCTCCTGAATCAACTCGAACAGGCCGGCATGCCCGTGTTGCTCGATTTCGGAGAGCACCACTGGAGCCAGTCGCCGATCCCGTGGAACGATGTGCTGGATATCTGCCGCCGCTTCCCCAGTCTGGATGTCGCGTTGATAGGCGTCTCGGTGGGCGACACGCGGAATCTGTATGCCGCGCTGCGGACAGCCCCCAATCTCAACCTCGAATGCCACGCCTTCGTTTTGCCTGACGCGTATCAGCTCATGGCGCGCGAAGGGCTGGCCGGCCGCATCCTTTTCGGCACGGGCATGCCTCAGTGCGCGGGTGAGAACCGCGTGTTCCAACTTTGCCGCAGCGGTCTTACCCAAGCCGAGCAAACCGCGGCGAGCTGGCATAACGCCCACCGTCTGTTGCGCATCAACTCACATCCCGCCACGGACCTGCTCCGCCGCGACCCCGCGAACTGGCCCAAAGGCGTCGTGATCGACGTGCACGCCCACTACGGGTCCTGGGAGACCACCTCGTCGCCGGTCAGTCGGCCGGAGGATATCGTAAACTCGATGCACCGTTGCGCCGTGCACAAAGTGGTCGGCAGCAGCTTTACGGCCATTCACGGCGAGACGCGCCTCGGCAACGAGCAAACCGCTCACATCATCCGCAAATACCTTGATTTCCTATACGGTTACTGCGTAATAAACCCCAATTATCCACAGGACACCGCAGGCGAAATCGAACGCTGTTTCGAAAAAGCCGTAAACTTCGTCGGGCTGAAATTCCACTGCGGCCTCCACGGAAAACCGCTACACGACGCCGGATACTCCGAAGCCCTCGAGTACGCCAACGAACACGCATTACCCGTGCTTGTACACGCCCACGGCGAAGACGATTGGAAGGGCACAACCCAGCGGTATCCGAACGTGCCCTTCATCGTAGCCCACGCATGCACATGGAACACCTGGTCGCCGCCTCCCGACATGATTTCTCTCGCTGGCGTGATCGACAACCTCTACCTCGACGTCGCGGGTTCCGCGGCATGGCGAAAAGCCCTCCAACGTCTGGCCAAGCAGGTAGGCCTGCGAAAGGTCCTGTATGGCTCGGATTATCCCATGTTCGATTTCGCGTTCGAGGTGGGCCGTATAGCACTGGGAGATTTGTCGGACGTCGAGAAGCTCACCCTGTGCGGAGGCAACGCGGCGCGCCTGTTCACACGGCTGGTATAGCGCCTCACCGCATGTTCAGTTACGCTGCGCGTCCACGCCATCCAGCGCCTTGCGGATAAGAGTCCCCAGTTCCCGGGAAGAAAATGGTTTCATGATGAACTCACGGATCCCCAGATCGCGCGCCTGCTCCGGCGTTATGCCTTCGCTGTATCCGGTAAGCAAGAACACGGGGAATCCCGGACGCCTCTGCAGCATGCGCTTGGCCAGCTCGACCCCCATGAGGTGGGGCATGATCTGGTCCACAATGGCCAGATCAAAGCTCTCCGGGCTGGAGGAGAAGGCCTCGAAGGCCGCCATGCTGTTGCTGAATGTTTCGACCGTGTATCCGAGATGGTGCAGCAGCATGCCTGCCATCTGGGTTAAATCGGCGTCATCGTCCACAAACAAGATCCGCTCGGAACCCCCAACCAGGAATTCCTCCGGAGCCGCTTCCAGGGGAATACCGGCTTCCACTTGGGGCAAGAACACCTCGAAAACCGACCCTTCTCCTACCGCGCTGTGAACCCGCACCGCGCCCCCATAACCTGTCACGATCCCGTGCACTGTTGACAGCCCGAGACCTGTCCCCTGGCTGGGTTTCTTGGTCGAGTAGAACGGTTCGAACATACGGCCTATGACAGCCGGATCAATGCCTGTCCCGGTGTCGGAAACGGTCAGCCGTACATATTTTCCCGGCCCCGGAGACCCTACGTCCGCCTGAAAGTCGCGGCCAATCTCCACTTCGTCCACGCCCAGTTCCAGAATTCCGCCTTCGGTACCCATCGCTTGATAGGCGTTCGTGCATAGATTCATCACCACCTGGTAGATCTGTATCGGGTCGGCCATGACAGCCCCGGTCTCGTCCTCGATGTGCTGCTGGATTTCGACGGTTGCAGGAAGGGAGGCGGCAAGAAACCGAAGGGCCTCTTTCAGGATAGTCCCCACATTGCACAGCTCACAACGGCGCTCGACCTGGCGGCTGAAGGTGAGGATCTGTTTGACAAGCTCGGCGCCGCGATTGCCCGCCCTCGTGATCTGCCGCACGTTGAAGCGTGCTATTTCGTTGTCGGGAATGGCTTCGAGGAGAAGCTCGCTGTGCCCGAGTATGAGTGAGAGAATGTTGTTGAAATCGTGGGCAATACCCCCCGCAAGCGTGCCGACGGCCTCCATTTTCTGGGCCTGAAGCAACTGCCGCTCCAGACTCACCTCAGTGGATACATCATGTATCAACCATACGTGATTGATGATTACCCCCGCGTCGTTATGGACCGGCGAAATCGTGGCGTCCGACTCGAACAGACTCCCGCCCTTGCGGCGGCTTACCAGTCTTCCGGACCATATCGCCCCGCGAGAAATCGTATCCTCGATGGTTCTGTAAAAGCTCTCAGCATGCTCGGTCGAACGAAGGAAACGCGTGGTTTGACCGGCAACTTCCTGACGCGTGTAGCCCGTGTTTCGTTCGAAACCCGGGTTCACGTACTGGATGACGCCGTCGGTTCCGGTCACGATCACCGAGTCCGGCGCCTGTTCGATCGCCTTGGCAAGCCGGACCCGCTCCTCTTCTTTACGCAGCGAATCGGTCATATCGCGTGAATAGAACGCCAGCCTCGTGAACTCCCCGTTCTCGTCGCCCACGGGATAGAAGCAGTGCTCGAAATGGCGCCCCTTGTATTCGTCACTGAAACGAAGCGGACGCCCCGTTCGAAGCACAGCCCGCATATTCCGCCAACGCGTTACGGCAGTTTCCCCGTTCAGAAGCTCGCGGATATCCGCTCCCACCAGGTCCGAAGGGGATTTCCCAAAGCTGCCAGCCAGGTGCTCGTTCAAGGCAAGCAAGCGCCCTTCATGGTCAATCAGACCGACATGGTCGCTCGTCGCGTTCAGAAGCGCCCGGGCGGTTTCCTCGCTTTTCCGCAGAGCCTCTTCCGCCAGTCTCCGTTCGGTCACATCGCGCGCAAGCGTTTCGATTCCGCCCAGCCGGCCGTTCGGTTCGTACCACGGGTAAACAAGATGCAAGAACCAGCGCCAACGGCCCTCTGCATCCATCATCCGAACCTCGGTGGTACGGCGTTCTTGGCTCTCGAGTGCCTCTTTGACATAGCCTACAATCACCGGAAAATCGTCGGGATGCATGACGCCTTCGATAACCTCCGGACCTTTGCCGACGACCGCTTCCTGGGTGAGCCTGACGGCCTCAAGATAGGCTCGATTGACGAAAACATATTTCATATCGCGGTTAACGCGTGCCATCACCAGGGGGCTGTTTTCGACAAAGACCCGATATTTTTCCTCGCTCGCCGCAAGCGCCTCATTCGCCTCGATATAGGCCGTGATGTCACGTGAGACGCCCTGAATCTCCACGACCCGCCCGTCGGAATCATATACGGGGGCGCTCAGGGACTCGAAGCTCCGCACCCCACCATCGGGCCGCACGTAGTTGAATTGGAATCCCTGCCCCGCTTCCCAGGATTCGCCGCTCACCCGCTGGGCAATCGAGGCTTGTGTCCGTTCCGCGACGTCCTTCGGAAACACATCTCCCAGCCGTTTGCCCACAACATTGTCCGGAGATATACCGAAGGCTGTATCGACCGAAGGACTGACAAAGGTGAACGTGCCTGTTCTGTCGACCCGCCAAACAACGTCAGGGACCGTATCCACGAGGTCCCGGTAGAGAGCCTCGCTGGCACGCAGCGCGCGTTCGACTTCGGCACGCTGCTCCACCTCGCGTTTCAACGCCACGTTCTGAAGGCCGAACGTGTAGCGGGCCTTGTTGGCCTCGAGCGCGGAACGGATAAAACCGAACAAGATCATGACCAGGGCGATCGTATAGGTATAGTCTTCGAGGATATCATGCCCGAATCCGTCGCGCCCGAATACAGGAACGCCGCGCAGCCCCTTGTATTCCACCGTGCAGGCAAGGACTTTCGAAAAAACGAACAGCGAGGCCGCCACCAGGATGATGCCGCGCGAGACACGGTCCTCGGCCAGGCGGCGCGTGATGGTCAGCAATGCCAACGCCATGAAGATACCGGAAGCAAGGCTTAGAAAGTTGCCAACTTTATGGGGGGACGGAAAGAAATCGTCGGCATAGATCGAGCCAAACTCGAACAACGTTCCCAAGACGACAAACACAACCACCGACCACCCAATCCGGGGACGCTGCCATGACGTTGCGGCGTTTCGCGAGCTTTCCATGCTATCAATTCTTCCTGCGTGGGGGTGTATCGCCCCCAAACACGCCTCGCAGAAGGCGCCCTCTTGCCGAGCCGCGCATCTCCACAGCCCTAAGTATGGCGCATTGCTCCTCCAGCAATTGACTACAATCAGTAGTACAATTGGCACTTATCATAGTACCCAAAGCACCAGCCCGATGTCATCAACAAAAATCGGCGGCGTATCTCAGGCAAGAAATGGAGGACATAGCCCGTGCCTGGACGTCACTGCCCGGCGCGGCAATCACCCGTTTTCCCCGCACGCGGTTGCGGAGGGTTTTGCGCTTGTCGGATTCTTGCCCCCCCGATAAACCCCCTGACTCCCCTATCTAAAACGGCCGGCATATCAAGAATCGCGGTTCCACCAGATTTCGCCGCTCCTGGAAAGTCCAGGCTCAAACGCCTCACTCGCCATGTTCGTAGAGCCTCAGGATTCGCTCCGCGGAAAGGGCGCTCGCATAGAAAGCCGCGCCGTCTATCCGGCCCTTGAAGTATTCTCCCCCGCTGAACTTCGGATTGAAACCGATTCCAACCAGCGTGCTCCGGGTTGTGATGCGCTCGGGCACGTTCGCCGTTGCTGCCTCTTTCCCGTTAACATACAACTGCAAGACAGGCCCCGCCTTGACCGCCGCCACATGCACCCATGTCGCATTGGTCAAGGGTACAACCGGCGTTGCGCAGGCCTGACCCGCTTCGATGCCCGCGCACACGCCGTTGTCACGCAAGGTCACCCGAAGAGGATCATCCATTCCCTGGCACCAGCCCGAGAAGATCTGTTGGATCGACCCCACCGGCAGACTCTCCGGATACACCCACGCGTAAAACGTATAGTCCCTCTCCGGGAAGAACGGCAACTCGTATCGAAGTCCCGCGTCGACCCCATTGAAGAATACGGCCCCTCCCGTATTGCCGTTACGCTCTGGCGCGGGTTCCACATTCTCCTCGTGCTCGAGACGCCCGAAATCCGGGGCGCCCTTTCCGTCCAGGGGCGCGGAGAACAACAGGCCATCGTCCCCGATGCTGAAAAATGACCTGTTCGCGGCAGGATCGACCGTAAAAGACCGCGGACCTTCTTCGTTCTCGGCCTGTTTTTCGCCGCTGACTGACAGGACTTTCCAGTAGTACGTCCCTGGCGCGCGCACCGCCTCGTCCACGATGGTGTAGTTGGCGCTCAGGTCCGGAACCCGGGCAACTACGTCGTTGAACCCGGCATCCTTAGCCATGACGGCCTCGCAAATCACACCCTGAGCCCCCTGTGTAGACCACCTGAGCAGCACCGGGCCGGGTGTGCCTTTCTCGCCATCTCGCGGAAGCTCCAACCGCGCGCGGACTGGCGGCACGTTAACCGCCAGAAGCCACGACACATAATCGGTGCCGTGGGCGCCCGCGCTCGCAAAATCGCACAGCACAACCGGTTCTGCCCCCGCCGTATTCACCTTCCAAAGACCGATGGGAGCATGCCGCACAAGCGAATCCGGGGGCATAACGCGAACAGGCGCCAACTCGACGGCCGCTACGTCAATCGGTTTCATGTCCGCCGACTCGATATCGTTGTAGAACGCGTCAAACGCCAGCAGCAGAGGCCCGCGATAGACCGCCGCGCGACCGTACCGGGATCCTTTCCCGGCCCACACGCGCGTGGCCATATCAAACTCGATGTTGATCCGGTCGCCGTTGGCCCAAGACCCCTGCAGGTTGAGGTACGTTCCCGGCGTGGGAGGCCACGGCCCCGCATACGGCCGGTTGGAATCCATATTGACTGCAGGCATATGCTCGGGGATACGCAATCGAAGGCCGAATTCGGCCGGCTCATCGCACTCAAACAGAAGCGCGACCTTTCCGCCTAGGGGATAGTCGGTCTCTTCCGTGATCTTGACGCGTTTGCCATCGGACAGTGGCACCTCGAACGAGCAGGGACCGTAAAAATTGACAACCACGCTGTTCTCATCCCGCATCGCAGCCCATTCGCTGAGCATCCCCAGGCCCCTCGGCGCATTCACCGAACAGCAGTTCAACTCCGGCGTCCCCGGCCGGTACTGGAAATTGATCTGGTGATAGGAAGGCGCGCGAATGCCGTCCAGGGGCGTGTCATAGGTCCACCAGTTGCCCGAGGGGTGCTGCGCCGCGAGAACCTGGTTCCACGTGGTCAGCTCGAGTTCATCCGCCACCTTCGGCTCGCCCGTAAGCTTGAGAATATCTATCGTCAAGGCTTCCCAGGCCACCGAACAGCAAGTCTCGATCGAGCCCCGCTCGTATACCGAGCCGAAGGCCTGTTCGTTGGTCGAGAACGCCCCCGACGGGTGCCGGTCAAAGTCGCGGATACTTTCCCAGAGATTCAGGGCGGCGGTCTTGTACCGTTCCTCGCCCGTGATTCGGTACAGTTCCACAATTCCCTGCACGATATGAATGCTTTCCCACCGCGTGCCACCGCCCGGCAGCTTGAAATAGGGCGTTCCCTTCGCCCCCTCGCGCAGCCAGTCACCGTCCTTCTCCATGTCTTCGACAATCATCTGTATCAGGTCCCAGTACCGCTGTTCGCCCGTTCGCTCGTACATAAGCGCCATGACGTGCACTACCGAAAGATTGATCATCGGCGTGCCCGCCTCGATGGGCCTCCGGCCCCCGGGGTGATACGTCTCACAGATGCGGTCCGCAGCGCGAATGGCGCAGGCGTAGGCGTTCTGGTCGCCGGTCTCGTCGTACCACATCAAGAGGCCCAGCATGCAGTGGTAGTGTCCCCACAGGTCCCAATGACCCAAGAGCCGGTCGTTCTCGCGCCACGGCCCGAGATAACCGTCCTCGGCCTGGCTCGCAACCAATGCATCCACGAACTCCTGTACGAACGGTTTCACCCGCGGGTCGCCGGTCATCCGCACCGCCTGGACCGCCGCGATCAGGTATTTCCCCGCGAACTCCCCCGCCCACGGCACCGGCTCCGCATACGGCCAGTGACGGTCCCGCCGGTGAAACATCTCGATGAGCCCGGGATTGGCGCCGGGCGCACGCAATAGCCAGTTCTCGATGTTCGCATCGATGCGCTTGCCAATCTCGCCGCCAAAACGCCACTGCCCATGCGGCACGCTTTCCATTTCCTGGGTTCCTTTCAGGGAAACGGCGCCCTGCGCCGCGAATGAGACTAGAAAACCGGACAAGACTATCTGAGACAGGCAGACGAGGGTTCTCATGGCAGTGCTCCTGAGAATGGAATGGACCCTTCTCTTGCGCGGGGCATTATAGACCCCACACGGAAATGCGACAACGGCAGGCGAGAGCTCACGGCACCCGCCGCCTCGGCCAGAACGGGCTTGCTATCTATAGGTCGTATACACCTTATAAGACGCTATATGCGCAAGCGGTTCCCATGCGTGTGCCTGTGCGGCTTGCCGAAGCGCCGGGCCCCCCCCTAAAACCCGTCGAACGGCTTGCCATAGCGGCCGAGAGTCCGGGCGCTGTCCTCGGTGAAGGGGAACCTTTCGTTGGGATAGAGCAGGAATTCGACGTGTCCGTCGAGATAGAGCACGTTACCGCCGCCCGGGGCGTGCGAGAAGTCGATGACCTTCGTCGTGCAATGGTCCCACATGAGCGGAACGGCGCTGCTGGCGGCCGAACTTGCCGCGGAATTGTTGATGTCGGTGATCATGAGCCGCTCGATGCCTTCGCGCAAGCGGTAATACGTGTCGCCGCCCCCAACCTGCGTGCCGCTGAATGCGGCGCAAACCTTGAAGTCATCGTCGCTGGCGGCGCCGCCCGTATCGACGTTGGCCCGGGCGAGTTCGCCCCATGGCGTTAACAGGTACTCGGGTTCCTCGTGGCGCCCGTTGAGCCCCGTCCCCTCGACCCCCACCAGCGGCCCAAGTATGTTCACGTCTTCCATGAGCAGCCACCCCGTGTAGTGATAGGGCTCCTGGCCAACCTCCTCGGGCTGGATAATGCCGTCGCCGTTGCCTTTGCCCACGTCGTACCGCTCGAGAATGTCCGGCGGCGCGTTCCACGACGGGCACCACACCACGTTCACGTCGCTGACGTATTCGGGCATCATCGCGGGACCGTTGAACATCATTTCGGGGCTCAACGCTCCCGTCACCTTCCGGACCTGACGGTGCGGGAAGCGGCCCTGATGCTCATTCGCGTACATGAACAGCGACAAGCCGAGCTGTTTGAGATTGTTTGCGCACGACGCCCTGCGGGCCGCCTCGCGGGCCCGGCTCAACGCGGGCAATAGAATCGCCGCAAGAATGCCGATAATGGCGATAACGACCAGTAGTTCAATCAACGTAAAGCCTGTTCTTCCCGGCACCGGTTCTCCCTTCGAGTCTCTCGTTCTCCTCAATCATTCTCCGCTTCGATATCCGGCGCGCCCCACATGGCCGCGCGGGCAGTGTCTCGACGCGCGAGTCTTGGATAGGGTACGTCGTATCCCTTCACCGAATGCCAGATGATCCGGTTGAACAAGTCCTCTTCCGCACGATCGATGTCGTCCAGGGGCATCTCCATGGATTTCTTCGCGTAGTACAACTGTTTGCCCCGCAACGACGCCACTTTCGGGTTCATTTCATCCAGCGGGATCTGATTGGGGCGGCAGGTGTAAGGCGCGGTGTCCGGCGTGTCGCTGAAACACTCGTACATGGGGTTCGCCGCCATGTCAAACTGGTTCATAGGCGGCAATCCCATAATCAACTCGATGGTGCGGAGCATGCTGTTCTGGTTGTAGTGCGCGCTGACAACTTCCGCCCGCCGGGTATACGGGCTGATGCACAGCGCCACGGTGCGGTGCCCGTCCACGTGGTCCAATCCCGCCTGTGGATCGTCTTCCACCACGAAAATCGCCGTCTGGGGCCAGAACTGGCTGCGGCTTATGGCCTCGACGATTTGCCCCAGCGCGAGATCGTTATCCGCGACAGCGGCCCGCGGAGTGGGATAGCCCTCGCGCGTCCCCACCGTGTGATCGTTGGGCAAGAGCATGATCACGAAGTTGTACCACTCCCCCTTTTCTTCGCAGGCATGAAATTCCTTGAGAAACTCACGCGCGCGGTACACATCCTGCATCTTGCCCGGAAACCCGATGAACGCGGGGCAGATGTAGCTCTCGAGCCCGTTCACCTCCGTACGAGCGGTGACCTTCACCCGGTCGGTCCCGTTCAGGTAACCCTGGTAGATATCGGTCCAGGTTGCGGTCCCCGGAGTGATCTGGGCCTTCACCATCTCCCCGTAATTGCGGAACGTCAGGCCTGCCGCCAGCACATGGTCCCAGATGAAGCCCGATGACGCGTACGCCAGTGCGTCGTCGCCGTCATACGGGTAACTCCGTGGAAACCCGCCAAACGCTTTCTCGAGATAGTCCGTGACATAGCCCTCGTTGGTCCACTGGTGACCGTCCGCACTCAGAACTCCGTTGCAGTAGAAATTGTCGAGCAGCACGAATTCCTCTGCCAGCGCGTGATGGTTGGGCGTGACCTCGCGGCCGAACTGGCAGAGCGCCGGCTCGCCGTTACCCTGCGGCATGTCGCCGAAAACCTGGTCGTAGGTGCGGTTCTCCTTGATGATATACAGCACATGCTTGATGGCCGACACATCCCCCGGCCGTTCAGGAATCGCCACGGTCCGCTGCGCCCCCGCTCCTTTGTCCGCGCCGCGGAGCATATGCGGCAGGCGCATGGAAACCGCCGCCTGCTGGGTGTACGCATTGAGCATCGCCGCATTCGGCGTCTCCACAACCGTGACCGACCCCATGTGGTCGTGCGAATTGAAGCCTTGCCAGTCCTTGCCATGCATGCCTTCTTTTCGCGAAGCGTTGGCTTCCCGGTGAAGGCTCCCCACGCCTTTGGTATTCGCCACGCACAGCAATGCGCCTTCTTGCGCAAACGCAACCGCGCCGGGATACCACCCGGCAGGAATGAGGCCCCGTGCTCGGCCGTTGTGTGCGCTCATCACCGCGATACAGTTGTTGCCTCCCAGCGCCACGTACAACGAGGCGCCATCGTCCGAAACGGCTATCGCATTGGGGGCGCTGCCAAAAGGCAGTTCGGGCGACGGCCGGGCGAGCCATGAATCCGTCACTGCGTCGCGCGCCGTGTCGATCACGCTGATCGTGTCACTGTTTGCGTTGGCAACGTACAGCCGCGAACCGTCCGGTGACATCGCCATCCCGCAGGGATGCAAATCGACCTCGATCTCGCGCGTGACGCTTCCCGAAGCCAAGTCGATTACGGACACGGTTCCCGTCGACGCGATACCCGCCGCATTCACCACCGCCCGGCTGCCCGACGTGGGCCCCGTGATGTCGTCCGGCCCGGGACGCCGCCCGCCCCAGTTGGTGACATAGGCTTTGTCTCCAAGCAGCACAACGTCGTACGGCGCGATACCCACCGGAAACTCCGCCGACACCTTCCCCGAGGCAATATCGACTACACCGACACTGTTATTCCGGCTCAACGCCACATAAATGACGCCTTTCGCCTCGTCCAAGGCAAACCCGCCCGGGGCCGATTCGCCTTTGCCATCCGGGCCCGGCAGCTCAACTGTCTTCATCCACGCGAATTCGCCATTCTCCCCCCGCGCGGCGCAGTGAATAGCCGCCTCAGCCGCGGTAGTCCATACACAACTCCCGTCATTGGTCCACGCGATCCCGCAATAGGCGCTGCCCCCTTTGGGCATGGAGAGCGTCTGCGCGATGCTGCGCTCGACGGCATCAAAGAACACCACATCGCCGCGGTTTTTGATGGCCAGCAGCCGCCCGTCCGGGTGTACCGCAATATCCACGGGCCGTCCTGGAAACTCGACCGTCTTGCCCGCGGGATTCAGGACTTGTGTGGTGGGCACTACGAACGTGCCGTCCCCCTGCGGCCCCACCACTGCTTTGTTCAAGAAGGCGTCAGGCCCCGCGTCGAGCGCGCGTTGCACACCCGGAAGCTCGTTGGTCGTCGCGCACCCGGCGGCCAGCGCCGCCACGCAACAGCAAAACACCCATTCACGCATGGATTCTCCTCCCTCGAAATAAGAGTCTTGGGGCCTGTTTGAATTATCCGGTCCATACAAACCCGGCCGCACAAGGTCCGCGCCCATAAAATACCTATCGATAGACCACGAGGCAAATCGTCGCTGACGAACGTCTCCGGAGAGCCAGGCCAGACGGCGGTGTCGAAGCAAGGACATCCCTGAAGCGATGCTCTCACGCTCGCATTTTGCGGGGCGCACGAGGCTGAGTCTCTTAATGGACACCCGAATCGCCAGACAACACGACGATTGGGGAAACTCACACAGAGGCACAAAGGACGCGGAGGATATGGAGCACCCGCCGAAGCGAAATCTGCTCAATGTCTCCGCTTATGATGCGGGAGATGCCGTCCCTCATCAACGCCTCGCCGAAGTTGAGTAGATAGCCGAGTCGGATACCCATCAACCGCGGATAGGTCAACACCTGCTTACGGTGCGCCTTTGTGACCTTCTCCACGGATTTGAGTTCCACAAGAACGGTATCCTCCACGATGAGGTCTGCACGAAACCCTTCGTCGAGCCGGAGCCCGGGAATCTCGATGGGGATGGGAATTTGCCGTGCCACGCGCAGACCCCGGGCCTCCAAATCGCGTGCAAGAACCGCTTCGTACACCGTGTCCAACGGCCCGGGACCCGTCTCGCGATGAAGCGCCACCCCGCAAGCCACGATGATGCTTCCTGTCTCATTCTGTTTCGGGGGATTCCATCTTCGTGTTCCCTGTGTCTCCGTGTGAGTTCATTCCTGTCTTTAGGGAGACAATAAGATCCCTCCAGCGAGGACTTTCTTATCCGGCGATCGGGGTGGACAGCCGTCCGTTGATTCGTGTACATCCAATAGCGTACTTTGACCAGAGATGTGGCCCCGGGAACTAAACTCGACCAGATGGCTGTTTTCGCAGGTGGCGCATTGTCAATCAGGCCCGTGACACCCATCAGGAGACTTCTCATGCGCGTTCTAACCGTCTTGTTGCTGGCTGCAGCCACAGCCCAGGCCGCAGTAGAAACGGAATCCATTACGTATCGCGAGGGCGACACCGAACTGACCGGTTACCTTGCCCGAAACACGGCTGTCAAGAAACCCGCGCCGGGTATTCTCATCGTTCACGACTGGACCGGCCTGGGCGAGCAAGCGAAGAATACCGCGCGGCGCCTCGCCGAACTTGGTTATGTGGCGTTCGCCCTCGATATGTACGGCGGAGGTAAACTCGCGAAAGACTCGAACCAGGCCGCCGAGTGGTCCGCCACGTTCAAAAACGACCCGGCCCTTGCCCGGCGAAGGTTCGAGGCCGCCCTCAACGTGCTCCGGGCGCAGCCCGGCGTCGAGCCGGCGCGCATCGCCGCCATCGGATACTGCTTCGGCGGCACCATCGTGCTCGAAATGGCCCGGCTCGGCGTTGACGTGCAAGCCGTAGTCAGTTTTCACGGAGGCCTTGCCTCGAAGGTCCCCGAAGACCAGCGCCGCCCCGCGGCCGCCATCCTCGTGTGCCACGGCGCCGATGACCCCCACGTGCCCCAGACCGAAGTCAAGGCGTTCCTCGACGAGATGAAGGCGGCAAACGCCAAATTTGAGTTCGTGCAATACCAGGGAGCGGTGCACAGCTTCACCAACCCCGAGGCCGATTCGGAAGGCGCCCGGTTCGAGCCTACCGCCGCACGGCGCTCGTGGATAGCCATGCTCAATTTCCTGGAACTTGTTTTTGTGGGGACTCCAGCCTATAAATAGAGCGTGTTTACCGAGTCCCATCAGAATTGGAAAGAGGAACCATGACGTATTTTCGTACAGCATTCGCTTTGACTGTGATCACGGCCGCAACGCTGGCCGGCGCCGCCGAAGTAATAATGCGGGCGCCCGCACACAATGAATACCCCACGCTGAATCCCGGCGGAATGAGCGTCCTCCCAAACGGCCGGCGCATCACGCCTTCCGGCGGGATGTTCCGGGTCAGGCCCCATCCCTACGGCCTGACCATGAGCGCGGACGGGCGCTGGGTCGTCTCCGTCAGCAGCGACGGCCCCCAACTCTCGATTCTTGATATGAAAAACCCCGGCGCTCCGGAGGTTTTCTTCATCCCCGACGATCAGAACCCCGGCGAAGGGGTGCTCGATGCGGCGTTCATGGGCTTGGCCATTGCTCCAGACAATAAGACCTTGTATGTCGCCGGGGGAGGGGATTGGAGCGTCACCGCATTCGACCTCGAGGCGCGGTCCCGGCTGTTTCGCATCGATTGCGCCCACGATGCCGACGGCCAGAACTTCCGAAACGGTTATGCTGGCGATCTGCGGCTAAGCCACGACGGGAGAACTCTTTACGTCTGCGATCAATCGAACTTCAGGATGCTTATCATCGATGTTGAACAACGGGCGGTCGTCCGGTCGATACCGGTAGGACGCTACCCCTTTGGCATCGCTCTGTCCCCCGGCGGGGGTCATGCCTACGTGGCCAACGTGGGGATATACGAATACTCATACTTCCGAACACAGGACGGCAACTATGCCAAGCTGCCGTTCCCGCCCTTCGGAGTGCCCTCGAAAGAGGCCGAGGAAGGTGTGACTATTGACGGCGTGGTGGTGCAGGGCCTTGGCGACCCGAACGACATCGCGGGCATGTCGGTCTGGAGGCTCCGCATTTCGCGTCCGGGGAAGGAGAAGGTCGTCGGCAAGACGAAAACCGGCCACCTCGTGGGCGAACAGCTCGAGGGTTTTCCGGCCGTGGGCGGCAGCAGCCCCAATTCCATCGCCGTGACCAAATCGCATGTTTATGTGTCAAACGGCAGCAACGACAGCATCACCGTGATACATGCCCGCTCGGGCAAACGCGACAAGGATATAGACCTCATCCTGCATCCGCTCGCGGCGAATCTCCGGGGCATGATCCCGTTTGGCGTCGCGCTCTCTCCGGACCATAGCACGTTATACGTTGCCGAAGCAGGCATTAACGCCATCGGCATCGTACGCCTGAGCGACCACCAAGTCATTGGCCACATTCCCACTGCGTGGTTCCCCAGCAAACTCGCGGTATCTCCCGATGGGAAACGGCTCTACGTAGCCTGCGCCAAAGGCGTTGGCTCAGGGCCAAACGCCGGCCCCAATCATAAAGAAGGCGACCCGACGGGTATCGGCGCCCTCATGCGCGGATACATCAACATCATCGACCTGCCGCAGACCCAGGAAGAACTCGATACGCTTACCAAACAGGTGGTCGAGAATAACGTCGCGATTATCCTCGCGGAATCTGATGGCCGAGCCCGGAACCATCCGGTGCCGGCTGCGCCCGGCAAATGGAAGAGCCCCATCAAACACGTCATTTATGTCACCAAGGAAAACCGGACCTACGACGAGGTCTTTGGAGCGCTGCCGGGAGGAAGAGGCGACGCGGAGTTGTGCCGCCTCGGCCGCCCAATCGACATCACCAACGCCGACAACACCCGCACGGTCAAAGACGTCGTCCTGATGCCCAACCATGTTGCTCTGGCCAAGCGGTTCGCCATCAACGACAACTTCTACTGCGACTCCGACCACAGCGTGGATGGCCATCGCTGGCTGGTCGGCACCTACCCCAACGAGTTCATGGAAGCGCGTATTGGAGAATCCGCTGAAGGCAATGGCCCCGGGAACTTCTCTTTCATAGGGTCTTCCGGCGCCATTTATCCGGAGGACTATAACGAAGCGGGCGCCATTTGGGAACACCTCGACCGTAACGGCATCCGATTCTCCAATTTCGGACTGGGCTTCGAATTCAAACCCCAGGAAGAGGAGCAGGAATACCGGTATACCGGCATTCGCCTGAACACCAATTACCCGTTGCCGCAGCCCCTGTTCGAGAATACCTCGCGCATCTTCGCCACCTACAACACAAACATCCCCGACCAGTTCCGAATGGACATGTTCGAGCAGGAATTCCGCGAAAAATGGGTCTCGGGCAAGGAACCCTTTCCCGATGTAATCACCATGATGCTGCCAAACGACCACGGAGCCGGGGAGCGCCCCGCTGATGGCTACCCCTTCTGGGGATCCTACATGAGCGACAACGACCTTGCCCTCGGCCGTCTCGTCGAGCTAATCAGCCACAGCCCATGGTGGAACGAAACCGTGATTTTCGTCACTGAGGACGACGCGCAGGGATACCGTGATACCGTAGACGCACACCGCTCCGTCTGCATGGTCATAAGCCCCTACGCAAAGAAAGGATACGTCTCGAATACGCATTCGAGCTTCGGCAGCATCCTGAAAACGATGTTTCTCATACACGGTCTGCCTCCGCTGAATCAGTATGACGGTTTCTCGTCTGATTTGTCGGACATGTTTGACGCCGAACCGGCCAACGCCGCGCCATACAAGGCATTACCCGTGAATCAGGAAGTCTTTGACCCGCAGAAGGCGTTCGATCCCTTCGACCGGGAGTTCAACTGGCAGGCCTTGAACGATTTTGTACCCCTCGACCATCAGGAGTTCCTGGATACCGACACGTACGGTCATTCAGGGGAAACCGGTCACGGCCCCCGGAGAGCCGAATAGGACCCGGGGTTCAACACGTCAAACCAATACCGCACACGCGACACAACAATGGAAAGGTTCCCATACCCAATGTTTGGACGGAGAGAGCAGACTCGCCGTGAAGAATTGGTCAATTCCGCCACCCATGGCGTGGCTGTAGCGCTCAGCATCGCGGCCCTCACCGTGCTGGTGGTATTCTCGAGCCTTCAAGGCGACCCGTGGAAGATCGTGGGGTTCAGCATATACGGCGCGTCGCTTATCGCCCTGTACACTGCGTCCACGGTGTATCACGCCGTTCCGTCGCGGCGTTTTCGCCCCTTCTTGCGCCGGCTCGATCATTCGTGCATCTATTTGCTCATCGCAGGCACCTATACGCCTTTCGTGCTGGTCGTCGTGCGCGACGCCTGGGGCTGGACCTTGTTCGGTCTCGTGTGGGCGTCGGCTATCACGGGGATTCTCTTCAAGATCTTCTATACCGGGCGGTTCGAAATCGTCTCGACGCTATGGTATGTGATGATGGGCTGGACAGCGATCATCGCCATCAAGCCTCTCATCCAGACCATGCCCGCCGGCGTATGGCCCTGGCTGGTGGGCGGCGGATTATGCTACACCTTCGGCGTTCTGTTCTATGCCATGGGAAAACTGCGTTACAACCACGCGGTCTGGCACCTGTTTGTGCTGTGCGGAAGCCTGCTCCACTTCCTCTCGTTCCTGCTCTTTGTCCTGCCCGAGAACGGATGAGCCAGAATTCGCCTGCGAGACGCTGCCCCGCCGGTAAGCGAGACTCCGCACGCCGATGCGGCGCACGCCATGCGTTGCTGCCCCCCCACACACCGGTACTATCCTGTAACTGTTACCTCATACGAGATGCGCAGGAAAGTCCCCTCAGGACCCGAGGCCGGCTCTTCACACAGGCATTCGATGGTCGCGGGACCGGCTTCCGTGAAGGTATGCGTCATCGCGTCCCCTTGGCCTGCGGGCTTTCCATTCACGGTCCAGGTGTACTTTCCGTATCCCGGGATTGCGCGCAGGGTGAACTCGACCTTCGCGGGTACCTTCCACTCGATTGCAGGCACCTTGGCTACCATCGTTGAATCCTTTGCGGACGTAATGGTCTGGCCCCCCCGAGAAGCGGTATATTCCACAATCGCAAGTCCAGGCTTCTGAAACACATAGAACAGCCGGACGGCGCCGGTGCCCTCCGCAACGACGGTATCGTTTACCTTCCACGTGCAGGTCGCGCCCTCGATGGCATCGAGCTGCAAGTCCAGCGCCTGCCCTTCGTAATAGACCTCCGGCAAGGTGAAAGTCACCTCCGCCGTCCCCAGGGATGTGACCAGTCCCATGCGCTTGCGCAATTCCTCTACCGTGATCCCCATCGAGGCGGCCACCTTCTCCAACGTTCCCGGCATCTCATCCAGCGGCGTAAACACTTGCAGCTTCAGGTCGCCTGAAGAGGTCTTGAGCACAAGGTCGTAGCTGCCGACTTCACAATACTCGGTTGGAGTGAGTCTCAGTGCCCCGTCCGATCTGTCATAACGGAACATCTCGTCATAGTCGTGGCCGCTTGCCCAAAGCTTGATCTCCCCCATCTCGGCAGCGGGCAGCAGCTGTCCGTCCCGCGTGAGCACCGTTGCCACGGACTCATCGGTGCGATGGAATACAAGAACATCGGGCTCGGCCTTCAACGCCGCCGCAGCCGCGGGAGCGGCCGCCACAACAATCACCCCAAATGCGACCAGAGCAATGAACGTCTCCGCCGGGACATTCCGTCTGCTGATCCTCCTGACCCCGATTAGTGTGTTCCATCGCATGTTTCAAGCCTCCTCGACAAAATCGCCCTTCATTCATTCCACCGGACAGCACTCGCAGGCATCCTGCCATCAGGCCTGCAGACCCGGAAAGACACCGCTATCATATTTATTCCCAGACACATTTCACAGTTCCCGGGACTTCTTTGACGGAAAGATGGGACTCCTCAAGAAGAGACGCGTGCGGCGCTAGAGATTACGAGCGCGAGGGGTGCCGCATTCTCGAAATGACGGCAGGTCAACTCAGGTTTTCGCCGTGTTCTCGCTCGTACCAGGCTCGCCAGGATTCAGCATAATTGCCTATCCAGTCCAAGACGGCCTGAGCTCCGAGGTCCCGTCGTGCTTTCTCGGACTCGATCCACTTGTACCGCTGGATTTCCTCGCGCTGCATAGCCAGATATTGGCGCTGGCGCTCCTCACGCCACCTGAGGGCGTGGTTTTCCTGCCAATCCTCAAGAGCTTCCTGAAAACTGACTTCGACGCCGCGCACCTCAGCAAGCGATTGCTGGTGCTGTCGAACGGCATAAATCTCGGGCTGCGTCAACGAAATTCCCCCTTCTGGCCAGGCGGCACACCCATTTGACTCTTTCCCCCCTGGGGTAGCCATGCCATCACTCGCAGGTGAAAAGTCCAGACCAGACATAGTCACTACCTCTCATTCTCACCTGCAATAGTCTACAAAAGAATCAATAAAGTGTAACATAATGCTGAGTCTTTTCAAACTGCCCAGTTCGGTCAGCCCAAATCAAGTGTATCGGCTTACGGTGAGGTTACACACTCCGACTCGGGCCATTGCTGCCTTGTTAAACGCCTTTTCTCGGCTATGTATATCTGGAATTTACCAAAAAACCGGTGCGTTCCGCAAATATCTTAGAGATTTTATGGTTCCGCCGCACCGAAAGAGAGAAATACGACGGCACGAAGAGTGTTTTTAATCTCTGCGCGCTGTTCGCTAAGTATTTGATGTTGAATTTGTTAGCCGGTGTACGACAGAGTGCGGCGAACAATCCGCGGGGTGGCAAGGCATGTTGGACAAAAACGAACACAAAGAGCGCGCAACCGCTATGGTCAGAGGCAACGTGCACGCTATTCCTGAAGAACTCCTTGTGCGGGCGCTGCGGAGCTGTCATACGAACCGTGGTCCTCGGATTGGCCATCTTCATGACCCCGGTAACTATCTGAGGTGTGCTAGATGTGCTAGCCATACTGGTCGAGAGCGTTTTCAAACCGCCCTATCTGAGGCTCCAGATCAGCGACATCCTCGCCACGTTCGGCGCGTTCATGGCGGTGCTGACAGCCATCGAGATCTTCGTCAATATCACGGTCTACTTGCGCGAAGACGTCATTCACGTGAAGACCGTGATGGCGACGGCTCTGATGGCCATCGCACGGAAAGTCATCATTCTGGAAGTCAAGGACGAAGATACGACCCCTCTCGTGATATTTTCGATTGCGGCGCTGGTGCTTGCCATGAGTATCGGTTATTACCTGGCGGTTGTGAGAGCAGGCGATAGAGACGTTCGAGACACTCCAAGAGAACCTTCTCCCAAATAGCCGATGTGCCGCCGTCTTGCGTGGGACCCGGCAACACGGTACGATTGACATCGCCATCCGAAGAACGGCGGCGGGGAGGAGAATCCCATGAAACACAGACTTCTTCTGGCAGCATCTCTGATCTTGGCGTCGGCCGGGGCGTTCGCTCAGGATGCGGGTCTCTGGGTCCAGGTGTGGTCATACGACATGCCCGGCGAACAGGAATACCTGGACCAGCTCGGGCAGGTGTTCACCCGGGAAACCGGCGAAGCCGTTCGAATGACATTCGACAAATGGGACCAAGCTCACGATGCTATCGCTAAATGGGCGGCGGACGGCACGGGACCCGACCTTGTTGTGGTGCCGGACATCTGGCTGGCCGAGTTTGCGCCGCATCTGGAACCTCTGAATACGCTTGTCGGCCAGAGCCTGAAAGATCAGTTCTACCCGGTGCTCTTCGAAAAGGGGGTATATGAAGGCAACGTGTTAGGGCTGGTTTGGGCAACCTCGACCAAGGCGCTGTTCTACCGCAGGGATCTCTTCGAAAAGGCCGGCATCAACCCGCCGAAAACCTGGGAGGAGCAGCTGGGTGCAGCGGTCGCGCTGAACAATCCGCCGCATGTCTATGGCTTGGGCCTGCCTGGCAAACGCGAATACGAGACGGACGACAACCTCTATTTCTATTTCTGGTCGGCCGGGGGCGAATTCTTTGACGCTGACGGGAGGTGCACACTAAACAGCGAGGCGGGGGTCAAAGCGCTTCAGTTCTACGTTGACTTGGCCAACAAGTATCACGTAACACAGCCGGAACTCACCACGTGGAGCAGAAAAGAAACCCGGCGGCTTTTCGAGCAGGGCCGCCTGGCCATGTTCGCCGAGGGGCCGTGGACCATCGAGCAGTGCCGCAAGAATGCCCCGGGCCTTGATTTCGGCGTAGTACCGCTTCCCGCCGACAAGAGACTCGTCACCCAGCTCATTACTGACCACCTTGTGCTCATGCGTTACTCCACGAGGAAGGAATTGGCCAAACGCTTCATTGATATCGCGTACCGGGACGAGCAGCGGCTGGCGTACACAAAACTCGGCTTGATTCCCGAGAAAAAGACGGTGGCCCAGGATCCCCACTTCCAGGACGACCCCCTCTGGAAGGTGTTCGTGGACGTGATTCCCCACGGGAAAACCATACCGCTTATCAAATGGGAAGAGATTGGCATCGCGGTCCGGGAGGCGCTCTACCAGGCCTTGAGCGCGCGGCAGACACCCCGGGAGGCGCTGGACGCTCTGGCGGCTCAGATCGACCAGATACGCGGAAAACAGATGTGACCAACTTCACGGGTCCCGGCGGCCTCCCAATGGTGCCGCCGGTTCAGAAAGAGGGTACGTGCCACACGCAGCCATATTGAAGCCCAAGGAGGAGCGCCGGCTCCTTCGGGGGCATCGTTGGGCGTATCGCAATGAATTTGCGTCGCTTCCGGATGCTCAGGACGGGGAGTTGGTCGACGTTTTGGCGGATGGAGGCCGGTTTGTGGGCCGCGGTTTCTTTCAGGCGTCGGGGGGCATCGCCGTCAGGATCCTCACGCTCGAGGATAAGCCCATTGACGGCGAGCTGTTGCGGGCACGCATTCACCGCGCGCGCCGCTATCGCGACCAGCTCTACGGCGGCTCGACCGTCTACCGCTGGGTCTATGCGGAAAGCGACGGCCTTCCTGCGTTGATAGCGGACCGGTACGATTGCATGGTTTCCGTCCAGGCAGGCAGCCCTTTCTATGCCGGCCACGCGGAGGGCATTGCGGAAGCCATTATGGAATCCGGAGACGTAAGGGGCGTGCGCTTCGAGGCCGGTGGAAAGGCCCTGCATTTCGGCGAGTTCCTTTCTCCGATCGAAGTGTCGTTGAACGGCATCCGGTTCCATGTCGATGTCGAGCAAGGGCAGAAGACAGGCATGTTCCTCGATCAGCGGGAGAATGTCCGCATGCTCGAACCCATCGTAAAGGGCGCACGAGTCCTGGACGGACACTGCTATACGGGTCTATGGGGCGTGTCCGCAGCCTGCTGGGGGGCGCAAGAGGTCATCGGTTTTGACACCTCGGCGCCAGCCATCGAGATGGCTGCCGAGAACGCGCGATTGAACCGGGTCGAGGCCCGGTGCTCCTTCAAATGCGCGGATGTTCAGACGGCGCTCCACGAGAAGAAGCACTACGATGTCGTGATGCTCGATCCTCCGGCACTGGCAAAGGCACGCGGCCAGAAACGCAACGCGCTCGGCGCCTACCTCGCCCTGAACCGGTTGGCAATGGACGCCGTGGCGCCGGGAGGCTGGCTGTTCACATCATCCTGCTCGCATTTTGTAGACGCGCCGGAGTTCCTGGAGATGCTCAAGCGGGCGGGCCGAAGCGCCCAGCGCGACCTCTGGGTGGTTCGAGTGTGCGGAGCGGCCCCTGACCACCCCGTGCTGATGGGCATGCCGGAAACGGCCTATCTCACGTGTGCCGCCCTCCGGCTCATGTAAGCCCGGCACCACTCAGACGAGAACCCGTTCCATCGCTTCGATCGAGGATACATACACCACATTCAGCCGCTTAAGTTCATTGACAAGCCCCGCGTCGTTGCCGCCGATCACATAGATGGGCAACGATTCGAAACCCCGTGTCCCGCGCAGAACGCGACAGATATCCACCGCGGAGATTCCGCCCTGCCCGGCGCCGACCCAGAAACAACTCGGAGGCGCCTTGCGCAGGCTGAAAAAGGCGTCGACGACGCTGGACACGGTGGTTACAAGATACCCTTTCTTCTCGAGACGAACGCGTGTGCTGTCCGAACGGACGTCTTCGCTCTCCAACAACAGCGCGCGTTTCTGGCTCTTTCCCGCGGACGCGTGCCCGGTGGCCGCCGCGACAAAAGCATCGCAGGTTCTGCACGCCTCCTCGCCCTCGTCGAACATGCAGCCGAGCAGGAATCCCTTCCCGACGGCGCGGGCGCTGCGCACCGTGGCGCGGCCGCCCAAAACCGTGCTGGCGTCGGGCAAATGAAACGACACCTGGATAGAAGTATCCGGACCGACACGCGTTTGCGTCCAGAGTCCGCAACCGCCGGCACTCACGTCAACGGTCTCGCCATCGACCTCGTTCTGCCCCTGGCGGAGGATCTTGCATGGCACGCGCACTGCGAGCCGCTCGTGTTTGCGAATGTCGACGCACTCGAGCTTGCGAGGCCACGACACCCGAAGATACGGGGACGCATTGTCGCCGATCTTGAGAAGGGTGCAAGGGAATCCGCACGCCTTCCCTTCGGACAGAAAACGGACCAGACACCGCTGCGATTTGGCGAAGGGCGTACTGGTTTCATCCGTAACGGGCTTATCCAATAGAACATAGCTTCCCTGATACCATCCTCGAACAACTGTGGAATAGCGCTTTTCATCCCGATCTCCGGGATTCGTATGGATTACTGCCGGACATCCGACCGCGAAAAGGCCATCCATCTCCCAATGCTCATTAAGCATGTCGTCTCTCCGCCAACCCAGTGTCCCCTGCCGTTCGCCCCGTTGCCGTATCTGCATTGGTGCCTGACGGCCATTACAGAGACAATTCTACTCGCATAGGGTACCACGCATCATCCTTCGGTGCCAAATGGGCCCACCTCGTCAAGGGGGATTCAAATGGGGATCCGGCGTTGAGATAGTGGCGTGGACAAGGCAATTGAGCCTGTCTGTCTCCGTCGTTATACTAGGTGGGGCATGGGGGGCGAAACATGCGAAATGTGGTACGGCGTTACCGTACGTGGAAACACGGCCGTAAGTTCGTGAAAATAGGCAAGGGCTGCCGGTTTCTGGGTAAGAACTTGCTGGTCGAGGGCCACGTCGAGTTGGGCGAGCGCGTCAAGATCCGCGATAACGTCATCATGCGTACTAACGGCGATGGGAAGATCCTCATCGGCGACCGCACGGGCATCAGCTTTTACTGCCTGTTGGAAGCCACGACCGTGGTCAAGATCGGTAAATACACGGGCATGGCCGAATTCACCGTTGTGCGGGACACCAATCATCTCGTGTACGGCACGGCAGAGCATTGGCGCTTGACCCCGCACATTGCGGAACCGATCGTCATTGGCAATTGCGTCATGATCACCAGCCGCTGTTACATCGGCCCCGGTGTTGCCATCGGCGACGGCGCCGTCGTGGCGCCCAACAGCCTCGTGGTCAAGGATATTGGCCCACTCGAAGTATGGGGCGGAAATCCGGCGCGCAAAATGGGCCATCGCATAAAGGGACCGGTTGCCGCGGCAATGCAGAAGAAGTATGGCGCGCTCATCGAGAAATACGGCATCAAGGAAACGCCCTACGAGGAAGAACTCCGCGCCATCCAGGAGGCCGCCCTCGATGGAATCAACCGCGCCGCCGAGGAACGCGACAGACTCATGGAATCGCTGGGTATTCATGAGCGCATGGCACAAGTCGATTTAGACTGAGAGCATTTCGAGGCGTCCAGAGGGGCGTGGATTAAGCCCCGCATCGAGGATAGGCATGCGTATTGGTCTCATGGCGATCAACGGTGTTCGTCCCTACGATCCCCAGGTGAATGCACTGGGCCGGTCGTTGTACGGCATCGCGGAGCGCTGGAACCACATTGCCTCGCTCCCCAGCCTTGCTCTGCTCACCCTGGCCGGCATGACCGGCGGCGAACATCAATACGAGTACTGGGAATTGGACGACCTGGAGAAGGAAGACCCCCTCCCATCAGATTTCGATCTCGTGGCTATCTCGAGCTACAGCGCCAGGATCGGCAGGGCATACGAGTTGTCGGAGCAGTACCGGGCACTGGGCATCCCCACGGTCATTGGCGGCCCTCACGTGAGCTGTCTGCCGGAAGAGGCGGCCGCGCACTGCGACGCCGTCGTCATCGGCGAAGGCGAAATGTGCTGGCTGGACCTCTTGCGCGATTGCGAACGAGGCAGGCTCAAGCGGTTCTACGGCGACTTGAATGCCTGTTTCGATATGGCCCGGTCGCCCATGCCCGCATACGAGCTGTTGAATCTCAAGAGATACAACCGATTGCCCGTGCAAACGAGCCGAGGCTGCCCGCACCGCTGCGAGTTCTGCGCCAGCTCGGTTCTGATCGCCGGCAAGTACAAGCAAAAACCCATCGAAAACGTGCTCGCCGAAATCGGCAAGATTAAGTCTCTTTGGAAACGCCCGTTTATCGAACTTGCCGACGACAACAGCTTCGTCGATATGCGCTACTGGAAACGTCTCCTGCGCGAGATGAAAGACTGCCAGGTCCGCTGGTTTACCCAGACCGATATCGCCGTAGCCCACGATGCCGAGCTTCTGACCCTTCTGAGGGAAAGCGGATGCGTTCAACTGCTGATCGGATTCGAGAGCCCCTCGCCCGACGACCTGCACGGCCTCGAACTCAAAAGCGACTGGAAGAGCTTTCATACCCGCGGGGCCGCTGAAGCTATCCGCAGAATCCAATCCCACGGCATCACGGTCCTGGGCTGTTTCGTCCTGGGTATGGACGCCCAAGGGCCGGATTGCTTCGATGAAGTGTATAAGTTCTGCCACAATACGGAGTTGTTCGACGTCCAGGTCACCGTGCTCACACCGTTTCCCGGCACGCCGTTGTACGACCGGCTGCTCCGCGAAGGACGGCTGCTCGAACCCAGGGCCTGGCACAAATGCACCCTCTACGACGTCAACTTCGTTCCCAGACGCATGAGCCCCGAGGAACTCACTGAAGGGTTCAACCGCCTCATCACTCTCGTCTACGGCACGGAAGAGACCAAGTGGCGGCGCCGCTGTTTCCGGAAACATCTCCGCGAGTCAAAGGTCCAGTCCTGATAGAGGGGGACTGATGAATAGAGAAGGTGATTATTCATGGTCACCCTGATCTCCATTTCCGTAATGAATGCATGCTGTTACTCATTCCCATGGCCGTGATGGCCCCGTCATCCAATCCGTATGTCCAGCCGCCCGACACCGCCGCGTCGCGCTTACTGTTTTGGAGACCTAGCGGTCATAAGAGTGGCGCGGTCCGGAGACCACGCCACAGCTGAGCGCCTTAGTGGTTCCATCATAAGAAGCACCTCCACACAAAGGCACTCCGTTCATCTGTGTGATCTGCGGATGCGTATTCGGCATCCAGGCCGTTTCGGAGACACATCCATCGGAAACCGCGGCGCGGGCGCCTGGGTCAGTGCTGGTCGAGTTCTTCGAGGAGGCGCAGTGCGGCGTCGGGGCGGTTGGTGATGATGGCGTTGACGCCGAGCGCCGCGAACTGGCGCATGTCGGGGATTTCATCAACGGTCCAGACCGCGATGCTGCGTCCGGCTGCCTGCATGGCGGCAAGGCGGCCAGGAGTGATTCCTTCGGCGTTGGCGTTCCATCCATCGAGCCCCAGCAGGAACACCCACCGCGCTCCCTGTTCCCATTTATCGTGTTCTTCGGCCTTGAGCCCGCTGAGGAACTCGACCCGCAAGCCGGGGACGGAGAGTTTGGCCACCGCGCAGCAGACGGGCGAGAAGGACTGAACGACAACCTGCTTATCCATCTTGCGTTCACGCACGAGACGGATGACTTTCTGCGTGAGTTCGTAGTTGCGCGAGCCGCTGTTGGCGATTAGCGCGAGTATCTCCGCTCCCTGTTCGGGGGTCAGGGCGGGAATGTCCCTGGCGCGGTCGAGTATGGCCTGCTCCAGTTCCGCGTCGTCGGCGCTGTCCTTGATCTCGATATACACCCCGATCTTTCCCTTGGCGAAATCGAGGGTCTCGGCAAGGGTGGGCAGCGGTTCGCCGGCATAATCCGGGTGTTTCCATGTGCCGGCATCGAGTTTTTTCAGTTCCGCCAAGGCCATCCGGGAGACTTCGCCCTTGGCGTTGGTCGTACGATCCACGGTGCCGTCGTGGATGCAGATGACCTCGCCGTCCTTGGTAAGGGTGCAATCAAGTTCGAACCAATCGGCCTTGAGTTCGTGGGCGAGACGAAATGCCGCAAGGGTGTTCTCGGGCGCCTTGGCACTCGCGCCGCGGTGGGCGACGACGTCAATGCCCGAGTCCCTGCGGCCGGTTCTTCCCATCGTGGCGCAACCTGTCATGGCAATGGCTCCAATCGTAACGAGCAGAACAAGCGGTTTCATGCGGCACACTCCTTCATGGCGGTCATAGAGTAGCGCACATCTCCGGCAATTCGGAAATGTCGCGTATTCGCACTTCCGGCATGTGGGCCGGACTGTCGTGCACCCGCCCGGCGTGTTCGCTGTCGACGAGGACGGCGATCATCCCGGCCCGGTGGGCACCCAAGACATCGCGCTGCGGCTTGTCGCCAACGAACCACGCGGCATCGGGCCGCACACCCATTGTATCCAGCGCAGCATCAAAGATGCGCGGGTCGGGCTTGTTTACGCCAACCTCGGCAGAGAACACTATCGCGTCAAAGTATTCGAGAATCCCCGCCTGCGCGAAATTGGCGCGCAGGCCATCGCCCGGCATGAGCGTATTGGACACCACGCCCATGCGGAATCCCATCTGGCGCAAGCGCTGGAGGGCTGGACGCACGAAACCGTATATGGGTTGGGCTTCCCACCAGAGCATAAGGCGAAACCAGTGCGCGATCTCATCCGGGGACGGTTCCCCGCCGTTCTTGCGCAACCACTCCTCGATAACGGGCCGCACGTCCATCGCGGGCCGGGGCGGTTTCAGAGCCAGAAACCGTTCGAGGCAATCCTTCGACATCGCTAGAAACCAATCGAACGGCTCGGGGCGTTCGAGGTCCGGCTGCGCGCCGCGCTGCCATGATTCGATGCTCCACCTCACGCTGGCATCCTGCAGGACGCCCCCCATGTCGAACAGGATAGCCTCCGGCCGCTTCAGTTGTGATGCAATGATCTCCATTTTGGTATCCGATGCGCGAAGAACGCCTATTGTAGTCATTTCCGCAGGGCAACTTCCATCAATACGGATAACCCCTAATCGTCTCTATGAGAAAGCCTTCGGGGGAGGGAACTTGTTGTCTCCATAGAGACCAGAACGAACTCACACTGAGACACAGGGAACACAAAGGTTGAATCCTCCGAAACAAAATGAGACAGGAGGCATCAGTGCGGATTGCGCGGTGGCGGTTCATCGAGAGACGGGTCCCGGCTATTGGACACAGTGTACGAGGCGGTTCTTGCGCGGGATTCGGAGGCCCGGGGTCTGCGCGAGGCACGGCAGGTTCCCGTCCCCATCGAGCTTCGCAGGGTCCGGTTCGACGAAAGGTTTCGTGCAGACCCCATCGTGAAGGATAGCCGTTCTTGTGGAACTCAAATCCGGGGAGAAGGTCACAAAGGCGCACCATAAGCAGGTGTCGACCTGTCTGCGGTTGAGGTGTATCAGACTCGGCTTGACTTCGGCGAGGCTTTGATGAGGGACGGCATTCCCCGCATCATAAACCGAGACATTGAGCAGATTTCGCTTCGGCGCAGGCACCATTTCCTCCGCGTCCTTTGTGCCTCTGTGTGAGTTTCCCCAATCGTTTTGTTATCCGATTGGGGGATAATGGGATATGCCATCGCCCGCAATGGTGAGTCGAGGCCCCGGCATGCCGTATCGCCGTTTTTCATGGCTGCATCCTGTGCTGGTTCTTGTCGGGTTGAGCTGGGGCGTGATGTATGCCGAGGAGCTCAAGGACTGGCCGCTGCGCCCGAGGCCCGCGCCTGCAGATGGCGGGCGGGGCCGCAGGCATGTCCCCCATCCAATAATGCTTGGCGCTACTCGTCGCCGAATGCGTCGGGAATGTGGCGAATATCGGGTGTGCCCCCTACGGGGATCAAGACCGCGACGATGTCGAACCTGTAGTAGAGGCCTGGATCGTCCCGCTCGTCAATGTACTGGTGCGCGGCGCGGCGAATATGCAGCTGTTTTTCGTAACCGACATTCTCTTCCGGATCAACTGTTTCGCCGCTCCTGCGGGTCTTTACTTCGACGAACGCGACGGTATCGCCCGACTGCGCGATGATGTCGATCTCGTAACGGCCGAACGAGACGTTCCTGCCGAGGATTCTGTAGCCCTGGCGTCGCAGAAAGCGCGCGGCGAGGTCTTCTCCCCGTTGTCCGAAAGTGCGTGGCCTGCGCCAAGGCCACCACTTCATACGGCGGGCTCCCTCTTGGCGGCAAACAGCCGGATCTCCCCGAAGGTGCCGTGTTGATGCGCGCGAAGCCGGCCCATACGGCAGAGTTCCAGGATGGCCAGGAAACAGCATACGAGCTCCATGCGGCTGCGGCAATGACCGAGAAGGTCCGTCCACGCCACGCTTCCCTCGCTTTCGAGCAGGTTCTCGATGTACTCGATCTTCTCGTCGACGGATGCTTCTTCGGCCTGTACGGTGTGGAAAAGGTCGTCGGAAAAGAAGCGGATCACCCCTCGAAACGCCTCGATGAGATCGAAAAGGGTAACCTCGAGCATCTCCTCTTCTTCGTCTTGCTCGGGCTCGATGTCGGGTGCGGCGTTGCGCACAAACCAGCGGGCGCGCTCTTTCTCGAGGTACTCGAGCCGCTGTGCGACATCGCGAAATCGCCGGTACTCGATGAGTTTCTCGACGAGTTCGACGCGGGGATCTTCGTCTTCGAACTCGTCTTCATCTTCTTCGGCGCTCTGGTCGGGCGGCAACAACATGCGCGATTTGATCTGAATGAGCGTGGCGGCCATCACCAGGAACTCGCCCGTGATGTCCAGATCCTCTTCACGCATCATCTCCAAGAAGCGCAGATACTGTTCCGTGATGGTGACGATGGGAATGTCGAAGATGTCGATTTCCTGCACCTTGATCAGGTAGAGCAAGACTTCAAAGGGTCCCTCGAACATGTCGAGATGCAGGCGCAACACCTCATCGGTCGCCTCATCGACGATAATAGCCTCTCCGGCGCCGCCCGCCGCTTCCGGATGCTCGGCGGTCTGTTCATGAACTTTGTCAGTATTATCGGGCATACGGTGTATCCATCACGGCCTCAAAACCTTGCTGTCACGCGAAATCGGGGTCCACATCTACGGGTGAAGGGAGCAAATCATCACGATATCGCCCCGTACTTCGCCATTCTCGTAGGCAAACAGTCCGGCGACCTCTGAGATTCGTTCCGCACTGTACAACCACCCTCCCAGGACGTTCTGATAATCTTGTAAGGCCCGTTCCTGCAAGACATGCTCTGAAACCAGGAACGACAAGGTTTCCTCTATCGTGCGCGCACATTCCGAGGGTTGTATCCGTACGTAGAGGTTGCCGGGTTGTTCCAAGGGCCTGGGAACGGGCTTGCTGGCGAGCAGGTCCTCGGCGATCCGGCTGCTCGTGCACACGAGGAGGGCATCGCCATAAGCGGCGGCCACAGGTTCCAGGGAAGGCCCGCCGATCATGGGGATGCGCAGCATTGCTCGCTCGGCGTCGTACCGCGGATACGACTCCCAAGGCAACGCCGGTGCAGGCGCGGCAGGCAAGCCGCTCAGAAACTCGGCCGGGGCGCCTGCCGGAACCTCGAACGTGCCGGCAAACAGGGGCGCCGGGAACCACTCGTTGAGGTCCACGCCCTGCAACGCAACGCGCCAACCCGGCCCGAGAGGGCCGAGAATCGTCGCAAGAAGCCGAGGCACTGATGGCGGTCCCTCCTCCGGCAGTGTCTCCCACTCGATGAGCTTTGCCTCCGAGAACAACGCATTCTCGCCTTGACCGGCGAAAAGGGGGCCCAATGCGAGCCAGAGGTCGCGCAGCGGTTTGTCGAGGTTCCCCGATGCAGCAACAAGCCCTGGCGGCGGCGCTAACAATTGCCGTGGAGACACCCCGGCTAACAATGGCGCGAGGCGGTCATGCTGTTCATCGCGCAGCTTGGCGTTCCACGCTAGATGCGCTTGCGTCTTGTCAAGCCATAGCCGGAATCTGAAATCCTGAAAAACTTCTCCCAGAGGGTCGTCCTTGGCAAACGTGGCGGTGCCGCCGATGTCTTCTCCGCCAGCCTTGGCGAACGCCTCTTCGAACGCCTCCTGAGACAAAGCCTCGCCTTGTTGAAGAGTCAGGGCGTTCACGAGGGCGTCACGAGAAGGAGAGACCAGCAAGATCCGTCCGCGGACGGCGTAGAAGAGCGAGCCATCGTCAAACTTCCGAAGCACGAGCCCGCCGGCCGTATCCCGCTCAATCCCTGGCGTGACCCAGTGCAGTTGCTCGAGGAGTTTGCCGATGCGCGTCATCTTGGTCACACACAGGACGTCAGTGAAGTTGCGCAGGTCGTTCCCGCTCAAGTAGCAGTCGTCAACAATGATGTTGCGGACCATCCACTCGGGGAGGCTGAGTTCGCCGCGAAGGGCTTTTGTGATGCGCCCAGACCCGATATCGGGGGGCAGCGTGTCCCAGACGGCCGAATCGGCCAGTTTGGCCCGGCTGTTGAGAATGTCGCGCAAGACGATGCTGTATTTCTGCTGGGACGGGATGAGCTGGTACAGGGGGTGGGTATCGCGCGTAATCCAATAGCTCAGGCCTGCCAAGATGATCAGGAGCACCAGGAAGACGCGCTTGAACGGGAAACCGCGGCGCCGGGGCCGGCGGCGCGAGCCGGAAAAACGCCCGTGAATGCGGCCGCGGTATAGGCGTTGACTCTCGCTCATGACTTGGCGGCGCCTCCCTTTTCGGAGCCTTTCTCAGCCGCGGTGCTCTTGTCTTCGGCCTCAAACGTGAATGTGACAAAGGCGCCGGGGCGGTGTTCGGGAGTTGGCACGCCAACTCGCATCCGGCGCGCCTTGGGCTCGAATACCACGCTGTACCGGGTATTGGCATTGAAAACGCTCGCCGTCTCGGAGACGCCTTCCTGTGTGTCCGAGAGAATCTCCTCGACCTCTGACGCGTTAAGGTTGCGTTCTTCGGCGACGAGGGCGGCGAGGCGCAAGTACCGGTCGCGGGCGGCGTCGTCCAATTGCTCCGCCTCCGGGTTCGCTCCGAACAGCACCCCCTGCGACGGGCCGCGCAAACGGGGCGTACCTCCCAGTTGAACCACGCGTACAGAGGGCAGACCGTCGGCTTCGGGATTCGGGTCGCCCACGAGTATGTGGTAGCCCTGAAGATGAGGAAACATGTCTATCATTTCAAGAGCGGCCCACGCAGTCTGTGCCTTCTCGAGGATGTAAGCCATGATCAGTTCAACGGGGGGGCCCGTCAACGCTGGCATTCCAAGAGTTTCGTTCCGCTCGACGCACACCACCACCCCCGCGTCGTTCATGCCGCTGAATCCGCCTCCGCTCCAGGGGAATCCCACCAGGAGAAAGCGGGCTCCCTCCGCCGGGCGCACATCGTATACCACGGGTTCGGCAGGTTCCGGCCAATCCAGGTTGCGCCCGATGAGAATGTCGTCGGCGCCGGCCTTGAGGCCCACGGCCGCGAACATCGTGCAGAAGGGCGCCCGGTACAATTCGCCCAGACCCTCGCGAGCATCTATCATGGGCCCGCATTGCACGAGCCATGCCGCATCGAAAGGCATACCGGCGCCCGCCGCCATGCCGGCCATCTCGTCGAAGAGACCGTCCGGCAACCCAGCCAGCATCGGACGCGCCCCCATAGCAAGCCACGGAACGGCCAGGTTCTCCGTCGCAAGGTATTGTTCGGCGAAATCGGGAAGAAATGTCCAAAACGGCTGCTTGGGACCGATCACGCCGGAGGCGGCCGGGGCCGCATAACGCTGCTCGAACTCGGACTGCAGTACCTCGCGGAACGCTGCTCCGTGCGCGTACCCCCTCTGATACGCCTTCCCGGTCAGGACAACACGCTTGACGCCTCCCTCGACGTCGACTTGGGGCGGCTCTTCGTTCGCCACGGGAACATCGGCATCGCCCCTTGACACCATGCGCGAGAACTGCGTCCAAAACCAATCGCCCGTTGCGGGACCGTAAAACGAAAGCATGCTTTCATATCCAGGAACAGCGTACTGCGAGGGCGGCACGAAGAAGAATCGGTAATCATTCGCGATACCAACGGTGAACTGAGCGGCATAACCGAGGTCCAGGCAACGTGACCTCAGGTCCAGCGAGAGTTTCGCGCATGGCTCTCCTGGGATGAAGGTCAATGCCAGATCGCCGATCTCGAGCGTTGCCAAGGTTGCTGTCGAAGGCAGGTACGCATCCGCCAACGTCGGCGGCAATTCGGGAGTCGCCTGGGCCGCTTCGATCGGAACATCGCCGCTCTTTATCTTCTGGGCAATCTCGAAAGCGCGTTCCGCGAGCGATTTCCCGGCGGATTCCGCCTGCGCCCATCCCGGGACGCCCCGGGCGTTGCTCCACGCGGTATCCCCACAGGCGCCCTGAAGAAACAGGGCCACACAGCCGGGATCGGCAAGCTCCTCGACGCGAGCGCAGAAATAGCCGGGAAAACCGGCGCTCAGGGTCAGCATGTCCGGACCCGGGACCACGGCCGCGCCGCACCGAACGCCAAAACTCCCCACAACGGCCAGGGCTTTGCCGTCGGAATCGTTGACACGAAGAACTCCCAACTGTGAATCGACCGGGCCACTGGCGATCATGGTGTTTTGAGACAGCTTCTCCTGGTTGGATATTCCGTACCCAACTGTAGCCCGCTTGCGGCTATCGCAAGCCGCGCGCATGGCCTCAGCAAACTTCTCCGCCATCGAGTCGACCAGCTCGGGCATGTAGCGCCCCGTGAATATGCGGAAAACCAGCGGACGCACCATCCCGCCGGGTCCGCTCATGGTGTGAGTAGCCGTCAGAAGAATGTTCTCACGAGGCACTTCTTTTGGCGCGCGTTCGAGCACGGCTTCCCGCAAGGAAGGGCTGATCACGCAGAGGTCCGCCGATACGAGCAGCACCCGCGTGTCGCCATCATCCAGATAGAGAGCGCGCACCCACAGCGGGTCATGAACGGCGACCGCGCCGCGGCCCATACGGTGGTAACTTCCCGCGAGAGGGGTGCCCAGTTCCGGAGTGATCTCGACCTTCGCCGCGCCAGCCTCCATTGCTCCGGCTGACCCGGCAAACAAGACTCCCACCACTACTGCAATCACAAGACGTCTGACCATGCTTTACTCGCCTGAAAACTCCAGAGCACGATTCTCCGGAAGTGCGTACATGCCTTCGGGGGCGCATTCAACGTGTCTTACTCTGGCGAAGGCCTCCGATTATTGGTTTCCCGGCCATGCCGGGCCGAAAGCCGCGCACGTGGATCGTCCTTGCCGCCCCCCTTGAGCGCGATGCATCATCCCGCCGCGTCCCGAAACGAGCGCGGAAGGTCCATTGCCAACGCATTGACCGATGGACGGTTAAGCATCGGCCGGGTCTAAAGATCGAACCTTTGCCCGATCACGATTTCGGCCGACATCTTCGCCGTCTCCCCGGCTTTCCGTAGAGTGTAGCACAGCCCCCGCCGCCAATGGCAATGCGCAGCCCCTGCGTTCGCAATTGCGAGCAAGCTCGAAACAAGAGCTTCTTCCTGCGGACCGCGCCACTCGTTCGGCCGCGAGGTCTCCGAAACGGCCTGAATGCCGGATACGCGTCCAGAGATGACACAGACGAACAGAGTGGCTCTGCGTAGAAGGCTTCCCTGCAATAGAACCACCACGGCACGAAGACACAAAGAAGACCGCAAAGACGCCGCCAACGCCTTTCCGGTGTAGCGTTCGGCCTGGCGCCGGGCGTCCGGCCGTCTGACGCAAGGGCAGGCACTACAGCGCGTTTGGAAGGCCATGCTGTCTATCCTGTCCATCTTCATCCTGTCAAAGCTTCTCTCCTCAGTTTTTACGTGGCAACTGGAAGTGCAATTCGAAGAGTTGACCTCTGGGGGCCAAGGTGCTATACTTTCTTCAAGTAATATGAAGAGGATAAGCATAGTGGTTAATTCGAAGCATATGAGCCGTCTACTCTCACTCCTCCTCGTGGAGGAAGGCCGGCCCAATATGCCTCGAATTCCTTAATCAATTCCCCGTAAGGGTTTAGGAACTGAAGGCCGCGGGCCGAAGAGCCCGCGGCTCTTTTTTTGGCCCCGAACAGGGGGCCGCCGAAGGGAGGTGGTGTCGTATGGATTTGGGGCTACCTGGTCTCAGGTCCGGGCGCTTGGTGCGGCATGACTCGAAGTCATCTGGGTTTACCGCAACAATGCAGCCAAAAGGAGACGTATCATGTCCGGATCGATGCAAACGTACGACACTACCCTGCGCGACAAGGTTGCAGGGATAGGCTCTTCTGTGACAATGGACCATGCCGTCAGCATAGCGCGCTCGGTGGAGAAGGCTGGCGCGGCAACCATCGAGGCGGGGTATCCCGCGGAATCGCGCGTGCAGCGCGATATTGTGAGAGCTGTCGCGGCCGCCGTCACTGGTTCAGAAGTGGCCGCGGCGGCATCGTGCGATGCCGGGGAAGTGGCGGCCGCGATCGAAGCAGTCCAGCATGCCGCGAAACCTGTGGTCCACGTCTATCTGTCCGCGCACGAAGCCCGCGAACCGGAAGCCCGCAGGCACGTATGCCGTGCGGTGCGGGAAGCTGTGGCCGCCGTTCGAAGTGCGGGGTTCCAAGTCCAATTCGCGATCAACGGTATTGAAGAGATGGAGCGCCCGTTCCGGCGGCATTGTATCGATGTTGCCGTGAATGCCGGGGCATCCCGAATTGGCGTCCCTGACAGCGCGGGCAGGATTTCCGCTACCGAGCATGCGGCGCTGGTCCGCGATACCGTTCAGTTTGTGGGCCCGAACGTCGCGGTTTCGGTTCCGCGTCACCTGGTTTGCCACGGCGCAACTGAAAGCGCGGCGGCCCTTGATGTGGGGGGTGCCACTGGCGCCAACAAACACGCCGCGAGAGCGGTTGCGTCTCGGCCTGTGCACCAGGATTGGCGGTGCACAGTCGAAGTGGCTTCCCTCTAGCGCCCCGTGCGAGCTTAGCTCTACATAGCCGCAAGCGAATGCGTGTCTTCAAACGAGGGGGCTCCCGCGCGCCGGACACAAGAGGCGGCCATTCAGCGCGCCCCGAATCGCATTGTACATGTGGCGTGGCCCCCCGGGCCACGCCACTACCATCGCTCTCCGCCGCACCTGGCCCAAGAGGCAGTCATGAACAAGATGCTCATGCCGATTTGCGGGCGAGACGTTCGCGTTCCAACAACTGGGGCGGACTCCCCGGAGTCCGTGTCCGTCCAAAGTCCGTAAGATGCCCGCAATTGCTATTCGAGGTCCAATCCGTCAAGATCGAGCACCAACAAGGTCACGCAGGAAACGGCAATGAACCGCTCTGACCGCGAAACCCTGCGGGAGCTGGCAAAACGCTATCTCGCCATCTCCCGGCGAGAGGTCCAGGAGGAACGGCGCGCCCTCTGGCGCGGGCACAACAGTTTTGGGTACGGCCGCCCGCTCATCTACACGCGCGCGTTCGCATGGCACGAAATGCCCGAGTCCCGGTGCCGGTGCGGGGACGCCCTCGCACGCCAGTACGAAGACCACTTCCGCCATGCGCTGTACTGGGACTCTCTGAACGACGACTCGGTTTTCGAACCATGGGTGAGCGTCGAAGCGGTCCATGTAGCGCCGCCGGACAGGGTGTGGGGATTGCGGACCGGGTGGATCGGCAAAGAAGACTACCGTATCGCGAAATTGATCGACCCGCCCATGAAGAACCACGAAGACATGGACAGACTGGTACAGCCGCATCACGAAATCGACGAAAAAGCCACTCAGGAGCGTGTCGAGCAGATGCAGGACGCCGTCGGCGACATCGTTCCGGTCCATGTCGAGCGCGCGCCGTTGTATCGCGACTGGAACGGCGATATCTCGACCCAGCTGGCGCGTCTCCGCGGGCTCGACAACATGATGCTGGACATGATGCTCGCGCCCGAATGGGCCCACAAGGTTCTCGCGTTCATGCGCGACGGCATTCTCAGGGCGCAGGAAGAAGCGGAGCAGGCCGGCGACTGGACGCTGTCCGCGCACTCGAACCAAGCCATGGCGTACGCGCGGGAACTCGAAGACCCCTCGATAGACGGAAAACCCGTGACGCGCGGCACGCTCTGGTATTTCTGCGCTTCGCAGGAGACTACACTGTACGGCCCGGATCAGTTCGAGCAGTTCATGCTGCAGTATCAGATACCGATCATGGCGCACTTCGGCCTCGTCGCATACGGCTGCTGCGAAGACCTCACCCGCAAGATCGACAAGCTGCGCCAGCTCCCCAATCTCCGGCGCATTGCCGTATCGCCAATGGCCGATGTGCAGCGCTGCGCCGAGCAGCTCGGCGGCGACTACATCCTGAGCTACCGGCCCAGTCCGTCGGATATGGTCGGTTACGACTTTGACCCCGGCAGAATACGCAGGATTCTCCGGCGCGATCTCGAGGCCTGCCGCGCAAACAGCTGCCATGTCGATATCACCCTGAAAGACGTCGAAACCGTCCAGAGCGACCCATCCCGGGTGCGGAGCTGGGTCGAGATCACGCGCAAGGTTATTGGCGAATTCGCGTGGGACTGATGCGGGGCGGGCCGGGTGGCCTCGCCTCGGATTCCCGTGATATTCTCGCCCCTGACCACGAAGACGGGGCTTACACGGGCGACACGGAGACGTGTCCGCCTTTCCGGGTTCGGTAACGAGGATACGCTTGATGACGCCACGCGAAATCGTTCGGGAGAACATCGAGTGCCGCTGCGAAGAACGCATCGCCTTCAATTTCACCGGCGAGGACCGCAGGAACGACTTCACCGGCGCAGGGTGCGAGCATGACATTGAAACGAAGACCTGGACCGAAGGCAACATCGAGTACTACACGGACATCTGGGGCAACGTCTGGCACCGTATCGTGGGTTTGTCGCAGGGCGGCGAGGTGTTCGAACCGGTGATTAAGGATTGGGCGGACCTCGACAACCTGACCCTGCCTGCCATCGACAATCCCGCTTACTTCGAGAGCGCCCGGAAGCTGGGGGCGTCGGATACGGACCTTTTCCGCGTGGGCTCGATGCCCGGTTGGCCGTTCGCCACCTGCCGGTACATGCGCAAGATGGAGGTCTATTTCACGGACCTCCTCGCACACCGTGACCGGATTGATCTCCTCCATGATCGCGTGACCTCGCTGTTCGAGGGCGTGATCGACCGGTTTGGCGAGGCTGGAATGGACGGCATCATGTATTGCGAGGATCTCGGCACACAGGACCGCCTGCTCCTGGGCGTGCCGATATGGCGCGACGTGTTTCGTCCCCTCTATGAACGCCTGACCGCGCGCGCCCACGCACACGGAATGAAAGTTGTGATGCATTCCTGCGGGTTCAACTATGAACTCGTGGATGACCTGTGCGAGGCCGGCGTCGACTGCCTTCAATTCGACCAACCCGCGCTGTACGACATGCCGGCCTTGGCCGAAAAACTCCGCAGGCACCGGGCCGGCCTGTTCTCTCCCTGCGATATCCAGAAAGTGCTTCCCACGGGCGACCGCGAAATCATCCGACGCGAAACCGAGCGTCTTGTGAACACGTTCCGGGGCGGGTTCATCGCGAAGAACTACCCGGACCTCCACGGCATCGGCGTTGAGCCTGAGTGGGACCGATGGGCCTACGAAACCTTCGTGCGTGTGGGCGCACAGGAAAAACCGCGTTGAACCCGCCCCGGGCGCGGCACAATCAGACCAAGCGAGTCGAGTATCACATTTGACCCGGAATACGGACGGCTCTGTTCGGGCGTTGCCTCACGGCGCCAGTTGCACGAGCAGCTGGGCGATCTCGCGCCTCACGGTTTGGATGAGGCCGTGCCTCCGATCTTCCACGGTCCGAACGCCGGAGAGCCCGTCCTTGCCCGGTGTGGTGCCGTCCTCGTCCAGTCCACAGAAACGCGCGACCTGAAACGCGGTGTCTTTGAGGAGTGTTTCGGCTTTTGCCACGGCTTCGGGGCTGCGGTTTTCGTCCTTGGCCTTGCGCGTGGCGTTGCGGAGAGCCGCCAGCATGTCGTAATCCTCGATGCCGTCTCGCACGGCCTCCCACCGCTTGCTGGGAACTACCCCATCGCCCTGGTACACCAGCAGGTAATCCATGGTGCCTTCGGGTTTGTACCAGGGATCCGCCTGCGAGGTGCAGTACGACCAGAATCCGATGCCGGTGAGCCCGTGATGCCATGCGAGCCACGACTGCCCCCGGTAATACCCCAATGGCGACTGATGCTTCGCATTGTCCGAGCATTCGTAGGTCCATAGAATGCCGCCGGAATTCTTGATGATTTCCAACTTATCCTGGTTGATGTCGAGCAGGAATCCCCCGCGGTTGGGGCACCAGATATCGACATACGGCAGCATCTCGACGAGTTCCTCTTTGCGAATGCGCGCCACGGGGTCCGTGTAGATCTGGATGTTCGGGTCCGCTTCGCGAGCCAGTTTGGCGTAGAAGAGATACTGTTCGACGAGACCTTCCTGCAGGCCCGGTTCGTCGACCGGGTACATGGCGTATCTGTCGTAACCGATGCCCATTTCTTTGAGATGGGCGACCCACGCGCGCAACCAGGCCACGTGGGCCTTCCGGAAGGCGCCGGTCTCGGGCGCGCCCGGCCCCGTGACTCCGCCCGTATTCTGAAACAGAATGATGCCGTGAGGCGCGTAACGGCGCACGTAGGCGTCGTGCTCGGTATAGTCGATTTCTCCGACAATCGCGCCAGCCTCGTCGTAAGTTGCCTTCGGGACAAGCGTCGTCACAAAGACGTTGTTCCCGTGCGCGACCCGGTCCTGGAGGGTTTCCTCCTCGAATTCCCGCATCCGCGGGGTACTGTAGACATACCCCCAGTTGCAGTGTCTCAGGGCCTGCGTTTCGGGCAAGGCCGGTTCCCAGACCTCGACGGTCAGAGGCGCAGCGAATTCCCGCGGCTCAACCTCGAGTGTGCGTATCCGGACGGTGCTGGTCCAGCGTCCGGTGGCCAGGCCTTTGGTCTCGACCGCAAACCACAGTTGCCGCGCGTCCCAGGCGGGGAGCGTGAGGGCATATCCCGGGTTGATTCGGGGCAGCGCATCGGCCGAGAGGTCGAGTGATTGGGTCGGCACGTTAACGACTTCATGGATGGCGATGACTTCGCGGGAGGCCACCGGCGCCGCGTCCTGCGCGCCCTCCAGAACAAGGGGATCGAGTTCGACACGCACTTGCAGCGGCGCCGTACCGAAATTGAACACGTTCAGGGCGGCGTCTTCTACCTCTCCGCTGAATGCCTCGATCGTCACTTCAGGGTCTTTCAAGCGTTCCTCGAGGATTTCATCAAAGGCCCCAAAGGGCGCCCAGGGATTTGCCGCGCTCAGACGCAGGGGCCATGGGCCCCTTTCCCGCTGGTCCGCGGCGGTCGCGGCAAACTTCAGAAGCCGGGAAAAGTCGCGGATGTCGTCATGTATCGCGTCCCGAAATGCCCGCTGTTCGACGTCCGGCAGTGTTCCCACAGACGCAATGCGGGTTGCGTAGTATTCGCGCCGTTCCATCGCCTCGCGTGCGCTCCCCGTGATCGCATATGCATCCGGAAGGCGTTGCGCGGTTGTCACGACGTCATCCAGCAACGCGGCAAGGTCGGCGATTTCTTTCTGCAGCGGCATGATGTGGGCATTGTGCGACCGTTGTGCCACAACCGCCTCGCCGTCGTAGACGCGGCAGGTGATATTCAAATCCACCGGCTTTTCGGTAGGCAGCGAATAGCGGTCCAGGACGGTGGCCGAAGCCTCGGAAACCTCGAACGTCATTGTGCGGGGCGCTTCTCCGCTTTTGGATGTCGTGATTTCGACACGAAGGGAACGGCGGGCCGGATTCTCGATATCGAGCCGAATGGCATTCTCGCCGGCATACATCTTGCCGAAATCCACGGCCGTGATTCGCACGCTGGACTGTTCGGTGCCGGCGTTGAATGTTCCCACGCGGGCGGAGTTGAACCGGTATTCGGGCCAGATAACCTGGGCGCCCGCTTTGGCGGAAGGCCATTTCGAAACCATGATTCCGCCGGAGGTGCACGCATAGACGACACACGGCGTCCCATCACCCAGCAGGTCCGCGATGGTGGGCGAGGCATTGGTCGGATTTGGCATCGCGATCGCCTCTTTCTGCTCGCCGTCCGCGCTGAAAACATGGAGTTCGCCGCTGTAGCCGGCCGCCAGGATCTCAACGCGGCCGTCTCCGTCGATGTCCGCCAGGGCGGGAGAGCGCCGCGCCCGCTCGTGGACATTGCCGGTCCACAGTCTTGTTCCGTCGGGAGCGATGGCTGCCAAGAGGCCCGACAGGTCGATGGCATAAACTTCGAGGATACCGTCCTGGTTCGCATCGCCAACGCATATGCTGCTGTCGATTTCCTTGGGCATCTCGAATCTCCACAGCAACTCGCCATTCGAACCGGCGGCCGCGACGGAATTGCCGATAGCAGTGAGGATCTCGCGCGCGCCATCGTCATTGATATCCGCGATAACAGGCGCGGCGCCCTGCGCTGCGATATCCAGACGCCACTGCTCTTTCCCGGACGTGTCCAGACATACCAGCGGCAACTGGGAGCCCGAGAGCAGGATTGATGGCGGCGCGGATTCCGTCAGGCTTCCGATTGCAGGCGGGTAGGTTTGCCCATGGCCGCCGTCGAATTGCCAGACGCGCTCGCCTTTCGGCGACAGGCAGACAACGTGCCCCGCCGAGTCGCCAGTCACGACCTCGTTTGTCCCGTCACCGTCAAGGTCGCAGGCTACAATCGCGGTGGTGCCCCACTCGATTTCCGAGGGCAGGTCATATTTCCAGATGGTATCCCCGTTTTGGCCGGCCAGGCAGAAGACCGTCCCGGCCTGATTGAGCACGAGAATCTCCGGCTGTTCGTCTTCGACGAGATTAACCACGGTGGGAGGAATGCTTATGGGAATCTGAAGGCTGCGGCCCCAGATTTCGCGTCCCGCGCTGTCCACCACTACGACGCTTCCAGATGCGGTGGTGATGATGATGTCCTGTCGTCCGTCGCCGTTCATGTCGGCAAGGGCGGGAGAACTGTCCACGTTGCCCAGGGGCGTTTCGAACCGCCACAGCACCTCGGCGGCCTCGATGCGCCATGCGGCGGCTAGAAAGACGGTTAACAGAACAGATCTCCAGCTCATGCTTCGTACTCCTGGTTGGTTGAATAGCACCTTCATTGACCGGCTTACCATAAGCGTCCCGACACTGGCGATCAAGCTGCGCAGCGGGCGGGAACAATCCGCGGGACCGAGCTGACACACCCGTCGCGCCAGGCCGATTACGGCCATGCGGGCCGGCGCATTGCCTCCGTGCGCTCAGTTGAATTTTGTCGGTTTCCCCGCGACAATACGGTTTCTTGCCACAGCCTGGGGTGAAGAACGCGTAAACACCACTGCTTGATGGGAGGCAACCGTGATTACTATCGCCTTATCTTGTGCTCTCTTGCTCGTGTGTCTCGGCATGGCGCGGCAAGCGCGCGCCGAAACACCGGATTGGGAGAACCCCGCCGTTCTCGGCCGCAACAAGGAGCCGTATCACTGCACGTTGCTGCCCTATCCCGATGAGGAATCGGCGCGTGCAGGTACGCGAGACGCCTCGCCGTATCACCAGTCCCTCAACGGCGTATGGAAGTTCAATTGGGTTGGCAAACCCGACGACCGCCCCCGCGATTTTTATAAACCCGAGGTGGATGTATCGGACTGGGACGAGATTCCGGTGCCGTCTGTGTGGCAGCTCCAGGGCTACGGCATACCCATCTATACCAATGTGCGTTATCCGTTCCCGGCGGACCCGCCGCGTATTCCGCACGACTACAACCCGGTGGGGTCGTACCGCCGCGTCTTCGAGGTTCCCGGGGAATGGCGCGGCCGGAGAGTGTTCATTCACTTTGACGGCGTCGAGAGCGCGTTCTATATCTGGCTGAATGGGAAACAGGTTGGCTTCAGCAAGAACAGCATGGGGCCCGCGGAATTTGATCTGACGCCGTATCTTCAGGACGGCGAAAACACCCTGGCGGTCGAGGTGTACCGCTGGTCGGACGGCAGCTACCTCGAAGACCAGGATATGTGGCGTTACTCGGGCATCTTCCGCGACGTCTACCTTTTCGCGACACCTGAGACCCATGTGCGCGACTTCTTTGTCCGCTGCGATTTTGACGGCGAGTATCGGGATGCCGTGCTCAAGCTGACCGCAAAGGTCTGCAACTTCGGCGAGAAGGCCTGCCAGGAACATGCCCTGGAAGGCGTCCTGCTGGATGCGGACGGCGCGCCCGTTGGAAAACAGCCGCTGTTCACCGCCGCGTTGAAGGCCCTGGCGGGCGGCGAGGAGCAGGTTCTCGAACTGGAAGCCCCGGTGAACAGCCCGCGCAAGTGGTCGTCCGAAGACCCCTATCTGTACACGTTCATGGTCCTGCTTAAGATGCACTCGGGCGAAACCCTGGAAGTCGTACAATGCCGTTTCGGTTTCCGCAAGGTCGAGATTCGCGATGCCCAGCTGCTTGTTAATGGAGTATCGGTGCTGCTGAAAGGCGCCAACCGTCACGAAAACGACCCCTGGCGGGGACGCGCCGTCACGATTGAGCGCATGATCCAGGACATCGAGATTCTCAAGCGGTTCAATTTCAACACGGTCCGTACGAGCCATTACCCCGACGATCCCAAATGGTACGAGCTGTGCGACCGGTACGGCATTTTCCTCATCGACGAGGCTAATCTCGAAGCCCACGGGATGGGATACGACCTTGACAAGACGCTGGGTAACCGCCCGGAGTGGCAGGCTGCTCACATTGACCGGCATACGGCACTCGTCGAACGGGACAAGAACCATCCGTCGGTGATCATCTGGTCAATGGGTAACGAATCCGGCAGCGGCTGCAATTTCGAAGCGGGCGCGCGCAAGATACGCGCCCTCGACCCCACCCGCCCCATTCATTACGAACGCATGAATGAAGTGGCGGACATCGACAGCGTGATGTACCCCCATGTGGACGAGCTCATCGCGGAGGGCAAGAAGGACTCGCCCAAGCCGTTCATCATGTGCGAATACGCCCATGCGATGGGGAACGCCGTCGGCAATTTCAAGGAATACTGGGACGCCATAGAGAGTCATAAGCGGCTGATTGGCGGATGCATCTGGGAATGGGCCGATCACGGCATTTTCAAATACACCAATGAAGAACCCGCCGAAGACGGGTCGCGGACATGGTTCTGGGCCTATGGAGGAGACTTCGACGACCAGCCCAACGACAAGAACTTCTGTATGGACGGCCTGGTGTTCCCCGACCGCGCCATCCCGCCCAAAATGTGGGAAGTAAAGAAGGTCTACCAATACGTGTCGATCGCCCCATCGGACCTCGCCTCGGGCAAGGTGCGCGTTCGCAACAAGCATTTCTTCGCTAACCTGAACCGTTACGGTATCCGTTGGAGCGTCAGCGAGGACGGCAGAATCCTCGAAGAAGGCGTTCTGGCGCCTCTGGACCTTCCCGCGGGCCAGGAAACCGAGCTCACGGTTCCGTATGCCAGTCCTTCGCTGAGACCCGGCGCAGAGTACTGGCTGCGCATCAGCTTTCACCTTGCCGAGGATACGCTTTGGGCCCAGAAGGGCCACGAAGCGGCTTGGGAACAGATGCGATTGCCCCTCGATGCGGGCAAGAAACGCGCTATCATCTTCGGCAAAAACCTGAAGCTGAAGGTCGAAGAAGACAGTACGCGCGTTGTGGTTTCCGGCAAGTCGTTCGCCGCCCGGTTCAGCAAGACGCACGGAGGCATCAGCGCGGTCACTTACGGCAAGCAGATGGTGATCCCGGACGGGGGCGAGGTATTCAACGGTCCCGCGTTGAACCTGCTTCGCGCGTTCACCGACAACGACAACCGCCAGCATCAGGGCGAAAGTCTCAAGCGTGGCTTCTATGAGGCGGGCTTGAGCCAGATGCGCTCGTACCTCAAGCGGTTCGAGGTGGTCAGCCGAGACGCAAACACGGTGTGCGTCAGGTCGCATATCCACTGCCTGGGCAGCAAAGGGCGGGGGTTCGCTCACGAATGCATGTATACCCTCTACCCGGACGGGTCGATCCATTTGCGGAACCATCTCGAGCCTATCGGGGAGCTGCCGATGCTCCCGCGGATAGGCTTGAAAACAACGTTTGCGGGCGAACTCGAACAACTCGCGTGGTACGGGCGCGGCCCCTACGAAAGCTACCCCGATCGCAAGACCGGCGCGCCCGTCGGAAGGTACGAAAGCACTGTGTCGGACCAATACGTGCCCTACCCATTTCCGCAAGAGTGCGGCAACAAGGAAGACGTGCGTTGGGCGGCTCTCACGAATGCGAGGGGTCAGGGCGTGTTGGTCTTGATGGATGCGCCCATGGCCTTCAGCGCGCTGCGGTTTACGCCGGGCGACCTCAACCGCGCCGAGCACCCGTACGACCTGAACCCGCGCAGGAACATCACCGCCTGCGTGGACTACAAGCAATGCGGATTGGGCAACGGCAGTTGCGGCCCTCTCGTGCTGGACTCCTACGCCCTGTATGGCGGAACCATCGATTTCGGGTTTGCCCTGCGGCCTTGCCGGCCACAAGACGGCGATATTGCCGAACTGGCGCGTCTCAGGCTGCCCGATATCCACGTGTGACACTGAAACCCGAACGAACGCGGAGGAACTGTTATGAAACCGACACGTCGCGACGTGCTCAAGACGCTTGCTGGAGGCACGGCTCTGGCCTGGGGCGGAAAGGCCATGCGCACCGCGCAAGCCTCGCACGAAAGCACACAACCGGCCGCGGGGCCGATTCCAAAGCCGGAGCCGCGCATCGAGCGTTTCGAACGGCTGGCCTACGGCATGTTCATCCACTGGGGCCTCTACTCGCAGCTGGGCCGGGGCGAATGGGTCATGAACCAGGAAAAGATCCCGGTAGAGGAATACAGACGGCTGCGAGACACCTTCACGGCCGCGGACTTCGACGGCCGCGCCATCGCCGGCATTGTCCGGCGCGCCGGACAGAGGTACGCGACCCTGACGGCACGCCACCACGAAGGGTTCAGCCTCTACGATACGAGGGGACTGTCGGACTACGACGCCGTGCACAGTCCCGCCGCGCGCGATCTCGTGGCGGATTTCGTCGAGGGTTGCCGCGCCGAGGGCATCCTCCCCTTCTTCTACCACACCACGCTTGATTGGTGTCACCCGGATTTCGGGGCCGACTTTGACGCGTACCTGGATTACCTGCATGCCTCGGTCGAGATTCTGTGCACGCAGTATGGCGACATCGGCGGGTTGTGGTTCGACGGCAACTGGAGCAAGCCGGACGCGGACTGGAAAGAGGACCGCCTATACGGGATCATCCGGAAACACCAGCCGGAGGCGATGATCATCAACAATACGGGCATTCACAAGATGGGCGAGATTGGACATCCCGAAATCGACAGCACCACCTTCGAGCAGGGCCGGCCGTCCCCCATGGACCGCCGCGGCATGCCCAAGTACATCAGCGCCGAGATGTGCCAGACCATGAACATGCACTGGGGAATAGCCATCAACGATTACAATTACATGTCGCCCCCGGAGATCATTGAGAACCTGTGCGCGTGCCGTAAGGTGGGGGCCAACTATCTCCTCAACGTCGGTCCCACGGCCGGGGGCGCCATCCCGGAATACGAGCGGGCCGCCCTCGAACGCGTGGGGCAATGGCTCGAACGTTACGGCGAAGCCATCTACAACGGCAAACCCTGCAGCGTGGCAGGTCCCGGGCCGGATTTCGGGCTCGATCTGGACGGAACGCTCTACCTGTTCGTGCACGCCCTCAAGCCCGGGCATGGCCAGCAGGCAGGCGAAGTCAGCGGCCCGGGTCCACGCACGTTCGAAGGGGTCGAACAAAAGGTGGCGTCCGTGACATGGCTGGACAACGGTGAGGAGTTGAAATTCGAGCAGGACGGCCAGAAGCTCAATGTCACGGCAACGGGTTTCCCATACGGAACCAACACCGTCGTACGCATGGCGCGGATCTCGCAAGGGTAACACGTGCGTTTCCCGAAACATGACCAGGCAAAGCCGGTTTGCCGCTGCGCGGGACATTACGCTATCCTGTGTTGATGCACGAATTGTCGTTTGCACAGCAGATTCTGGAGACAGTCCAACGCGAAGCGGCCGGTTTCGGCGGCGTCCGCGTGACCCGCGTAAAACTGCGCGCCGATGAATACCTCGCCCTGGAACCCGCCAGTCTGCGGTTCTGCCTCGAGAGTATTTCACAAGACACGATCATGGCCGGCGCGGAAATCGAGATCGAGGAAGTGGCCGCTCCGGCGGGCGCGGAACGGCCCCTGTTTGGCGCCGGTCTCGTTATCGAGGAGATCGAACTGGATGAGCAAGACGGTTAAGCTCGAGCAAAAGGTGCAGGCAAAAGGCTACGAAATCGCCTTGGAATTGCGGGAAATGTTCCGCAAGAGAGGCATCTTCGTCGTGAACCTTATCGGGTCTCCCGGAGCGGGCAAGACCAGCCTGCTCGAGGCCCTGGCCAGCCGCATCAGGGGGCGCGCGGCCGTCATCGAAGGGGATCTCGCCACGGACAATGACAAACGCCGCATTGAACGGGCCGGATTGCGCGCGCACCAGATCAACACGGTCAGCGCATGCCACCTCGACGCCGCCATGGTGCGCGACGCCTTGAAGGAATTTCCTTTGGACGGCGTCACCCTGCTGTTCATTGAGAATGTCGGCAACTTGGTGTGCCCCGCCAGTTTCGAGATCGGCGAGGACATCAAGGTGGCGATCGTATCGACCACCGAAGGCGACGACAAGCCCGCGAAATATCCCAAAGCCATGAAGGTGTCGTCAGCCATGGTCATCACCAAGACCGACCTCTTGCCCTACATCACGTGCGACGTCGACCGCATGGAACGCGATGTACGGGAGATTGTGCCGGACATGCCGGTGTTCCGCACCGCCGCGACGACGGGCGAAGGCATAGACCGGTTTTTGCAGTGGCTCGAGGAGCGGGCTGCGGCGCGAAAATAGGCCGCGCGCGAAAAGGACCACAGGCTCCCGAAGGACCCAAAGGACGCTTCCTGGGCGGCTGGTGTTCAGCAGGGCGAGGGAGAGCCGATTCCGCCTGGCGCAAGGCCAGGCGCTACATAAGGCGGACGGGAAGCCTGCACCTGCTCGGGAATCCGTGTTCGCACGGGTTATGGATGGGCCTATCCCCTACGCTAACAGATTCGGGGCAATTCCTCGCCATAGGGCATTTCGAGGATGCGTTCGCCCCCGAAACGCGTGCGCATCACGCACGGCACGCGTTTGCGGGGCACAACACGGCCAATAGCGGACGAACGTTCGCCTCCGGCGGTCTTCCGGAGGCTGTCAAGCGCCAAATCTGCTTGTCCTTCTGAGACGAAAAGAACGAGTTTGCCCTCGTTGGCGACGGTGAGCGGATCGAGGCCCAGCATTTCGCACGCGGCGCGTGTTTCCGGGCGCACGGGGATGGCGTTCTCGTCCAACTCGATGGTAACGTCCGAATCGCCGGCCAGTTCGGCGCAGCACGCGGCCAGGCCTCCCCGGGTAGGATCGCGCATGACACGGGGTTCGACGCCGGCGTCGATCAAAGCTTTGACGAACGGCCAGACCGGTGAGGCATCGGATCTGACCCGGGTATCGAACGCGATCCCTTCGCGCTCGCTCATGACCGCAATGCCGTGCTCGGCGATGGGGCCGTTGATGAGAACAACGTCCCCCGGCTTAAGGCTTTTCGGGTCTGAAGTGGTTTGCCGGATGCCCACGCCAGCGGTGTTGATGAAGAGCTGGTCGGCTTCGCCCCGTGCAACGACTTTGGTGTCGCCCGTAACAATCTGGACTTCCGACAACTCGGCCGCAGTCGCAGCCGAACGCACGATCCGGGCGAGGGTGTCAATCGCGAACCCTTCCTCGATGATGAGCCCCATCGACAAGGCAACCGGCTTGGCCCCCGAAACCGCAAGATCATTAACTGTGCCGTGGACGCTAAGGCTCCCGATATCGCCACCGCGGAAGAACAACGGTTTGACGACGAACGAGTCCGTGGTGAATACGAGACCTTCGACGCCCGGCACGGCGGCGGCGTCCGGCAACCCGTCCGCGTTTCGGCCCAAAGACGCGAGAAGCACCTCGGCAATGAGCTCGCGGGTCAGCGCCCCGCCGCCTCCATGGGCTAATAATATCCGATCAATATCCTTCATCACCCTTCTCGACTCGATGACCGAATCGCTTTCCTTGGGAAGGGGCCCTGGGGAATCTCCCTCCCATTATCCATACTTATACCGGGCGGCGCAGGAACCCTCCGAGGAAACCATACACGGCCCAAGAGGGCTGCGTGGGGTGCACTCGTTGCCGAAGAAAGGGCACTCGGGCGGGTGGATGATCCCCTTGAGGACGTCCCCGCACCGGCATTTTGGCAACTGCACGGGTCCCATGTCAGGCAATTCGTGCTTATGTGCGGCATCGAAGGAGGCGAATTCTTCCTTCAGAACCAACCCGCTTCCGGGAATCTCGCCGAGACCGCGCCACTCCGCACCCGACACGTTGAACACGCGCATGAGCATGTCCCACGCGCGCTTGTTTCCGCCGGGCTTGACGACGCGCGTGTACTGCACAAACGAGCTAATGCGCTTCTCGGCGATACATTCCAGGAGCATGGCAATGCCTTCGAGCACGTCCGAGGGTTCGAAGCCCGTGGCGACGCACGGCGCCCGGTATTGCCGCGCGACCTCCTCGTAGGCTTCCGGGCCGATGATGACTGAGACGTGGCCGGGGGTAATGAATCCTTCGATGCGTGATGCGCCCTCGAGCACGGCTTTCATGGCCGGGACGATAAGTTTGTGCGACGCGTAGACGGAGAAGTTCGAGATGCCCCGTTCGCGGGCCTGGAGAACGACCGACGCAACGCCGGGCGCGGTGGTCTCGAAACCCACAGCCGCGAACACGACCTCGCGTCCGGGTTCGCGGACCGCGAGGTCCAGGGCGTCCAGCGGCGAATAGACGATACGCACGTCGGCGCCTTGGGACCGTTCCTCGACGAGCGACGTTTCGAGACCAGGCACGCGGATCATGTCGCCAAACGAGCAGAGAACAACGCCCGGCTGGCGGGCAAGCAACAGGATGCGTTCGATGTCGCGCTGGGACGTCACGCATACGGGGCAGCCCGGTCCCGACACCAGTTCGACGGACTGCGGCAGGAGCGAGCGCAGACCGCCTTTGCCGATGGCGTGGGTATGCGTGCCGCAGACTTCCATGACGCGGACATGCCGCCCGATGGCTTCGGCGGCCCTTCGGACACGGTCCACGAATGGTTCAGGGCGCGCCAAAATCCCCTATTCCTTCCTGCATCTCGGAGAAGAGCGCCAGCGTTTCCCGTGCGTCCTCGGGTTCGAGCTTCTCGATAGCAAAACCCGCGTGCACGAGTACCCAATCGCCGACCGCGGGCTCGTCGATGAGGCTGAAATCGGCCTCGCGCACGTTGCCCGCGAGCGCGACCTTGCCACGCGCGCCCTCGATCTCAGTAATTTGCGCTGGAATCGCCAGGCACATGTTTTTTGCAGCTCCATGCGGCGGCAGCGGCCTGTCCCAGGCTTACGCCGCCGTCACCGGGCGGTACCGCCGCATTCAGCAAGGCGTTGAATCCCTTGTTTTCGAGCAGGGAAACGAGGCGTTCGGTCAAGAACTTGTTTGCGAAGACGCCTCCCGACAGCGCGACGGTCGACAACCCGGACCGTTTCCGGATGTGTTCGCAGACACACAGTGTAGCATGAGCGATGGCGTTATGGAAACGGGCCGCGCACACCGGCGCGGACACGTTCCGCCGTATGTCGTTGACCAAGGCCCGGATCACATCGGTGCTCTTGACGACCAGCGCGCCGTCCCCGCTGGAAACCATGCCTGCGTCATA
>Ga0209606_1000453_pt1 | contig 61347 bp, 57 predicted proteins | sample AD_UKC057_MetaG_FD_184412 | JGI IMG/M metagenome (GOLD analysis project Ga0209606, IMG submission 184412) | Active sludge microbial communities of municipal wastewater-treating anaerobic digesters from USA - AD_UKC057_MetaG (SPAdes) (version 2) | ecosystem: Engineered > Bioreactor > Anaerobic >... | reverse complement strand
TTGGCATTCCTCACATAGTCCTCACGAACTTCCCGTCAGAGAAGGGTTATCTTGCAGCGCTGGAGGAGAATGTTGAAATAATACTTGCCGCAGCAGCGATACAAAAGACAGCGTTTATGTTCCCCCCTCACCCTGACCCTCTCCCGCAAGGGGAGAGGGAACGATGTTGCCAAGGGAGAGGGAACGATGTTGCCAGGGGAGAGGGAATGTTGTTGCCAGGTGCCGCCTGTGCCATGACCATTTTCGGAGAGGGGATAGTATTGCCAGGTGCCACCTGTGAACTGACCCTTTTCAGAGAAGAAAGGCGGAATGTTGCTGCCAGGTGTCGCCTCGGTGGATCTGTCAATGGAGCGTGTTTGCGGGGAAGAGCCCGGCACCGATGCTTATCCTAGAGAAAAAACCAGGATTAAGCAATTTGGCATGTATGGATCTGTTATGAGCAGGTATGTTATAGAGCTTGAAGGGGTCACCGTCCGGAAGGGCGGCCGGACGCTGCTTAAGCGCATCAGTTTTGGCGTGCCACAAGGAGAATGTGTGGGGATAATCGGCCCAAACGGCGCCGGCAAGACCACGCTTTTGAACGTTATAGCCGGATTTGAAAGATTTGCCGGGAAGCTTAGCCTCTTCGGAAGGCGGGAGTCCTGGAAGCTAAACCGGAGGACGAGGCTCCGTATCGGCTATGTTCCGCAACGCTTCCAGGTAGACCCGGCATTTCCGATCCTTGCGTTCGAGGCCGTGGTAGCAGGGTCGATCGGCCGCCTGGGCCTTTTCCGCTCTCCCGGCAGGCAGGAGAAGGAGAGGGCGATGCAGTTGATGGAGATGATGCGCATGGCCCATTGTGCGGACAGGCCGCTGGGCCATCTTTCAGGCGGCGAGCGGCAGAAGGCATTGCTTGCGCGGGCCATCATGCAGGAGCCGGACGTCCTTCTTCTGGATGAGCCGACGGCGAACCTCGATATTGCCGTACAAAAGGAGTTTATGGACCTTATAAGCGAGATCTACAGCCGGCAAGGCCTTACCATCCTTCTCGTCACCCACGATTTCAATATGCTTCCTGCCTCGTTGCGCCGCGCCGTGTTGTTGAACCACGGCGAGACCATTTTTGACGGGGACGTGGATAGGGCAATGTCGGGTGAAATATTGAGCAGGCTCTTCCAGTATCCGCTGGAGACCTTCGATCGTAACGGCAAGAGGTTTGTCTCCTATGATTGAACACCTCTTCGATGCCTTTGCGTACCCGCCCATCCAGAGGGCCGCCATTGCTTGCATCCTCTGCGGCGCAAGCTGTTCGCTATTGTCCGTATTCGTTGTGTTGATGAAAATGCCGCTGATAGGGGTCTCGATGTCGCACGCCGCCTTTGCGGGCGCCGTAATGGGAATGCTCCTGGAGATCAATCCTGCATTAAGCGGATTCATCATGTGCCTGCTCGCCGCAGGAGTGCTCGGCCCGCTTTCAGACCGCACAGAAATGACGCCGGAGAACGTCCTTGGCATTATGTTCTCTTTTTTTATTGGCGTTGCCTTTCTCGGCTTGGGGATTCTCACAAGGACAAAGGCCAACGCACTCAATCTGATGTGGGGGAGCCTGCTGTCGCTTGCGGGGTGGGACGTAGCGGTGCTGGCATTCGTAACATTGTTCCTCCTGTTTTTTGTGCTCCTTTTTTTCAAGGAGATCCGCCTCGTCCTTTTTAGCAGACGGCTTGCCACGGCAAGCGGCGTACCTGCGCGGGCGATCTATTACGCCCTGCTGTTCCTTACCGGGGCCGTGGTCTCCTCTAACCTTGCGACGGTGGGAGGGCTGCTTATTTTCGCACTGCTCGTGCAGCCTGGGGCTACGGCGCTCCAGTTGACCTACAACCTGAAGCATTTTTTTCTCATTTCTGTTGCGTCCGGGGTTGGGGCCTGTGTCTCGGGGCTCGTCGTATCGTATATCTTTGACCTGCCGTCGGGCGCAGCAGTGGTTCTCATGGCAACGATCATTTTCGGCGCCGCATACATCTTTTCGCCCAAGCGCGGCGCTGCAAAGCTTAAGAAAGGGAGTACATATCATGAAGATGACGGAAGATGATATCTGCCGCGCGCGTAAGGAATTTTTCAACAAACATGCTGAGGGCTGGTGCGATATGTGGTACAGGGACAATGCAACGGGGCGGTACGATAAGCACAAAAGAGACTTTGACCGCCTCTTTTCGATCCTCCCGCTGAAGGCCGGAGACCACGTGCTGGACGTAGGATGCGGGACGGGCGTGCTGGTGCCGCTTATACTTGAGCGCATCACGGAAGCGGGGGTTCTTTACGAACTGGATTTTGCAGAGAAGATGATAGAAGTCAACAGGAAGACGCATAAGGCCGGAAACGTTCGATTTATCATTGCCGATGCTGAAGGCGCGCCTCTGGACGATAGCGCATGCGATGCCGTCATCTGCTTCTCCTGTTTCCCGCACTTTCAAGACAAGGAAAGGGCCATGGCGACGCTATCGCGCATTCTGAAACCGCAGGGGGTTTTTGCAGTGTCACACTTTGAATCGTCGGAGGGGATCAATAGGCATCACGAGTCGTGTCATGCGGTCAGGCACGACCGCCTGCCCGATGAAGCGGCCATGAGAGGCCTTTTCCGGAGTGTGAACCTGAAGATCGACCTGTTCATTGACGAGCCCGGATTTTACTGCATCATTGCGAGAAGATAGCTGTGAACGGATGCCGAGCTTTCCCGGAGCGAACCGTCTTCCCCCTCACCCTGACCCTCTCCCGCCAGGGGAGAGGGAAACTGCAGGGACGCTCCCCGGCAAGGGGAGAGGGAAACTGCGGGAGACTCTCTCCAGCAAAGATGGAAGGGACGCTGCTGTCAGGTGCCGCCTAAACCCTGGACTTTTTCAGCAAGGGGAGAGGAAGCGCTGCTGTCAGGTCCCCCTCACCCTGGCCCTCTCCCGCGAAGAGGAGAGGGGACCTTACCTTGCTAGGGGAGAGGGAATAGTGTTGATTTGTAGCGTTGCTTCGGGGATTTATCAATGGAGCTTGTTTGCGGGGAAAACCCGGCGTCCGCTCTGAATGCGGGCAAGCTGAAACGATAACGTAAAGGATGGTGAGGAGATGATCAAAAAACTGCTTTTGTATATGGCCAGGTGGCAGCTCAGCACGTTCACGCTCGCGCCGGTAATATGGCTGCTGGCGCTCTACGGCATCACGAACTCCTGGATAGCGGCCTTCATAGGCAATTTCATCGGGTCGCTGATATTCTTCTGGGTGGACCGCTGCATATTCAGGTCAGACCATTTTGAGGTATGGCAGACAAAGGAGGGAAGGTGCGATGTCTGCGGGAAAGAGGATGTCGTGTGGCGCTTGGTTCGTGCCCCCAACTACAACAGGATGAACGATAAACCGGTATTTCTCTGCATGGAACATTCACGGCAGAAGACAGAGGAATTGAGGGAAAAAGGGATACCGGTTAAGGCGAGAAGCGGATAAACAGATTTTGTCTATTTTTATAGAGATTTAGCTTGACAGTTTCTTTAGAATAGTCATAATATACCCTTAAGCAGCATGCTTAATCTATTATATGAAAGGAGTCTTGCAGTATGCCAGTAGGTAAAGTAAAATGGTTCAACGATTCAAAGGGGTATGGGTTCATCGAGCAGGATAACGGTGAAGATGTCTTTGTCCACTTCTCAGCCATCAAACAGGATGGTTTCAAGTCACTAAAAACGGGCGAAAAGGTCGAATTTGAGATCGTGAAAGGTCCGAAGGGTCCACAGGCAGCAAATGTAGCCAAAGCAGAATAAAAAAAGCAGGGCTAACCACCCTGCTTCTCCATATTTTTTATCTCATCCCACAAGTTGTCCATATCGGAAAGCGATGATTTGGTGACGTCTGTATTTTTTTCTATATAATTGAAGCGCCGTATGAATTTTTCTGATGTAGCCCTGAGGGCGTCCTCGGGGTCGATGTTGTGAAACCTTGATATATTCACGATGGTAAAAAGCAGGTCGCCGATCTCTTCCTTTACCGCAGCGGCGTCCCCGGTCCCTTCCGCCTTTTTCAGTTCATCGATCTCTTCGTGCATCTTCTCGTGGATGTCTTCAAGCCTTTGCCAGTCAAAGCCGACCCGCGCCGCACGCCTGGTAATGGTATAGGCCCGAAGCAGCGCGGGGATGCTCACAGGGATATTGGACAGAAGAGAGTAGTCCTCCTTTTCCTCTCTTTTTATCTCTTCCCATCTCTTCTGGATCGGCCCTTCCGGGGTTTTTTTCAGGAATACATGGGGGTGCCTGTTGTACATCTTCCGGTATTCCTCTTCAAGGACATCTCTTATACCGAACCTTTTCTGCTCAGAGCAGATCTGTGCTATGAAGAGTATGTGGAAGAGAAGATCGCCAAGCTCCTCTTTGAGCGACCGGATGCTGTCTTTCTCGATAGCCTCGATGAGCTCGTATACCTCTTCAAGGAGAAAGGTTTTAAACGCAGGGAGGGTCTGCTTTTTGTCCCAGGGGCACCCCTCTTCGCCCCGCAGTGTCGCCACAAGTTCAACAAGCTTTGAAAACTCATTCATATAGCCTCCAACTGATACAGTAAAAGGTGAAAGGCGCTCGTAATTCGTGAATCGTAATTCGTAATTGGATGAACCCCTCCATTTACGCCTCACGAATTACGAATTACGTTTGTTCTCCTGATCTGCCATGAGCAATGAGCTATGAACCATGAGCCAGTTTTATCTTCTCTACAATAACGTCCACGGTCCTTCTCATAACCTCCTGCTGTTTGCCGATGATCCTTCTGCCTGCCTCACCCATCTCTTTCATGAGCGCTGCATCCTCAAGGATCATGGCAATATGCCGGACCAGCTCGTCGCCATCTTTGACGACGATCCCGGCCCCGCTCTCCGCTACCTGGTCCGCGATATCCCTGAAATTTTCCATAAAGGGCCCGAAGAGCACCGGCGTGCCGAAGAATAAAGGCTCGAGTATGTTCTGCCCGCCATAAGGTGCGAGGCTGCCCCCGACAAATGCAACCATGCTCCTTTTGTATATATCGATGAGGTCGCCGACGGTATCGACGACAACGGCGCCGGTATTCGAGATGGGGTGCGGCGCCTTCTTCAGGGAGGAATACCTGGCGCACGGGAAAAAAGATGAGAGCTCTTTTTCGATCGTTCCGGTGAGGTGCAACTCCCGGGGCGCGACGTAGGCCGAGTAGTCCGGAAAGCGCTCCTTGAGTCTTTTGATCGTGTAAAACACCGTATCGAGCTCTTTCTCCCTGACGCTACCGTACGTGATGATCCTTTCTTTCTGAGAGGCATCAAAGGCTGCAGCGGGTTTCCTGTAGTATTTGATGTTTCCGGTATTGATCACTTTTTGGAGGCTCATCCCGATAGAGATGTAGCGTTGCCTGTGCTCTTCCGATTGGGCGAGGACGTAATCGATGTCGGCGAGCACCTGCCTGAGAAAGAATGACAGGCCCCTGTAGCGCTTGATCGTGGCGTCGGAGATCCTCCCGTTGACTATCATTACGGGCGCGCCTTCTTTTTTTGTTAGCCAGATGAGGTTCGGCCAGATCTCTGTCTCGATGATAAGAAGCGCCTCGGGCCTGAAGTTCCTTAAAAGCCTGCGTATCGAATATATGAAGTCGAGGGGCAGCGACCGCACCAGGGCATGATCGCCAAGCCTCTTTTCAAGGAGCTCCCCGGCGTAGTGCGTATTGGTGGTGATGAGGAAATGTTGGAATCCTGTGTTCTCCCGCATATAATTGACGAGGTTTTCCGCTATCAGTGCCTCTCCTATGGACGCTGCGTGGACCCACACCATCCGGTGTTTCCCTGCAGTCCCCGGGGGCACAAGCCGTTCGAGGATATTCTTCCTGATCTTTCTCTTCGACAGAGCAAAAAGGAGGAAGAACGGGAGGGCCACGAAGGTCAGTATGTTGTAGATTATCTTCCACATGCCAGGGCATCCGCCTTTTCTGTAATGGACATGAGCGCCTGTTCGAGCTCGATCCTCTTTTTTTCAATATCTTCAGAGGTGCTGTCTTTGCTTATATAGATCGGGTCTCCCCACAGGAAATAGATCGTTGAAAAGGGGCAGGGCAGGATGAAATGATCCCAGGAACGAAAAGTTTTTTTTTACTTGCGCCGTAGCTGACAGGAACTATCGCCCTGCCGGACAGCTTTGCAAGCTCGACGATGCCTTGCTTTACCTTGTACCGGGGGCCTTTGGGGCCGTCAGGCGTGATTGCCACATCGATGTTGCGCTTCAGGTCCTGCAGTATTGTTCTGATGGATGAGACGCTCCCCTCTTTCCTGTAGGAGCCGCGTATGGAACCGAGCCCGAAGAAGCGGATGATCCGGGCAATAAGCTCACCGTCGCGGTGGCGGCTTATGAGCACCTTTCCCCCTCCTCCCTCTTTCGCGAAGGGCATCATAAGGAGCCTTCCGTGCCAGAAGCAGACGATGAAATTGCCTCCCTTATCCCATGTCTCCTGGACGGCCGGCCTGTTGATATGTACGAACCGAAGGGTCATTCTCAGGATTGCCAGGACGACATAGATGCAGGGCGGAAGGATATTGAGGAGCAGAAAATATTTTATTGTTTTCATTTTTTACCCATCTTTACGACCTTGTTTTGCGTATTGTCCCTGAACTGCAATTCATAGAGGCGCTTATAGGGGCCGTCGGCCTCTATAAGGGTGGAGTGCGTCCCTTCCTGAACGATGGTCCCCTTTTCGAGGACTATGATCCTGTTGGCGTTGATGATCGTTGAAAGCCTGTGGGCAATGATGATAGTTGTCCGTCCCTTCATGAGGTTCTCAAGGGCCTTTTGTACCTCGATCTCAGACGCGGTATCGAGAGAGCTCGTCGCCTCATCAAGAATAAGTATGGGAGAATCTTTGTAGAGGGCCCTCGCGATGGCGATCCGCTGCTTCTGACCCCCGGAAAGCCTGACCCCTTTTTCACCGACGTTCGTGTCGTATTTTTTCGGAAGCTTTATGATAAAGTCATGGGCATAGGCCATGTGGGCCGCGCTCTCCAGCCTTTCCTGATCGGGGACGACGCCGTAGGCTATGTTGTTCCTGATGGAATCGTTGAAGAGAATGATATCCTGTGTCACGAGGGCGATATTTTTCCTCAGCGAGCTGAGCGTGGCGTCCCTGATGTCAACGCCGTCGATGAGGATCTTTCCATCCGTTACGTCATAAAACCTGGGGATGAGGTTGACGAGGGTTGTCTTGCCCACGCCACTTTCTCCCACTATCGCCAGCACCTCGTTCTTATTGATCGTAAGGTTGATGTCGTTGAGGATCATCTTTTCCTCATATTTAAAAAAGACATTGCCGAACTCTATGGACCCGCTGACCCTGTCGAGCTGGATCGCATCGGGTCTTTCCAGTATCTCCGGCTCCCTGTCGATAACCTCAAAGACGCGCTGGCTCGCGGCGAGCCCCTGCTGTATGTTGTGGTTCTCCTTGTTGAGCCTCTTGATCGGCTCGTAGAGCATGAGAAGGGCCGCCGTAAAGGAAAAAAAGTTTCCCGGCGTAGAAGTGCCCGAGATGACCTCTTTGCCGCCGTACCAGATTATCACCGCGATAGCTATGCCGCCGAGCACCTCCATGATGGGGTGGGACAACGCCCTGATCTTGGTGCGCTTGAGGATGATCCTGAACATCTCGTCGTTTTCTTCCTCGAAGCGCCTGTTTTCATAGGTCTCCATGGAAAAGGCCTTCACTACCCTCTGGCCGGTAATGGTCTCATGGAGAAAGCTTGTGAGGCGCGCCACAGATTTCTGCGCCTTAAGGCTGATCTTCCGCAACTTTTTGCCGAAGGCGACGATAGGGTAGGTTGCGAAGGGCAGGATGATGAAGGCTATGATCGCAAGCCTCCAATCCCTGTAGAAGACAACGAAGATAAGGCCGATTATGGTAAAGGCGTCTTTGAGGATAGCGGTAAAGGCGTCCGAGACGGTGCTCTGAAGGAGGTTCACGTCGTTCATGATCCTTGATATGCTGACGCCGGTAGGTGTTTTGTCAAAGAAGACAAGCGGCTGCCGCTGCAGGTTGGCGAAGATAAGGTTCCGAATGTCCGTTATGACCTTCTGGCCGACAAAGCCCATGAGGTATGCCTGGAGGTATTCAAAGACCCCTTTGAGGAAATAGAGAAGAATGACGCCTATCGGGATGATATAGAGCATCGTTTCGTTCTTCTCGAAGAAGATCTTGTCCAGCACCGGCTTGACAATAAAGGCCGTGAGGCCGTTCGTCGCGGCAACGAGGGACATGCATATCATGGCAAAGACAAGCTTTACCCAATAAGGTTTTACGAAGCTAAGGAGTCTGAGGTAGAGGTCCATATCGTTTCTCTAAAAATTCGACAACAATATCTTTTGCGCGTTCATAGGAATCATAACGGCCGAGCCTTGCGAGGATCTCGTCCGTATCCTTTTTTATACTATCTTTTCCATTATTTATCATATATAGCGCCTTTTCTGCAATCTTTTCAGGGGGCATGCGCTGGACGAATTCCGGGAACACCTCTTTCCCGGCGATGATATTGGGGAGGCTGATGTGCTTTATTTTCACCACCATCCTGGCGATGCTGTAGGAGAGCCGGGATATCCGGTATATGACGATCGTGGGCGTGCCGAGTATCGCTGCCTCCAGCGTAGCGCTGCCGGATGAGACGATAGCCAGGTCGGAATATGCGAGGGCATCGCATGACTGCCCCCGGATGACGGTGCAGTCTTTCAGCCCTTCCCTGAACCGGTCCAGGGCCGATGCATCGATATTATCTGCGAGGGGAAGCAGGACGGCGAGCCTGCCCACCCGTCCTTTTATCTTTTCAACGGATTTCAGGAGTACCGGCATGTGCCGCCTGATCTCATTTTCCCTGCTGCCCGGCATGATGGTGACGACGGTACACCCTTTTCCAATGCCGGTTTTTTTGAAAAAATCCTCTTTCGTGTTTGAAGGCCTTAACGTGGAGGCAAAGGGGTGTCCCACATAAGAGGCATCGACACCGTATTCTTCATAAATCTGCCTTTCGAAAGGCAGTACGCTGATCACTTTGTCGACGTATTGCTTTATCCTGAGCACGCGCTTCTTTCTCCATGCCCATATCTGCGGAGGGATGAAATAGATCGTGGGGATACTCAGAGATCTTGCGAGCCGGGCTATTTTCAGATTGAAGCCAGGGAAGTCGACGAGTATCAGGAGGGAAGGCCGGGTCTTTTCAAGATGCCTTTTCAGTATTTTGTAGGCATCGGCTATATGGCGCAGCTTTGAAAAGATCTCGCTCAGGCCTGTGAGCGAGATATCGCGATAGTCATAGACGGTATGCATTCCTGCATCGCGGAGCCTCTGTCCCCCGATGCCGCTTAATTCCACGGCGACAGACCCTTTTATCGATCTAACGAGCTCCACGGCGTGCATCTCGCCTGAAAGTTCGCCGGTGACGAGGACGATGTGCAGCATGTTCTGATTAGCGCTGTTTTTTTGCAATGTGTTGCCTGATCTTGTTCGCGAGGATGAGCGCGCTGAGGCCGTCTTCGCCCGTGGCGCCTTGTTGCGGGCCGCCTTTTATGGCGCTGATAAAATCCGCCAGTTCATCCTGAACAGGGTCTATTCGTTCGGCCGCATACTCTTCGATTGCAAGGCCGCCGCCGGGTTTTTTTGCGGTGATGGTCAATTTCCCCTCCATAAAATCGATGCAAAAAGACCGTCCCTTCTCAAGAACAGTGAGCATCCTTTCCCGTTTTGTCGCCACCCTGCTTGAGAAAATATTTGCCACGGTTCCGTTCGCAAAAGCGATCCGCGCCTGCGCCGCGTCAAGCTTATCGGTCACAACGGCGGCGCCGCCTGCGCGAATCTCTCTCACGTCTTTTCCTACGAGCGAAAGGACGAGGTCGAGGTCATGGATCATGAGGTCGAGGATGACGTCTACGTCTGTCGACCTTCCCGTAAAAGGGCTTACCCTTCTTGCCTCTATCACCAGAGGCGCCCGGATCAGCTGCCGCGCCTTTCTGAACGCCGGGTTGAACCTTTCAAGGTGGCCGACGTGGAACACAACCCCATTCTTCGCTGCAAGGTCTACGAGCCTTCTTGCCTGGCCGACGGTAGCGGCGACCGGCTTTTCGATGAAAACGTGCACCCCCTTTTCCATGAACGATCGCGCAATGGGGTAGTGAGTGTCCGTAGGCGTTGCTATTACGACACCGTTGAGTTCGTCGGCCATGTCTCTGTGGTCTTTATAGAGCGCCACCCTGTATTGTGCTGAAAGCGCAGACAGTACTTCGGTATCAATGTCGGTGATCCCGGCGAGCCGGACCTCTTCAAATCCGTACAATTTGCCGAGGTGTATCTTCCCCATATGCCCTGTCCCGACTATGGCGACCTTTATCGACATATGCCTCGCTTCGATGCCTGGATAAAATGTATGAGCTCGTCTATGTGCTCTCCCTTTAGCTCTTCCTGTATGACCTTCAGCGAAGTGGTGAGGGGGAGGGAAGACCGGAAAAGGATCCTGTATGCCTTTTTCAATTGCGAGATGTCTTCTTTGGTAAAGCCGCGCCGCTCAAGGCCGACAACGTTGAGGCCGTAGAGCTCAGCCCTGCTCCCCGCGGCGATCATGAACGGGGGGACATCCTTGGGCACGCCGGTGATGCCGCTGATGAAGGCGTACTTGCCGATCCTGCAGAACTGGTGCACGGCGCAGAGGCCGGCGAAGGTGACAAAATCGGCGACCTCGACGTGTCCCGCGAGGGTAGCGCAATTCGCCATAATGATATTGCTGCCTACCTTGCAATCGTGGGCGATGTGCGAGTAGGCCATGATGAAATTGTTGTTGCCCACTACCGTCGTCCCGCCGCCGTGGACAGATCCTTTATTGATGGTCACGTATTCTTTGATGATGTTGTTGTTGCCTATGCGGAGGGTGGTATCTTCCCCTTTGTAGCTCAGGTCCTGGGGAGGCCCTCCGATGGAGGCGAAGGGGCTGATGGTACAGCCTCCCCCTATTGTTGTGTTCCCCTGGATCGCTACGTGCCCCAGGAGTTTTGTCCCTTTCCGGATCGCTACCTTTTCTTCGATGATACAATAGGGGCCGATATCGACGTCATCATCGATCCCGGCATTTTTATGGATGATCGCTGTGGGGTGTATCAAGCTTATACTCCTTATTCTTTCTTCAGCATCGCCATGATCCTTGCTTCTGCGGCGATGTCGTTATCGACGTATGCCTTGGCTTCAAAGACCCAGATCTCCCGTCTGTGCTTTACTACCTCTACAACAAACTTCAATTGGTCGCCGGGTATTACCGGCCTCCTGAACCGTGCGTCGTCGATGCCTGTGAAAAAGACGGTTCCCTTTGCGTCGGGAAAGGATTTAAAGGCGAGAACCCCGCCTGTTTGAGCCATGGCCTCAAGGATAAGGACGCCGGGCATGATAGGCCTTTGGGGAAAATGGCCGGTGAAAAAAGGCTCGTTGTAGGTGACATTCTTGATGCCGACCACCCTTTTTTCCGGTTCCAGCTCAAGGATCCTGTCAACGAGCAGGAACGGGTAGCTGTGAGGCATGAGCCTTATGATCTCATTGATGTCAATCATCGTTTTCCTCCAGGTTGAGCTTTTGCTCCACCTTTTTAATGCGTTCGAAAAGTGCGGGGAGCTTCTTGAGATAGCTCTGGAGCTTCATCCATTCCCGGTGCGGCATGTGAGGCGTTCCCATGACGAGCATGTTGTCCGGCACGTCCTTGGTGATGCCTGTCTGGCCGCCTGCCATGACGTTGTTCCCTATGCTGATGTGGTCCTTAACGCCCACCTGTCCGGCAAGGACAACGTTGCTGCCTATGGTGGCGCTCCCGGCGATCCCGACATGGGCGACGATGATGGAATGTTCGCCGATGGATACGTTGTGAGCGACCTGGACGAGGTTGTCTATTTTTGTACCCTTCTTTATTACCGTTTTGCCGAAGGATGCCCTGTCAATGGCCACATTAGCGCCTATCTCGACGTCATCTTCGATTTCGACGCTGCCGAGCTGGGGGATCTTGGCGTGTTTCTTGCCGTCCCACATATATCCGAACCCGTCGCTGCCGATGACGGTGCCGCCGTGTATGGCAACCCTCTTGCCTATCGAGGTGTTCCTGTAGATCGTTACGTGAGGGTATATCGTTGTGTCCTCGCCGATGACCGAGCCGTCGCCTATGTAAACGAAAGGGAAAAGCGTTACGCCTCTTTCGATCACCGCATTGTCGCCGATACAGACGTAGGGCGCTATCGAGACATCTTCAGCTATATGAGCGCCGGTTGCGACAAAGGCAAGAGGGCTGATCCCCTGCGCGTTTTTCACAGGGCCCAGAAACAGTTCTGCTGCCCTGATATAGGCAAGGCCGGGATTGTCCACGACGATGATATTCATATGTTTCAGGCGGTCCGTCTCTATGTCTCTGCCCAGGATCACCGCCGTTGCCTTGCAGTCAGGAAGATATCTTTTATAGCTGCGATGGGTGAGAAAGGTGATATCGCCGGCCGCCGCATCCTTTATGCTGGAAACGCCTGTTACAGATACCTCTCCGTCGCCTATAAGACGGCCCTGTACTGCCGCTGCTATGTCTTTCAACAACAACATAGTTCTATTTCTTTGCAGGCGCCCTTTTTGACGTTTCGTTGAAAAGGGTAATTACCTTGCCGGTAATATCGATTGCCGGACTTCCGTAGAGGACCCCTGACTGGCTTCTCTCGAGGATAAGGGCATATTTCTCCCTGTCGCCGAGGCCCTTGATAACCTCTTCGATCTCTTTCAGGATCCTTTGCGTAAAATCCATGTCTTTCTGCTGGAGTTCGCCCTGGTAGTCGTTGACAAGGCGCTGATAATCTTTCAGCTTGCTCTGGTACTGTTTTTCCTTGTCGGCCCGCGCCTCAGGGGTGATCGTGGCTCCCTGCTTCTCCAGCGTGTCCTTCAGCTTCTGGAGTTCGCTCTGCCTTTCGTCGAGGTTTTTCTTTAGCTTTTCCGCCTCTCCTGTAAGGGTTTTCCTTATTTCCTTTCCTTTATCTGATTCAAGCATGACCCTTTGCAGGTCAACATATGCGATATTCAGCGACTGGCACTTCGCTGCCAGTGGTACGCAGATAAACAGCGCGATGATAATACAAAATACGATCTTTTTCATGATGCCTCCTGTTTAATATTGTGTTCCGACGGTAAAGTCAAACGCACTCTTTCTGTCGCCTGTCTTGGGGAAGAGGTTGTATCCGAATTCAATACGGATAGGACCCATCGGTGAAAACCACCTGATGCCGAAACCGGCAGTTGTTCTCATGCTATCTTTTATCACATTCAGATTTGTACCGTCAAATCCGGCGCCGGCGTCATAGAAGAGGACCCCTTTCAACCCTGCAGGCTTGTAGATGGGGAAGATCCATTCCACGTTGAAAAATAACTGGTTCTCTGCGCCCATGACCTGTTCGTTTATGTCTTTCGGGCCTGCTTCGCCAAACCTGAATCCCCTGACGGAATTCAAGCCGCCCACATAGAATTTTTCATACAGCGGCAGCGTTTTGCCTCCGAAAGGCCTCAATATTCCTGCGGTGCCGCGCACAAAGAACGTGGTGTCCCAGAACCCGGCGGGGATATACTGGCCGTAAAATCCCGTGACCTTGTAAAAATAGTTGGAGCCGCCGACGGGGCCGCCGGCCACTTCAACGGTAACGTCGGAATTCACCCCTATCGACGGGTTCAATATATCGTCTATAGTGTTCTTCAGGAGCGACAGGCCGATGGCGCTTGTTGTACTGCTGCCTGCCTGATCCCAGATATCCCTCGTTGCCTCGGCAGAGATGTTGTAAACGTCCGTGGTCTCATACCGGTATCTTGTGGCCACCTTAACATCGTCCGTCAATGGCCTCGTCAAGGCTACGCTCCCGCCCTGCTTCTGATAATCGTACGTATCCAGTATCCTGGTGAAGTTGAATATGCTGAACCCGGCGGTGAGGTTCAGGTCAAAGATGTAAGGTTCTACGAAGGTAAGCCGGTATTCCTGGGTGACGCTGCTTACTGCCGCGTCCAGGTATACCTTCCGTCCGGTGCCGAAAAAGTTTTCCTGCGATACGTTGCCGGTCAGCAGGATCTTCTCCGATGTGCTGTACCCTATGCCAAGGCTTAATGAGCCGGTGGGTTTTTCCTCAACCGACAGGTCCATGTTGACCTTATCAGGCTCCTCGGTCCTTACAAGCTTCATATCGGTTTCTTTAAAGAAGGTGGTATTCCTCAATTTCTTTTTGCTTGCCTTCAGATTGGTTGACGAGAACCGGTCGCCTTCAGCGAATTTAAGCTCTCTGCGGATAACCTTATCCCTCGTCTTGGTGTTGCCCAGGATATTTATCCTGTTGAAGTATATCTCTCCCCCTTTGACGATGTTGAAGGTCAGGTTTACCTTCCGGGCGTCATCGTCGAGAAGGGTCAGAGGTGTAACGTCACAAAAGGCGTAGCCCTTGTCCTGGTAAAGGTCAACGAGGCCCAGGATATCTTCCTGATAAGTCATCGAGCTGAAGGTCCTCCCCGTTCTGCTTTTGAGGTTGCGGAGAAGGACTGCTTCGTCAAATATCACATCGCCCTCGAAATTGATCGTGCCTACCGTATAAACATTTCCTTCTTCGATGGGTATGGAAATGGCTATGGTCTTTCCGTCCTGCGAGATATTGATATCGGGTATGCCGATCTTCACGCGGAGATAGCCGTGGTCGTGATAGAAGGCCTCGAGGTTCTTCCTGTCGTCCTCGAGGGCTTCGTCGTCGAGGATGCCGGAACCGGTGAACCATGACAGGATGCCTTTCTCTCTGGTCCTCATGAAATCCTTTAACTTGCCGTCCTTGAAGGTCTTGTTGCCCGTAAAGGAGATCTTTTTGACATAAGCCTGTGACGGCTCATCTATCATTAAATTGACCGTTACATCATATGCCTCGCCGTACTCTATATCGTAGTTTACCCTTGTCGCGTAGTACCCTTTGCTGGAATAGAGCTTCTTGATCTCGTCCATGCTCTCTTTGATGCGTTCTATGTTCAGCACCGTGTTGGTTTTGATCTTCAGTTTTTCCGTGATGTCCGCTGTCTTGAGCTTCTTGTTCCCTGAAAGATAGATGGCCTTGATCGGCGGCCTCTCGATGACCACAAATGTTACCGTTTTACCGGCGTCGGTATCCTGGACGTTGACCTGCACATCGCTGAAGAACCCTGTCTTGTAAATGCTTTTCATGTCTTCCTGCAGCTTATCGAGGTTGTAAGGATCCCTCTCTTTTGTCTTGATGTTGTTCATAATGAAGGCGGTATCGATCCTTTCGTTCCCGGTAACATCGATCCTGGCGATCCTCTCGGCGTCAGCGGCAGAAGCTGGTGTGCAAAAAACAAGAATCAACAATAAAAATAAAATGGTTACAGAGATTTTCATTCGATAGGAAAATTAACAGAAAACAAAGGGTATGTAAAGGCAAAAAGTGAAATGCACCTCTTACGATTTACGAATTACGGTTGTTTTTCGGGGCTGCCTTTTCAGCGGTGCCTTGTGACGCCTCTCCTTGCACAGATGTGGGTGATGGGGCATTGGCTGCAGCGGGGGGACAGGGGGGAGCAGATCCGCTTCCCGAATGTTACCAGCAGGGTGTTGTAGATGGCCCAGTATTGCCTTGGCAGTATCTTCCGCAGTGATTCCTCGGTCTGGTGGGGATCTTTTGTTGACACCGCGCCGGTGCGGTTCGAGATCCGGTGCACGTGGGTATCGACGCATATCCCCGGTTTGCCGTATGCCTCCGTGACGACCAGGTTGGCGGTCTTCCTGCCGACTCCTTTGATTGAAAGCAGCTCGTCGATGGAATCCGGCACAATGCCGTTATAAGTCTCTATGATGACCCGCGCTGTGTTTATAAGCACCTTCGCTTTGTTCCGGTAGAATCCGACAGGATAGATGAGCCTCTGCAGATCGTCCGTCGGTATCCTGAGCAATTCTTCAGGGGTCCTTGCCTTCCCGACAAGCCTCTCCATCACCTTTTCAGTCATTTCGTCCTTGGTGCGGAGGCTGAGGAGGGTACCGACGAGGATAAGAAAGGGGTCTTTTCGCTTCTGCCGGGCGATCTTCGTCACTACGGGAACGTCGTCCTTCAGGTGCCTTTTCAAAATGGTTACCATCTCTTTAAATGGGAACATCGTAACCTCTTTTCAGCGTATAGCTATCAGCCATCAGCATAAAGCCTTTTTGTTTCAGCTGACTGCTGTGTGCTGAAGACTGATAGCTAAAGAAGCCGTGAATTGAATATTGGGTATTGGTGATTAATTGAATCTTGGTTATCGGTGATTGGTTATTATATCTTCGATCCATTTTTTCATCTTCCCCGTATGCGAGCCGCCCCAGTAGACCTTTTTGCAGGATGGGCATTGTTTAAATTCGGCATAGTGGTGGTAGATGTATTCGGGGACATGGTGCTCGACGTCTTCCCTGGCTGCCGCGACGAGGGGGACGTTGCATTCGATGCACCTCGACATGACAGCGTCGGGAATGACGTGAGGGGCGATAATAGGCAGGATCTCCTCGAGCTGTTCCATGACCCGGTCGGACCTGATGCGGACGGTCCTTTCGTATGTAAGGCATTTTTGTCTTTTTGTGAAAAAATAGGGCGGTTCTCCACCGCATTCGAATATTTCAGAGAAGACCGGGCCTTTTACGCAGGGCGCATCGAGCCCGAGCATCCTCAGGTACCTCGACAGTCTTCCAAGCATGATATCGCAGATGAATATCATCGCGCAACGAGGGCTTTTGCTGTCTTTTTGACCTTTCTGAGGATATCCTCTTCCCCGGGGACGTACCGGTTTTCCATGAGGACTCTCCCCATGCAGATCACCGTATCAACCACAGAGCCGTTAGATGCATAGACGATGTCCGACCAGATGTCGAAGTTGGGGACGAATTCGGGCCTGTTGAGATCGATGAGGATGATGTCAGGGCTTTTGCCGACCTCTATCTCCCAATCGCCGAGATTGAATATGCCGGCAGCTGCCTTCGTAGCGATATCGAATGTCTCCCGGGCGGGGAGCATCGTGGGATCGTGGTTGGCGAATTTTGCGATGAGTGAGGCGAACTTCATCGTCTCGATCAGGTCGAGGTGGTTGTTTGAAGCGCAACCGTCTGTGCCGAAACAATAGGGTATCCCTTCATTCTTCATGAGGAAGTGGGGGAATATGCTCCCGACGGCGAGCTTGAGATTGGAGACGGGGATATGGACGAGCTTCGCCCGGCGCTCTCTCAGCGTCCGGCAGTCATCTTCGTTGAGAACACAGCCGTGGCACCCGATGAAGCGCTCTGAAAGGACCCCGATGCGGTCGAGAAATTTGACAGGCGTCAGGCCGTATTTTTCGTCGGCGAAACGGTTCTCGTCAAGCGTCTCTGCAAGGTGCATGTGGATGAGGATATTATGTTTTTCTGAAAAATCACGCATCCATTGGAGGCTCCCTTCCGAGACCGTATATATGGCGTGAGGGCCGAAGGTAAAGGTCACGTAAGGTTTGTAGCGTTCCGAGAGATCAAAGAGCGCCCTGTTGAGCTCGATCTGCTCCTGTCCTTTTTTCCGGTCGAACATATCGATGAATACCGCGCTGATGAGGCCCCGTACGCCCATTTCTGCGGCAGCCCGGGCTGTTCCTTCCCAGTGCCAGTACATATCGTTGAAGGCGGTGACCCCGTTCTTGATCATCTCGAGACAGGCGAGCTTTGTCCCCCAGTAGACATCTTCTTCCGTGAGCTTTGATTCGAGGGCCCATATCTTTTCTTCGAGCCAGTTTTTTAAAGGCATATCGTCTGCGAAGCCGCGGAAGAGCGTCATGGCCGCGTGGGTGTGGCCGTTGATAAGAGAGGGCAGGGCGGCCTTGTTCCTTCCGTTGATGACCTTATCGGCCTCACGGGTACACCTTCCTGAGATCTCCTCAATGGAGCCGTTGTTGATGAAGATATCCTGCGTCGCGCCTTTCAGCAGCACATCTTTGATGAGTATCTTCATGCAATGCCCTTTGTCACGAGCGCCTCGATGATCCGCTCGATGCTGCCGAGGTTTTTTTGAACATTGTCCATTATCTGCTCCATTGTGAGAGGTGTTTTCGCTATCCCATTGCAGTAGTTGTCGATGGAGCAGAGGCTTGCGTAAGGTATGCCGTATTCCATCGAGAGCGTTGCCTCCGACGCCATCGTCATGCCGACGATGTCGCCGAATCCTTTCAGCATCCTGATCTCGGCTTTTGTTTCGAGCCTGGGGCCGATGGTCTGGATATAGATGCCCCCGCTTTTGGCACCGATGCCCGCCTTTTTACAGAGGTCATGCAGATGCCGTGCGAGCGGTTTGTCCATTTCAGGGATGAAGAATCTCATCTCTTTTTCGAAAAGGGTCGGTATGCTCCAGACTGACAGGAAGTCATCAGGGATCAGAAGGGTGCCCGGCTTGATAGACGGCTTCAGGCTTCCCACGGAGTTGATGGAAATGATCTTTACGGCCCCGAGCTTCCGCAGGGCCCATATATTGGCCCGGTGATTTATCCTGTGGGGCGGGACAGGGGGGTCGCCATGGCGCTGGAGAAAGGCTGTGTTTTCGCTGAGCCTGATCCGGACGCTCCCGTAGGGTGTTTTGACGTTCCTACTCTTCCACGGGGAGAATAAGGATGAATTGAGAAGCGATGTTCCGCCGATGATCGCGTTCATTATCACCTATACTTATTACGGGGAAACTGCGCCCTGAGTCAACAAAATAATGATCAGCGTCCTAATGCCCCGGCCTCTGCCTTGCAGTCGCGCGTGGGCTTGAGCCCCTTTGCCCGGATGGCGCCGAGCTCAGCCTTTGCCGCTTCCAGATCGGCGCGGAATGCCAGGTCTGCATGCAGGACGGCTACGGTGGCTGCGCCTATGAGATAGCCCTGGACCACATCGCTGTGCCAGTGCGCGTTGCAGACGTTGCGGCTCTCCCCGAAGGCCCGTCCCCGTTCGAGGATCGCATTGGCCTCTCCCGGCGAGATCTCGCTGAGAATGAGCGCCCAGGCCCAGCCTGTTGTGGTATGTCCGGACGGATAGGAGCCGTCCTTCTCCAGCCATGCCTTCATCTTCCCATCTGCCGGGCAGATTGGCCCTTTGTTCAGTACGAAAGGACGGGTGCGGCGGTAATGGTTCTTGGCAGCGTAGGTGGAACGGCCGGCGTCCGTGAGAGTCCGGCGCAGCAGCATGTATAGGCGCGGCGTATCCTCTTCCGTGACCGGGGCGTTCAGCGCACAGGAAAAGGTGCCGGCGGCATGAGGAAATCCCAGATCGGAATCCGAATCGGCTAGCAGCCAGCGCGGTGAATTATGTAATGAGAGGGTTTTCCGGCTGACCTCCTCGTCGAGGGCAAAGGCGGCGGAACCAGCGGCCGGGGGAGGCGGAAGCAGGTCAAGGCTGTTCGGGAGGGCTTCGGCGGGCAGATAGCCTTGCAGTATGCCGGGGCGTACTTCAGGCACCGCAGCAGGCCTGCCCTGTCTTTCAATGCCCGCACAGCCCGCGGCGGCAACAAGGCATACTGCGATAATGATGATCATGCTTATTTTGTTACTGTGCATATGATTACGATGTTTCATAAGAAGAACCTCCTTCCCCCTCACCCTGACCCTCTCCCGCAAGGGGAGAAGGGACTGTGACATTACGACCCTTCTTGGCCAGGGGAGAAGGGACTGTAATATTACGCCCTTTTCCGTCAAGGGAGAGGAAATGTTGTTGCTTGCCTGCTCCTTGCTTAAGTTCCCTCTTCCTTAGTCCCCTCTCCCCTTGCGGGAGAGGGGACTAAGGAAGAGGGGGAACAGAGATGATTTTCCCTTACTTATGGCAAAATATCAAGCTGAAAAACCGGCCATTCACCATTCAACAATTAATCTTGACAGCAGAGAGATGGGATGTTATTCAAAAAATCCGACGGAGGATTTCTATGAAAGGTTTTTTTCACAAAGCACTGGTCATCGATCTTACAAATAAGAGGCACCGCGAGGAGCCCATAGCAGATGAGGTCTTTGAGAACTATCTGGGAGGCAAAGGGCTCGGCGTGTACCTGCTCCTGAAGAGATGCAGGCCCGGAACAGACCCCTTTTCGCCGGAGAATCCCTTTATCATTGCCCTCGGCCCGATCAACGATACGAAGATCTGGGGGTCGAGCAGGTACGGTGTCTTTACGAAGTCGCCCCTCACAGGCATCTTCTCCGAGTCCTATTCCGGCGGGAAAGCTGCTGAGCCGATAAGCAGGACGGGCTATGATGCGGTCGTCCTGGAAGGTGCATCCCCCGGACCCGTTTTCCTGGAAATAGGAGAAGGGTCGGTAATATTTCACGATGCATCGGATATATGGGGGTTGGATTCCTACCGTTCGCAGGACCTGATAGCGGAAAAGGTGAACAGGAAGGGCGCGGGCGTGCTCGTCATAGGGTCTGGCGGCGAGAACCTCGTGAGGTTCGCATCGGTGGTGAACGATTACTGGCGGTGCGCGGGCAGGACCGGCGTGGGTGCGGTCCTCGGCTCAAAGAAGGTAAAAGGGCTTGCATTCCACGGTACGAAAAGGCGGGAATCGGCCCAGGAAGAAGCTGTTGAGAATTTCTGGAATGAATGGGCGAAAAGGGGCAAGGTCCACCCCTATGCCCAGGGGTACAAGGCATTCGGCACGCCGGGTCTCGTATCCGCCATTAATAAGTTCGAGGCCTTTCCGACGCGCTACTGGGCAGAGGGCGCCATGGAGGGCTGGGAGAACATCAGCGCCGAAACGCTTCACACAAGATTCTCTGTGAAGAGAAGGGCATGCAGCAGGTGCTTTCTTGCCTGCGGAAGACTAACAACGGTAACAGAAGGAAGATACAAAGGGCTTACCATCGACGGCCCTGAGTACGAGACGCTTTACTCCATCGGTGGGCTCTGTCTTGTTAAAGACCTTGGTGAGATCATTCGCCTTAACGATATATGCGACAGGCTCGGCATCGATACCATAACAGCGGGGAACCTCGCCGCGTTTGCAATTGAGGCGTCTCGAAAAGGTAGAATCAATGAGAGGCTTGACTACGGGGACGCTGAAGGCATTGCGTCGCTTTTTCACAAAATTGCCCGGAAAGAAGGTGTCGGCGCGGTCCTTGCAGAAGGGATACGATATGCCGCAAAAGAATGGGGCCTCGAGGACATTGCGATCCACGTGAAAGGGATGGAGCCGGGCGGATACGATCCAAGGATATTTAAAGGAATGGGGCTTGCCTATGCTACATCAGACAGGGGAGGGTGCCACATCCGTTCCACCTTTTTCCGGGCAGAGGCTTCAGGGATGATACCTGCCGACCAGATTGAGGGTAAGGCGGAGTTGTTCCTGGATTTTGAAGACAGGCTTGTTGTCCACGACGCACTCATAATGTGCAGGTTCTATCGCGATCTTTACCAGTGGAACGAGATGCTGAAGATGATAGCAATGACAACGGGCATGGACCTTACAAAGGATCAGCTCAGGAGAATAGCGTCGAACATCCAGACCGCGACCCGCGTCTTCAATGTGCGTGAGGGGATTACAAGGGCTGACGATACGCTGCCGAGGCGTTTTTTTGAAGAGCCGATCGGATCGAAGAGAAGCACTATCACGCGTGAAGGTCTTGAGAGGATGAAGGACGATTATTACAGGCTTAGAGGATGGGATGAAAAGGGCATCCCGGTGACAAAACCGCCGTGCATTGATTAATAGCAATCAGCGAACAGCTTTCAGCCATCAGCTACTGCCTGCCATGTTTAGTTTTTGCTGCCGGCCGAGAGCTGTCTGCTGTGGGCTGCTTTATTAAGGTTTAAAGAGATAATCCACCATGCGGTTTACCATCCTGGCGCCTTTTACCTCTGTCTCGAAGAGCGGTATCACGGCCCTTACCTTGTCGCCGAAGATCTGCCAGATCTCCTCCATATGTTCGTTCTGCATTTTTACCCTGTTCAGAACAAATTCCGGTGAATCATTGGCAACCTGATCTTGCTGGATAAGACCGTTTACAACAACGCCGCCGACAGGGATTCCGAATTCATAGAACCAGTTGATGAACCTGGTGATGACGGCGATGGGAAGGCTTTCCGGGAGCGTCGCGAAGAAGAACGCCGTAAGCTGGTCGTTGGTAAGAAGGCTTTGCGCCCTTGCCATCCTGTCTTTGAAGCTTAAGAGGTAGTCCATGAGCGGGTCTGCCTCGTTCTTTTTGGAAAAGGAGAGCATCTCCCTGAGCGATTTCGCCTCCTCCCTGCTCTTGAGCATCTTTTCAACCCAGAGCGAGTAGACCTTCGACATGCCGAGGAGCCTTCGTGCGTTTGCCGTCGGTGCCGTGTCGAATACATAGAAATCGTATTTATCTTCGAACATGATGTCGGTCATGTTCTCGAACATGGCAGACTCTTCAAAGGCGGGGTTCATCGTTGCCGACTCCACAAAGTCGTCTGCTTTTGTGGTGAGGTCGGCGAACCTGAGAAACCAGTTGATCTTTTCCCTGATCTCCTGTTTTGACCGCTCTATCGTATCTTTTGTGTCGATCTCAAAGGCGAAGCACCGGTCGTCGTCACACACGACCGCCGCCTTCCCGAAGACGTCCTTCTCGAAGAGGTTGGAAAGGCTGTGGACGGGGTTTGTGGAGGCGAGGAGTGTCTTCTTTCCCTGCTTGGCCGCCCATAGCGCCGCGGTGCCGGCCATAACGGTCTTTCCGACGCCGCCTTTTCCCCCGAAGAAGATGTATTTAAGCTTCGGATGGTCGCTCATGTATTTTGTCATGCTCGTTGTGATCTGGTTCATGCGAGACTCCTTGTTTATGAGAATACTCTCAATAGAACATTTTATCTGCCAGCTTCTCTATCATGCCGAGGCCGGTGACGTCCCTCTCCATTTCGGGAACAGAGGCGAGTATCTGGCCTTTAAAGACCTCGTCTATGACCTTGAGGTACTTGTCCTGCATGGCAAGCCGGTTTTTAAGATACTCCGGTATTTGCTGGCTCTTCAACTCCGGAGGCAGAACGCGGTTGATGATATATCCGCTGAGCGGCACATCGAATTTCGCGAAGAGCTCCGCGGCCTTGAGAGTATCGTTGATTATCATCTCTTCAGGCGTCAGGACAAAGAAGAACGCCGTCTTTTCCTTGTCTGTAAGGATGCCTGAGGACTTGTTGATCCGTTCCTTTATATAAAGAAGCTCATTAAGGATCGCGTCCTCGTCGATCTCCTTATCGCGCTTCATGACGGCGGCAACCTGGTCGTACTCCCTCATCTGCTGGCGGAGATTGGTGATCTTGTCTATCCATTCATCATAGACAGAGGCCATGCTCAGGTAATAGAGCGCGTGGCCGAGGGGTACAAGGTCGTAGATGTAGTAATCATACCCGCCGTGGACAACGATGTCCACGACCTCATCGAAGATGGCGCTCTCTTCCATCGCGGGCTCTGCCGCCGCGGCCTGTATATAGCTCTCGATCTCATCAGGGATCTTTTCCATACCGTACATGTCAAGGATCTTCTTCCTGATCTCCTGCTGGTATTCCTTGACACGCCGGTCTGCATCGATCTCCTGCGCATAGAGATTGGGCATGATCTCAGTCGGCCCTTTCCCGAATATATCCTTTTTGAATATATCGCTGAGGGATGCCTGGGGATCCACGGAAAATACGAGGACGCGCTTGCCCTGCTTCGCAAGGTAGTAGGCGGTCGCCGCAGAAAAAGTGGTTTTGCCGAGGCCGCCTTTGCCGCCGAACATTATGTAGCGCCGTTCCGGAAATTCATCGAATATCTTTGATAGTGAAATGGGAACCACCCCCTCAATAAAATTTGAAATTTGAAATTTGAAATTTGAAATTCATGTGCATTACGCCAATCCGTCCGTCAGGTCTTTTTCCTTCAGCATCCTCCGCTTCCATGTCGAGATATGGGGAACGACATAAGGCAGGAGGCGCAAAGAGTAGTAGGGCGGGAGGATCGGCACCCCCAGCATATCGCCCATGGTGATGAGGATGAAGAGGTGCTCCATGCTTGCCCGCGACTTGAGGGCAAAGCGCGCAGAATCGTGCGCTGCAACACCATAGACGAACTCCTTTACCGCGCCGAAAAAACCTCCTTTTTTCTTCTTTTCTTCTGACATAGTGCTTTTCTCCTTACGTTACTTATATTGCTAAACGCTGAAGGACTCAGGCCACAGGTTTTGACCTGCCGCCTGAGTCCTAAGATGCGTTGCTATGCTTTCGCCGCAGCCGCAGCCTGGGTCTTTGTTATCGACCTGTAGCGTTTCAGCGCCTTCATTCCTTCTGAGCCAAGGATGAGGGCGGCGACAACGAGAAAGAGGCCGACAAGGCCCATCAAGGTGTTCCCGATGAGCGCCTCTCCCTTCACTGCCCCTGAAATAACCTTTATCAGCAGGTTGTACGATGTATAAAGCAGGGCGGCTATCGTCGTTATGAACATGAAGATCATCGGCCAGAACGCCCACGCTGCGGATTTTCCCTCAGACATGAGCCATGCCGTTACTAAAAGCAGCGCAAGGGATGCCATGAGCTGGTTTGCCCCTCCGAAGAGCACCCACAGGTACTGCCACCATCCTGTCATGACAAGCACCATGCCGAGTACACACGCGATGAAAGTCCCTATATGGGGGTTTCTGAATACAGGGCTTACATCGCTCAGGAGCTCTGATGTGGCAACCCGCATGAAGCGGATCACGAGCTGCATAATCGTGATCGCGAGGACGATCATCATGACGCTTCCGTAGGACCTCCCAAGCGCGGCCGGCATTCCTATAGCGCCGAGGAATTTCGATACGCCGGCGGCAAAGATCCCGCCGGGCCCTTTTGCGATCGCTGCTCCGTATTCCGCCGAAGAGGCGTAGATGGTTCCTGCTATGATCAAAGCGAAGAGCGCGAGCATCATCTCGATGAACATTACTCCGCCGCCTACAGGGCGGGCATCAAGCTCGTTCTCAAGCTGCCTGGCTGTTCCTGAGCTCGATACTATGCTGTGCCAGCCTGAGATGGCGCCGCAGGCGATAGTAACGAACATGATGGGCCAGATAGGGCCGATCGCGATGGAGAAACCGGTGTATGCCGGAAGGGTAAAATCAGGATGGAGTATGAAGATGCCGATTATCCCGAAGAAGAGCCCGAGAAAGACGATATAAGAGGCAACGTAGTTGATGGGGAGCGCAAAGCGCCAGATCGGCAGCACTGCCGCAAAATAGCAGAAGACGAACGCGGCGATCGCCCATACCCACCTGCTGTTTGCAAGGGATGCCCCTATTATGCTGTCTGAAGGGGCAATGGAGCCGAACCAGATCCCAGCCATGGCGATAACGACGGTGACGATGGTGGTAAGGATGATATCCTTCCTCCACCGGTAGATCATCTGGCCGGCGAGGATGCCGCCGACGGTGAGGAACAACCATGCCATAGGGGCGGCCTTTAAGGCAATGGTGGTGCTTACCACAACGTTACCGAAGGCCCCGGCGATAAGGAGAAGGTAGAAATAGATAAAGGCGAGAAGGATGATTCGCGCCCTTGGAGAGATCAGCTTATGGCTTAAGCCGCCAAAGGAGGCGCCGTCGTTTCTCATGGCAACCATCGCGCTTGAGTAGTCCTGGACCCAGCCGATGAAGAAGGTGCCGGCGAGTATCCATATTAATGCAGGGAGCCACCCCCACTGGATCGCGATGATGGGGCCTATAATAGGGGCGGCCCCGGCGATGGACTTGAACTGGTAGCCGAAAAGGATGTTTTTGCTTGTGGGCATAAACTCCACGCCGTCCATGTACATCTTTGCAGGCGTGGCCCTCTTGGGATCTGACTTGATGATCTTCGAATCGATGTGTTTCGCGTAAAAGCGATAACCAATGAAAGCAACAACGAGACCTAAAATAAGAACCACCACAGAATTCATATTTTCCCCCTTGTTAACTTTATTTGTCTGGCTTTTAAGTTTATTACACAGTTACAAAAGGACGTCAAGAAAATTTCTTAATGTCCCTCATAGTAGTTGATATTCCTTATGATATCCCAAACATCTTGATAATTTGGGGAGTTGTGTTTATAATAAGGCAGTTTACGGGAAAAGGAAAGGTTTTCCCGTGTATATATCCCGGAGGAATGATGAAGGTTCAGGTTGAAAACATCGACAGCGTGAAGAAAAAGGTAGAGGTTCTGCTCCTTGAAGAAGAGATAAATGCCATAAGGGAATCGATCTACAGCGAGCTGCAGAAGCAGGCAAAGATAAAAGGCTTCAGGCCCGGCAAGGTGCCGAGGCCGATGATCATCAGCTATTACAAGGATTACATCAACGACGAACTGAAGAAGAGGATGGTCCAGGAGACCATGTACGAAGCCTTAAACGAGGCAAAGGTCAACCCCGTTGGGCAGCCATTAGTGGATTTTATCGACGAGGCAGACAGGCAAGGCTATGTCCTCGAGTGCGAGGTGCTCCCCGATATCGAGCTGCCGCCATATAAAGGCATCGAGGTAGAGGTTGAACAGATCAAGGTGAGCGACGACGAAGTGGCAAAGCGGATCGAGGGGTTGCAGCAGATGCACGCGGAGATAGTGGCAAAAGAGAGCGACAGAGGGGCCCGGAAGGGCGACCTCGTTGTTATAAAATACCAGGGGTATGAGGATGGAAAGCCCGTTAAAGATATTGGGACAGAGGCTTATCCCCTGGAGCTGGGGAGCTCCACGCTGATGCCCGAATTTGAGAATGCGCTTATGGGGATGAAGGAGAACGAGGAAAAAGAGATACCCGTATCCTTCCCGGAAGATTATCCCGATAAAGATATTGCAAAGAGGACGCTCCAGTTCAAGGTTATGATGAAAGAGATCAAGGAGAAGCGCCTCCCTGAAGTAAATGACGAGTTTGCCAAAGACCTTAATTTTGACAACATGGATGCCCTGCACAAAGGCCTTAGGGATGAGATTCTGAAAGAAAAAGAGAACGTGAGAGGCAGGGAGATAGCGCAGAAGATCATGGACGCGCTCATCGGCGGGGTTGAGATACCGGTCCCGAAGACGCTCCTTGAGAGGCGCATCGCAGCAATGATGGAAGAGGCAAAATCACGGTTCAAGGCTGACAGGCTGACCGAAGAAGAGGCGAAGGCGATCGACGAAAGATTCAGAGAGGATTTTGAGAAGAGCGCAGAGGCGCGGATCAAAGGGGAGATACTGGTCACGAAGATCTCTGAGAAGGAAGGCATCGATGCCGATGAGAACGACGTCCAGGAGCGGATAAAGAAGATCGCCGAGGATGCCAAGAGGCCATTGAACGACGTCAGGAATTTTTACGAGCAGTATAATCTGCTGAACAATCTGCGAAGCAGCATCATCGAGGAAAGGACCATCAATTTTCTCCGTGATAATGCGGTAATTAAGGAGAAATCATGAACCTTGTGCCGATAGTCATCGAAAAGGACGGAAGGGGAGAGCGGGCCTACGATATATACTCCCGGCTCCTCAAGGAAAGGATAGTCTTCCTTGGCACCAGCATCGACGACAACGTGGCAAACATTATCATAGCCCAGCTCCTGTTCCTTGAATCCGAAGATCCTGCCAAGGATATCTTTCTTTATATCAACAGCCCCGGCGGATATCTGACGAGCGGTCTTGCGATCTACGACACCATGCAGTATGTAAAGCCGCCGATCGTCACCATGTGCATCGGACAGGCGGCGAGCATGGGCGCTGTCCTGCTTGCGGGCGGAGAGAAGGGCAAGAGGTACGCCCTGCCGCACTCGAGGATACTGATACACCAGCCTCTCGGGGGCGCACAGGGGCAGGCAAGCGACATCGATATACAGGCAAAAGAGATCCTGAGGATGCGTGCCGAGATAAACAAGATCTTCACAAAGCACACCGGTCAGTCCGTAGAGAAGATAGCCGCCGATACGGAAAGGGATTTTTTCATGAGCCCCGAACAGGCGATCGAATACGGAATCATAGACCAGATAGTTGAAAAGAGGACATGACATGATCAAAAGAAACAACGGGAGAACGATCAAACTAAACTGTTCCTTCTGCGGGAAGAGCCAGGATGAGGTAAAGAAGCTCATAGCAGGCCCAATGGTCTATATCTGCGACGAGTGCATAGAGCTCTGCAATGAGATCATACAGGAGGAGGCCAAGAAGGAGCGCTTCGACTATATCAAGACGTCCATACCGAAGCCGCATGAGATCAGAAGGCTCCTTGACGAGTATGTTATCGGCCAGGACCACGCAAAGAAGGTCCTTTCCGTGGCTGTATACAACCATTATAAGAGGATAGAGGCGAAGGCCCATTTCGACGATGTGGAGATACAGAAGAGCAACATCCTTCTCATCGGCCCGACAGGCTCCGGCAAGACACTCCTTGCCCAGACGCTCGCGAAGATACTCCATGTGCCTTTTACCATTGCCGACGCGACGACGCTGACGGAGGCAGGATACGTCGGCGAGGATGTGGAGAACATCATCCTCTACCTCCTCCAGTCCGCCGATTACAACGTGGAGAGAACAGAGCGCGGCATTGTGTACATCGACGAGATCGACAAGATATCGAGGAAGACCGACAGCCCGTCGATCACAAGAGATGTTTCAGGGGAAGGGGTCCAGCAGGCCCTTTTGAAGATCATAGAAGGCACGGTAGCGAATGTTCCTCCCAAAGGCGGCAGGAAGCACCCGCAGCAGGATTACATAAAGGTCAACACATCCAACATCCTCTTTATCTGCGGCGGCGCCTTCCACAGCATTGACGGGCTCGTGGCGAGCAGGATCGGCAAGAAGGGCATAGGGTTCGGCGTCGACGTTGAAGGCGGCAGGGATAAGCGGTATTCGGAGCTGATTAGAGAGATACAGCCCGAAGACCTCCTGAAGTACGGCCTGATCCCTGAGTTCATAGGAAGGCTGCCTATAACGGCCACGCTTGACGAACTCAGCGAGGAGAACCTCGTGGAGATACTGAAAAGACCGCGCAACGCGATCTCCAAACAGTATAAAAAGCTCTTCGAGCTCGAGAACGTAAAGCTTACCTTCACCGAAGGCGCGCTCAGAGGAATTGCGAAGGATGCCATGAAGAAGAAGACCGGGGCGAGAGGCCTCCGGTCCATCATGGAAAAGGTGATGCTCGACGTGATGTATGAGATCCCGTCGCTTGCCAATGTGAAGGAGTGCGTAGTAAGCGAAGAGGTCATCGTGAACCACGAGAGGCCTATCCTTATCTATGAGGAAGAGGCAGAGATTGCCTGATTGTTTGACTTTTCACGGTGAACCTGCTATAGTGTGCCGAATTGGGCGGATAGCTCAGCGGGAGAGCATCGGCCTTACAAGCCGGGGGTCGCAGGTTCAAAACCTGTTCCGCCTACCATTTCAGCGGGGTCGTAGTTAAGCCTGGTTATAACGCCGGCCTGTCACGCCGGAGGCCGCGAGTTCAATTCTCGTCGACCCCGCCATTTCAAAAAAAAAGGATCCAATGAATTTTATCTTCTGCATCCATAACCACCAGCCGGTCGGGAACATGGATTTTATCCTTGAAGAGGCGTATGCGAGATCGTATATGCCTTTTTTTGATGTCCTGAAAGATTTCACGGAGATCAAGGTCAACCTCCATTTTTCAGGTTTTCTCTTTTCGTGGCTTCGCGAGCACAAGCCCGATTACATCAGGCTCCTCAGGAAAATGAAGAAAAGCGGGCAGCTGGAGATCATCTCCGGCGGGATGTACGAACCTGTCTTTTCCCTTCTAAGCGAGGAAGACGGAATTGCCCAGATAAAGATGCATTTAGATCTCATGGAAGATGCATTCGGCGAGCGTCCTGCAGGCATGTGGCTCGCGGAAAGGGTATATGAGCCCTATATCCCGAAGGTGCTCCACAAGGCAGGGATCGCATACACTCTTGTCGACGATAACCATTTCAAGGTACTGGGGCTCGAAGAGAGAGACCTCTACGGGTACTACATCACGGAATATGAAGGGCGCCCCCTTTCGGTATTTCCGGGCCTTGAGTTTCTGCGCTACGCGATCCCGTTCAAGCAGATAGATGTGCTCGACGCCTACCTGAAGGATGTCCTCAGTCAGGGGGGAGACCTCGTTGTCTTTGGCGATGACGGCGAAAAGTTCGGCTTGTGGCCGGGGACATTCGATTACGTCTATAAAAAAGAGGGCTGGCTGCGGTCATTCTTCGAATATCTTGCAAAAAACAGCTCATGGCTGACAACAACAACGTTTTCAGAATATATGAAGGCGAAGCGTCCGGCCGGCAGGGCCTACCTCGGCTGTGAATCATACAAGGAGATGGGCGAGTGGTCTCTCCCTGCGGGAGTATCGCAAGCATACGGCGACATGCTGAATGAGCAGGACATACCGTACAGGCGTTTTCTGTCAGGCGGCTATTTCAAAAATTTTCTCGTCAAATACGCAGAGAGCAATGACATGCACAAAAAGGCGCTCCGGCTGTCAAAAAAGGCAGTGAGAAACACCGGGGCGAAAAGGCATGTCTACATGGCCCAGTGCAATGACAGCTACTGGCACGGCGTCTTTGGCGGGCTCTACCTCCCGCACCTGCGCGGATCTGTTTACAGCCATCTCATCGAGGCCAGGAAGCTCCTTGACCCCGCGAGGCCCTTTGCCGACGGATATATTGAGGATGTGAATTTCGACGGCTACGATGAGGCGGTGCTGAACAATAACGAGCTGGAGGCGTCCTTTCTCCTGAAAGAAGGAGGGGCACTGTATGGGCTTGACTATAAGCCGTCGTCGGTGAACGTGATGGCTACCCTCATGAGGCGATACGAGGGATATCACGAAAAGATAAAGCAGGCAGTCTCCACAAACACTGCGAACGGTACAAAGACTATCCACGAAATGGTTACCGCAAAAGAAGAAGGGCTTGACGCCTACCTCCACTATGACTGGTACAGGAGGGGCTCCCTCATAGACCACGTCATGGGGGGCGATGCAGCCCTGGAGCCCTTTTACAGGGGGAAATATCTTGAGCCCGGCGATTTCGTCAAAGAGCCTTATCTGGGCGTTATAGGAAAGGAAAAAAAGGCGGTGCGGCTCGCGATGGAGAGAAGCGGACATTGCTGGCAGGGAGAAAAGGGATTGCCGCTGACTGTCAGAAAAGATGTCATTTTGCCCTGGGGAGAAGGCCCCGTTGTTGTCGATTATGCGCTCGAAGGCGCGGCAGAGGGGTTGATCAATTTCGGTGTGGAATGGAATTTTTCACTTCTCGGTACCGGCGGAGAAAGGTTCCTGGAGGCCGGCAGCACGAAATACCCGCTTACGACAAAGGATGTGCTCGGGCAAGCAGAGAAGTTGCGGCTCTATGATCCCTACCAGAACGTTGAGATCTCCCTCGAATGGGACAGGCCCGCTGAGATATGGACCTTTCCCGTAGAGGTGGTGTCGCTGTCGGAGAACGGGTTTGAGCGGAACTACCAGAGCACGATGGTGATGCCCGTCTGGCCCGTAGACCTGTCAGAGGGCCCGTGGAGAATGTCGATGAAACTCCAGCTCAAACAAGCTCATAGATAACAGTAAAATCTGTTCAACGTTCTATGTTCAACGTTAAGACCAAACAGACCAGATAGACCGTGTCCATTGCTGATAGCTGGTAGCTAAAAATGGTTTCCGTCATCACCACCACCTATAACCGGAGAGGGTTTCTGAAAGAGGCGGTGCTGTCCGTCCTCAAACAGGACTACCGGGACAAAGAGGTCATTGTTGTCGACGATGGGTCAACGGACAATTCCATCGAAGAAATAAATGATCTGCCGGTGCGCTATGTACGGAAGGACAACGGAGGCATAAGCAGCGCGCGGAACAAAGGCATCGCGGCAGCGTGCGGTGAATACATTGCGTTCCTCGACGTGGATGACCTGTGGAAAAAGAATAAGCTTTCAACGCAGATATCGCAAATGGCAGAGCAGGGATATGCCCTGTCCTATACCGACGAGATCTGGATCAGGAACGGAGAAAGGCTCAACCAGAAACTGCGTCACAAAAAATATTCCGGCTGGATCTTTGAGCGCTGCCTGCCCCTGTGCATAATCAGCCCGTCATCGGCGGTGATCAGGAGAGAGGTCTTTGATGACGTGGGGCTGTTTGATGAGTCGCTGCCTGTGTGCGAGGACTACGACATGTGGCTCCGGGTGACTGCCAGATACCCGGTGCTTTTCATAGAAAAGCCCCTGATAATCAAGCGGGGCGGCCACGAAGACCAGCTTTCCAGGCGGTATGACGGCATGGACAGGTTCAGGATACAGGCGATCGTAAAGATATTGCAGGATGGTTGTCTGGAGAGCGAAATGCGGGCAAAAGCGGTGGAGGAGCTCAGGAAGAAATGCCTCATCTACGCAAAAGGCGCGATGCGGAGGAACAAGGAGGAAGAGGCGCGATACTATCTTTCTCTTGCGGAAGAATATGGAGGCCCCTGATGCCCCCTGATGTTGAGCTGCGAAAGGTTTTGGCTGATCTTATGTGCGGCCTCGAGGAGGTTCATGGCCATGCCGTGAAGCTTCCCGTCCGTCATTGAACTGGTAAAACCGAGGATGCAGATGGCGCCCACGGGGACATCCTGTGAATATACCAGGGCGGCGATCGCCCGCACGCCTTTCAGATATTCTTCCAGATCGAGCCCATAGCCGGTTTGCCTCGTCTTTTCCACTTCTTCGATGAAGCGTTCTACGCTGGTTATGCTGTTTTCGGTGTATTTAGGAAGGCCGCGCTCTTTGAGGAAGCTCCTGATCTCGTCATTTTCGAGGGGGGAGAGGAATACCTTGCAGAAAACAGAAGCGGTGATTGGGAGTTTGGTGCCCGCCGGAGAAGATAGCTTCAAGACCTTCTTTGCCTCGACAGAGTCGAGGACCTTTACGATATGGTCTTCCCTGATGCAGAGAAAGACCGTCTCATCGGCAGTTTCTGCGAGTTTTTCAAGGAACGGCCTTGCGATGGTCGCGAGCTCTCCCCCGCGGAGGGCAGCCTTTGCAAGCTCAAGGAGTTCCTGGCCGGTGGAATATTTTTTCGTTGCCCTGTTTTTTGTGACAAAGCCGCTTTCCTGAAGTGACTTAAGTATGCCGAAAACGGTACTTTTGCTGAGGGACAGCGATTTCGATATATCAGTCACCCCCAACGGCTTATTTTCACGGATTATGAGCTTAATGACGTCAAGGGCCTTTTTTATGATCGGCGCGTTATACATAATTCATTATAATGAACAATCATATCACAATTCATCGTTCTGGTCAATAAAATTGTTGAAAATAAAGGTGTTACAAGGTTTATGATAATGAACTTTTATATAATATAGGCAATGAAAGGGTTCCGGGAGATATAGTATATTTCAAATTGGGGGATAATCTGCTACAATTCAGTTATTTGTGAGAATATGCTGGTGTATACAATAAAATTTATGCCCGAGGGATATGAGGCCGCTGCAAATGACGGCGATAATCTGCTCGAGATCGCCATGAGGTCTGACGTTTATATCAACGCCTCCTGTGGCGGCAACGGCACCTGCGGAAAGTGCAGGGTGAAGATCGTTGAAGGGCAGGTCCGCGCGCCCATGCACTCAAAGGTGAGCCGCGAAGACTACGATGCGGGGGTAAGGCTCGCGTGTATGACCACGGTTCACGGGAACGCAGTCGTGGAGATCCCCCCTGAATCACAGGTCGACAGGGCAGCCCTCGGAAGGAAGGCGGAGATTCGCCACATCCTCTCTGTTTTAGGCGACAGAGACCTCATGAGGGGATGGGGGGTTGACCCGGCGGTAACGAAACTCTATATGGAGCTGAAGGAGCCCTCTGCCGATGACAATGTATCTGACCTAAGGCGCCTTGAGAGGGAATTCCAGACAAAATATGGCAGGACCGATATAGCGATTGACCTACCGGTGCTAAAGACATTGAACAGAACGTTAAGAGAGGCGGGCTGGAAGGTAACGGCAACGGTTATGGAGACCGACAGGGGGATCGGGATCGTCAATGTGGAACCCGGCAATACCGAAGCCAGAGATTATTCCATTGTCTTTGATATCGGGACAACAACGATCTGTGCGCAGATACTCGACCTTGCGAATTGCAGCGTCGTGAAGGTCGCCGAACGCGGGGATAACGGCCTCGACCTTTGCACCGTTGCAGAACTGTCCGATTACAACGGCCAGATACGCTACGGCGATGATGTCATTGCGAGGATAATGTACTCCCGGAAGAAAGGAGGGCTTGAAAAGCTTCAGAAGGCCCTCGTCAAAACAATGAACGGACTTATAAAAGAACTGCTTGGCATGGGCGGCATTCGGGCAGAAGACATCACCCATATCGTCTGTGCAGGCAATACGACGATGACCCACCTGCTTCTCGGCATCAACCCCAAAGATATCATGCTTGCCCCGTATACGCCTGCGATGACGGCGGGCGTCTCAGGCTTCGGAGCGTCGGGAGGCACCGAACGTTCCGGTGCCTCCGGGATCATCATACCGCCTTTCAGGGCAAAAGAGATCGGGATAGCGCTGAACGAACATGGAAGGCTGTTCGTGTCCCCCTGCGTTTCATCCTACGTGGGAGGGGATATCGTCGCTGGCGTGATCGGTTCCGGCATGTTCCGGGAGGAAGGCATCTCGCTGTATATGGACATAGGGACCAACGGCGAGATCGTCCTTGGAAACAGAGACTGGCTCATGTGCGCCTCCTGCTCGGCAGGGCCTGCCTTTGAGGGCGGCGGGATAAAGTTCGGAATGAGGGCGGGAACGGGCGCCATCGAACAGGTGAAGATCCACCCTTCCACCTTTGAGCCGATGGTCCTGACAATAGGCAAGGCGCAACCTGCAGGCATCTGCGGATCGGGGCTGATCGATATTGTCGCAGGGCTCATCGAGACAGGCCTTATCGACCAGAACGGAAAATTCCGGAGAGACTGCGATACGGCCAGGGTCAGGCACGGCGAAGACGGATATGAATATGTCATCTGCTATGCACCTGAGACCACGGCAGGCAGGGACATCGTCATCACCGAGGTTGACATCGACAACCTGGTGAGGACCAAGGCAGCGGTCTATGCGGGCTGCAAGGTGCTCCTCGATAATGCCGGGCTTTCTTACGGGGAGCTGGAAAAGGTGATCATAGCGGGAGGGTTCGGCCACTATATAGATATCGAAAGGGCTCAGGTGATCGGGCTTTTACCCGAACTGCCAATGGAAAGATTTATCTTTGTGGGGAACGGCTCTCTCCTCGGCGCCCGCCTGTTTTCTTTTTCAAAAGACCTTCTCAGGGAGGCGGAGCGGGTGGCAAGGAACATGACGAATATCGAGCTTTCCAACAGCCCGTCCTTTATGGACGAGTTTGTGGCGGCCATGTTCTTGCCCCATACGGACCAGGATCTTTTCCCGGGTGTAATGAAAAGATTGAAGAACAGCGGTTAAGAAGGAGACAGGGGAGTGAAAAAAGTGCCAAAGGTCATAGCCGTCGCCGGCAAGGGCGGGGTTGGGAAGACAACGGTGGGAGGACTGCTCGTAAGGTACCTCGTCGAGGAGGTGAACGACGGCCCTGTGCTCGCCGTAGACGTGGATCCCAACTCCAACTTCAACGAAGTGCTCGGAGTGGCCGTGAAGAATACCATCGGCGAGGCCAGGGAGCTGCTCAAAAAGGATGTCCCCGCAGGCATGACAAAGGACGTCTGGTTCGAATACAAGGTTCACGAGGCGATAGTGGAGCAAAAAGGCTTCGACCTCCTTGTCATGGGGAGGCCTGAGGGGCCTGGGTGCTACTGTGCAGCCAACGCGGTCGCGAAACAGTCCATCGATGCGCTCAAGGCGAACTATGCTTACGTTGTCGCAGATAACGAAGCGGGCATGGAGCACATGAACAGGCTCGTTACGCAGGATGTGGACGCGCTGTACGTTGTATCCGACCCAACGCAGAGGGGTCTTGCGACGGCAGCGCGCATTCATCAGCTCATCGGCGAGCTGAAGCTTCGCATCGGCAATGCCTATACCATCGTGAACCGAATAGATGCGAAGAACGCACCTTTTCTTGAAGGTATCGCGGCGGAGAAGGGCATAGCCCTGGCTGGGACGATACGCAACGACGAGGCGCTCCTGTCGAACGAAATGGAAGGAAAGACGATCTTCGATCTCAGCAGGGAATCCCTTGCCCTTGCTGACGCATACAGGATATTCGATGCAACAGTGAAAAAAAACGGATAGCAGAAGGTCTTGACAGGATCGTTTGAAGGATTGCATGTTAATGTGAATGGAGGGATCATGGAAACAAAGATCATAAGTGGAACCGGGATCGCAGCGAAGATCAGGGAAGAGATAAAGGAAGAAACGGCGCGCCTCAGGGCAGACCACGGGCTGATACCGGGGCTGGTGACTATCATTGTGGGAAGCAACCCCGCGTCGGTGAGCTATGTGACGGCAAAGCAGAAGACGGCGAAAGAGCTCGGTTTCTATTCGGTCCAGGACGATGAGCCCGAGGATGTTCCCGAAGAGAGGCTCCTCGCGCTCATAGACAAATACAATAAGGATCCCCAAATACACGGCATCCTTGTGCAGCTTCCTCTTCCGAAGCATATCAATGAGACGAAGGTGCTCTACGCGATCGACCCCGACAAGGACGTCGACGGCTTTCATCCCGTCAACGTGGGAAGGCTCATGATAGGGGAGGCGAAATTCTACCCCTGCACCCCATACGGGATCCAGCAGCTCCTCATAAGGAGCAGCGTGAATATTGACGGGGCAGAGGTCGTTGTCGTGGGAAGGAGCAACATCGTCGGCAAGCCTATCGCCATGATGCTTATGCAGAAGGCAAAAGGTGCGAATGCCACGGTGACGATGTGCCACACGGGAACGAAGGACCTTGCGTTCCATACGAAACGGGCGGACATCCTTATCGTTGCGGCAGGACGGCCGAAGGCGGTCACGGAGGACATGGTCAAGGAGGGGGCGGTCGTGATCGATGTGGGGGTGAACAGGATCGGAATAACGCCGGAAGGAAAGGCGAAGCTCTGCGGCGATGTGGACTTCGAAGGGCTGAAGGGGAAGGTATCGGCGATAACTCCTGTCCCCGGCGGCGTAGGCCCCATGACCATAACGATGCTTATGCTCAATACGGTGAAGGCGGCAAAGCTGGCCCGCGGCCTGTAGGAGAACCTGTTCAATATGAGAATCTGTTCAATGTTCAACGTTCAACGTTAAAAAGGAGCCGACCAAACAGACCAAATGGACCAAATAGACCAGATAGACCAGACTGGAGGTAATATGCCCGATTATCAATACGAAGAGAAAGAGGATTTCTCCGGCAGGAAGGTGAAGGTCCTTGGTCCCACTTATGAAGAAGGCAAGCCGGAAGAGAGGGAGGACTGGAGATCGAAGCTCGGTGGCCGTGAAGATGCCTTGCGCTATATAAGAACCGCGATGAGGTACTGGTACAGCAAAGAATGGTATGGGAGCGAAAAACGCAAACAGGAGGCATGATGGCATTCGAAATACCGAAAATCAGATACACGGGGAAGATAGAGGAGATTGTTGTGGGGGCCGGGCAGAAGGCCGTCAGGGTGGGCGGCTCGGGCTGCTACCCCTTCTGCCGTTTTGAAGGGGAGATGCCGAATCCTCCGAAGATAGCCTTCGAGGTCTGGGACCACCGGCCTGAAGACTGGCAGGAATGGGCAATCGAGCCTTACAGGGATGTCATCCACGACCCTGTTGCCTGGGCGAAGAAGTCCATCGATGTCTATGGTGCAGAGATGATCGCCCTTCAACTAAAAAGCGCTGACCCTAACGGCATGGACAGGCCTGTTGATGAGGCCGTCAAGGTCGTTCAGGACGTCGTCAATGCGATCGACGTCCCGCTTATCGTCTGGGGAACGGCGAATGACGACAAGGACGCCGACCTCCTACGGAAGGCGGCAGAGGTCTGCGAGGGGAAGAACGTTGCCATAGGTCCCCTATCGGAGAAGAACTACAAACAGATCGGGGCTATGGCGATCGGCTACGGCCAGGTCGTGATGGCGTCGTCCCCCATCGATGTAAATCTCGCGAAGCAGCTTAACATACTTTTGGGAAACCTTGGCGTGCCCGACGAGAAGGTCCTCATGGACCCAACAACGGGAGGCCTCGGCTACGGTCTTGAATATACCTACTCTGTGATCGAGAGGGACAGGATGGCAGCGCTGACGCAGGAGGACGTGAAGCTGCAGCGCCCTATCGTTTGCAATCTTGCCCATGAGGTATGGAAGACAAAAGAGGCGCGGCTTAAAAGGGAAGACGACGAAAAGATGGGCGACGAAGTGAAGAGATCCGTCCTGATGGAGTCGGTCGCTGCAATGACCCTTGCATTCGCCGGCGCAGATATCCTTATCATGAGGCACCCCGAAAGCGCCAGGCTGGTAAAGGAGATGATAGGGGAGCTGATGAAGTGAAGGGGAAGGGGAGGATGAATGCCTGAAGAGAAACCGAAGAGTATCGACAGGGCGACCTTAGAGCTCATAGAAAAGGCCGGGAAAGACAAGATCAACACCGTGTTTTCCCGGGCGGACGAATTAAAGCCTTGCCCTATAGGCGTCGAGGAGAGCTGTTGCAAGATATGTGCTATGGGGCCCTGCAGGCTTCCCCGGCCCAAAAAGGGAGAGGGAAAAGAGAGGGTAGGCGTCTGCGGCGCGACGATCGAAACGATCGTGGCAAGAAATTTTGCCAGAAAGGTGGCCGCAGGGGCGGCGGCGCACTCCGACCATGCACGCGAGGTCGTACAGACTTTTATCAAAACAGCGAGGAGCGAGGCGCAGGGTTTTTCGATCAAGGACGAAATGAAGCTTGTTGCCGTGGCGCTTGATTTCGGCATTGACGTCGAGGGGCGGGAAACCGGCGACATCGCTAGGGAGCTCGGCGAGAAGGCATTGAATGAATTCGGGAAGCAGGAAGGGGAGCTTGTATATCTGGGAAAGGCCCCGCTGAAAAGGCAGGAATTATGGAGGAAGCTCGGCACAGCCCCGCGCGGTATTGACAGGGAGATCGTTGAGATCATGCACCGCACCCACATGGGCGTTGACCAGGACTATCGGCATCTCCTTCAGCAGGCTTCAAGGGCTGCGATTGCGGACGGGTGGGGAGGCTCGATGATCTCCACGGACCTGCAGGATATCATGTTCGGCACGCCGGTGCCGGTACTGGGAAGCATCAACCTTGGCGTCCTCAAGGAGGACAACGTGAACGTCGTTGTGCACGGGCACGAGCCGCTCCTCCCCGAGCTCCTTGTTGTTGCAAGCAGGGACCCTGAGATCAGAAGGCTGACGGAGAGTGCGGGGGCAAAAGGGATAAACCTGGCCGGGATGTGCTGCTCGGCAAACGAGGTCCTGATGAGGCACGGGATCCCCTGCGCGGGGAACTTCCTCCAGCAGGAGCTGGCCCTTGTAACGGGGGCGGTGGAGCTCATGACCGTCGACGTCCAGTGTCAGATGCAGGGACTTAAGGATGTAGCGGAGTGTTTTCACACGCGGCTCATTACCACATCGGACAGGGCGATGATAGAAGGCGCGGTGCATATCGAGTTTCATCCCGAGCATGGCCTCGACACGGCAAAAAGGATATTGAAGATGGCGATAGAGAATTACCCGAACAGAAGACACGCCGTCTATATACCGGATCAGAGACAGGATATGGTGGCTGGCTTCAGCCACGAGACGATCAATTATCTCCTCGGCGGCCTTTTCAGGGCAAGCTACAGGCCGTTGAACGACAATATCATGAACGGCAGGATACGCGGCGTGGCAGGAGTTGTCGGATGCAACAACGTGAGGACGACGCACGATTCGGCGCACATCGCGATGATAAAGGAGCTCATCAGGAATGATGTGCTTGTCCTCACAACGGGCTGCGCTGCCATGGCATGCGGGAAGGAGGGGCTGCTTACGCCCGAGGCGGCGAAGCTCTATGCCGGCTCCGGGCTCGCAGAGGTCTGCGAGGCGGTGGGGATACCGCCCGTGCTCCACCTAGGATCGTGCGTCGACAACTCGAGGATACTCATGGCCGCAACCGCAATGGTGAAGGAAGGTGGCCTCGGCGACGACTTGAGCGACCTACCGGCGGCAGGCGCGGCGCCGGAGTGGATGAGCGAGAAGGCCATTTCCATAGGACAGTATTTTGTCGCGTCGGGCATTTTTACCGTCTTCGGGACCACGTGGCCCACGACGGGGAGCGAGAAGGTCACACGACACCTTTTTGAAGAGTACGAGGAGCTCTACAAGGGCATGTGGGCCTTTGAGCCCGATCCCTTGCAGGCGGCGCAGTTGATGATCAGGCACATCGATAAGAAGAGAAAGGCGCTCGGCATAGACAAGGCAAGGGACCGGGTGTTTTTCGATATGGCGATGAGAAGGGCATTGGACTAACGGGGAGGAAGGGATGTCGAAGATCATAGCATCTGCAGCGATCAGGGGCGCACATAAGATATTCGGCAAGGCTGAAGAGAAGTACCGAGAGGCGCTTGAGAGGTTTGGCCCAAAGCAGGAAGTGGGGTTCCCCAATACCGCCTACTACCTCCCGATCATCTACGCCATGACCGGCATCGGTGTTTCAAGGATAGAAGACATGAAGAATATCCTCGATTTATGTAAAAAGCTGATACCTGCTCCGGTCCGCGAGAATACCCCCCTTCCGTACCTTGCCCCTGCGCTGGATGCGGGGATGGCGACCTTTTTCGCTGAAGAGATCATTGAGGCGATCCGCTATCTAGAGGAGCCTTACGCCTACGCGGCGAACAGCGAGGACCCGAACGATGAGACGGTCTGGCTCGGCGCGGCGAACGATGTCATTTTCAGAAAAAGAGGGGTCGAGTTCGTTGACGGAACAGCGCCCGGCTTTGCTGCAATTGTCGGAGCTGCGCCCGATCCGCAGACGGCGTCGAGGATCGCCCTTGAGCTGCAGGAGAAGAACCTTTATGTGTTCATGTGCGCAGAGAACGGAGGGAAAAGGTTCTCGCAGCAGCTCATCGAGGCGGGCATCCAGATCGGCTGGCCCACCAGGCTCGTTTCCTTCGGGCCCGATATCTATCAGGCGGTCTTTGCGATAGGATTCGCGTGCCGCGTTGCCATGGCCTTCGGCGGCATCAAGCCGGGCGATTACCGGAGGAACCTTATCTACAATAAGGACAGGACCTACGCGTTCGTGCTTGCCCTCGGTGACGTTACCGACGAATGGTATGCCAACGCCGCAGGCGCCATCAACTGGGGATTCCCGACCATTGCCGACACGCCGATCCCTGAGGTGCTGCCCACTGGCATATGCAGTTACGAGCACGTTGTCTCCAATATTCCCCACGGTCAGATCGTACAGAAGGCGATTGAGGTCAGAGGATTGAAGGTACAGGTGGCAAGCGTGCCGATTCCCGTATCCTACGGGCCGGCCTTTGAGGGGGAGCGCGTCCGCGGGGAGGACATCTATCTTGAGATGGGAGGGGGAAGGACCATCGCCGTGGAGTGGACGACGACAAGAAGGATGGAAGAGGTGGAAGACGGAAAAGTGGAAGTGATCGGCCCCGATGTGGGCGATGTGCAGCCGGGGATGAGGCTCCATTTCGCCATGGTGGCGGAGGTTGCGGGAAGGAATTTCCAGGAGGATTTTGAGCCTATCCTCGAGAGGCAGAACCACCACCTGATCAACCAGGCCCAGGGGGTCATGCATATAGGGCAGAGGGACATCGCGTGGATACGGATCTCGAAACAGGCCGTGGAAAAGGGTTTCCGGCTCGAACACATGGGGAAGATCATCCACGCGAAATATCACCAGGATTTCGGCGCTATCTTCGATAAGGTCCAGATAAAGATATACACCGAGGAAGAAAAGGTCAGGGATGTTCTCGGGAAGGCCCGCGCATCCTACGATCACAGGGATGCAAGGATCGAGGGAATGACCGACGAAAGCACAGAGACCTTCTATTCGTGCATACTCTGCCAGTCCTTTGCGCCGAACCACGTCTGCGTCATCAGCCCCGAAAGGACAGGCCTGTGCGGCGCGTACAACTGGCTGGACTGCCGTGCTGCATATGAGATAAATCCAGAAGGTCCTAACCAGCCGATAAAGAAAGGCGAATGCATTGATGACCGCTACGGGCAGTTCAGCGGCTGCAACGATTATGTCAGGAAGGCATCGCGGCAGAAGATAGAGGGCGTGAGCCTTTACAGCCTCATGGTCGATCCGATGACGACGTGCGGCTGCTGCGAGTGCATAGCTGCGATCCTTCCCATGTGCAACGGGATCATGACCGTCGACAGGGACTTCAGCGATATGACGCCCTGCGGCATGAAGTTCACAACCCTTGCAGGCTCTGTCGGGGGAGGAGCGCAGACCCCGGGCTTTCTCGGCCACAGCAAATATAACATCACCCAGAAGAAGTTCCTGAAGGGCGACGGCGGCTTGCTGAGGATAGCATGGATGCCGAAAAGGCTCAAGGAAGAGGTCATGGACCGACTCAAAAAGAGGAGCGAGGAACTTGGCGTACCTGATTTTCCCGACATGGTAGCAGACGAGACGGTGGCGAGGACAGAGGAAGGGGTGATCGAGTATATAACGCGGAAGGGCCATCCCTGCCTGACGATGGAACCGCTGATATAGCGAAACCCGTGAAAAGTGAGAGGTGAAATGTGAAATGCAGGATATACAGATGAGCATCGGCGTCGGATGTTTCCCCGCAAACACGCTCATACGCTCCAGCGGCTTACATTTGCTCGCGTTCGGCTTCGGAACTTTTGCTTCGCAAAAGACCGAGCTTAAAACCTTTCACCTTTCATTTTTCACCTTTCACAATACTAGTTAAAGGGACGGTCCCGTCAAGACGGGACAGGCTGTGAGACATAATGATAGCAAAAGGAGAAGATGAGATATGGCATTGACAGGAATACAGATATTGAAGATGCTGCCGAAGACGAACTGCGGGGAGTGCAAGTTCCCGACCTGCCTTGCATTCGCAATGGCCCTGGCCGCAGGCAAGGCGGAGCTCGACGCGTGCCCTCACGTATCGCCCGAGGCGAGGGCGGAGCTGTCCGATGCGAGCGCACCGCCCATCAGGCAGCTGGCGATCGGGACCGGGGATTACGAAGTGAGGATAGGCGGCGAGACGGTCATGTTCCGCCACGAGAAGACCTTTTTTAACAAACCGGGACTTGCCATACTCATCACCGATGTGATGGACGATGCTGAGGCGGAAAAGAGATTCGCCAAATTATCCCTGTACCAGTATGAACGCGTTGGGCTGACCCTCCGCCCCGAGCTCCTTGCCCTCAAGGATACGGGGCACAAGGACAGGTTCCTGGATCTCGTAAAGAAGGCATGCGGTACGCCTTACGGCATCATCCTCATGTCTTATGATGCCGCAACAATGAAAGCGGCGCTTGATATTGCGAAAGAGAGAAGGCCGCTCATGTATGCGGCGACGAAAGAGAATTATGAAGAGTTTGGCAATATGGCGAAGGATTACGGGGCACCTCTCGCAGTAAAAGGGGAGGATATTGAAGACGCCGCAGCCCTTTCCGGCAAGCTCGCCGGCATGGGGCTTAAAGACCTTGTTATCGATACAGGGCAGCGGTCGATCAGGGAAGGTCTTTATGACCAGATATCCATAAGGCGCGCCGCGCTCCTGAACAAGAACAAACTGCTTGGCTTTCCGACCATAACTTTTCCCTGCGAGATGACCGATGACCCTATGAAAGAGGTCCTTGTCGCGGCGTCCTTTGTGGCGAAATACGCAGGCATCATCGTGATGAGCGATTTCGAGGGCGAGACGCTCTTCCCGCTTCTTCTGCAGAGGTTGAATATCTACACCGACCCCCAGAGGCCCATGACGACCAGGGAGGGGATCTACCCCGTCAACAATCCCGACGAGAGCTCGCCGGTGCTCGTAACCTGCAATTTTTCCCTTACCTACTTTATCGTCAGCGGCGAGATAGAGAACTCGAGGGTGCCGTGCTGGCTCTGCGTAATGGACACGGAGGGGCTATCGGTCATGACCGCCTGGGCGGCAGGCAAATTTGTCGGCGACCTCGTAGGCGCCTTTATGAAAAAGTGCGGGATCATGGAAAAGGTGCACCACAAGAGGGTTATAATTCCGGGATACGCTGCCGCAATCCTCGGCGACCTTGAGGAAGAACTGCCTGGGTGGGAAGTGCTTATCGGTCCCCGCGAGGCCGCGCATCTGCCCGCCTACCTGAGGACGTGGAAACAGTAAGGTTGCCCTCGGCCCTGCGGCCCGAATACGACGTTGTATCGGAGGGATGAATGATACTGATAGGCGAGAACCTTAATATCATGTCAAAGAAGCTTGCCGGGGCATTTCTTGCGAGAGATCCCTATCCTGTCAGGAAGATGGCAGAGGACGAGATGAGGGCAGGGATGGACATGATCGATGTGAATATCGGGCCCGCACGAAAGTCAGGTCCGGAGTTCATGGAATGGGTCGTGAAGACCATCCAGGAGGTATCGGATATCCCGCTTTCCCTCGATACAACGAATATGGAGGCCATGGAGGCAGGGTTGCGGGCCTGCAAAAGCAAGGCGCTGATAAACTCGATCTCCGCTCGGCCCGAGAGAATGGTGGGACTTATGCCCCTTGCAAAACGATACAACGCCTCCTTCATAGGGCTTACGCTCAGCGCGGAGGGCATCCCGAGGGATGCGAACGAGCGGGGACTATTCGCGGCGGAGATCATCGCAGAGGCGGCAGAATACGGCATTCTTGAAGAGGACATATGGCTCGACCCTATCGTTCTGCCCGTTAACAGCCAGCAGATGCAGGTCCAGGGCTGCACGGAGTTTGTCATGATGCTCGGCGACCTCGCCCCGAAGTGCAGATCCACCTGCGGGCTGTCGAACGTCTCCAACGGAATGCCGCCACACCTGCGGGGGATCATGAACAGGACGTACCTGATCATGATAAAGCGCTACGGCATGTACTCTGCGATCGTCGATGCCTTTGACAGAGAGCTGCGTGCGGTAGCGAAAGGCCAGAGGCCGGAGCTGGAGGCCCTCGTCCACAAGGTAATGGACGGGGAGCCGGTGGACCTGTCAAAGGTGTCCGAAGAGGAGGCGAAATACGTCAAGACCGCACGGGTGCTCCTCGGCCGGACGCTCTATTCGGATTCATGGCTGGAGATATGATGTGACAATCTCCAGCCTGCGTTCTCCCTCTCCCCCAGCGGAAGAGGGTCATAGCAAAAATGTCCCTCTCCCCTCGCGGGAGAGGGACAGGGTGAGGGGGGAATGAGAACAACACCCCATCAAACAATTGACATTTGAAGAAACGATTCTTAACCCCACGGTTTTGTACGTCTGTTTTGAACATTCGATATCTGAATTTTTTTGTTGAGGATTTTGTTATAATGGCTTTATTATTTTAAGTGGTAAATGATTATGAAAAGAGATAAGAAAGTTGTACAGGCGCTGCCGGATTTCTGCGATCTCATGTGCGTATACGCGTCGATGCCGAAAGAGGCAGCGGTAGACGGCGCAGGAAGCTGCAGGACCTTTGCGGCGATTTACTGCAAGAAAAGAAGGTCCCTCGTCCACAAAAACATGCCCTGCAAAGAAAAGAAGATCAGTGTAAAAGGTAAGATGTGAAAGGTGAAAGATTTAAACCTTTTGCTTCACAGTTGTTCTACTTGACGGGATGTTCTTGCCGGACGATCTCCAAAAGATTTTCCAGCTGGTAGCCGGATCTCTCTGATGCCTCGTAAAGCCCGGAGAGAACGGTGAAGCATTCTGTGAGGCTGTCATCCTGTTGATTTTTTATTCCGGCGGGATCGCTTGCGATAGATATCATTGCGGTGAATGCCATCCATGAAAGAAAGAGCCCAAAGGCGTCTTTGCTGAACCAGAGTATGTCCTTGTAGCGGTTGATCTGTAGGAAACCCTGGACCTCGCTGTCGTTGAGGAAGGTTGTAAGAACCTGGTATGGGCTGGGCGGCTGCGCAGGGCTGAACCAGTGCTGGTGGCCGGTGAATATCTTTACTGACATTACGCCGCGGTACGCATCATCAGGAGTAAACCCCATCTCCTTCAAGGTGTCGCCCATGATGCGGCCGAGGAGCCACTCGTCGATCCAGCTCCTGCCCTGTTCGTCGGGGTTTGTATGGGCGTCGATGACTTTGCCCATAGACCGGACAAAGACCCAGTTGAGCTGGCACAGGGCATGGTGGTCAGCGCCGAAGAAATCTGTCCGCAGGAACCCGATAAACTTGTTCCTGTCCTCTTCGCCTGTACCTGCGATCCGGTCGAGCGTTTTTTGTCCATGAAGCGTAGCAAGCAGTGCGTTCATAATATTTTCCACGACGAGGCCCTCGTCCGCGCTGCCATTGGCAAACTGTCTGATCTCCCGTACAAGGTTTGTTGTTTTCCAACGGATCTCATCTAAGAACGGGACAGGTATGTCTTCGATCTGTTCCAGAGCGATCGCTATCTTCGCGTCGAGCATCCCCTTCAGCATATGGACGTTGATGAGTTCCTTGAAGCTCTGATGGATGGGCTGGAGGAATATCTCGCGTATCGCGTCGTCGATGTTCGGGACACCGAGGCCGTTCAGGTATGTGTTCAGTTGGGCGTAGTGAGACCATGCATTATCCTCGATCTCTGCTATGTCGAGGAAGACGTGGTGCTGGTAAGGGCCAAGCTCGATATAGAGGCCTTTTTCCGCGAGGCCCTTGCTTTCCCTGATATACTGGAGGCCCGTTGTGTGGTCTCTGAATAGGGTGAAATGCTCCGGCTTTCCGCTGACTCCGAGGCCCTCGGAGAGCGTCTTCTGTGCGAGGACCGGCCGGCTCATATCGCCGCCCTTGACGGCAAAACTTACAGACGTGCGTATCCAGCCGCTGATAGGCGCGTTCTTGTTATTGTAGACGACAAGCGACATCTCGCTCCCGTACCGGTTTGAATAGGCGAAGACATCCTCGCTCACATGGCCGTCAGGGGTGAAAAAATCGTAGAGGAGGAAATGTTCGACCCCCGCGAAGAGGTATCGTTTATGGAGCAGCGGGAATATCTCCCTCTCGTGCCTTTCGATGAGATATCCGTCAGGCTCTTCTTCCCAGTATGCGCGCCTGTATTCCATGCCGTACTTTTCCGTAAAGCCTTCTATCTGACCGTGGCCGAACATGGGGAGGCCCGGTAGCGTTATCATGAGGGTGCAGACGCCAAAATATTTGCTGTCCTTGCCGAATTGGTCGACGGCGGTCCTCTCGTCCGGGTTGTTCATAAAGTTGACAAAGCGCCTCAGGATCTCCGGGTCGAACTCAAGGGTGTTCTTCATTACCTGGCGGTACTTGGCATTCTCTTCGTCGCGGAGCATGTTCATGAAGGCGCTGTTGTAGACCCTGTGCATTCCCAGGGTCCTCACGAAGTAGCCTTCGAGCAGCCAGAAGGCCTCGGCGAGAAGCAGCGTGTCCGGCGCCTCCTGCGCAACGCGGTCCACCACCTCGCGCCAGAATTCATTGGGCATGAGGGAGTTGAACTGATGTTTCGTGAGGCCGTGCTCGACGCGCGTGGGGATCGCCCCGCCCGTTCCGGGTTCAGGGAACCACAGGCGCTGGTAGTGGCGCTTCGTGAGCGTCATGGCGGCGTCAAAGCGGATGATAGGGAATCGTTTTGCGACGGCGATGATCGTGTTGACCATGGCTTCACGCACTTCCGGGTTGAGGTAGTTAAGCTGTGCCGTATCGTTCCAGGGCATGCTCGTCCCATCGTTGCCGTGGTAGACATATTTTTCATCCCCGGTCCACCTGTCTCTCCGCTTAAAGACCACGGCCGCGTCAGTGCGCTCATAGTAGTGGTCTTCGATAAAGATGGAGACGCGCTCGTCATGGGAGAGGTCTGGGCCTCCGTAGGCGTACCAGGGAAAAGGGTTCTGGTCCAATGAGATGAACCAGTCGGGGTGTTCTGTCGTCCATCTGGAATAGATGCCCACGTGGTTGGGCACCATGTCGCTTGCCAGCCTGATGCCGCGTTTCCAGGCCCGCTCCCTCAGGCTGTTGAATGCTTCGTCGCCCCCGAGGTCAGAGGCGATGATGTAGTCGTAGAGGGAATAGGCAGACGGAACGGCCTCGGGGTTGCCGCAGAGCTGCTTGATCTTCTGCGACGCGGGGCTTCGCTCCCAGACGCCTATGAGCCACAGGCCGGTGATGCCCCTTTTCTGCAGGGTATCGAGCTCTTCGTCGGGGACCCCGTCGAGCCTCGTAATGTGGCGCTGATATTTATTAGAAAGCTGGTCGAGCCAGACGTAGATGTTCTTCGCGATGAGGACGAGACGCGGCATCCACTCACTGTCCGGCGTGAAGTGTTCTGGTTCGAGCTCAAGCCCAAGTTCTTTAAGCCTTGTAACCTCTGACGGCCCTGCGCCCATGAAGGGCAGCTTCTGCTCTTCCTTGAAGAGGTCGAGGCTCTTGAGGATAAGCGGCAGATATTTGCGAAGGATATAACCCCAGCGCTCCATGATGTACGCGAGCTGCCCCGAAAGGGAATGGGGGACGGCAAGGGCAGGGCTTCTCAGCATATCGACGAGGTTCTGGTAGTCAGGGCCGAACGGAGGTTCTGAATGAAAATGGTCTATCAGCCCTGATATGATCTGGAGATAGGCTGTTTCCTTTTTCAGGCTGACATCGTCGAAAAGCTCGAAGAACGGAGAAAAGGCCGGATTCATATTCGCAAGCCACAGAAGAAGCATCTCCTCAAGGATGATCTGCCTGTTCGGGATCCCCTCTGTGTTGCCGTTCAGATAATCTGCGATGCCGACCTCGTTCTTGTACACCCGAAGCGGCGGAAAGGCGTCAACAAAATGATGCATTGCGCCCTCGACTTTTTCCCTGCCAAGCCTTTCATTCAGCGACGAGAGCGCCTGCGCCATTGTTTTTTTGTTGATATCATTCCGGTACTGACTGGCGACGTAGTGGAGGATCTCGTCAATGAGTCCCATGGCGATCAGCTGTCCTGCCTTGACCGCTCCTTCAGGAAAGCTTATAAGGTCTTTTTTTTCGTTGATCTTCTGGGCAAAGACGCGGGCAGCGTAAAAATTCGTGAAGATGACGTTGCCGCTGAGAGAAAAAAGGGCCTCGCTGAAACGGTAGAAGTCCCGCGATCTCCGGGAGACGTGAAATTCCATTGTAGGGGCTCTATGCTTGATCCTTGGAGTGTTTTTTTTCATGAGATGTTCCGGCACATGATAGCACGGGGCCTGATGTTAGTCAATCGATGCACGTATTGCCGAATCGTATAAGTCATATTTTACCCATTTCGTGCATAGCACGAAGTGGGTAAAATATTTAGGCAAGGGGATATGATAAGCGGCATCGTAGCTGTATTACCCTAAGAGGCGAGGAAGAAACTGGAGAAATGGAGCCTGCAGTTGTGTTAAAATACTTGAAAGGAGAGCACAATATGAGAACAAAATTAATAATCTTTTGCATGCTGGTGCTATTTGCCGTTCTGTTTTTTCAGCTTGCGCAAGACCTGTCTTATGCGTCAGATTCAGAAAAGGGAGGTGCGCGATCATCAAACAACATTGCCGTCGCAGCGGTCGGTGGAGATGCACACAACGAAATTAGCACAGTAGCAGGGAGGGCGTCTTATTATCTCATATTTGACGAAAAAGGTGTTTTTCTGAAATCCGTTAAAAATCCCGGAGAGGGCAGCGGGCGCAACTCAGGCTCTGCGGTGGTCAACCTTCTTTTGAAAGAATCCTGCAAAACAGTGATTGCGGGGAAGTTCGGCGATAAGCTGAAAGGCCAGCTAAAGGCGAACAAGATTGACTTTTACGAGCGCAAGGGTATTGCAGAGAAAGTGGTGCGGTCATACACGCTATCCTCTTAGATGCATGCGAGACTGATAAAAGCTACGCCGGTATAATTCAGGAAGGGCGTAAAGGCTTTTTGTTGTATTTTTAATCCATTTGGAGGAAGATTGTAAAAGACGTGGAGTGAGCAGGAGAGGAGGCAGCGCATGAACAAGATACTTATAGGCAAAGGAGAAAAGCCTGTCACATTACTCGCCAAATACGGCAATCGACATGGCCTGATCGCGGGGGCTACCGGTACCGGCAAGACCGTTTCCCTCATGGTGCTGGCAGAGGGTTTTTCACGTATGGGCGTGCCGGTATTCATGGCTGACGTAAAAGGCGATGTTGCAGGCCTGGCGATGGCCGGCATTGCCAATGAGAAGATGCTGCAGCGCGTTGCCCAGATCGGCATTGAAGGATATGCAAATGAGGCGAACCCGGTGCTGTTCTGGGATGTCTTTGGCAAAGGCGGCCACCGGGTGCGTACCACGATCAGCGAGATTGGCCCTAACCTGCTGGGGAGGATCCTGGAGATCAACGATACTCAAACCGGGGTGCTCGAGATTGCCTTCAAGCTGGCAGACGACCAGGGTCTGCTTTTGCTCGACCTCGACGATCTGCGCGCGCTGCTCGGGCTGGTTGCAGACAATAGAAAGGAGATCTCCAGGCAATACGGGCTGGTCAGCGCGCAGTCAGTGGCTGCCATACAGCGGGCCTTGCTGTCCCTCCAACGGGAGGGCGGGGAAGACCTGTTCGGCGAGCCTGCGCTGGAACTTAACGATTTGATGCGTATCGACCTAAGCGGCCGCGGAATTATTAACATATTTGTCGCGGACAAGCTCATTTTAAAGCCGCGGCTGTACTCAAGCTTTCTCTTGTGGCTGCTGTCGGAGCTGTTCGAGAACCTGCCGGAAATGGGCGATCTCGACAAGCCGAAGCTTGTGTTCTTCTTCGATGAGGCTCACCTGCTCTTCGACGACGCGCCCCCGATGCTGCGCCAGCGGGTGGAGCAGGTGGTGCGGATCATCCGCTCCAAGGGTGTCGGAGTGTATTTCTGCTCACAGTTCCCGGACGATGTGCCGAACGAGATCCTTGGCCAGCTGGGAAACCGCATCCAGCACGCGCTTCGCGCTTACACGCCGCGTGATCAGAAGGCGGTAAAAACGGCTGCAGAAACCTTTGTTGCGAATAAGAACTTTGACGTCGCCGGGATAATATCTCAACTCGGCGTAGGCGAAGCGCTTGTTTCAACGCTTCAGGAAAAAGGTGTACCGATGCCGGTGGAGAGCACATTGATCTGCCCGCCGCGCTGCCGGATGGGCTCGATCACGCAGGAAGAGCGAGATACAGTGCGCGCGCGCAGTCCGGTTGGCACAAAATATGATTCACCGGTCAACCGGGAATCGGCTTACGAAATTCTGAGCCGGAAGACCCTGGAAAGAGAAGCTGCCGTTCCAGGTTCGAATCAAGCCGATACTGAAAAGCCGTCCGAACGCGGAGGAATGCTCGGAGACCTGATATGGGGAACCAGGCGCCGGCAGGGTATGGTAGAGACGCTGGCCAAACAGGCTGCACGTACCGTAGGAAGCCAGATCGGTAGGCAGATCCTGCGCGGTATTCTGGGAGGTATATTGGGCGGATCGCGCCGTTAGTTTTTAAAGTGTAATTCCTATCCTTCAGATTTCAGGCCTATATAGAGGCATGTAATGCCAAAGGTGAGGGGATAGATGGAAACTTTTCTGAGGCCCAGCCTCTCAAGAGACCCTGCAAACTCAGCGGGCGAAGGAAAGTTCATGATCGAATCTGCAAGGTAATGATAGGCGCCGGGATTTGCCGTGATCTTTCCTGCTATAAAAGGAAGAATGCGATTCAGGTAGAACCTGATAGCCTTCCTGAAAAAGGAATGCCTCGCAAATGTCATCTCAAGGACCATGACCCTGCCGCCTGGCACGAGCACGCGAATCATTTCTTTGACGGCCGCTTCCCTGTCGGGTATATTCCTGATTCCAAAGGCAATTGAAACAACGTCAAAGGTATTGTTGGAAAAGGGAAGGGACATAGCGTCGCCCTGCACCAGGACGATTTTTTGGCTGTGCCCTTTGCGGGATATCTTCCGGCGTCCCGCCTTGAGCATGTTCCATGCGAAGTCAAGGCCTGTTATGCTTATACCGGGATGTGTCGCGCCGGCGCAGATTGCAATGTCGCCAGTCCCTGTGGCAGCGTCAAGGAGGCGGAAGGTCTTGAAGAAGCGCATCTTCTTCGCGGTAAACCTTCGCCAGTACATATCGATCCCCATGCTTAGCACGTGATTGAGGAGATCGTAACGCTCAGTTATCGTAGAAAAGATCTCTTTGACAATTCCGATGTGCTCTTTGCTGCTGATGCTCGCTACAGAAGGATATTTATTCTTTGAAGGTTTTTCCATCAGAGACTTTCGCTGCGCGCCGGTTATTGTGCAGCAATGATGCTTTTTATCTTTCCAAGATTTTTTTCTATCTCTTTGATATAAGGGTTCTCGCCGCTGTCGTAATGGTATGTCAGGTAGGTGTAAACAGGCCCCATCATCTTAAAGCGCTCCATAACGATTTTTTCAAAGAAGAACGGCGTGTTCGCTATCAGGTGGACGCTGTCGCTGAACAGCGTTGACCCTTTGCCCTGCAGGTTTTCAAGTCCTTCAAAGTTATACGCCTCTTCAAATTCAAGGTAGAGGGCAGGGAGCTTATCGACGTAGTCCGGGGCCGCCATCTGCCCCAGAAGGTCGGCGGTACCGAGGGCATACCCGATTACCCTTTCTTCGCCTGAATGAAAGTGTACTTTGTTGTCGAAGAAGACACCGGTGCAGCGGATGGCGTTCTGGACACTGACGATGCTGTCGTCGTCGAGGCCAATCCCGTGAAGGTACGCATCTGCAAAATCAATGCTCCGCTGGACATGGGTAAAGGTGTATTTTGCGCCCGTTCCTTCCCTGTCGTCGTTGCATTTTAAATACCCCGTATCGTGAAGAATGACCGCTATGATGCCGAGGACGTAATATTTTTTGGAGATGAAGGGGTCGCTTTTGCTTCTGTTCCAGCCGTCAATGATCTCTATGAAAGGCGGGATTGTCTGCAGGGTATGGCTGATGTTGTGGTATTTCATGTCGCATCTGAGAAAGCCTTCTGTCCTGCCTTCGAAAAGATTTATGGAATCCCGGAAGACGCGCTCGACGACGCCGACGTCATCGTCGTTGTAGTTGGCGTTGCATATGGTTTTGATCTCCCCAATGATATTCTCGTAGGTCAAAATGCTGTTCGGGGGCATAAAGCGTCCTTGCCATTACATTGTCATACTTTGCATCATTTTAAAAGAAAAAAAGAGAATAATAAAGAAAAATATTAAAATTAGTATTCTATTCCTTTGCGCGCCGCCGCACCTTTCCGGTAAGGGTGTTTTACCTCTGTGACCTCTGTTACAAGGTCGGCCATTTCGACAAGACGGGGGTGGGCGTCCCTTCCGGTCAGCACCACGTGCAGGTTTTTTGGGCGTTTTGCGAGGGCGTCCAGCACCTCATCGACGGGAAGAAGTCCATATGCTATTGCGTTATTTATTTCATCAAATATTATCATCCCGTATTTTCCCGAAAACAGAGCCTCTTTGCAGACCTCCCATGCCTTCCGTGCGGTCTCTATGTCTTCGGGGGCAGGGTTTTCAGGGTCGACGTGAACAAATCCGGTGCCGAGGGGGTGGATGGAAAAGTCAGGCGCAAGCCTTTTTGCCGTTTCCAGCTCGCCGTATCGCCATGTGCCCTTGAGGAACTGGAGCATGATGACCTTGGTCCCGTGCCCCAGGGCCCGCATTGCCATGCCCATGGCAGAGGTTGTTTTGCCTTTGCCGTTGCCGGTTAGAACGATTATGTACCCTCTCTCACGGCCTGCTGCACTTTCATTGCCGACAGGGGCCTTATTTTCAAAAATATCCATGGCTCAACTCCTTTGTCGTTCTCGTTTCATTTCATGCGGGATAGACGTTTCATGGGCAAAGCGAAACGTATATTACAAAAGGGAGTATACTATATTTCGCAGGCAAGTTGCAAACGGTGTACTAGATGCTTGACCCAAATGGTTTTTAGGTGGTATCATTTCCGAAGCAGCGATTATAAGGAGGTATATATGGCAAAAACGTTTAAAGACCTGATGGAATTCTTCAACAAACAACCAAGAATAGGGGTAATGGGTACGGCGAACAAAGATGGAAAACCAAACATAGCGCATCTTGGATCCCCGCGTATGGTGGATGAAAAAACCGTTGTTGTGGGGCTTGGTGAAAACCGCACTCTGGCAAACCTTAAAGAAAATCCATACGCAGTATACACAATTCTGGAGCCGGGGAAAACTGTACCGGAGTGGAAAGGGGTAAGAGTATATTTGAAAGCTCTTTCTATAGAGGACTCAGGTGAACTGCTCGACGGCATCAAAGATTCATTCATAAAAAAGGGAAACGAAGGTGCTGCAAAAATGATGAAATATGCGGTGTCCCTTGAGATAACAGAGCTCCGCCCTCTGGCAGACAGGGGCCAGGGCTGGGAAAACATGATATAGCGCAGCGCATCATAAAAGACAGAATTATCTTTTTGAACTTTAGAGTACGATATTATTTCCTCATATTATCCTTCCTCATTCGCAAAAAAACTGAAGCAGAAGAGCGGCCTTTTTTGTAAAAAATATTTGTGTTGAGTGTGAAAAAAAAGCTTGACATAATAATATTTATCTATATAATATTAAGTATACTTGTTAGTATACAACATCATATAAGGCCATATCATGATAGTACACCAATCAAGTGCCCTTCGTTTCAAAGCCTATAAAGCCATCAAGGATAAACTGATCAACCTGGAGATTAAGCCGGGAGAGAAGATCTTCGAAAATGAGCTTGCAAAATCTCTCAAGGTAAGCAGGACGCCCGTAAGAGAAGCGCTGCTGATGCTTGAACACGAAAAGCTTGTGACCTGTACCAACAGCCTTGGATTTTTGGCGAGGCGCCTTACCACCAAAGACGTAGAGGAATATTTTGAGATCAGGCATATCCTTGAAGATTACGTCTTGTCACGTGTTGTTGAAAAGATAACCGACGCCGAAATATCGGATCTGACGAACATTGTAAATCAGACAAAAAAAAGCATTAAAGAAGGAGATATACCTGAAATTATCCGATGTGAAACGGAATATCATAACATGCTTTACAGGGCCGCAAAGTCTGAAGTTTTGCATGAAACCATCAACGGCCTTATTGATAAGTTCCGGCTTCTCAGGTCACTTCTCGCAAACATACCCGGCGGCGCAGAGGCCTCCGCTGAAGAGCACAAAGCGATAGTTGATGCAATAAGAAAAAGGGATATAAAGAGCGCAAAAAGGTTTATGCGAATGCATCTTGAAAGTGCTCAAAAAAAAGTGACCGGATTGCAGAGCATCATCTTTTAAACATATTGCTGATAAAGGTAGATCAGCAAAAGGAGAAACAATGGAGCTGCAAAAACGTGAAGAAGAGATGTTGTCGGGGAAATGCGGCGCCGGATTAAAAAAGTGCATGGAAATACTTGTGGCAGTCGGGGAGTGCAATGACGCGGCAAAGATGATCCCCGTTACCAGCGTCCACATGGCCGGCAATTATTCTGTTATGGAGACCGAAGGCATTGACTGGCTGGAGGAGCTTGCCCGTGGCGGGTCCAGGGTAAAGGTCTTCACCACCAAAAATCCGGAAATGTACGATTTCGAAGACTGGAGGGAATTCAATGTTCCTGAAGAGCTGCAGGAGAAACAGAACAGGATCAACAATGTATTGAAGGACCTCGGTATTACCCTGCTCTATTCATGCCACCATTATCTGGCAGGCAATTCGCCCAAATTCGGCGATCATATCGCCTGGGCCTCATCAGGGAGCGGGGCCTTTGCGAACTCTGTAATAGGAGCGCGATCGAACCGGGACGGAGACCATACGGTCATATCTGCAGCCATTACGGGGGTCATTCCGGAATACGGCCTTCACCTGAGCAGCAATAGAAAGGGGCAGGTTATCGTAAAGACCGGCAACCTGAATATATCGGAATATGACCATTCAGAATTTCAGGCTATGGCGTGGCATATCGGCAAGAAGGTTCGCGACAAAATACCGGTATTTATTGATCTGCAGCCTGAAACCGTCATCCAGAATATCAAGGCAATCCTTTACAGCCTCACCGTGACGGGAGCAGTGGGCCTTGTACATTTTGTCGGGATTACCCCTGAGGCCCCGACCGTTGAAGCTGCCTGCGGAACCAGTGATATCGGTTCTCTGGAGCACCTGTCGCTTACACAGGAGGATGTAGATAAGGCATATAGAGAGATCTCGACCGCTACCGACCAAAAGGTGGATCTGGTGATCTTTGGCTGCCCGCAATGCACCATACAGGAGATAGGAGAAGCGGTCGACCTTCTGGAGGGCAGGAAGGTCCACCCGGAAACGCAATTATGGTTCTGCACATCAGGCTGGGTGAAGACCCTCTGCAAAAGGATGGGCTACTGGGAAAAGATCAGCGCGGCTGGTGGCCGGATTGTGGCCGATATCGGCGCGGCATGCGGCCCCTATCTCTACCTTCCGAAACAAGGCGTAAGGGTTATAGCGGTGAACTCGGCGAGGGCCAGTTATTATTCGCATAACGTTACCGGGATGGAAACCTGGTTCGGTTCAACCAAAGAATGTGTCGAAACAGCAATAGCAGGCACATGGAGGGGACGCCAATGATGAAAATCAAAGCGAAGACTATCGTAAAAGGCATTGCGAGCGGTGAGGCGATCATATCCCGTATGCCGATATCTTTTACAGGAGGGGTAGATCCCAATACAGGCAAGGTCAGGGAGCCTGGTCATGATCTTGAGGGCAAAAGTATTGCCGGAAAGATTCTTATTTTCCCCGTCGGAAAAGGTTCGACAACCGGTTCATGGCAATACTATGCAACGTATAAACGGGGCAATGCCCCCAGGGGCATTATCAATCTTCAGGCAGAAGGAGTGGTGGCGGTAAGCGCGGTGATCACCGGCACGCCCATGGTCCACCGGCCCGAACAGGACCCTTTTGCATATATTAAGGATGGGGATATGGTTACGGTAAACGGAGATGAAGGTTTTATAGAGATTGGATGAGGGTTGCAGTTAAAGAAACAGAGAGGCAATACAAAAGTGCGAAAGGAGGTGTGGGAGGTCAGCGTATGTTGAAGGACAGGCCAATAAAAATGTGGAATAAAGAAAAATGTTTTCGTGAGAACATTAGAAAAGGAGGGGAACAATGAAAAAATTATCTGTCTTGAATATGTTTGTTGTCGTTTTTGTAGCACTGTTTTTTTGTTTGTCCGTCGTGCCGGCCGTACATGCCCAGCAAAAGATAACCCTGAGCATGGCAAGCCATTTTGGCGGTACCGCGTTTATCCATACGGATCAGTATCCCCGGTACTTCAAAATGGTGGAAAAGGCCGCGAAAGGTAAATATGTGCTGGACATAAAGCTCTTTCCCGGTGAGAGCCTTCTCAAGGGGGCTGACAACTATGATGGAGTGGTCAAGCGGGTTGCCGATAGCGCCATACAGTCCGCCGGATATATACCAGGCCGCCTTCCAGTCTTCTTAACGTTGAGCCAGTCCGGGATTGCCCCGATAAAGAACTGTATTGCTGCAAGCCTTACAGCGTGGGAATTCGTCAATAAATACAAACCGAAAGAATTTGACGATGTAAAATTGCTGCTTACCTACGGCACAGGACCGGGATGGGTCCACTCCAACAAGCCTATTCGCAAGGCCGACGACCTGAAGGGTATGAGGCTCAGGGTTACAGGGGCAGGCGCCCTTGGCGCAAAGGCAGTGGGAGCACAACCGGTGGCTATGGCGATGCCTGATGTTTATCTCGCTGCAAAAAAGGGAACCATAGACGGGCTTGTTTCTCCCCCTGAGACGCTCAAGAACCATAAGCATGCAGAAGTCTTTAAATATTCTACATTCTTCCCGATCTTCTACTCGGAGTTCATGGTATTTATCATGAATAAATCTGTATGGGACTCATTGCCAAAGGATCTCCAGGAGGCCTTTGACGCCGTTTCAGCAGCTGGAGTGGAAGAGGCAGGCCAATTCTGGGAACGTGAACAAAAACTGGCAATGGAATATGCAAAAAAACAGCCAGGGGGACATGAGTTCCTTTATCTGCCTGACGAAGAGATGGCAAAATTAAAGAAGCTTATAGAACCGGTCAAGGAACAGTATATCACACTACTCAATTCCAAAGGTTTTCCCGGGAAACAGATCGTTGAAGACGCAGGGAAGATCGCGGAAAAATACAACAAACAGGAATATAAGCCCTGGAAACCGTGAGATAATATATAAGGGATGCCTTTCTGAAGGCATCCCTTATAAAATCCCAAAGCCGGAGATGCAGTATGCAGATAAAAACAAAAATAGAAAAGGCTTGCAAGTTTTGTGACTATATAGCGTATACAGGCATATTCATTACGGTGGTTATAACCGTAACGGAATTTATATTCCGCAGTTTCGGAAGGCCTATTCAGGGAGTTTACGATATCGTCGGTCTTATCCAGGTAATACTGGTCTGCTTTGCAATGCCCTATTGCACCTTGCAAAAAGGTCATATCAGGGTAGACATGTTCATGGATCGTCTACCCAAAAGAATGCAGGTGGTGATCGACGGCGTCATCAGCCTGCTGAGCATGGGCTTTTTTCTCCTTGTTGCCTGGCAATTAGCCGTATTGGGAAACAGCTTCCAGAAAACAGGCGATGTAAGCATGACCGTGTACATCCCTTTTTATCCCTTTGTATATATAATAGCCCTTACCTGTTTCTTTATGGCCCTGTTGATTGTGTCCGATATTGTTGAATCGATAGCCGGCGAGGTGAAAAGATGAATCCCAATCTCTTGGCAATTGTCGGTATTATTGTTCTCGTTGTTCTGTTTATTCTGAGGATGCCTGTAGCCTATGCCATGGGCATCGTCGGGTTTGCCGGTTTTGCCCTTGCCACCTCGCTGGAGGGTGCATTTGCCATACTGGGCAAGGACTTTTTTGCGACCTTCTCTTCCGGTGCATTGACTGTTCTTCCCATGTTCGTTTTCATGGGCGTGATCATGTCTTACACGGGGATAAGCCACCGTCTTTTCAATTGCGCATACAAATGGTTAGGGCAGTTGCCCGGCGGTCTGGCTGTCGCAACCTGCTATGCCTGCGCTGCCTTTGGCGCTTGCTGCGGCTCGACGAATGCCGGGGCAGCGACCATGTCGAAAGTAACAGTGCCGGAGATGATAAAGCATGATTATGACGTGTCTATGGCGACCGCCAGCGTTGCCAGCGCAGGATCGTTGGCCATCATGATCCCTCCCAGCACCGTTCTCATTATCTACGGCGTGTTGACCGAAGAGTCCATAGGGAAGCTGTTCATCGCCGGGATCATTCCGGGAATCATGCTTGCCACTATTTTTGCCCTTACAGTATATATTATGTGCCGCAGAAATCCGCGCCTTGGCCCTCCAGGGGAAAAGACCACCCTCAAAGAAAAGATGCGCTCTCTTCTTGGCATAACCGAGGTATTGATCCTTTTTGTATTCATTATGGGCGGCATCTTGATCGGTTTTTTTACCCCCACGGAAGCAGGTGCTGCCGGGGCGGCAGGGGCGCTGATCATCGGTTTGGCCAGGCGTCAGCTGAAATGGAAGGATCTGTTGACCGGCTTTGCGGAAACGGCCAAGATCTCAGCCATGATCTTCCTCATTCTTACCTGCGCCACCATATTCGGTCATTTTATGGCTGTTACCCGTGTCCCCTTTATCCTATCGGAATGGCTGGGCGAACTGGCCCTGCATCCGATCATCATTATGATCATGATAGTCTTCGGTTACCTGATCGGCGGCTGTTTTATGGATTCATTTGCCCTCGTTGTCCTTACAGTCCCTGTATTGTATCCGGTAATACAGCGTTTAGGTTTTGATCCCATATGGTTTGGCGTAATGATAGTGCTCGTTGCCGAGATGGGTGTGATCACCCCCCCTGTCGGGGTCAACGTGTATGTGATAAAAGGGGTCTTCCCTGAGATCCCTCTGGAAAAGATCTTCAGGGGGGTATGGCCTTTCATTATAGGAATGTGGATTTGCGCTTTAATAATTATGTTTTTCCCGCAGATTGTGACATTTTTGCCTAAATACATGTCCTATTAAGAGAGGAAGGTACTGTTTCTTAATAATATCGGAAAAAAATGAGCTGAAGAGAAAAGGAGGTATATTGAGATGAGTAAGCCGATAAAGGTATTGATAGCGAAGCCGGGGTTGGACGGCCACGACAGAGGAGCGATCACCCTCGCCATGGGCTTGCGCGATGAAGGCATGGAGGTCATTTATACGGGGTTGAGACAAACCGCAGAGAATATTGTAAGGACGTGCAGCCAGGAATATGTTGACGTACTTGGATTGAGCCTGCTCTCCGGGGGTCACAACTATTATTTCCCAAAGATAATAGACCTGCTGAAAGAGAATGGAATGGGGCACGTGCTGGTTCTTGCCGGCGGTATAATCCCCAACGAGGACAGGAAAAGCTTAAAGGAAAAGGGGATAAAAGAGATCTTCGGACCCGGCACCCCAATATCGGAGATCGCAGATTTCATCAGAAAGAACATAAAGGGTGAAGATTCGTGAAACAGGATGTCGATAAACTTATAGCCGGCGCGTTTTCCGGCGACGAGAGCTCGCTTGGCTGTCTTTTAACGATGGTCGAAAATGATGATGCAAGCGTTTCCAGGATACTCGAGGTCGTTTCTTCAAAGCTGGGTAGGGCTTACCGCATAGGTATAACCGGATCTCCGGGCAGCGGGAAAAGCACCTTGATAGATAAGCTTGTCGCCGCTATGAGAAGCAAAGGCCTGACGGTCGGGGTAATCTGCGTTGACCCGAGCAGCCCAATTACCGGTGGTGCGGTATTGGGGGACAGGATAAGGATGGAGCAGCACTATTCAGATGACGGGGTATTTATTCGAAGTATGGCAAGCAGGGGCAGCTACGGCGGGATTTCTAAGGCAGTCGGCGCTGCTGTAGATATATTCGACGCCTCCGGCAAAGATGTTGTTGTGATTGAGACCGTGGGGATAGGCCAGGAGGGAATAGACATCACCAAAATAGTAGATACCACCTTGCTTGTACTTGCGCCCGGCTGGGGAGACAGCATGCAGTTAATGAAGGCAGGGGTGCTGGAGGTTGCCGATATCATCGTCATCAACAAAGCAGACCTCGGCGCAGATGGGTTGGCCGACAGCATCAGGGAGATCCTGGCCCTGAGCACGAGAAAGTCAGCGCCGCCTGTCATACAGACACAGGCATTCAATAATATCGGGATAGAAGATCTCTGTCATGAGCTCGAAAACCGTCGGAACGAACATCATCATAAGGCAAAAGAGCGCTAAGCATTAGGGGGCAGATGATGCCGAACGATAAGATATCAGAGATAGCAGCAAAGCAGAAAGAATGGGAAGAGGGCAGCCTGAAGGAGTATGTAAAGGAGAATCCC
>Ga0209606_1000451_pt1 | contig 61397 bp, 47 predicted proteins | sample AD_UKC057_MetaG_FD_184412 | JGI IMG/M metagenome (GOLD analysis project Ga0209606, IMG submission 184412) | Active sludge microbial communities of municipal wastewater-treating anaerobic digesters from USA - AD_UKC057_MetaG (SPAdes) (version 2) | ecosystem: Engineered > Bioreactor > Anaerobic >... | reverse complement strand
AACCGTTCCGGATGCGTTGCGGCAGTCAGACGGCCCATGTCGTCATAAGAGAATTCGGAGAGTTCGGACATGAGAGGCGGCGCGGCGGGGTCCGACGGCGGCGGCAGCGCGTCCTCGAGGGCGACGATCATCCCGGCGGCGTTGCGGGCGATGGAGCGGTTGACGTAGGGTTCTTTGGGGAGCAGAGGGTTGGAGGCGGCGATGCCCGCGAGGCGGCCTGCGGGGTCGTAGGTGAAGGCTGTGGAGACGCCGTTGGAGAGTTGGCTGGAGACGAGGCGTCCGGCGGGGTCGCGGGAGTAAGAGACCTCGGTGGAGGGAGCTTCGGGGATGTTGACGATGATATCGGGATGGAAAGCAACGTGGTAAGCGGGAGAGAAGACGGCCGAATGGAGGCGTCCGGCGGGGTCGTAAACGAATTCGGAGTCGGAGTCGAGGTAGCCTCGACCGAGGTGAGCAAGCGGATGTGAGGTCTGACGCAGATTCATAGCGGTTATGTTGCCATTATGATCGAAAGAAAGCGATTTGGCAACGGGGCTTAATGAGGTTTCTTTATTCAGGGGGGCGAGGATGGCATCTGCACAATGGCGAATTGACAGCGCCCAGATTCATTGGTTTTAGAAAATGGGTTCCCGCTTTCGCGGGAATGACGGCAAAGAATAAAAAGGAATGACGGCAAAGAAAGAAATAGGAATGACGGAAAGATAAAAAATATAGTGACGGCGGGGGAAAGCAAAAGGAATGACGGCACAAAAAGGAAAAGGAATGGCGGCGGATTGGGTGAAAATGGGTTCCCGCTTTCGCGGGAATGACGGCAAAGAATAAAAAGGAATGACGGCAAAGAAAGAAATTGGAATGACGGAAAGATAAAAAATATTGTGACGGCGGGGGAAAGCAAAAGGAATGACGGCACAAAAAGGAAAAGGAATGGCGGCGGATTGGGTGAAAATGGGTTCCCGCTTTCGCGGAAATGACGGCAAAGAATTAAAAGAAATGACAGCACAAATAATAGGAATGACGGTGCGGGAAAGAAGAATGAGGGATGGCGGGAAAGGAGAGTGGTGGCAGGGGGGGAATACGGGCAATTCGTGGATTGCCCGTGCGTTTATATTTTGTCATCGGAAAAGAGGGTGCATGCATCGCATGGATGCGCGCTGCCAGTCCCCTTTTTTTCGGCCACGCACAAATCGAGTTTGGGGGTGTGGGCCGGGGGAGAGAATAAAAGGATAGTAAATGTCAATGAACCACAAAGGCGCTAAGGCAAAAAGGAAAAGCTTTCTTGGTGGATGATTTGTTTTGGCGGATTGTGCGGGTGTATTCGGGGTGGCGTCCACAACTCCGTTGTGGGTGATTCCTAACCATGCTCACCCACAAGAAAAAAACGCTTGAAGGCGGCGCCAATCTTCTTTTCTCAACACGGGGGGGGTCGGGAATAAATTCCCGGCAAAGCAAAGCGACAATCGCTCCCGAATCTTATTGAAAGCTTCGGGTTTATTATTATCAGAAATGGGTTTCCGCGGGAACTCATTTTCATCCTTCCGTGTCGCGAGAATCCCGCGCGCTGAATATCTTCGTTCGCGGCGTCTTCTGCCGGCGCCGGTTTCAGTGTATAATCAAAATGAGAATCGACGCAGCAAACCGAGGTAACTGGAAAACCATGTTCTGTTCGAAATGCGGAAACACGCTATCGCCGCAGGCAAAGTTCTGCGTCGCGTGCGGGGCCGGAACCGGAGCGGCAAAAACGCCCGCCCGGACAACCCCGAAGCCGTCCCTAGTTCCCCCTAACATCGCCTTGCCGCCTGCCCACACTATCTCCGCCCTCCCTCCGCCCGGCGTCTACAGGAAACCCAAAGACGACCTAGGTTTCAGGTTTGACAACCGCCGCGTCTCGTTCGGGGACTCGTTTGCGAACTGGTCCGTAACCCCGGTTATGCTCGCCATCCTCGCTGCGATAATCGCCTCCGGATACCTTGCCGCCCGGTTAGTTTCGTCCGGCATCCACGGCGTGCCCGTCAGCGGCTCATATTCCAGCCCCACCCGCGCGTTCAGCCTCGACTTTCCCCCCGGCTGGCACGAGGCCCCCGAAGCCCAGTACCGCACCGGCTACATCAACGCTCTCGGATTCTACTTCCTCGAAGGCGGCAAACAGCCGAAGATCGTTATGAAAGTCTTTTACACGTCCGCCGACACCGGCATCCCCAAACACTTCTCCCGAAACACCCTCGAATGGATCGAACCCAGCATCGAGCAAATGATGAAAGACATTAAGAGCGATGAAGGAGCCGAATACCGAATGCTCCAGCTTTCCACTTATCTGGTCAACGGCAGAGACGCCATCTGGGTCGAAGGCAACGAGATACGCGGAAGCAAGGATACGAAACGCGACTTCACGTTCATGACGTTCGAAGGCCACAGGATGTATATCATCGAGTTCGTAATGAAAGAAGAAGACATCGAAGAAGGGTGGCTCGACATCCAAGACATCCTCTCCACCATGCGATTTCACACATCGCAATAACCCGCAACGATGCGATCTGCGTTTGCCCGTTAATCTCACCGCGACACATCTCATATTCAATTCAATATAACGATGGCGGGTTCAGGTTGAATCTTTGATGGGGTTGTATAAGAATAGTGTGGCGGCGGGATGCCGCGGACTTTGACATCATCCGGAGGCGAGCGTCATGTTTAATAGGGTTGCGGCAATGTTAGCGGCGGTGTGCGTTGCGCTGGCGGCGGCGTCTGTTTCTGCGGAGCCGGTGGCGCGGGTCAAAGACATCAGAAGCCCGCTTCTGAATTCTCCCGCGCTGGTTTTGCGGGGCGGCGAGTTCAAGCTGGTCGTGGCGGGCGGCAAGCAGGTGGCGCGGGCGGAACTGTCGGCGACTGCAGACGCTTCGGCGAAGGTCGCTTTGGGGCTTTCCGCGGCGGTAGACGAAAACGGCAGGGCGGTTTTCTCGGCGTCCGTCCCGCAGGGCGCCGCGGCGGGGCTGTACGACCTATCGGTCTTTTTCACGGACGGCTCGTCGGACTCCCAGCCTCATGCGGTCAAGCTCTTCGACGAGTTCAAAAAAGAGTTCCATTTCATTCATTTCACTGACATGCACTTCAACACCGGGTCGCCGGAGCAGAACGAGGCGCGGGCGAAAATCATCAGGAGCATGTGCGACTCGAAACCGGAATTTATAGTGTTCGGGGGCGACCTCGGCCTAAGGCCGGCAACATACGACGCGGACTATCCTTTTGCTTATAAGCAACTCGCCGCCCACATGACGGAGCCGGTGTTCTTGGTTCCCGGCAACCACGAGATGTATGTGGACAACAATTTCACGCCGAGCATCGACGGCCTCGACTACTGGAACGCGACGTTCGACGTTAAAAACATGGCTTTCGACTACGGCTCTCTGCGCGTGGTCGGGATAAACAATTTTGAATGGGAAGCGAATTTCAGGGATTGGTGGAACATAGACAACGCGTTTTTCGGGACGCAGGGGCTTGCGAGGATAATGCCGGAACAGTGGAAATGGCTGGTGGCAGACCTGAAGAGCGCGAAAGGGCGCGCGTCCGACATCGTGGCGTTCATGCACGTGCCGCTGGACACGTTTGCGGGCGGCAGGATGATCGGTCTTAAGGACAGGCAGAAAATTTCCGGCCCGGACAAAGAGCGGTTCGTCGCTCTGATGAACGAGTTCGGCGTCAGCCACGTGTTCGTCGGCCACATGCACTGGAACGAGGAAAAACAGTACGGAAACATGAAACAGTTGATGACTCTCACAGCCGGAAGCGGCGGCGATAAAAAATGGGGATACCGCAAGGTTTACGTCAAAGACGGGAAGGTGACCGGCTGGGACATCGTGACGTTCGAGCCGAACGGCGCGGAACTGAAGCCCATAGACTGACGCCGGGCCGCAGCGGGCAATGGCGGATGCGGGGGGAAGCGCTATGACCGCAGGCAACAGGATACCGGCGCTTTCGGCGGCGGTTCTGGTGTGCGCCGCGCTGATATCCGGTTGCGGCGGCGGGTCTTCAAAATCATCCGTTGCGGTTGACTCTGTCCCCCCAAGCCCGGTGGCCGGTTTCGTCGCGAATGCCAACGACTGTGTTATCTACCTGACGTGGTCCAACCCCGCAGACGCCGATTTCGACCGGGTGGTCGTGCGGCGCGCGGTCAACGGTTTTTCGCGCAACCCCGCGGCTCCTTCGTCGCCTGAAGACACGGTGATCTACTCCGGCCCCTCTCAGACGTGGTCAGACTCCGGCCTCCGCAACGGCGCTTCATACTACTACACGGCATTTGCGCTCGACGCGTCCGGCAACCACTCGACGCCCGCCCGCCAGCACGCCGCTTGCGCGTATAAGCCGTTCGTGCTGGCCGCGCTGCCGGACACTCAATATTATTCATTGGACTATCCTGCAGTTTTTTCAGGACAGACGCAGTGGATAGCCGACAACGCCGCCGCTGAGAACATCAAGTTCGTTTTCCACGAGGGAGACCTGACGCACAACAACTCGGAGGCCGAATGGACGAATGCCGAAGCGGCGATGGGAATTCTCGACGGGGTCGTCCCGTACGCGCTGTGCGTCGGCAATCACGACGACGGGGCAGACCGCGACACTTCGCGGTTCAATTCGCATTTCCCCGTGTCGCGCTATGAGGCATCCGACCACTTCGGAGGCGTTTTCGAGGCCGGGAAGTTGGACAACGCATATTACTACTTCAGCGCGGGAGGCGCGGACTGGCTGGCTCTCTCGCTGGAATACGACCCGCGAGACGAGGCGCTTGCATGGGCGCGCGGCGTCGTTGAGGCGCACCCGCGCCGACGCGTCATCCTCGTCACTCACGCGCTCGTCTCTCCTTCAAGCGAACTCAGCTCGATCGGAATAAACATCTGGAACAACCTGCTGCGACTCTATCCGAACGTCTCCCTTGCGTTCAACGGCCACTACACCGCAGGCGAATCCGGCCTAGTGTCCATGCCGGGCGACCACGGCAACGTCGTTCACATGATGTTCGCCAACTATCAGGACCTGCTCCTCGGCGGGCTTGGCTATATGCGCATCGTGAAGCTCGACCCGACCGCAGGAACCGCCGAAGTCAAAACCTATTCTCCGCTGCTCGACGAATTCAAAACCGACCCCGGCAACAAGTTCACTCTTTCCAACCTCGACATTTCCCTTATCGAATGAATGAAGAGAAGAAGAAGTCGACGGGAACCGAGGAAAAGAAAAAGAAGAGGAGAAAGCGTTAACCGCATTTCGCGCCAGTGCGGGCTAAATCGGATTTTCTCGTGAAAAACCGTTTTCCTTTTAGCATTCATTCGCCGAGCGGCGGCGGGCGTTCAATCGGCGAAAGGGATTAAGGGGGAGTCGGGGCGGCCTTTTTCGCGGTTGGTGAGGAACATTCCGATTTTGGGTTGGACCATTCGTTTGGGGCGGTCGACGAGCGACGCAAAAGTTATGGCGGAGTCGCCGTATCTGTTTTTTACGCCGTCGACGGCCTCGAAGACGCGGTCCCAAGCCGATTCGGAGTCGATGGACAGTTCGCGTTGGCGGGTTGCGGTTTCTAGGTTGGACATGCCGACGCCGAGCAGACGGACTTTGACGCCCGGCGGCACGTTCGCTCGGAACAACTCCACCGCCGCGTCCCTTATCTTGTGCGAAGACGCGGTGGCCGCCGGCAGCGTGCGCGACCGGGTGAAACAGAACATGTCGCTGTTTCGCACCGTAAGGGTGACGGTTCGGCCCCGGTATCCGTCGCTCCTCAGCCGCCGCGCCACCCTGTCGGACAGCCAGAACAGGAACTGCCGCGCCGTCTCCTCGTCGTCGGTGTCGTACGGCAGCGTGTAGCTGTGACCCATCGACTTGACGGTCATGAACACGCCGGGATCAACCTCGGAGTCGTCCACCCCATTCGCCCACTGATGAAGTAGCTCTCCGTAGACTCCGTATTTGCGTTTCAGCAATTCCTGCGGATAGTCGGCGAGGTTGCCGATGGTTTCAATCCCCAGAGAGTTGAGGCGGCGCTTCATATGCCGCCCCACGCCGACCAGTTCTTCAACGGGCAGCGTCCAGAGTATATGCGGCAGTTCCTCCGGCCAGACTCGGGTCAGCCCGTCCGGCTTGTGCCAGTCCGCCGCCATCTTCGCCACCAGCTTGTTCGGCCCGATTCCCACCGAGCATTTCAACTCCAACTCCTCGTACAACCTGTCTTTTATCCTCCGGCAAACGTCTTCCGGCTCCCCGAACAGATTCCTCACATGCGTCAAATCCAAAAACGCCTCGTCTATCGAGAACGCTTCAACCAGATCGGTGAACTCCCTGAATATCGCCACTATGCGGTAACAGTAATCCAGATACTTGGAGGTGTTGCCCTCGACGATGACGGCTTCGGGGCACAGCCGCAGAGCCTCGTAGTACGACATGCCGGACTTTACGCCTTTGTTCTTCGCTTCATAGGACGCGGCGGCGACGATGGTCCGCTTCTTCGGGTTGCCGCCCACAAGCACGGCTTTGCCTTTCAGCGACGGATTGCATATTTGCTCGACCTGCGCGAAAAACGCGTTCATGTCGATCAGCGCAACAACTCTGCCGCCGTAGTCGAACGCCCCGCCAACCGGCGCGCCGGACAAAAACGGCGCGCGCCTCCCGAATGTCTTTGCTCCATGCGCCATGAAAAGCTGGCCTCCGGCGGCCAAAGAGAAACTTTTGAAAAAGTTTCTCTTTGGATTCTCTTCAAAACGTTTCACTGGTCGTCGGGAGCGAATCGCTGCCGCGCTTCTCTCCCGACGCCCCTGTGTAAACGCTTGTTATGAAGATTCTCCCCTGTAAATCCTTTCCCAATTCCTTTTCGCGCTGTCCGCGCCGATGGCGGAGGCGAAGCCCCGGCATCGGCGCCGGCATGAAAAGTTTTGAAAGGGTTTAAGGGAAAACTTTTTCAAAAGTTTTCCCTTGCCTTTCCTTTTCTCTTCTCTTCTTTTATTCCCTTAACTAAGCTTCGCCGACCATGAAGCGGTCGAGCGTCCATTCCATGCTTTTCGTGCGGAGAGACAGTTCGTAGAACGAGTCGGAGTCCGAGACCACAGCGAAGTGGTAGACGCGGTATTTTCCGTCGTGTTCAGCCCAGCGGCCGTTGACGCGGCCTATTTTATGCGCCCGTCCGCGCCATTTGAACTTCCTCGGCTCGAACCTTCCGTCTCTGAACACGGCGAGCACATCGATTGTTTCGCCGACATCCTCGACCGGCATAGCGCATCAGCCTCCTTCTCCGTTGAAGCCGCGCCTGCGAGCGGCGGCCTTGTTGACCCGAATTGGTGAAAAATCCGGGCTATGTTTGATAGTGTATCGGCCGCCTGTGACAATTATGCTATACAAAAATACAGCAGTCAAGAAAATTTGCGGCGCGGAGCTGGGAGGGGGCTGTTATTTCACGGACATTGAGGCGTTTCTGTCCACAGGTTTCCCTTCGAGGAGCGCGGACGAGGAGCAGGCCGCGCGGCTGCTTTCGCGGATATTGCGCAGGCGGGTGGGTATCATCTCAAAGTCGAACTTGACGCCCTGCGCGGCGCGTGTGACGGTTGTTTTTCTTATCTCGTTCGGATACTGGATCAAAGCGGGGGTGGAAACGTGGGCGACGCCGTTGCGTTCGGACAGCCGGGCGGCGTGGTAGTGCCCGGAAAAGACGGCTTTCACATTCGGGCGCGAGTCGATCAGGCCGAAATACTCCTGCTGGTTGAGCACGACGTGGGTGGCGGACTTGAAGGGATAGACGATTGGGAAGTGCTGGAACAGGATGGCCGGGCGGGAGGCGTCCGCGCGCAGCCGCTCGTCGAGGAACCGCAGTTCGTCTTCCGGGAATCGGGCGGCGGCGGTCACCGCGTTGTCTATCGCTCCGCACATGGACACGAACAGGAACCCGTTCACCGTGAAAGAGTATCGCGGAGCCGGGGCGGAGAAATGAGGATTGTGCTTGTTCAGAGCCTCGACGATTTTCGGGACTTTCATTCCACCGGGGCCGACGTCGTGGTTGCCGATCGACCAGAACCACGGGACTTGCAGCCGGTTCGCCGCGCGCGCGAACGTCTCGATGAGTTTTTCGTTCGGGCTGTCTATCATGTCGCCGGTGAAGATGACGAAGTCGATGTTTTTCATCGTGTTGACGGACGATACGGCGTCTTCGAGCAGCGCCAGCGAATCCTTGATCATCCGGCAGTGCGAGTAGTCGCGGGCAGGATTGAGATGGGTGTCCGTAAAGTGGACGAACGAGACGGAATCCGGCGGAGCGGCGGAGGGCGCGAGAGCGGCGGCAAGCGACGTTCCGCCGAGCAGGCACGCGCCCGCTCCCAGCAGCGTCCCGGATATGAACTCCCGGCGCGTCATGCGCGGACACAGTTCCCTAGTGGAAGCGGCAGGCTGCCCGCTTTTTATTTTATCCTTATTCTTCATCCCTGACGAACCGGCGACGCCGGCTTTCCTCCTGCCTTTGGATTCATAGTGTAGCGCCGGACGAATGCGGCGGCAATGGATTCCGCGCGCGCCGGGCGCTATAATTTACTCTTGCGCCGGGCGAGGCAGGCAGGAGCGGGGCGCAACACTAAAACAAGAATTCGATAATTTGACAAAAGGAGACCGATATGCCGGAAGAACTGAATTTCAGCATCGAAACGCTTGGGCCTTGCAAAGTGGACTCGCCCATCAAGACCGCGCATTTCGAAGGCGACGACGAGCGGATTCTGTTGAACATCAGGATGTCGGAGTTGAAAGAGGAGTTAGAGCGCGCCACTGGGCCATTGAGTCTCGAAGTGGCGGGTTCGCGCCGCAAGATATACTTTGATCCCTCCAAGACCAAGGCGGGCATTGTGACCTGTGGCGGCCTGTGTCCGGGCATCAACGACGTGATCCGCGCTCTTGTGATGTCCCTCTGGTACGTTTACGGTGTGAGGAACATCTTCGGATACCAGTACGGCTATCAGGGACTTTCGCCGAAATACAAACACAAGGCAATCGATATGACGCCGGAGATGGTGAGGTCGATACACAAGGAAGGCGGCAGCATGCTGGCCACCTCCCGCGGCCCTCAGGACCCCTCCGAGATGGCCGACACTCTGGAACGGATGAACGTCAACATCCTGTTCACCATCGGCGGAGACGGCACTCAGCGCGGCACTCTCGCCATCTACGAGGAAGCAAAAAAAAGAGGCATGAAACTCGCCGTCGTCGGCATCCCGAAAACGGTGGACAACGACCTGTGTTTCATAGAGAAATCCTTCGGGTTCGAGACGGCCTTCGGCGCGGCCGCCGACGCAATAAACGGCGCGCACGAAGAGGCCAGAGGCGCGCCGAACGGCGTTTCCATAGTCAAGCTCATGGGGCGACATTCGGGCTTCATCGCCGCAATGGCCACGCTGGCGATGAGCGATGTGAACATCGTGCTCGTGCCGGAATGCCCCTTCAAGCTTGAAGGGGACGGCGGGCTGCTCAAGAATGTCGAGCGCAGGCTGCGCGAGCGCGGGCACTGCCTGCTCGTGGTCGCCGAGGGGGCAGGTCAGGAAATCATGGCCGAACAGGGCCTCAAACAGGAGCGCGACGCCTCCGGCAACGTCAGGCTCCTCGACATCGGCGTCTTCCTCAAAGATAAGTTCAATGAATACTTCAAATCGATCAACATGGAATCGAACATAAAACTCATCGACCCCAGCTACATCATCCGCAGCGTGCCCGCGAACCCGGCGGACAGTGTTTACTGCACGCAACTTGCGCAGAACGCCGTCCACGCCGCGATGTCGGGCAAAACCGCAATGGTGGTAGGCGAGTGGAACAACAATTTCACCCACGTGCCGATTGCTATGGCGACGCTCAGGCGCAACGTGATAGACGTCAACGGCGCGTTCTGGTTGAACGTCATCGAGAGCACCGGCCAGCCGGAAAGATTCGAATGAGTCGAGCGGGTTTTTCCGCCTGAGAGATGAAAGATCAGGGATTATCTTTATATTAATCTTCAAAAACGGTTTGCGCCGAAGCGGAGAGAGACAAGGAATGGATAATCGGAAAAGCATATACGCGATAGCGGCGGCGATGGCGGTCGCCGCGATGGTGGCGTTCGGAGCCGCCGCGTCCGCTCAAGTGGCCCCCGGAACCGCCGTCGGCTCTTTGAAAATCGAAGCGGCATCCGGCCCGGCGATAGACCTCGGAGCTTACGGCAAGCCTTACGTTCTAGCCTTCTTCGTGCCGGGGCGAGACAAAGACGCGGCGCAACTTGCCGAAATCTCCAAACTTCTCAAGAAAAAAGAATTTGCCAAATTCGATTTTATCATGGCCACGCGGGGCGCGAACGACGCGGAAAAGAAGCGCGCCCGCGACTTCCTTTCTTCGGGCAAATACGGAGCGCGCCTCGCATTCGACACACAGTCTCAGGCCGCCAAAAAACTCGGCGTCACCCAGTTCCCTGCAATAATCATCGTCGACGCGTCGGGCGCTGCTCGCACCACCCTCATGTCTTCCGTCACCGAAAAGATGAGGAAACGATCCTTCGAGGATTTTCTGAAAGCAGTTTCCGCCGGCGCGGCAATCCCGTACATCGACCTGCTGCCCAGAGGGTCCGGCTCAGAGCAGTCCGCCGCGCTCATAGGAAAACCCGCCCCGGCTTTCTCTCTGAAGGACCTCTCAGGCAAGAATCACAAACTGTCCGACTACAAGGGCAAGAACCTTATTCTGATTTTCTGGAGTCCGAGCTGCGGACATTGCATGGCGGAGATGCCGAAGATACAGAGTTTTCTTGCCGCCAATTCCGCGCGATATAATTTGAAGATTTTAGGAGTGACCCGCGACTCCGGCGACAACTCCAAGAAGGACGCGCAAAAGGCCGTCAAAGAGAAGATGGTCACATATCCCAACCTGATGGACCCCGCCTCGGCGATTATGACTGACTACGGCGTCAAGTACGTGCCGTCCGTGTTTTTCTTAAACGAAAAAGGCGTAATCGTGGAGCATCTTTCCGGAGCGGCGGCGCAGTTCGACGAGGTTTACCATTCCATATTCGCCGATCCCGGAAGGCTGGGAGGAAAATCCGCAGCGCGTGGCGCGAAGGGAGCCGCCGGATGAAATCGTTCAAGATATCATTCTACGAATCCGTAAACGGCGAACTCATAAAGCTGAGAGAGCTTTTCAGGCTGTGCGAGGCCGTCGCCGACCTCGTCAGGAACCCTCCCCCGGAATTTTTCCAGATGCTCGAAACCCATTTCCCCATAAACGGATGGGCCGAAGTCGGCGAGGAGACAGGCAACATATACGTTGTCTTCGCTCCGAGAGACAGCGTTTTTCAGGACAGCGAAAAAGAAGCCTTCCGCGACTGGCTTGACACTATAACCCCCGCCGATTTTTTGAAATGACAGCCCCGCCGGTTCGTTTCTTTTATTAATAAGTCTTCTCCGTGTCTTTGTGGTGAAAATCTTTTTCTTTGCGCTTCCCCGCGAAGTTGAAGGATGTTTCGTCGTGTGCTATCATTTAATTAATCTCTGCTTTGCGCGGCAGGGCCATGAGTCTTGAGCCAACATTTTAACAAAGGGAGTTCCGACTAGCAGCGCGAGGAAACGCCTCTTCGAGAGGACTTCCGGGCGCATGCGGGAACACCCACCTGTTTTATACAGGTTCAAAGATCTGTCCCACCGGCACGGCGGAGGTTTTTATTTTAAACGGTTGTTGTTATATAATAGGCCGGGTCGGGGGAAACGGTCCCCGGCGTCGGCGGTTCCGAACCGCGGCGGAGTGGCATGAAGTCGCTGACAATGGAAAATTTCGAGTCCGAGGCGCTCAACGCCCCTATACCCGTAATCGTTATTTTTATGGCTGGCGGTTGCAAACCCTGCGAACTGATGCGCGCCGACCTTGAAGAAATCGAAAAAGCGTTTGCAGGCAAGGTGTCGATGCGTCATGTCGAGGTCGAGGGCAACGAGGAGTTGGCGGACAGGTGTTCGGTCATCCAGACTCCCACAATCATAATGTTCGCGGGCGGCAAGCAGGCTCTTCAGGTTATCGGCTACAACACCCGCCGCGACCTAGAAGACAAGATTGGCAAGAAACTGAACGAGATTTCGTGACGCGGGATTGCCCGCGCGGAGCGTCTGATATGAAACTTGTTGCGCTTCACGGCCCGAACCTCAACCTACTGGGAACGCGCGAGCCTGATGTCTACGGTTCTCAAACTCTCGAAGACATCAACGCGGCGATGAGGGCGTGGGCGGAGCGCGCGGGCGTCGATATAGAGATATCCCAGACGAACCATGAGGGCGAACTTGTCGAGGCGATTCACTGCGCGGGCCGCGACGCCGACGGACTGGTCGTCAACCCCGGCGCTCTCACTCACTACAGCTATGCGGTGCGCGACGCCATCGCGGCGATAAGAATCCCGGTTGTCGAGGCCCACTTGTCGAACATCCACGCGCGGGAGGCTTTCAGGTCGGTGTCCGTCACCGCCGCCGTCGCAACCGGCATCGTTTCAGGTTTCGGACCGCGCAGCTACATACTCGCGCTCGAAGCTCTCAAGGCCCGCATCGCCGGAGACTGACGCCGCCTCATTTTCCATCATGAAGAAACGCGCGGACATCTTCCAAGACAGACAGAAGCGGCTGACCGTCCTGCTCGAAAAAGAGCGCGTCCCCGCGCTGCTCGTCTCGAATCTCATCAATGTCAGATACCTCACCGGATTCGCCTGCACGTACGGCAGCCTGCTCGCAGTCGGCGGCAGATTCTTTTTTCTCACTGATTCCAGATACATATTCGAGGCGCGGAAAAAAGCGGTGGCCGACGAGATAGAAGAGACGAAGTCCGAGCGCGCGCCAGAAGTTATCAGGGAAATCCTCGGCGGCGCGAAAGCGCGAAAGCTGTGCTTCGAGCCGGAAGCGCTCTCGTTCGCCGACTACGAGAAGCTGTCGGAGCGCGCGCGCGGAGTCAAGCTGGCCCCGCATTCGGGAGCGGTCGAGAGCGTCAGGACGGTCAAGGACGGCTCCGAGGCGGCCGCCATCAGGCGGGCGTCGGCAGTAATGGCTCGCGCGCTAAGGGAGACCCTCGCGGAAACCGTTCCCGGCTCGACCGAGAAGGATATCCGCGCGGGCCTCGAATCCCGGATGATAATGTCTGGCGCGGAAGGGATAGCGTTCGACACGATAGCGGCGTCAGGGCCGAGGTCGGCGTACGCACACGGAGCGCCGACGGACAGAAAGCTTGCGCCCGGCGATTTCGTGGTGATCGACTTCGGCGCGCGCGTCGACGGCTACAACTCGGACATGACGCGCACCGCGCATGTCGGGCGACCCTCGGCGGACGACGCCCGGATGTACCGCGCAGTGCTCGAAGCGCGGAACAGCGCCGTTGCAGCCGCCGTCCCCGGCGCGCCCGGCGAAGCCCCCGACAGAGCCGCCCGCGTCGCTCTCCGCAAACACGGCCTCGAACAGTATTTCACACACGGCTTGGGACACGGCGTCGGCCTCGAAGTCCATGAGCGACCTCGACTCGCCCCCGGCGCGAAAGAAAAACTTGTCCCCGGAATGGTGTTCACAATCGAACCCGGCGTTTATATCAAAGGCCGCGGCGGCGTCAGAATCGAAGACACTTTCCTTCAGACTAAAGACGGCCCCGTCCCCCTCACATCAGGCTCCCGCATCATGCGCGTCATCTGAACCGTCGAGTCGGATGTTATAGCAGTTCTTAATCGATTTTACCCGCCCGTTTGTGCGCCATGCGTAAAAAATTCTTTCTTTTGCGCATGAGCGAGAACAGCAACAATTCATGGGTAATTCCAAACAATAAGTCGTTTAGGTTAAAAAACACTTTTAAGATGGAACGCAAGGCGTATTTCATCAGCTCTGAACAATCGCTCCCGAATCCTAATGACGGATTCGGGATAAATATGGGCGGGGATCATACACGAGTTTGTGCGTGGTCGTTTGCGCGTCAGAAGCAGTTCGCCGCTGTTATCAATCAAAGGTTTTTTGGGAGCGCTTTTTCATAAGTTTCGCCAACAAGAATAATCACTATGCCAATATCAATTTCAACATTCTTTCGTCCCGTCTATGGCGTTCATGACGACGGATACGATTTTAGAAATGTCAAAAGGTTTCTGGATGTAATCGAGCGCGCCGTTGCCGAGCATTTCCGAGGCGTCGCCTTCGACGCTGTATCCTGAGCAGATGACGATCTTCGCCGCCGGATCAATCTGTTTTAACTCGGCGAAGATTTTTTTGCCGCCCATTTCAGGCAATAGCATGTCCAGCAGAACAACATTGACACTGCGAAAATTGCTTCTAAAAAAGCTCACCGCTTCAGGGCCGGAAAGCGCGGACGCGACCTCGAACCCTGAAAAACCAAGCGCTTCGGATATCATTTGAACATACTCTTCGTCGTCGTCGATGATGAGAGCGAATCCGCAGCCTTTCCTCTGAAAAGGCTCTGCCTGTTCCGTTTCCTGCGATTCGATTTTTCCGTTGGCGGCGGGAAGATAAACGCTGAACGCCGCGCCCTCGCCCCTGCTCGCGCGAACTTTGATGAATCCTCCGTGCGCTACGACTATGCCGTGCGCGACCGAGAGACCGAGTCCCGATCCCTTTCCTCTTTCCTTCGTAGTGAAGAAAGGCTCGAACAGTCTGTCGAGGATCGGCTCGTCGATCCCCTCTCCTGAATCCTCTACTGAGATCACGGAAAACTCGCCTGCAGCGACGCCGCGAGACGAGGCCGTCTCTTCGTCAACCAACTCTCCCCTCGTTTTCAACACGAGCTTCCCCCCGTCGGGCATCGCGTCGCAGCCGTTCAGGCAGATGTTCAGCACGGCTTGAACAATCTGGTTGGCGTCGACGTTCACAGTCTTCGCGGTTTCGTCGGCTTCAACCACGACAGAAATTTTTGAAGGGGCCACGCTCTCCAGCATGTCCGCCACCTCGTTGACTATTTCCTCCGGGCGCGCAATCCTGACATTGAGTTTTTCCTTGCGGGCAAACGTCAGAAGCTTCATAGACAAGTCTTTTGCTCTCATGCATGATTTGTGTATGCGTTTAAGCTTTTCCCATTCAGGCGAACCCGGCTTAGCCGACTTAAGCAACATTTCGGTCGTCCCGCTTATCGTGGCGACGATGTTGTTGAAGTCGTGCGCGACGCCGCCCGCCAGCCGCCCGATGGCCTCCATCTTCTGCGATTGAAGAAGCTGTTGCTCAATGCGTTTCTTCTCTTCCTCCATATTTCTCAATTCCGTCACGTCAATCATGGCGCTGAGCGTTCCGGCAGCGCTCCCCGACGGCGCGGCGATCACGCTTGAATTGCATAGAACAAAAACCGTCTCTCCCGTTTTCTTTTTTAGGGCGAGCGGAATGTTGCGAACGCTTCCGCCGGACGGAAGCGCCGCGCCGTCGCAGGAGACATCCTCCATGCTCATCCGCGTCAGTTCTTCTATCGTGTATCTTAGCAGTTCCAGCCCCGCGCGGTTCGCGTCGACGAACCTGTTCTCTGCGTCGAAGACGAATATCGCGGCGACTGACTCGTCGAAAATGCCTTTGTACTTCTCTCTGCTCACGCGCAGTTCCGCCTGAAGCCGTTTCTGTGCCGCTATCTGACGGCGCAGAACAAAAATGACGGCGGTGGCGAACAGGATGACCGCGCCCCCCGCTATAGCAGCATAGAGAACATACGCGGGCAACGCTTTCTCCGCCGGTTTTTCCATCCAGACGGAGAGCGATTTATAGTAAGGCGAGTCAGGCTCGCGCAACCACCTGCCGAGCCAGTTGTCAATCGCCTCCAGAATATCCGCGTTTCGGCCCTGCCCGGTCGCGAAATGCAGAGCCACGACATCAAAGATGATAGTTGTCTTCACAAGCCCGTATTCGCGGTGGAAGTAGTCTCCGAAGAACTTGTTTGTGAGAGCGGCGTCCGCCCGCCCGTCCTCGGCCATCCTGAACGCCTCTTCCATCGACCTCGCTGGAACCACCCTAACGTCGTATCCGAACCCCCCCGCCATCTGCTCCAGCGCCCTCTGCTGTATGGAGCCTTCGAGCAGCGCCACCTTTCTGCCGTTCAGGTCCGACATCATGGCTATCGACTTCGAGGAGTTTGTGTAAACTCTCGACCAGCTTTCAGCCACCGGCTTCTTGTGAAAATCAAACCTCTCATCCCTCTCGATCGAATATGCCACGTCTGGCATCAGGTCTATGCGTCCGTCTTCAAGACGCTTCAAGCAGTCCGCCCATTCGCAACGCTCGAACCGGATCGTCCAGCCTTCCCTCTTCGCTATCTCCTCGACAAGCTCGACGAAAAACCCAGCCGGCTTGCCGTCCTCGCCGGTAAAAACTTTCGGCTTGTTCTCATATATGCCGACCCTCACTATCTTCTCCGCAAAAACGCGCGAAGGCGCAAAAGCTGCCGCGAACACTGCCAGCGCCGCGCAAACCGAAAATGTGATTACGGGCCTCATTCTCAATTTCCAGCCTCCCCGACTCCGGGCCGAAACTCTGCCGCGTCATCTCAAGAGATACATCAGTCCCATTTTGCTATGAAAGCTTATGTCCTTATCGGACTCGTGGCGGCGCATGCTGAATATATGTTTCAAGGCATATCCCTGCGTCCGCATAAGTATTAATATAACACTATATCTTCAATATTTGAACCCGCGCGCATTCTACTTCATTAAACACACGCATTGCTATTCGGCTATTGTGATGACAATCGGCGCGCTCCCGGCGACAAGCGGCAATTTCTTTTTCCACGGGATTTCTTTCTTCGCGGGCTTGAAATCGGCGTCGAGAATAGTTATCGGGCCGAGCGAAACGACAGTCGCGCGGGAGCCGGGGACTCCAATGGCCTCCAGTCGGACTCCCTCAACGTCTTCCGGTCCGCAGCCTTCGGTCATGAGTATTCCCAGCCTCGCTTTTCCCGAACCCTTGAAACGCATTTCATCAACGCCCTGCGAAGCTGACCGCCATTCTCCGTCTCCCGCCGTTTTAAGAGACACCTCGACAGCCGGCCCTCCCGGCGGAAGGTCCAACTCAATATCCACAAGCGCGTACAGCCTCGGATCGTCTATCTTCTTTCGCTCAGGGTCGGGAGTCGTTTTCGTAAGCTTGCCCTCTCTGGCTAACTCCTCGAAAGCCACCCTGTTTATCCACGGCTCCCTGTCGAGCATCCTTTCGCGAACTCCGTCAGCGTCGAATTCAACGGGGTAATGCATGAACGCGAAAGACGAATCTCCGTCGTCACAGACCATGTTGTTGAAAGTGCAGGTCCGCAGGACAGGATGCTCTCCTATTTTTCTTCCTTTGAAAGGGAGTTCCTCGTGGTTGGGGCCTTGATAGGTTTCAGACGCGATCCGCCCTTCAGGGTCGAGCGCGACGCGGTAAATGTATTCGATATCCACAGTGCGGCCATACCGCGCCATCAATTCCGCGGTCTTAGTCCCGCCGTCCTCGTTGGAGAAAATAATCGTGTATTCCAAAATTCTTCCGCTCGCAGTTTCGCTTTCTATCGCCCACATCATCAACGGCGCGTCGCTGCTCTCGTTGTCCTGCCTGCCGAGCAGGACGGGCGCGCGCCTAAGCAGCTCGTATCCCTCATTCCCCGGATATAGAACGCCCGCAGTCGCGGACTCAACTGTCACTCTTCCCTCCTTTTTTGAAGGGTCCGCGACTGAGACGACATGCCTGCCCGCGCCGACTGGGCCGAGGAACATCTTATATCCGGCCGCTTCTCCTCCTCGGAACGGTATTAGCGACGCCCTTTTCTTGCCGTCCAGCAATACCACAAGGGGCGGGCGCCACCTGCCTTTCGCCCATGAATAGTCCGGCGCGGACAGCTTGATTTCCGCATACGCCTCTCCGGGTTCCTCCGCGTCGAACGGCGCTTCGGGAAACATGCCGCCCGATGGCGTGTCATCCGCGAACGCGGCAACCGTAATGAATAAAACAGCAAACGCGCACGCGCTTATCAAATGTTTCATCATTCGCCTCCGCAGACATTTTACCCGCGCTCTCTCTCAGGCGCAAAGAATAGTCGCGCGCTCCCAGCTTCGCCGTCCTAACAACGACTTAGTTAACAACAATTTAATCGCAGGATGATAATCAATAAATCAAGAAGCCGAAATTCACCGGAGAGTGTCGCCCGCCCGCAACGCGCGGAATGTTTCGACAATAAACGCCGGAGCGAAAGCCCCGATGAGCAATTGCTTGGCCGCGTCGAATGGTATCTTCATGAAAGTTTCGAGCATCTTTTTCCGGTCATCGTTCAGCAGGTGAGCGATCTGCGACTCGTGCGCGAACATCGCGTCGCACTTCCGCCTGAACATCGAGCCGACCGGAACGAACGTGTCCGGGTTGCGAAAGACATCGAACAGAAGAATTAGCGGGCACTGAAACGGTTCTGCCCCGCCCTCCACCTGCTCAGGAAAATACTGGAACAGCGGGCTGAAGGAATTGGCGCGGATGGCCGCGACGGCGCACGCGCGGTGATCCGGATGCTGCCGGTGTTCTGGCCACTCCGGGTCGAACGCCAGCATCAGCTCCGGGCGAAGCTCTCTTATCAGCGCCGTCAGATGTCCCTGCAACTCGAAATCCGCCTTGAGTTCCCCATCGGGATAGTCGAAATGAATTGTTTCTGACACTCCGAGAATGCGGTTTGCCGCGTCCTGTTCGTCGCGGCGCGCCCGCACAAGCGCGTCTGCGGAAAGCGCTCTGTCCATCGTTCCCTTTTCGCCTTTGGTGCACACGACGTAAACGACGCGCGCGCCCGCGTCAGACAGTCTCGCGACCGCCGCCCCGCAGTTGTAGTCCGCGTCGTCCGTGTGCGCGGTGACCACAAGAACCGTTTTGCCGAAGTATTTCTTGTAATTGATGAACATGGCGAAGCCTTTCTTTTGAAACGAACTGCGCGGGCGTCGCCCGGACGCTTGCGCGGGTTTTCACCTTCACGGACTAGACGAGGTTTCTAATAGCGCGGATGGACCATCCCAGAGGTTTCTGCTCGACCGGTTTGCCGCTTCTGGCCTGCTCGTACAAGTCCACCGCAAGGTCTGCGTGGTAGTCCAGCATGGCGTTGCCCGCTTCGGGGCTTGCCTTCGACGGGTCGCCCTGATATGGAGACATCTCAGGGTCGCTCACCCATGTGAGAGCGTGGGCTAGGAAGTCGAAGTCCAGCGCGGCGTCTCTCGCGCCCAGCGCTGACAACAGTTTTGACACCGCTGACAGCGCGTGGTACTGGAGCTTCTTGTCCGATATTTTTCCCTGCCCCATCGACTTCCACAGGTCGGACATCTTGTCAGCGAACGCGGCGAGGCAAAGAGACGTTTCGTTCGTTCCGCCGTGCGCGTCGTCAGAATCGCCGCACGTCCCCGGTCTCAGCCCGGTCTTTTCGAGCAGCCCGGAGTCGTGTCCCACCATGCGCCTGAACAGGGAGTGGAACGGCGCGATGAGGTTGAACCCCATCCCGGCCAGTTTCCGCGCGGACAATTCTATGGCCATCTGATGGTGCGGCCCCCCGTGATTGTCCGTGAGTATCCAGTATTTGAATCCGAGACCGGACAACGATTTTCCGATGTCGAACACAATCGACTGGATGCCCTGATGCCCGATGCTGATAGAGCCTTTCACCGGGATAGGGTCCGAGCCGAGCGCGAGGGTGGGCAGATAAATGATTTTCGTTTCCGGCCTCGCGGCGACCAGCCTTTCGGCTATCCTGTCCCTCAGATTTTCCGCCACGAAAATGTCCGTGCCCAGCGGAAGATGAGGACCGTGCGCCTCAATGGGCGATATCGCCGAAAGAAAAACCGTGTCCGCGCGGCTCAGCGCTTCTACTTCCACGTTCGTCAGTTCTATATAGTTTATCGGTTTCATGCGGCAATTATCGCACGAAACCGCCGAATCGACAACAAGGCCGGTTCCGTTATTTGATCATTGCGGAAACTTTCTGGAATTACGATCTTAGTAAACAACCGAAAAACCGTCTTCGAGAAGCTCTGCTATCTCGCCGCTCATTTCACATGTCTGTTTGATTTTATCTATAAATGTCTCGCCTATGCCCGATATGGAGAACAGTGACAGTTCTATTAGCGTCGTAAATTTCGTAGATAACCCTATAGTTGCCGACCCTGATGCGCCACCCGTCTCGGCCGGCTAATTTCCGGCATCCTTCCGGTCTTGGTTCATCAGCAAGCTCCCAAATCGCATTCTTCACCTTGTCATAAAATTCGGATTGTAAATCCGCAAGTTCCTTCTGCGCTGAACGCTGTATGAATATCTTGTATTTCACAAGCGGCGGCTCTCAATTTCCTCTACCGCCCGCTCGAACGGAACAACCTCGCCCTCAGACGATTTTGCGGCGTCATAAGCGCGAATTGATTCCAGTTCCTCAACATCCTCAAGCATCTTGTCATAATCCTTGATATCTAGGATCACGCCCACTTTTTCGCCCCGGTCATTTGTTATGTAGCGCTTTTCTTTGGTTTTCATCGTTCATCCCTCGCATATCTATTATATAACGCGCTATGGAATCAGTGAAGAGCGCATATAGTCCATAATTGGGGCGCAGGACGGCGCGTCCACTAAAATCATTGAATGATTAATTCAAAAATGCCATTTCTTCGAATCTCGCGAAAAATAGTTTTACAGGTTTGCGCCTGTCTGCCGCGCGCCTCATTGATTAGGTTGAACTACTTTGTTATTATACGTGAAGTTCCCGGCAAGGCCGGGCCCCGAACGGAAGGAGATTTTTAGCTTGAAACTGAAAACATATCTTGCGGCGCTTTGCGCGGCGGCGATTCTGGCGACAGGCGCGGCCTCTTTCACGCCCGCTTTCGCAGCAGCCTATCCGGAGCTTGTTTGGACTTATCGGGTCAAACCCGATATCAGCCGGGACAACCTTATTTTCGACGGCGAGATACTCGCTCTATCAAGTTCCGAGAATGCCGTTCACTTCATATCCGCCGTCACCGGCAAGAAGATATGGAGCTACGGTCTGGGCGCGCCCGCCGCGCTTTATCCCGCCGGCAGGGGAGTCGCGCTCGCGGCGTCCGGAAGGCTGCTTCATTGCCTGAGCGCGGTAGAGAGCCGCAGAATGTGGTCCGCCGCTATGAAAAACTCAGATTTTGCAGAACTTTATTTTTCGCAGGAAACAGGCGCGGCGGCGGTCGTTTACAAAGACGGCTCGGCCGAAAAAATCAGTCCCGACGGCTCCGTCTCCTCAATAAAAATCGCCGACATAATTTCCATCTCCTCAGACATCGCTAAACTGTCGCGCTCCGGCAACATGAAGATCAACCCGGAGATCCTAGGCGCCGGTTCGGAGCTTATCATAAAAAACACATGCGTCTCTTTCGCGCAAGCCGACCTTCTGGAAAAAGGCTGGCACAGGTGTTTCGACTCGGACATAACTAAAGCGGCGGCCGTTGTCGGCTCCCGACTGTTCGCAGTGGACGCGAAAGGCGGATGGACCGCGCTCAACCCGTCGAACGGCGCAGTCATCAGAACCGGCTCGCTTTCGGAAATAATCGATATGAGGTTCTGGGACGAGAAACCGTCGGCGATTGACAACTACTCGGAGGCCGCGTTGTTTTCCGGGGGAGGACATCTCTTCGTGGTCGGCCCGTCGGCGATCTCGCGCATCAACCTGAAAACGTTCCCGGGAGAGCTAACCATCGCGGGAGAGACGAAAACGACGCGACCCGAAAACACGATGGAGCAGGCGCTTGAGCGCGCCATCGGCGAATGGGACGGAAGAAACTTCACAAAAGCAGTCCAACTGCTTAGAGATATAGCTGTCGGCTGGCCGGATTCAGCCGCCTCCCGGCTGTTCCTCGGAATGGCTTTTTCTTCGGGAGGGTATTTCGATGATGCCATCTCTGAACTCGAACACGCCGTCAAAATCGAGCCTGACAACCCGGATATCGCCTACAACCTCGTCGGCAACTACATGATTAAACTGTACTCGCTCGACCCGGACAAGGACGCGGACAGAATTGTCGAGCTTTACAATCTGGCGATTGCGGCGAGGCCGGATTTCCAGATGCCATATATCGGGCTGGCGGAGCTTTACATGAACGGCAGGCAGCCCGAGATGGCGGCGAAGACCCTGATGGCGGCGTACCGAGGAGCTTTCTTCGGGCGCGGCCTGCACGACCTCCTGCTCGGCGCTTATTTCATGTCAGGCAGACGCGATGACACGCTGGCCTTTGCAGACAGGGTGATAAAGATGTTCCCCGACTCGGATGTCGCGTTCCAGCTCAAAGGAAAAATCCTCAGCGCGGAAGGCAAGTACAAAGAGGCCGCAGCCGCTTTCAAAAAAGCTCCCTCCCCTTCCCGCTCCGGCGACGCCTCAATCTATCCCCGGCTTCTGGCCGCAGGCTCGGACTTCTTCCACGGCAACGCCTCCGGCTTCGCGGGAAACTATGCCCCGGCGGCTGAACTGCTGCTGGCATACGCGGACACCCTGCCATCTCCGGAACAGGTCCAAAAACTTATAGAGATTCAGGAAAAGTTGGAGTCCGACCGCTCTGCGGCTCAAGACAAAACCGACATCTACAAAGACGCCGGAATACACCCGAAATTCGCCGGAAGGCACATCGCGGAGATTAAGGCCGAATCAGAGTTCAAGATTCCGGCGCTGCTTTCCGCAGCACACTTCCTGAACCGCGCGGGAAAATTCAAAGAAAGCGCGAAAGTAATCGACCGCGTTGTAAAAATCGGCCGGGCCGACCCGGATTCGATGTCGCAGATCGGCTACCTCTACGCACTCAACAACAGCAAACCCCGCGAGGCCGACGCTTACACCGCCAAAGCGCTTGAGATGGACCCGAACGACCCGGTGTACATGCGCAACCGCGCAGTCGTTCTTTCGAGATCGAAACGGAACCGCGAGGCTTTGGAACTGTTCAAGAAGGCGATAGCCGCAAAACCTGACACCGAGCTTTTGCGCTTTGAATACGGTCAGGCTCTCCTAAAAGCGGGAAAGAAAAAAGAAGCAGCCGAACAATTCAAACTCGAACTGAAACGCAGTCCCGACCTCGCGTTGGCCGCCGAAGCCCTTAAAAAAACCGGGGTTAAATAATCTATCGGCAATACTTCACGCCACTGGAGGCCGCGCCGTGGACTACCGCAGAATGCCCATCGAAATCGAATCTCCCGAACAGTTGGGTTATGACAAAATAAGATGCAACCTCACTGAAAGCTCGATGCCCGACATGAAGTTCGACGCTCTCGGAGTGGATTTCTCCGGCCTGACTCTGGCTTACACCGACCACGCGGGAGACCCGGAACTGCGGAAGATGATCGCCACGGAGGGCGAAGGACTGCGCGCCGAAGACGTCCTCGCCACCCCCGGAGCCGCCGCCGCCCTTTTCATCATCGCCACTTCCATGCTGGGCGCTAACGACAGGATTCTCGTCGCGCATCCCAATTACGCGACCAACATCGAAACTCCGCGCGCCATCGGCTGCGGCGTCGATCTCCTCGAATTGCGCTTCGAGGACGGCTTCAGCCTTGACATCGACAGGCTCCGCTCGATGATAACCCCGCAGACAAAACTCATCAGCCTCACCACCCCGCACAACCCGACCGGAACAGCGCTAAGCGAAGAACAGATAAGAGAAGCCGCCGCAATCGCCGAGCGCTCCGGCTGCCTGCTCCTCGTCGACGAAACTTACAGGGACATGGCGTTCGACGGCCCCGCCCCGCTCGCAGCCTCTATCTCGCCTTCCGCCATCAGCGTCTCCTCCCTGTCGAAAACCTACGGGCTGCCCGGCATCCGCGTCGGCTGGATAATCTCGAAAAACGCCGCCCTCATGGAGACATTCCTCGCTGCAAAAGAGCAGATGGTCATCTGCGGCTCCGCTCTCGACGAGCGCGCCGCCGTCGCTCTTATGCGCCGCAAAAAAGAGTTTCAGGCCGACGCCCTCGCACACATCAAGACCGCCTTCGGCGCCACCCGCGACTGGATGGCTTCTCAAGATTCCCTCGAATGGGTGGAGCCATGCGGCGGCGTGGTCTGCTTCCCCAGAATCAAACCCGCTCTCGATATCGACATAGACGGATTTTATAGCATCCTCAACGAAGAATACGGCACATACGTAGGCCCCGGACACTGGTTCGGAATGGACCGCCGACACATGAGAATCGGCTACGGCTGGCCCAAGCCCGACGAACTCGCCGCCGGCCTTGAAAACATAACCCGCGCCGTCTCCCGCGCCCGACGCAAATCAACCTGACCCCGCCTCCTTCGCCGCCTTAACCATATCAACACAAATTGACGATTGCTGTAACCTAATATGCATTTGTAGCGGGCTTGATTCATTGACTGTTGCTGGATTATTATGTAGAAATCATTGACGAGTAGGAAATATTCTGTGAAACGATTTCTGATTATAGCGAAGTTTCTTGGTGGTTTATATTCATCTCTTATCGCTTTGATCGCGATAGGCATCCTTTTCACTGTTGCTTTCATTACAGGTAATTTACCAGTATATACTCCAGAGTCGGCAGTTGCTTACAGTTGGCATATTTCAGGTTCAGATTTTGGGGTTCTGCTTCAACTCTTTATTATTATTCCCTTCGCTGGGATCATTGAAAATGTGGTAATAATAACATTAAGATTGTTTGCCTATATGACAAGATTTAATAACAGGAAAAAAGCAATTGCTTTTATAGCTTTAAACACACTAAAAAACTTGCTTTTTATTTTTGTAAATATAGGAATCGGGCTTGGGTTAATTGCTTCACTATTTAAATACTGCGACTGATTTTTGCAGTAGTCACTCATCTGTCTCGACTGGATATTACCATTAAGCCCCTAACTCCGTATAAAACATCTGAGCAAACTGCTTCGATGCGTTTTGGCGCGGACGGAATGGCGACGCCGACGGTCTGAACAACATTGAGGAATACCTCTCCTTTTTCGCGCAAGCACAACCTCTCCGCCAACATTTTTCAAAATCAAGGGTTATCATCTGCCAGCCATTTTTCTACAATGCGGGCTGAAATGAAATCCGGATTCGTCGATAGCGCCGACGAGCCGGGGGCGATTGTTCATAGCGGAGTCACAGGCCGTATAGGTCGGACTCGCTCATGACCGAGCAACCGTTTCGGGATAGAAATTCGCCGAGGTCTTCGGGCTGATCCACTTCGAACACGAAGACGGCCTCTTTGCCTCGTTCGAGTATGAAGCCGTATGCGTCCTCGACGTTGATGTTTCTGCTCTGTAATAGAGGAAGAATCCTGTCGAGGCCGCCGACGGTGTCGTCCATCTTGACGGCGACGACGTTTTTGAGGGCGACGGGGAATCCCGCGTCCTTGAGAGCGGCTGCGGCGATTTCCGGTTTATCGACCAGAAATTTGGCCACGCCGAATCCTTCCGAGGATGAAATGGCGGTGGCGCGGATGTTGACGCCCGCCCCCGCCAGAGCGCCGGTCATCCTAGCCAGACGCCCGGGCATGTTCTGCATGAATACGACCGCCTGAACCGCCATATCCGATTGCCTCCAAGCCGCGCCTCGCGGGCGCGTTTGTTATATTTGTCTTTTGTCAATAACGCGAACGGCTTTGCCGACGCTGCGCGGCAGGGTGTTCGGCTCGACGAGCCGCACTTCGGGCGTCACCAGCGTTTCGTCCTTGATCGCCCCCTGTATGGTCTTTCTCAGCCTGTTGAGTTCCTTGATGTCGCCCCGGAAGAAGGAGTCCGCCACTTCGACGTTCACGACGATGTGGTCTGCGCCCTCGACGCGAGTCAGTTCAATCTGCCACCCGCCGCCGACTTCGGTCATGGTCATGAGCGCGTCTTCGATTTGAGAGGGAAACACGTTCACGCCTTTGATGATCAGCATGTCGTCGCTGCGGCCTGTGATGCGGTCAATGCGGCGGTGCGTGCGGCCGCAGGGACAGTCGCCGGGAAGTATCGAAGTAAGGTCTCTCACTCTGTACCTTATAATCGGCATCGCCTCGCGCGTGAGGGTGGTCATGACGATTTCGCCGCGCTCTCCTTCGGCTACAGGCTCCAGTGTTTTCGGGTCTACGATTTCGAGTATGTAATGGTCTTCCCAGAGGTGCATGCCGTTTTTTTCGACGCATTCAAACGCGACGCCGGGGCCGTTCATCTCGGAGAGGCCATAGGAGTTGAATACGCTTGCGCCGAGGAATCCTTCGAGCTTTCGCCTAGTTCCTTCCGAATACGGTTCGGCGCCGACGAGCGCGATGCGTATTTTCAGGTCTCTCTTCGGGTCTATGCCCTCTGCGGCGAACTCTTCGCACAGATGAAGGGCGTAGCTTGGCGTTATATGAATGACTGTGGAGCCGTACATTTTCATATTGGCCATCTGCCACTTAGTGTTGCCCGCTCCCATAGGGATGGTGAGCATCCCGAGACGCTCGGCGCCGAAGTGCATTCCCAGCCCGCCAGTGAACATCCCGTATCCAGTCATGTTCTGGAACACATCCGAGTTGTTCGCCCCCGTCATGGCCATGCACCGCGCCACCATGTCCGCCCAGTTGTCTATGTCGGCTCTCGAATAGAACACGGCGGTGGACTTGCCGGTCGTGCCCGAAGAGGCGTGCAGCCTCACTACGTCTTTCATGTCAACCGCAACCAGACCGTACGGGAACCAGTCGCGCAGGTCCTGCTTGACGGTGAAAGGAAGTTTGCGCAAATCCTCAAGACCGCGAACGGTCTCCGGATCGACCCCTGCCTCCGCGAATTTCTTTTTATAAAACGGCGATTTCGCTGCCCGCCGCACAACATCTCTAAGGCGCGCGGACTGCAACGCCTCCAACCCCTCTCGCGGCATCGTTTCTTTTTCCTTGTCCCAGAACATTTTCATCGCCTCCGGCAACTCCTTTTCATACAGACACCAATCATAATATCTTCCGCCGCGCTTTTAAAGTTCGCGCCGGCCAAGATAGCCGGAACAAGAAGCATGTTGAAAAAGACTGATGGAAATATGGGCCGACGGCAAGAAAAGAAACAAGAATATTTACCAAAGAGTAATCTGGTCCCGGGATTCGTCTATACAGCAGACTAACCGGCGAGATTGTTCAGAGCGGCGCCCCCTTCGTTGCCGCCGCGTTTTCATGAGCCATATAGGCCGCCGGTGGCGGCGGCGTTTTGCCACAAACTTTTGTGAAACGTCCTAGCGCATAACGACTACGTCGCCGGGTTTGATGGGTTGGGCGGGCGTCTCGGAAGTTGAGCAGTGGGTGTAAGTGTCTTTGACTTCGACGGCGCGCAGAGAGCCTATGCGGTCGCGAATTCTATCGATGACCTCGCCGGTGACGGGGTCGTAAAGGAGGTCTCCGATGCGGTACACTGCGAGGCTGCGGCCTTCTTCCAGTCCGTCCGCGCGCGTGAGGTTGATGTAAACTCTGTTGTCGGCGACTTTTAGGACATAGCCTTCAATGGGGAAGTAGTCGCGGATGACGCCTTCTATGCCGTCTATGGCGACTTTGAGGGTTTTCGAAGAGAGGGTTTTCGGGTCGTTCGGGGCGGCCAGCCCTATGAACGCGTCGGCGGATTCCTGTGTCGTTATGCTGAGGGCTTTGTCTGTGCGGATGTAATCAAAATCCTTATATAAGAGCCATCTGCCAGTGTCGGCGTTGAGAACGCGCAGATCGACTGACAGGATGACATCCACCTCCGCAAATCCGGATGCTCCGGAGCCATGGCGGCGGGTTCTGGCCTCGTATCCTGTCACCACGGCGGCGACTACGCCGTCTATGCCGTTAAGTTTGAGCTTACGGGCGGGGTCAGCCGCCAGAATGTCCGAGATGTCTATTTTATTGTCCATCATTATCTCGTCCTGCTCGTATTCATTGATGATTTCGAAGCGGCGGTCTTTCTGGAACCGGTCGCGGACCGCTTCGGAGAGAGCGGCCGCGATGTCGGTCTGCGAGTAGCCGGACTCATTGACGAAGGCGGGCATGGCGATTCTGTACGGCCGGGCAATCTGGTCGGGGCCGGCGGCGGCGACGCTTTTGCGGAGTTCTTCGCGAAGGTCGTCGTCGAGCAGAGCGCCGGTCTTTTTCAGTTCCGTCATATCGAACTCTACCATGCCTTTGCCGGTCATTCTTGCGGTGGCGGCCTTGAAGCCGTTTTTGCCCTCGACGGCAAGGATTATTGTGGCGTCCACCGAGCCGTCCGCGCGTTCAGTCTCCCGGAACACTGTTGCGGAATCAAGGAATGCGTCGATGTGGCGTTCTTTGGATGGGTTGGAAGCGAGGTAGTCGCCGAGAGTTTTGGAGTCGGGATTGTCAAAGTCTACCGGGAGGCGTTCAATGGCTTTACGGGTGTTTTTCTTGGCGTCGGCGACTGCTTTGGCGCGGGCTTCGTTGTAGCTTTCGCCGGGGAGGGGCTTGCCGTTGCCGGCGCCGACTATTATGCCCGCGGACAGATCGACGTACGCGGTGTCTGCAGCCGCCGGCGCTGTGGCGACAAGGGCAAAGCAGAGGGCGGCTAGGGTCGCGCGGCGCGCATTTCTTAAAATCGTTCTCATAGTCGTTTCTCCAGAAATCGATATTTGCCGTTAATCTATATTAATTCAAAGAGGGATATATTACAATCGCAGGGCGGCGGGGACGGTTTTGCCGCCGGGGGCGGGATGGCTTATAATGATATGCGCGCCCGGAGAGCGGCGGGACATCGCGTCGGGGGCGGGCGGGTTGAATGAGAAGCATAGGCGCTAGAATAGTCATAGTTTTTCTGGTCACGGTCACGCTGTCGATCACCATCGCGACGTCTTTCTATTTGCCTTTTCTGATGCGGCTTGTGTACAACCAATCGGACATGAAGATGCAATCCGACCTCGAAGTGGCGCGAATGGCGCTGGATCAGAAGAAGCAATCGCTGATGCTGCCGGCGCGCGTGCTGTCGAAGGACATCTGGTTCAACAGGATGCTGGCGGGGCGGATCGGCAACTTGGTGAGGGAGCGGGTCAAGTTCTTCATCAGGGGGCTGACGGAGGCCGACTTGACGTTCATGACGGTGACGGACGCTGACGGGGTGGCTCTGTTCAGGTCGCAAAGCGCGTACTCGACAGGAGACGATATCAGCGCCGACCCGGCGGTGAAGAGAGCATTGGGGGGGCAGGAGGCGTCTTCGTTCAGGCTGCTCGGCCCCGAGGAGATGTGGCGGGAAGGTCTTCTGGCGGAGCCTCCGGCTCCCGGCGCGGCAGGCCCGCAGGGGTTGGCGATTATCGCCGCCGCCCCTGTGCTGACTCCGTATGAGGCGGACACCGCCGAGGGATTGTCACCTGAGAATTGGCAGAAGGACCGCGTAGTGGGAGTGGTCGTGGTCGGATATCTGATGACGCGGGACATGTCGGCTCTGAACGAAGTGGCGGAGCGCACGAAGAGCAGGGCGAGCGTCTTTTCGCGAAAGGGCCTTCTGGCGTCAACCGCTCCCAAAGAAGTCGCGGCTCCGCCAAGAACAGTTTTCGACGCCGCCATATACAAAGAGACCGGGGCATACGTTTTGAACCGTCCCGAACTTGGAGAGATATCGGGATACATCCCGCTTTACAACGTGGAAGGCGAGTTGTCCGCAGTTTTGGAGTTGAGCGGATCGACCGAATGGATAAATCGAGCGCGGGCCGTCTCGCTGCGCAATTTTATATTTTTCATCATCGTCGGCATAGCGTCCGCGTTCGTGGTGGGCCTGCTGCTGACGAAGAGGATAACCGAGCCGATAAGAGAGCTGCGCAGGGGCGCCGAGGAGATAGGGCGGGGCAATCTGCTGCGCAGGATTGACATACCCGGAGGCGACGAGATATCAGAGCTTGCGGACACGTTCAACGACATGAGCGTGAGGCTGCACAGGTCGATGGAGGAGATGCGACTGTCCAAACAGCAGGTTGAGGACTATTCGTCGCGGCTGAAGTCCGCCCACTCGAGCTTGGAGATGTACTCCCGCGAGCTTGAAAAGGTCAACCGGGATTTGATGAACAGCAACTTGAGCCTTCGCAAGGCGAACGAGGTCAAGGACACCTTCCTTTCGACGGTGTCGCACGAGCTGAAGACTCCGCTGACGTCGATAATCGGCTACGTGTCGATGATACTGGAGGGGGCGTTCGGGGCGGTGAACGAAGACGCGGCGCAGAGCCTTGAAGTGGTGCTGCGCCGGGGACGCAACCTAGAGGCGCTGATTAGCGACCTGTTGAGCCTGTCGCGAATCGACGCGGGCCGGCTGGAGCTGCGACGCGCCTACATCGACATCGGCAAGGAGCTTAGAGGCATCGAGGAGGTCTTCTCGGAGACTCTCCGGGAGGCCGGGCTTGAATGCGAATTGGACATAGAGGACTCCCTCCCCCGCGTCCACGCGGACAGGGACAGGATAAACCAAGCCGCGCTAAACCTAGTCGGCAACGCGATTAAGTTCACCTCGCCGGGCGGGCGGGTTTCAATCCGCGCAAGACATAAAAGGGAAACGAATGAAATCGAGGTCTCGGTGGCCGACACCGGGATAGGAATTCCGGCGGACGAACTGAGCCATATTTTCGACAGGTTCTATCAGGTGGACAAGCACGACGGGCGCGAGTACGGCGGGACAGGGCTCGGGCTGGCGATAGCCCGCGAGCTTGTCGAGCTTCACGGCGGCAAAATCGAGGTGAGCAGCGAGCCGGGCAAGGGCAGCGTCTTCACTTTCACCCTTCCGATATCGGCTCCTGAAACCGGGCCGGAAGGCGCGGGCGGCGGAGGGTTCGGCGGCGAGGCGGCATAGGAGCGCGAGCGCGACGCGGTTATTCCCCGCTCAGCGCAAGTTCCGCCGAATGATTTTCATTTATCAACAGAGGAGACGGCGATATGAAAGAAAACAACTTCGGAAGAATGAGCAGGAGAGAGTTTTTAGCGGCGGCCGGGAAACTGGCGGTTGGAGCGGGCGCGATTTCGGCGTTTGGCTTGCCGGTGTTTTCGACGCGCGCGAAAGGGCTTGAAATCGCGGTGCGCGAACTGAAGCGGCCGACTTTCAGCCAGCCGGAATTCGTGGTTCCCGGTGGGCGGGCGGCGGCGACTGTGAGCGCGCCGAAAACGGGCCGCGCGACCAAGGCGAGGCTGCTTCGCTCGTTCACCGGGGAGACGGTCGCCGAATCGGCGCTTGACTCGCCTCTGCCGGAGGGCGGCGGCGATTTTTCCATCGACATCCCGGCCCATGTTCCCCCGGGGCTGTACGACCTAGAGGTCGAGTTCACATCCGGCGGAGAACCCCGCAAGGACTTGCAACGCCACTCGGTCTCCGTAATCGAATCGTTCGAAGCCCCTCTCAAGTTCGCTCATGTGACGGACTACCACATGGGCGACCCGCGCGCCGAAAAACAATTCCCCGGCATGGATATCAAAAAAGTCCGCGTCGCGTCCATCGAGGCCGCCAACAGAGAGAACCCGCAGTTCATTCTTCTCACTGGAGACATAACGGCGTATCCTGAAACTTACGACGAGGACTACCCGGCGGCGGTGGCCGAACTGCTTGAACACGCCCGCGTCCCGATGGTCATAATCCCCGGCAACCACGATTTCTATTCGTGGCTGGACGCGGACGGAACGCTGCGGACGGACGGCGTGACGTATTGGCGCGATTTCTTCGGCCCGACGAGGCGGCTGCTCGACTTCGGCCCGCACAGGTTCATCTGTTTCAACTCATACGACTGGGACTCGCTGACGGTGCGCAACCGCAACTTGGAATATTTTCAGAAGAACGGCGGGGCCATTTCGTACAGCGGAACGTTGAGCAGGAGGGAACTGGCTTTCGTGGGCCGCTCGCTCGACACCGCAGGCGACAAAGTTCCCGTGCTCGTCTCTCACCACGGGCCGAGGCAGTTCGAGCCTATGCCACAGCAGTGGTGTTCCGACTGTGTGGGCATGAACAAGTTCCTGAGTCTGATTAAGAAGTATAACCCGCCGTATTATTTCTACGGGCACATACACCGCAACGAAGACATAACGGAGGGCAAGACGCGCTACGTGGCAACCACGTCGGTGGGAAGCGACGCGGGGCGCGAGGAGTTGTGGGCGATAAGGATAGCGCAGGCGCAGCCGGACATGTCGTTCGACATCAGGACGCTGAAGCTGTTCGACTCGCCGCCGATGAAGGGCTGATGGGCGCGATGGAAGAAAGGTTGCGGCTGGCATTTCTTGAGCCGGGGGCGGCGGAAGGGCCGTGGAACATGGCTCTGGACGAGGCGCTGCTGAACGAGGCCGCCGCCGGTCGCGCGCGGCCTTCGCTGCGGTTCTACTCGTGGCGACCGCCCGCGATAACATTCGGCTACTCGCAGGACGCCGCGGCAGAGATCGACCTTGACGCGTGCCGCGCGGCGGGAGTCCCGGCGCTTCGCCGAATTACCGGCGGCGGGGCGGTTTTTCATCAAGCGGAACTGACATACTGCGTGGTCGTCCCGGCGTCGGCTTTCCCCGGCCCCATCTCGGCCTCGTATGAAATCATCTGTGGGGCGCTGGCCGCCGGACTGGATTTTTTTCGAAATGGTTTCAAGTTCTCCCCTGTTAATGATATTATCTTCGGAGACAAAAAAGTAAGCGGAAGCGCTCAGGTCAGGCGCGGCGGAATGATAATGCAACACGGCACGGCGCTGCTTGACACGGATCTGAACAAGATGTTCGGGCTGTTGCGGGTTCCGGAGGAGAAATATAAAAAACACGGGCTGAGCGAGGCCCGCAGGCGGGTTTGCTCCCTAAAGGAAATCCTCTGCTACGCGCCGACCTTCGAGGAAACGGCGGAAGCGGTCAAGCTGGGTTTTCAGACTGTTTTCGATTTGGGAGACCCGGAACCGCCGTCCAACGAAACCCTCGCCGCCGCCGCCGCTCTAGTTCCGAAGTATTCGTCCGACGATTGGAATCTTCGCCGCTCCCGAAAACCGGATTGCGGCGACGAAGAATAAATCCGGAGGTTTTTTAGTCACATGAAATTCAAAGCAAACTTCTTGTTCGACGGCCCCATCGACATGGTGTGGGAGGCCAGAGAGAAAAGGTTCGAGAACCCCGACAAGTTTCCCGAACTGCAGAAGCACGAGGAGATTTCCCGCCGAGAGGAAGGCAAGAAGATTTTCTCCAAGAGGATAATCGAGCTTTCCGCCAGCATCCCGAAACCGCTCCAGAAAGTTCTTTCTGACGACATGATGAAGACCATCGACGAATCGGTCTATGACATGGAATCGAACGTCCACACGTGGACGATCACGCCGAAAGCCGGAAGCAAACTGTTCAAGTGCACCGGATACTCGAAATACAACGAGTACGAGGAAGGCGGGCAGAAGAAGACCAAGCGGGAGCTTGAGCTGGAAGTGAAAGTGGACCTTCCCCTGCTGGGAAAAATGGCTGAACAGGTTATCCTCGAGGCTTACAAGAAGAACCTCGAAAAGGACAACCAGACGATAGCGAAGATGATAAAGATAATGAAGGAAGAGAACGCGTGAAAGAGACGGGCGGCGCGTGGGACTTGAAAAAAACGCGCCGCCCGCTATCATAACCGCGAACGCCGCCGCGGCCGGAATCTGCGGCGGTTTCCCGGAGGCAACTTCAAGTGAATGTTTCATCCGCCATACAGCGCAGGCGCACAATAAGGCGTTTTAAAAATCAGGCTGTGCCGGAATCAATGTTGATTAAGTTTGTCGACGCCGCCCGGCTCGCCCCCTCGGCTGGCAACTCTCAACCCCTTGAATACATCACCGTGGCTTCGGCTTCGGGGTGCGAAAAAATATTTCCGCATCTGAAATGGGCGCGTTTCATCGGCGGCGGCGACACTCCGGCGGAAGATAAAAAACCCGCCGCGTACATAGTCGTTCTAATCAACAGGAACATTGCCGCAAAGGGCGGCGGACACGAGTCCGGAGCCGCCGTTCAGAATATCCTCCTGTCCGCCATCGAAGAAGGCTACGGGGCCTGCTGGCTGCGCTCAGTGGACCGCGCGGCGATCAAAGAAGCTTTCGGCATCGCCGACCATTGCGACGTCGATAGCGTCGTCGCTCTAGGCAAACCCGCCGAGTCTCCCATAACCGAACTGGCGGGCGACGACACCAAATATTGGCGAGACGACAGGGGTCTCCTTCATGTCCCCAAACGCTCCATAGACACAATTCTCCATAAAGAAAAATTCTGACGGCGAGTCAACAAGCGAAGCGTTAAGGGAATGCTTTTGAAAAGTTTCCCATAATTTTTCCCTAACCGGATAGTGTATAATCTTTGCGGGACACAAGCGCGCGGGATATGCGATGCCGGCAAAAATAAAAGTGTTAAGATTGCAGCACAGTTTCGTCGAGCCGACTAACCACAGGATACTCGACGAGCTTGGCGCGTTTCCCGATCTTGAGATAAAAGCCCTCTGTCCGACATGGGGAATCGAAAGCGGCAGCAGGCGGGACTTGAAGCAATCGCCCCGCGCGGACCTCCAAACGGCTCGCACCGCCCTAACCTTCCACTATTCCACGACTGTCTATCTTGAGAAACTCGGCGCGGCCATGCGGAACTTCAAACCCGACATTATCCACATCCACGACGAGCCGTGGTCGCTGACCACCGGGCAGACCCTCGCCCTCAGGCGGATATACGTCCCGCGCGCAAAAGTGGTTTTCTGTTCCGCGCAAAATATCCAAAAGAACTACCCATTCCCGTTCGGCCGCATCGAGCGCTGGAACCACGCCGTCGCCTCCGCCGGGCACGGATGCTGCGAGGGCGTGCGCGAGGTGGTTCGCGCGAAAGGATTCAAAGGCCCGTTCGAGATTTCCCCGATGGGGATAGACCCCGAACTTTTCGAATACAAGCCGCACAACGGAACGATAGCCCTCTGCGGAGCGGTAATCGGATACGTCGGACAGATAGTGGAGGAAAAAGGCGTGTTCACGCTGCTGCGGGCGATGTCCGAACTGGGGCGCGGCGCCAGAGCCGTATTCGTCGGCCCCGGACCCGACGCCGACCGCGCCCGCGCGCTAGCCTCTCAGCTTTCGCTTTCCGGCAACGTAGTATTCGTCGGCGCAATCCCTCACTCCGAGGTGGCCCGCGCAATGAGCGGATTCGACATCCTAGCCGTGCCGTCCCAGACCACTCCGAAGTGGAAAGAGCAGTTCGGGCGTGTGATAGTCGAGGCGATGAGCAGAGGCGTCCCCGTCGTGGGGTCAAGTTCCGGCTCGATACCCGAAGTGGCTGGCGACGCCGGGGTGATATTCCCCGAAGGCGACTCGCGGGCGCTCGCCGCAGCCCTCGCCACCCTGATAGACAACCCGAAACAGCTCGCCGAAATGTCAGCCGCAGGCAGAAACCGCGTCCTGCGCCTGTTCACATGGCGCCGAGCCGCCCAAATCCATAGAGACATCTATCTTCGAATAATGTGATTTTTCGGGTGAAACGCGGCTAGGCGCGCTCCCCTTCAGCCCTCGGCTTCCGCTCCCGGCCGGTCGTTCAGCGGGAACTTCAGGAACACCAAGAAACCGATAAACCCGAAGAACCCGGCGACGGGGCCGAGCAAGTTTATCCCAAGAGTGTTCCCGGTCGAGTAGCCGAAGTAGCCGAACAGCAATGCCTGTATGCCCTGAGACATCGCGGTGGCCGCCTTCTGCAGAAAGCCCTGCATCCCGAAATACATCGCCTCCCGCCTGTGCCCGGTCAGCTTCTCGTCGTAGTCCGCCACATCCGCCAGTATCGCCATCGGCAGCACCATGTTCCCCGCTATCGGGAAACTCAGAATGGCGATAAGTATAAGCCCCGCGTTCGTGGGCGACACCGGAAGGTCCACCCTGCCGATGAGAAACAGCGCCGGAAGCACGCACGCCAGCATCAGCATGCAGTACTTGTACAGCGTCACCTTCCCCAGTTTCTTCGTCAGGATGTTGATTATGAAAAACGAAATCACGAATCCGGGGATGCTCACCGCGTACACCACTCCCACGAAACTCTCCGTCTTCCCCATCAGCCGCGTCACTATGTACGGTATGCTCGCCGTGAGAGAGGCGAAACCGAGGTATTGCATCACCGACGCCAATATGTACACCACGAAAGCCTTGTTTTTGAATGTCCACGCGAACGCCTGAAACATCGAATATTTCTCTTCCGGGGCCTCCGTCTTCGCGGGCGCGACGTATTTCTCCCGCACCCCCAGCCCAGTGACGTACAGGAAGATAATCGACAGCGCCCCCGATATCAGCGCCATGTTGAAGTAGCCTATGTTCCATCCATTGGCGTCCACCATCCGCGCGGCGATGAATCCCTGATACGCGTTGGCGATGAGAAACGCCACCGCCATGTAAGTCGTCAGCCCCACCCGTTGCTTAGACGTCTCCGCCAGCTCAGGCATGAGCGAAAGGTACGGCCCCATGACTGCTGTAAAAAAGAACCAGAACAGCCCCATGATAACGATGGTCGAGACCACCAGCGCCGCGCTCCCGGCGGGAAACATCGGACGGAAAAGCAGTATGAACGAGCCGACCATCAGAGGCGCGCCGATAAGGATGAACGGCCTGCGGCGGCCTATGCGCGTGTGAGTCTTGTCGCTCCAGAACCCTATCAGCGGGTCCGCCAGCGCGTCCACTATCCGCCCGCAGATAAGCGCCGCCCCCATGATGTACATCGATATCAGCGGCTGCGCCCGACCCTCGTCGTTCGTGTAGAAATACAACACCCACCCGCTGAATATCAGGTTGGGCAGGTTGCCTCCGAACTGGCCGCTCACATACACCAGACTCTTCAGCGCGCTTGAACCGCCCGCTTCCTTCTTGCCGGAATCAGTCGCCGTCATCTTCAGCCTCCATCAAGTGTCCAATTATATATCATGCGGGAGCGCTTGTTGAACCGGAAAATTAAATGACGCCCTCGGCGCCATCCTGCCGCGCGCGCGCGCTGGCATTTCGTCGCGCGATATTACATAATGACCATACATCCGGGCGCGGGCGCGCCGATTGAAAGCAGGTAGCCGCTTGGGCGAAGTCCCGAACGACATCATCAAAATAATAACTAAGGCGACGGACGCCGCGTGCGCGACGGCCATGAAGCATTACGGGCTGGCCCGCGCGTCCCTCAAGCCGGACATGACATACGTGACGGCGGCGGACAGGGAAATCGAGCGCGCGTTGAGAAAAGAACTTTCGCGCGCGCTCCCCGGCGCGGCGGTCATCGGCGAGGAAGACGGCTGCGGCGCGGCGGGCGTACGGGGCGCGGCGGCTAAAGGCTGGGCGTGGGTAATCGACCCCATAGACGGCACGTCCGCGTTCATTGACGGGCTTCCGACATTCTGCGTGAGCGTCGCGCTGTTTAAGGATGGCCGCCCGGTCGCCGGCGTCCTCCGTCTCCCAGCCACCGGGGACATCTACACCGCGCGGCGCGGCGGCGGCGCGTTCTACAACGGAGCGCCCATCCGCTCCGCAGGCCCTCTGTCCAGACACGACCTGCCCATCTGCGTCCCCTCCAAAGTCCACCTCAGGTACAAAATCGCGTATCAGGGAAAGACCCGGAACATGGGAAGCACGGCGCTGCATTTCGCGCTTGTGGCGCGAGGGGCCGCCATCGCGGCGGTCGCCACCGCAAAGATTTGGGACATCGCCGCAGCCGCCCTCATTCTCACAGAGGCCGGAGGCCGCGTCGCCTCCCTAGACGGAGCCTCCGTCAACTGGCGCTCCATGCTCAAAACCCCCGAACTCCCCGCCCCGCCCCTCCTTGCCGCCTCCCGCTCCCGTTGGAAAACCATCTCCGCCCTAATATCGCCCTTGAAATGAGAATCCTGCGATTTGCGCCGGATTCGCTGTCATGACGACAGGCAGATTCGGAATAAACCAGAAAAAGTATTGATAAAAATAGGATAGCAAGGCATAATACTGACATGTCAGTTCAGTTGTGGCAAATAATCCGGCGGCGACTCTCTTGAAAGCTTCTGACAGAAAAAAACAAATCCTCGACGCGGCCCTCACGGCGTTCGCCGAACACGGCTATGAACGCACCAGCATCGCCATAATCTGCGAAAAAGCCGGCATCGCCCGCCCGACGCTTTACCAATACTTCAACGACAAACGCTCCCTCTTCAGGGAACTTCTTGAGAATTACCTTCTCGGCATTCACGACAGGATTCACGCCAGACAGAAAGCTGAATCGGAAAACAAGAATCTCTCGATGCGGGAGTCTCTCAACTCGCTCCATTTGGAGCTTTTCGAGGAGATATCGAACAACCGCGATATATATACGATTCTGGTGAAAGAAGCGCGGGCAAGGAACGCTGAGACCGAGGATGTGACACGGGACATCATGAAAATGATGATAGATAGATTCGTGAACGCGATGGAGACGGAGCTTGGCGAATACGGTTCGAACATCTCGGACAAAGAGTTCGCGGCCGTCTACATGATGGGCGGAACGATGCACGCGGTCGAGTATTTTCTTTTCGATAAAATTAGAGAGATGACCACGCGGGAATTCGCGGACAGGATAACGGAGATCGAGTCGAAGATATTCGGCATCGAAGAGAAACGCTAGGAGAGACCGAGGGAGCGCGCGGGCGTTCTTTTTTTTAGACCGAGGCTGAACTGACATGTCAGTTTAAACGAGATGTCCGCCCTTATCGGCGAAGCCGGGGTTAAGGAGATTCGATTCTTATGGAAAATGAATTCAGGCAAATCGTGTACCGCATAACCAACTTCACCGGCCCCGGTTCCCTCTCCAAACTTGAGGACAAGCTGGTGGGACTGCCCGGCGTGAAATTCGTGGATTTTGAGTTTCCCGTGGCAGTCCTTCGGATCGACGTGGACGAGAGCGCGTTTAAAGACTCCGCAGCCCTCGAATCCCTTACAAATCTGGGATTCGCAATTGAAACCCGCGACGACTCAACATCTTAACAGTTAGTCCTTCCTCCTCGGTTCACGGTGTAAACAACACAGTCTTTATTTTCCCTTACCCGCATTTTCCACCGATATTGTTCAGAGCGGACGAATCGCGGAACGCAAGGCGCATTTTTGCAGTAAAATGAACAGCGGCTGATCTTTCTTTATTCAATTTTACTTATTGTTCTCGTGAAAAAACCGGACGAAATCGGCTCCGCCCCTTCTTTTCGCCCGGCATCTTTAGTACAATCCGGTTTAGCGAAAAAAACAAGTCGGGACAGCTTAGCGTTTCATAGATATTCGGGTCTGAGCCGTCCCTGCGGAAATTATCATGGCGCGTGAGGCGGAAAAACAAAGCGTTGCCATACTCGGCGGCGGAATCGCCGGGCTGTCCTGCGGCTATTTCCTAAAAAAAAGAAACATCCCGTTCACAATATATGAATCCGGCGTAGGTCCCGGAGGCAACTGCTCGACTTTCGCCGTCGGAGATTTCCGTTTCGATTCGGGCGCGCACAGGCTGCATGACAAAGATCCGGACGCCACAACGGAAATAAAGTCGCTCCTCGGCGACAGATTAAAGAAAGTTTCCGCGCCCAGCCACATTTATCATGAAGGAAAGATGATACTATTTCCGATATCGGCCCCTGACGCGTTCAAGAAACTCGGCGCGGCGTTATCGATGAGGATCGCCGCAGAGGCGCTTGCGGGCCGGACGCTGAGACAAAGCGACTCCGCGGACTTCGAGAGCAGCTCGATAAAGCGCTACGGAAAAACACTCGCAGGTTTTTTTCTGCTGAATTACTCGGAAAAGCTCTGGGGTATCCCATGTTCGCGGCTTAGCGCGGAGGCGTCCGGCGGACGACTTAAGGGGATGAATTTAAAAACCGTAGTTGCGGCGGCTCTGGGACTTCGGGGCGCAACAGAGCACATGGACGGAGATTTCTATTATCCTGACGGCGGGATTTCGGCCATCTCGGAAGCGATGGCAGATTTCATCGGACGCAAGAATATTCGCCTGAACTCAACAGTAACCGGCATCCACGCGGAAGCTGGCGAAATCGCGGAAATTGAAGTCAACGGAAAATCTGTGGAGGCCGCCGCAGGGGTAGTCTCGACTATACCATGCGACGAGTTGGTCAGGATTATAACTCCCAAGCCGCCGTCTGGCGTCCGCGACGCCGCAGATTCGCTCAAGTTCAGAGACATGATTATCGTCGCTCTATTTCTGGACGTATCATCGGTGTCCAGCTCGGCGACGATATATTTTCCGGACTTCAAGTATCCTTTCACAAGAGCCTGCGAACCTCGGAACAGGTCGGCGGCGATGTCTCCTACCGGAAAAACCTCCCTCGTGTTTGAAATCCCATGCTCGGAAGGCGACGCCGTGTGGAAAAAGAGCGACGATGAAATCGCGGGCATCGTCGCCGAATCGCTGTCAGCCGCCGGTCTAGCTCGAAAAAATGATATATTGGGTAGCGCCGTTCGCAGGATGAAACGCGCCTATCCGGTCATGGAGACAGGCTTCGAAAAACCTCTACGCGTTGTGATGGATTATCTCGGCGGGTTAAGAAACCTCAGAATCGCCGGGAGAAACGCCGAGTTCCATTATTCGTGGATGCACGACATGATTGCGCGGGGAAAATCGATTGCCGGAGAGTTCCGGACAGAGCGCGACGGCGAGTTCGGCGGAGCCTAGACAAATCCGGCTTTTAGAACAACACTTTCTTTTAATCGCGCGGACACTGAGGAAGATTATGAAAAAGAAAAAAGCAGGAAAAGAAAAACAGCAGGAAAAAGCGAAGGCTGGCCCCGGCGGCAAAAACGAGCGGGAGAAAACGGTCGCAGGGTCTTCCGCCGAATCCGGCAAACCGGCCCGGATATCGACAGACGTTATATGCGCTGTCGCTGCCGCGGCAGTCATAATCGCCCATTTCATTGTCGTTGCGACGTGCTTCCGCCCGGCGACGTCCAACATGGACTCTCACGGTTATTACAAACAAGCGCGCCTGATAGCGGAAAAGGGAAGGACATACGAAATCAAAGAGTCGCGCGCTCAGTATACCGGATACACTTGGAGAAACAGTTCGGAAGAAAGGTACGACAACTTGTGGCCGGTGGGTTTTCCGGCGATTCTGGCGGCGGTTCGCTCGGCGTTCGGGCCGGAGGGGGCATATTGGGCGGACCCTGTGATGGCGGCGCTGGCGCTGGCGGCGTTCTATCTGTTGTGCCGCGCGCTAATCGGGCCGGGATGGGCGCTCGCCGCGCTCGCGGTGTTCGTCCTCAACCCGCTCTTTAACCAGCATATTCAATACCGCTATTCGCATATAGCCGCTCTGTTGATGCTAATGGCGGCTATGGCGTTTATCGAAGCCGGATGGAACAGAAAGAGAGCGTTTTTATGGCTGTTCGCGGCGGGTTTTTTCGCGGGATATCTCCCTTCTATAAGGCTTCTGGAGTGTTTCTTGGGGCCGCCGCTTTTCCTCTATGTGGCGGCGCGAGCGTTGAAAGAAAAACCGTTCTGGAAAAAGCCCGCGGCGTTCGCCGCCGGCGCGGCGGTCCCAATCGCCGCGTTCTGTGTCTGGAACCATTTAAACTACGGCGCATTCTGGCGGACGGGTTACTCCGTCTTCGAATATGGCGAGATGGGAATCTTTTCAATTGAATACCTTGCGCTGTATTCTCTTTCGTACATTCAGAAACTGCTGGGCGAAGGCGGAGGGTTCGCGCTGTCTCTCGGCGCGCTAGGAATAGTCTGGCTGTGTTCGCGAAGGGAAACGTGGCTGACAGGAGCGCTGCTGGCCGCGCTTGCGATTCCTTTCATGCTGGTGCAGATGTCGTTCACCATACACCCGAATCCGGGAGCCACGAGGTATTTTCTTTCCATGATGCCCCTTTTTACGCTGGCTGCCGTGTGGATGCTGAAAGATTTGTCCAGCGGAAAAGCGGCTATGGGGACGCTGCTCGCGGCAACCCTCATCGCGTTGTCCGCTTTATGGGGAGTACCGCAGGCGAAGTATTCTCTGAACATGCTTAAAAACCGGCAGAACGCTCTGTCCGGCATCGCAGACATGCTCGAACAGAATGCGCCGCGCGGCTCCGTCGTCGTCGCCGACGAGGCTGTCGCCCAGCATCTTGACGTTCTGGGTTATTGGAAAGTCGCGGACGCCACCCTTCTGGTGGAAGACAGGGAGCGGCGCTACGGCAACATGCCGCAGAATTATAAAATCGCCGCTTTCGCATCCGACCTGCGCGAATGGGCCGGAGACGGCGGAAGGATATTCTGGGTCGGTAAAGACGCCGTCGAGCGCAGGATCGGCCCCGCCCTCGGCGGAGGCTCTCGACTCGAACCGGTCGCTGAAATAATCTTCGAAAAGAATCCATATCTGACAGACAGCGATTTCGCGCTCAGGACAAGAAACCGCACGTCGCCCAACCTGCCGCCTATTCTTAAACGGGGTTGTTTCAACTTTGACTTGGGAGCGCAGGGCAGATTGGACATGGCGTTCGCCGGGCTTCTCGACGGCTCCCCCGTCGCCCTGTACGAACTATCCAGCTTGCCCCGGTAACCACAAAAACAAACCGTAAACAGCCGCGGCGGCAAACAGAAACTATTAGACCGCATTTTTCACCTGAGATGGCTGAAATCGAAGAATGGCATGCGACACGCGACCAAGTTCGAGTCGATGATATAACGACGCAGATCGCGCTTTTCCCGGATTCTTCTCTTCAAAATCCGGGTTGCACGAATTTAAACGCAATATCGCGTTTATACGCCGCCATTATCGCTTTTCAACTCCCGATTCACTCTGTCTAAAATAGTTTCCATCTCGCTTTAAATCCTCGTCCCGTAGTATAATTGCCATATCGTGAAAATAAGGAGAGCGCATTTGTGCGCGGGGAGGACGGAAAACCATGATGATAGACAGGCGGGAATTCATGCGTCTTTGCGCGGGGGCGGCGGCGTTCGGCTCCGGAATGGGGTCTTTCTTCCTCAAACGGGCTTTGGCGGACATGCCGCTTCTCGACGATTCGTATCCTTTTTTCTGCCCGGAACTGATTGAGATAACGAAGCCGGGACCGATTATCGCTCCAGATGGCTCCTGCGTTTGCGGCTGGGCTAGGCGGCCTATCCTCGAACTCAACTTCGACGACGCCAAGTTCGCTTCATCCAAACAGGTTATGAAAAAGGCTTTCAAGAAATGGGACATGTATCATATATACACGCCTGAGCTTGCCATGCAGTTTCTAGTGGCTTGGATTCCCTACGCGGCGTTTTTCAACGCAAACATATATGTAAGGGCCACGAACAGGTTCTACGAGGACACCCGCTTCCTGCCGGCTAACCCGGAGATAGAGATGATGCCGGACAGCGGGGGCGGACGCACCGTCTTCGACGCGGGCCCGGCGAAGGCCGTCTTCGAGGTCGTCGGCGACATACACAAGCTGTCCGTTAGATTCGACAATTTTTCGACGGCGGACAAAGAGGCGGCGGACTTGAATCTGAGCGGCGGGGAGGATTCGAGGACGTCTTTCAACGTGGAGGCGGAGATGTCGTATCCGGCGAACCACGCTTCGATAGCGGGCGTCCACATGACCAACCCGCGTCGCTGCCACTACGGGCACAAGATCAACTGCATGGAGACGGAAGGCTCGGTCGAATTCGGCGGGAATGTCTACCGGATGAGCCGGGAAAATTCTTTCGCGGCCCTCGACTTCGGAAGAGGCCACTATCCGAAAAAGATGTTCTGGCACTGGGCGACCGCTTCGGGCCGCCACTCTGACGGAAAGCTTATCGGCTTCAATCTGGGCTTCGGGAACAGCCCGAAAAACACAACCGAGAACGCGCTGTTCTACGACGGAAAGCTCACGAAGGTGAATGCGGTGGAATGTTTGCCGCCTCCGGATTCAGACCTTGAAAAACCTTGTCTGGTAAGGGATTTCGAGGGGCTTGCGGACTTGACGTTCAAACCACTCAAAACGCGCCGCATTGACACGAAAATCGGGTCTGGCTACAGCCGCGGCCGCCCGGCGCTAGGCTTGTATTCGGGAACTATCGCGTCGCCAGACGGCGGGACGCTCGTTATCAAAGACCTTTTCGGCCTATATGAATGGGTCGATTCTAATTGGTAAGAGCGTAACCGCGCGCCGCGCCGCGCGTCACTTGTCCGTCGAAGAAGTCCGAACCGCGTTTTCAGCGATGTCATGGATGGTCACGTTCATGCCGTGGCCGTCGAGCAGGTCCGTCACGGAGTCCGCGGCCAGCTCCTGCCCCTGAGCGACGGCGGCTGTGGCCGAGTCGATAAGGATTGCGGAGCGGGCCTGCCTGAGCGCCTCGACCGCTATGTCGGCGTCCTCAATATTGCTGTTCGCGGCGGCTATGTTTATCCTCTGCATCTGCAGATCGCTTAAAACGAAGTTGAGCTTGTTTTCGAGCATGCCGATCTCGCCGCGAGTTTCGCTCAGCTTGTCGATGGCGGCTTGGAACTTGGATATGGGGTTCACGCCGGTGATGATGCCGAGAGAGCCGATCTGCGGAGAGGACGAGGGAGTGTAGTTATATACGCCCGCCACGCTGGTGTCGACCACCGCCGCGGAGTGGAACAGCGTCGCTCGCACCTGAACGAAAGGCTTGTCAGCCGAGGTTGTGAAATTCGAGACGCCTGAGCCTGCTGTTATAAGCTGTTCGGTCCAGTTCACCCCGTCCGCGCTCGCCCACACCTCGTACGCTGTGTTGACGCCGTCGTTTGCCATGCCGGAAATCGAAGCGCTGGTATTTGCGCCGACGTATGTGGCGTTCGTGCTGAAAGAGCCGTCCTGAGTGAACTCGAAAAATCTGTGAGCGTCCACAGCCGTGTTCCACGCGGGGTTGCTAGCCAGCCTGTCGGCTATGACGTTGTCGCCGTAATATATGACCGCCCTCTGGTTGGGATCGATCACCGCGCCGAGCGAATTTCTCGCCCCGTCCCGTCTATGCTGCAGGAAGTCCACGTCGAATGTGGCGTCGGGCAGCGCGGTGAACTTCACCGCAAATCCGTCCATCTGGTTGCCGAGAGAAGCGTCTATATAAACCCATTCGTATCCGCCGGCGGTTATTGTGCCGTCCGGGTTGGGCACGTTGTGGAACTGATTTCCAATCACGCCGTATACGGCGTCTCTTGTGCCGTTGAGGCCGTAGCTGATAGGCGGCCGCCCGGTGTACGGATTGATCGGGACCGTTCCCGTCCAGTCCGTGCTTATCGCGTACACTTCGTCGAATGTCACCGCTCCGTTTCCGTCTTCGACGTGGAAATCGCCCTGCCAGATTATGTTCTGCGCGGCCATGCCCCAGTATCTGACGGAAACCACGTAATCGACAAATCCGTCCGACCTCGGAGTGGCGCTGTTGACGCTCACAACCACGCTGAAAGTGTCCTGCTTGTCCGGGTTTCCCGTTATCGCAATATCCGGCTCCAACTGCGCTGTTCCGGAATTGCTCAGCAGGTCGATGTTCACAAGGTTGCTGGTTCCGTTGAGCCATTCGAGTTGAGTGTCGAGAAGAAGCGCCGCGCCGCTGTTGTCTGAAAGATTTATTCCAGCCACGCCGAGCGAACTGGTCATAAGGTTCCACGCCGTGAAGTATTCCCGCTGCGACTCCTTGTTCTCGGGCCCTATCTGAAGAGGAACGCCCTCGGAAAGCGTGAAAGTCAGGTCGGTCAGAGACGGCGTTCCGAACATGACTCCATTGCTCATCAGCGTCACTTCGGCCCGAAGGAAACGCTGACTGTATTCGAAACTTTCGCCGTTGCCGACAAGGGGAAGCAGGTTCCAGCCGCCCACGCCGTCCGCGCTCTCGTAGACGAACACCTGAACGTTCTTTCCGGCTCCGGTCGAGGCCCCGTAGCTCAACGTCGCGGTTCCGCCTGTGGCGTTCTGCGTGTCCACCGCCGATGTGGCGTACGTCGCGCTTGGATTGATATCCGTGAAATAGCCCGAATAAAAAACCGCCGGCCGGGTGTTGCCCATCAACTGGTTTCCCCAGTACATCCGGATCGGCTCGCTGTTCCTGTCTGTGAGGTGAAGCTGCCATTTGGAATCGACTGGAGCCGTGATGTCAACGTATGCCAAACTGCCGTTGAAGGCGGTAGTGGCTGTCAGATCAAAATTGAAAGTGTTTCCGACTATGGCCCCCCCAGAAGCGTTCGAGAGAACGGCCCCGGCGTCAAATGTTATTTTTCCTTTTAGCTGACCGCCCGCGCCCAATATCTCGCCGCCGATGTAAAACCTCGCGGTGTAGGTTCCGTTCGCGGTGTCGTAACCGCTGCCCGCCGCCGCGCCGTTCATCCACAGGTTTATGGTATCTTGATTGATATCGCCGATGGTGGCGCCCCACGCCACGCTCGTGTTCCAGTCGTTGAACATCATCTTGACCGCGCCCGGAGACGAATCAAGGTCTATCTCCGTCGCGTTGTATGTTCCGCCTTGCCAATCCGCTTGACTCGTGAACGAATATACTGTTCCTGAGCCGCCGTTTATGAGAGTTTTTCCGTTGAATTTCACCGAATTTGCAATCGCGTTAATCTCTTCCAGAAGCATGTCGCATTCGTTCTGCATCAATTGGAGGTCGGACACCGTGAGAGTAGCCTCGTTCGCCGCTCTGACCGCGAGGTCTCTGCCGCGCTGCAGGATGTGGCCTATCTCGACGGCTCCCGCGTCCGCCGTCTGCAACATGGATATGCCTTCCTGAACGTTCCTAATCGCCTGTCCTATCCCGCCGAGACTGGACTTGAGCGTCGTTGAAATGCCGACTCCCGATGGGTCGTCCGCCGCCCTGTTTATCCGCAGGCCCGACGACAGCCGCTCGAACGCCGTCTTCGAGTTTAGGAAATTCGACCTCAGGCTCGCTAAACTCGCATACCCGTTCAGTCCGGTAAGTTTCATGGCTTTCTCTCCTTAGGCTCTCACGCGCGCGTAGCGTATGCTATACCGGCGGGTTGCCTAAATCATGGCACACCCAACCACGGACAACCGCATTACACGCCAACTATACCTCCACCCTGTCCGGGGATATGCAAAACCCGCGACGGATGGTTTTATTGTATGCGGCATTCCCGAGCGACTCACAACCCGGATATGCCGAGGCGAAAGCATATTTGCAAGCGACATCCATTTCGTCGCTTCTAGCCTTCTCATTAATGTTTCGGCAAATCCGTCCAAAGCCTTTAGCATAAAAATATGTTTTTTTATTGTTGTTGTTGATAAAATAGACTTCGATTCACCGACCGCATCGACAAATCAAAGATTTCGATTCGCTAATGAAAAAGCATTGTTAAGTCTTGTGTTTTTACGTTAAGGCAGCGTCTTCTTAAATGGTTTGGAAAACCACGTTGGGGTTGGGGGTATAAACAATCAACTTCATTCGGAGGGAAAAACCATTGCTGCTGCAAACCTGTCGGCAAAGCCCGGAGCGGACGAAAGCTCAAAGTATCTGATGCTGTCGCCGAGATGGCGGGCGTCTTCGCGCGCTTTTGCGGACACCAGAGCGTCCGCCGCGCCGTCGAGCGCGGCGTTGCCTATAAATTTTACGATTTCCGGCCTTGCGCCCGGAAGAAGTCCGATTCGGATAGCGGATTTCGGGTTCAGGCTGTAGCCTAAAGCCCCGGCCAGATAGACGGCATCGAGGGAAGCGGCGTCCACCCCGGCGGCAGCCATAAGCGTTTCGGCCCCTGCCAGAATCGCGCCTTTGGCAAGCTGCGATTCTCTGATATCATGCTGAGTGATGGAAACAGGCTGCCGCGCGCCCATTTCTCCGGGTTTGACGATGTGGAACGCGGGTTGAGCGCCGAGGTCGCCGCCGCTTAAACGATCCGCAATCGGGCCGTCCTTCGGCGCGGTCAATCTGCCCGATACTGCCAGAGCGCCCGAATCCAATAATACAGATAGCGCGTCGATGAGGCCTGTTCCGCACAGTCCCTGCGGAGTCGCACCTCCGATTGTTCCGACCGCCAGCGTCCCGCCTTCCGACAGCATCACCGTGTCCACCGCGCCCTCGCGCGCGGTCGCCCCGCAACTGATATGCGCGCCCTCGAACGCCGGCCCCGCCGCCGCCGCGCAAGCCCATATCTCTCCGCCCGCAGCCAGAACCATCTCCGCGTTCGTGCCGAGGTCGATCATCAGGCGCGGCCCGCCCGGCTTGAGCAGCCCCGCCCTCATCGCCGCCGAAACCGCGTCCGCGCCGACATACCCGGCCACAACCGGAAGCGTCTCCGCCACCGATCCTTCAGCCGCCGGGATTCCCAACTCCCGCGCAAGCGCCGCCGCCGTCCCTGTGAAAGGCGGAGTGAACGGAGCCGCGCCGATGCCCGACGGGTCGAACCCGAAAAAGACGCTCAGCATCGTCGGGTTGCCTACGACAATCGCGTGTTTCGCCGCTCCGGGTTCGACGCCAGCTCGCTCCGCCAGCCACTCGACCATTCGGGAGACACGACGACGAAGGCCGCTCCTGAGCGCCCCAAGCCCGCCGGACGCCGCAAAACTCAACCTGCTCGCCACGTCCGCGCCGTATATTCTCTGTGGATTCGCGCTCGCCGCGCTCGCCGCCGCTCGCCCCGTCTCCAAATCCACCAGCCGCGCGTTCAACGTGGTCGTGCCTATGTCGATGGCAAGCCCGAACCCGCGCTCGCCGTCCAGCGCATGCCATCGCCCCGAATCCGCCGGCTCATAATCCATGCAAAAATCAGTTATCTCTGAAGAAACCGCGTTGCCCTCAAACGCCGCGCCCGCATCGCCCGCTATTCTCGCTTGGCACGCCAGCCTGACCCCGGACTCAATCTCCCGCGCCGAAAGAAGCTTCCTTTCAGCGTCCGAAGGAGGCTCCAGCACCCCCCCCGCTCGCGCGCGGCATTTCCCGCAAGTCCCCGCGCCGCCGCAATCTGCGGACACCTCAAGCCCGGCTTCCGCCGCAACCTCAAGCAGTGTGTCCCCCGGCCTCGCCCGGACAGCCGCCCCGCCCTCTATACTTATCGTATAAGTCTTTTCTGTCATCTTTAAATCCACCCGCGCCTGCCTATTACAATATACTAGAAAATTCCCCGCATCAAAAGAACCCTTTTTCGCGCGTTAAAAAACAAACGGAAAATCAAGATAGGAAACCTTTCACAGTTTTTATTCTCAACGCAAAATTTGCGCCAGCGGCTAATGCTGTTATAATCATGTAAGATTAAACTTAGCTTTGCGATAATTGGAAAAGGGACGACATCATGAGAAATCGAATTCTCTGGGGATTTTCTCTGATGGCGCTGTCGGCAAGCATATTATGCGCGCGCGGCGCCGTCTGCGCGAAGAACCCCGGGCAATACAAATTCATAGTGAACTACGGCATGTCCTTCGGAGGCGAATCAGCCTCTAAGGTGGAAGCGCTCCTGAACAGCCTCAGCGGCGTCATCAACAAAAAAACCGGCATCAAGATTAGTATGCTGTCCGCGCGCGATTCGGAAGAGGCTTACGAAAAACTCAAGTCGGGCGAAGCGGACTTCGGCATCATCAGGCCGATGCAGTACGCGCGCGCGGTCGAAGAGAAAGCCCCTCTGACCCCCTTGATGAATCTGGCTATCAACAAAAAACAGGAAACTGAAATATGCGTCTATGCAAATAAAAAAACGCCCGTGAAAATGGACGCCCTGCGCGGCAAAAACGTTATGCTGCTCGAAGACAAAGAGTGGATTTACGCGCAGCAATACCTCGCGGACCAAGGTGTAGATGAAAAGCTGCCGGACTATTTTTCAAAGACGCTCCTCGGAGACAACCCGCAGTCGGCGCTGTACACTCTGGTGTTCAAGAAAGCCGACGCCGCCATTATGACCGAAATGGCCTACGTCATGGCGGTAAACACGGACAAGCGATTCAACGAGATAAGCAAGATGGAGTGCATGGGAAAGTATCCGGTAGACCCGCTCGTGTTCAGGAACGACTTCAACAAGCAGGACTCCGAAAAGATAGTCAAGATGCTCGTCACCGCGCACAAAGACCCCGATTTCAAGGATGTGCATATCTATTTTGTGTCCGGGAAAGCGTTCTTCACTAAAGTGAAGCCCGACCTTTACAAGGATTTCAGGGACAGAGTCGCCAAGGCGAAAAAGAACGGGTGGCTGAAGGATTTCGAGAAATGGCGGAAAACGCAGGGGAAATGAGCGGCGCCACGCACTCTCCCTCCCCGTCGAGAAAAAAAAGAAGCATCGTCGTCAACCTCTCCCTTCTCGTGGTCGTTTCCATAGTGATAGCTTCCGCAGTGGCGTACATCGCGACCTCCGGGACGCAGAAGAAATTCTACGAAGAAGAAAAAGCCAGCCAGATGAAAGCGTACGCGAGCGTGATCGCCATCGCGTCCGGCAACGCCGTCGCCTCCCGCAAAAACGACACCCTGAGAATGATAGTCGAGGACGTCGTCTCGGACGAGCGGCAGATTTCGCACCTCGCAATTTTCGACAGCGGATGGAACGTCCTGTACGAAAACGGCGCGGGCGGCAAAGCCGTCTCCCTAATCGCCGAACGGCTTAAGGCGGACGAAAAAAAGATAGGCCGCTCATACTTTATCCCTGCCTTCCGGGCGGACGGCGCAAAATTCTCGCTGGCGGTCGCAAAGATAGGAATATATCTTGGCGAAGGCCCCGACAAAGAGCACGTCTCCGGATACGTCGCGCTGACATACAGGCCGAAGCCGCTGCTCGAACTTGAGCGCGCGCGCCAGATTGAAATCCTCGGCGAAAGCGTCGCGAAAACCGTCCGCTCCCTCATCGACCGGTTCATCTTCTCGGAAGCCAAGGAGATTCTCGTCGAGTTGCGGAAAAACAATCCGGATATCGTTTTCTGCTACGTAATCGATCCTGACAGCTACGTGATGATACACCCGGACGAGGAGATGGAAGGCCGGGAGTTGGACGACCCGGAAACGAAAGCGGCGCAGCGGGTGGACTCCCGGCGCAAAGTCATCATGCGCGAGCGAGTGGACGACGAATGGGGCAGAATAGTCGACAGTTCGTTCCTCATCGAGAGCGACGGAATGAAAACGGGGGTTCTGCGCGTCGGGTACTCGCTGGAGCGGCTGTACGGCAGGGCGGCGCGCGCCCGCGCTATAGCCGCCGCCATCGTGTTCGCCTTCCTCTGCGCCGCCGTCGCCGCCTCCGTCGCCGTCTCCCGCAGGTTCGCCAAACCCATCCTCTATCTGGCCGACACCGCCCGCGAGATAGGACGCGGCAATCTTGACTTGAACGTCGCCGTCTCCACCGGCGGACTCGAAATTCAGGAGCTTGCAGGCTCATTCAACGAGATGATTAGAGGCATCAAGGAAAAACAGCAGATAAAGGACACATTCTCCCGCTACGTATCACGTCAGGTGGCCGACGAACTTCTCCGCGACATGGACAACATTTCCCTCGGCGGCGAAACAAAGGACGTCACCATCCTGTTCTCTGATATCAGAGGTTTCACAACCATATCCGAGAAACTCCCCGCAGACCTCGTGGTCGGCCTTCTCAACGAATATTTTAACTCGATGGTGGACGTCGTTTTCGAGTACGAAGGCACTCTCGACAAGTTCATAGGCGACGCGATAATGGCGATCTACGGCTCCCCGATTAAACACCCCGACGACCCCATGCGCGCGGTCAAATCCGCCCTTAAAATGAAACGTAAACTGGACGAACTGAACGAGAAGTGGATAAACGAGGACGGCCTCAACCCCATCAAAATCGGCATCGGCATCCACACCGGCCCGGTGGTAGCAGGCAATATCGGCCACTCGCAAAGACTCGAATACACCGTCATCGGCGACAACGTAAATCTTGCCTCCCGGCTCGAAAGCCTCACCAAGCAGTACCACATCCCAATCGTCATCAGCGGCAGCACTTATGAACTTGTCAAAGACTCAGTCAATGCAAGACACATCGACTCCGTCACCGTAAAAGGAAAATCCAAACCCGTTGAAGTTTATGAGCTTCTGGGATTAATCGATCCTGAATTCTGATAAAAACCGGCTCTGTTCTTTGCTGCAGAACGACCCAAAGCGCAGCTTGGGGTCGCCACCCGGAAAGGGTTTTTCAGAGGGCGCGGATTCGAAGTGAAATGTTACGATGGGTTTCAAAAAGAAACTTCTTCACAAGCCTCTCTTTAAGCTTTTGTTTCAATTCTTTTCAAGAAGGAATTCTCTAAATTTGGAGAATGCGATAGCGCGGTGGCTGACGCGGTTTTTCGTGTCGGAGTCTAGTTCGGCCACTGTGCGGCCGAGTTCCGGAATGAAAAGAACAGGGTCGTAACCGAAACCGAGGGAGCCGCGAAGTTCCCGCGTTATGACGCCGCGCTGTTCGCCGGTGAACACGCGCCGGGAGCCGTCAGGAAAAATGACGGCGACGACGCAGACGAAGCGGGCGGCGCGGGCGTGGTCGGGTATGTCGCGCATTTCTTCGAGCAGACGCAGACAGCGCTGTTCGTCCGTAAGGCCGGAGCCTCCGTATCTGGCGGATATCAGGCCGGGCGCTCCTCCCAGAGCTTCCACTTCGAGTCCGGAATCGTCAGCGGCTATTATGCCGGACACATGCTCGGCGGCGGCGGCGGCTTTCTTGAACGCGTTCTCTTCGTAGGTCGAGCCGTTCTCGACGGCGTCGAAGTCCAGCTTCACGCCGAGAGATGAAAGAGAAACAGCTCTTAAGGGAGCGGCTATGCGGGATATCTCGCGGGCTTTGTTTTCATTAAAAGAGGCGAGTATGAATTCCAAGCGGCTGGGATTCCTTTCTCGTGCCGGATCAGGCGAGGAAGTCTTTGTATGATACGAAGACCGGATCGGGCGCGGAGCGCAAGGCGGCCATTAAATGCGGTTCGCCCTGCGGGTCGCCCAGCGCGATGTTATCCGCCTTCCATCTGCCCCGGATTCTCGTCTTGAGCAATGTAGGCTTGAATCCTTCCACGTGTTTGACAAGCGCGGCGGCGGGATCGATGTCGCCGTCTCCGTTCGCCTTTTCGGCGATTGAAGCGTCGAGCAAGGTTTTTGTCTCGAAAGCCTCTCCGGCGAGCCATGCGGGCGCGCCGTCGATTTTTGTCATCGCCGCTTTCTTTTCCGCTCGCAACTGTCCCAACTGCTGGACAATTTCGGGGTCCGCGAAAACGTGGCGGGCGTCTACCCTGACGAAAGAGGCAGCGCCCCTCCCCGATGCGGCTCTTGTCAGCCTGTGCAGTTTACCCGTTTCTTTCACTCTGGACAGGAACACTCCCCGCATGGCGGTGAATTTGCCGTACGGGTTGACTCCCGGCTCCATGTTGACGAGAACCGATATGTTTTTCGGGGATGTTATCCTCGACATCCTGTCTATAAGCAGTCCCAGCGGAGAGATGTCCGCTCTGACGGGGGAAAGCATTCTGGCCGACTCTATCCCGGGCGGCACGTCCAGAATTATTATCATATCGTCGTTTAAAGACATTTTATCTCCTGATAAGGCGCAGCGCGCGCCGAATTTTCACTTGCCGAGCGCCTGCGCCGTCGCAACGCACGATCCGTCTGAAAAACCTAACTGCCTCTGCTTTACAATCCCGTCCGCCCCGATGACCCACCACACCGGCACGGATGAAATCGCGTACGCCCTGAAACTCTCTCCGGTCGCGTCTATCAGAATGGGATACTCTATGTTGTTCTGGGCCGCGAAATTTTTCGCCTGTTCGGCATCCTGAAAGTTGTTTCCCGGCAAGACGGCGATGACTTTGAATCCACCGGGGGCATCCGACGCCTTGCCGCATTTGGCGGCGGCTACGAGGTGCTTGACGGTGTACGGGCAGCCGAGGGTTCCGAATATCAATTGTGCGCCATCTTTTCCCGCAAGCTCGCGAAGGCTGTGTTTCTCGCCTTTAAGATCGGGCAAAGAGAAATCCGGCGCTGGAAGGCCCACGAGCCTGTCCTGCTTCTGAGCGGAGAGTTCCATCTCCGACACCGGGAACGGAGGTATTCCGCCGCCGGCTACGGTTTGAGCCAGTCCGAGGAGCGTCGCGTCCCGGTAATTGTCGAGCGGGCCGGACGCAGCGGCCGCCCCGTCCACCCTCAGGGTCCCTTGCGCGTCCGTTATCATGTGATACGGCAGAGACTGGATTCCCATCATAGCGGCGGCGGGCGCGCCGAGGTCGAAATACAGCGGAACTCCTTTATTTGCCGACGCGTGTTTCGCCGCGAGACTTTGCGCGCTCTCTTCGTCTTCGGCGACTGCTATAGGGATAAACCGAACGCCCGGAGCGGTTTTGCCGAACTCCGCCGCCGCCTTCATCGCCGCTTCATACTGTTCGGCCTCCGGCGCATAGAAGAACGCGAACACCGCGGGTTTGCCCGCAAATGACGACGTGTAAACAACCTTGCCGGCGCCGTCCGTCAGTTTCGCTTCCGGTATCGTCAGCCCTATCATCGCCATTGACGATTCCATTCGTTTTCGCAGCGCGTCGTAATATTTCTTCTTTTCCGGCGTGGAGTCCAAAGTCTGCTTCTCATAGGTCAGAAATCTGAGAACCGCATCCATGCCGCCGTTGAAGCCGATAAGTTCCGCCGGGTTCCTCGGCGCAAGAATCTTCACCGCTTCCTGCATCCTGTTATTGGTTCTGCAAAAAACGATCATTGGCTTGCCGAGGTCAAGCTCGCCCACGCGGCTTTCGAGCGATTCGACGGGGATTCCTATCGAATTCTTGAGTCTGAAAGCCTCGCGCTGATTGGCCAGCCTCACATCCAGAAGCAGGATTTCCGGTCTGCTCTCCATCAGGTCGATGAATTCCTCGACACCGACTTCCCTGTACGGTTTCGGCTCTGCGGCGAGCGCGGACGCCGTGAAAAAAACCGCCGCGAGCGCCGCGGCCATATTTGAGAGCGCCTTTGTTTTTTTTGTCATTTGTTTCTCCCTCAGGCATCATGCGAGCATCAATCAATATATCCGCAAACAGGAGATGTTTCAACCCGGAATGCTTCGGCTGACGCTGCGGGGCCGCGGCTAATCCAATCCTAATGTTCCGCCCGGATTCATGATGTTGTTCGGGTCCAGCCGCTGCTTTATCGCCCTGAATATTTCAAGCCCGGTGTCGCCCGACTGCTGCGGCATCCACGGCGCAAGCATCCTGCCCACTCCATGATGGTGGCTGAGCGATCCTCCGTTCTTCTTTATCGCGTCGATTATTTTCTTCTGGTAATCGAGATAGTCGTTGTACTCGTCGCCCAGAATCATCCGGGACAAGAATATGAAATAAAGGTTGGTTCCATTTTCGTAGAAATGGGAGGCATGGACCATGCAGGCGGTGTGGGGCCGCGCTTTGACAACTTCCCGCACGCCCTTCCAAACGTCCATCAGGTTCGACCATGTCACCGATGTTTCTAACGTGTCCGTCATCACCTGTATATCCATGAGGTCTTCGCGCATGTATGGGTCGGAATACCTGCCCTTCCACCATGACTTCACGGCTTTGGAGCCGAGGAAGAACCCGCCGTATTTTGATCCGATTGCTTTAGCCTTCTTTTTAATCAGCGCCCCCGCGTCGGCGTCGCCCTCCGTCGAGCCGAGCAACAGGCAGCGGCTCATGTCCTTGTATCCGAGCATCTTCAGAATCGAATCCACCAGGCTGCCTTCGATGTGATGCAGCTTAAGTCCGATGCTTGTCTCCTCCGGGTCGGAAATCCTCAACGCTGACGGGAACCCGAACTCGCCCTGCATTATCTCCCTGCACGCTGACACCGCGTCGTCCCACGTCTTGAAGATGAATGAGAAATACTGCCTGTTTTCGGGCCGGAACTTGCGAATTTTGATGGTCGCTTCAGTCATGACTCCGAACACGCCCTCGCATCCGAGGAATATCTGGTCGAGGTCGGGGCCTACGGACGCGCGGGGATAAGGCGGCGTGGCCACAAGCCCGGCGGGCGTCACCCACCTCTGCGATATCACTAAGTCTTCCGCCTTCCCATATCCGGTTGACTGCTGTCCGGCTCCCCTTGCGGCAATCCACCCGCCCACTGTCGAGAACTCGAACGACTGCGGAAAATGGCAGCACGTGTAGCCGCCCGGCGCGCTTTTCGTCTTGGTCGCGTTTAGCTGCGCTTCGAGGTCCGGTCCGTAGATGCCCGGCTGCACCTTCGCCGTCGAATCCTTCTCGTTCACCGAGAGAACTTTCTTCATGTGCCGCGTCATATCCAAGCATATTCCGCCCTTGGGAAACTCTATCGCCCGCGTCACGGACGACATCGCTCCGGCGGGAACCAAAGGTATCCCGTTCTTGTCGCAGAACGAAACCACCGCCTTCACGTCGTCCTCTCCGCGCGGATACGCCACGCAGTCCGGCGGGTTCGTCACGTCGTTCTTGCGCATCCTTATTGCGTCGAAATATGTCTTGCCGTACGCGTGCTTTGCGCGGTCATAGTCGTCCGTAGACACGTTCTCCGCTCCGACAATCCCCTTCAACGCTTCCAGCTTGTCGGCGGAAAGCTTGCACGGCGCTTCCAGCTTCACCACGTCCAGCCCCGGCAGATGCGGCTTGGCCATATCCGAGTCTTTCAACCCGAACACATCTTTGATATAGCCCATCAACTCTTTTTCCGGATGCTTGAACACGTCCGGCGCGCCCCACTTTAAAATCGATCTGTATGACTTTTTATCAAATTCGGAAATCCACATGGCGTCTCCTTCCGCGCCGCGAACGCTCCCGCGCTCCCGCGCCTGACTGGTACAATATAATAGAAATCACCCAGCTTTGAAAGAACCCCCGCGCGCCGCGCGGGTTTAATAACAAAAGCATAAGATGAAGATGAAGGCCAAATTGACAGGTTTTTTCAGCGCATTTGTATTGCAGACGCAATTCACGAATTGCCAGCCGCGCTTGCGAGATAAGACGCGAACGCGCCAGACTCAAATCAGCCCGACCACCCCCTCATCGTCGCCTTGACTCAAATAACACAAGCTGTCATTTGCCGCAACAAACCCGCTGCCGAAAATCGGCGATTGCTTAAGCTCAAGGCCGAGGTGTTCGTGATTGCTCAACACATGCGCCTTTGCGCATCAGCGCGTAACAGTCATTTGTAGCCATCGCTAATTTGTGATACTATTGGCCAAATCAACCATTAATGATTTTGACCCAAAAGGAATTCGCTAATGATTCGGCAGGATAAGGAATGACAGAGGCAATTCAGAAGCGGCGAATTATCCCGGACAGAATGAAATGGGTTATTATTATTGGAGAACTCTTTTTAATATATGCTCTTGTTCTAATTACAACCTATCTGGATGCGCCCTTCCACAATCTTCTTCGCTTTCTTGTGCTTTTTCCGATGTTTCACGCCGGCGCGACTTTTGGGCACAAGGGCGGTTTTCTCGCCAGCCTTCTGGCCATATTCCTATTTGTCCCGATCATCAAATATGACACTCCTGAAGCAATGTACCATTTCCCGGTGCCGGCATCAATGTTGCTGTTCACGCTTTTCGCCTTGTTCGGAATTCTGGTTGGGGGCACAGTAGGCGAAGCAAGGAAATCCCGCGAATATCTCGAAACAATGTCTAAAGTTCTTCTGGAAATATTCAGAGAGCCGGATGAGCGTTCAATAATCCGGCGTTCGTGCATAGAGGCGGCGGCCATAACAGGAGCCGCCGGAGGCGCATTCCTTCTTATCGGAGACGAAGAACAAGACGCTGCTGAATGGCGTATTCTTGATATGTCCGCGGACGACAATAACAACGAGCCAACGCCCGGGTTGGCCCCCGACAACATTTTAGCGCGTTGCGCCATGCGGAATATGTCCTTTATAACAAACAGCGCGGGAAATGATGAGAGGGTGACCCTCGGTCCCCGCGCCGCCGCAGTAAGGTCAATAATAGCTGTGCCGGTTTCTTTCGAACAAACAGTTTACGGCGCATTCGTTGTCGTCAAAGGAGAAAACAGAGATAACTTTGCTGAAAAAGAGCTTTCCATCTTAAAAACCATAGCCGAAACCGCCGGAGGGGCGATACATAACTTGAGACAGGAAAGAAAACGGCAGGAAGAAAAACTCCGCGAAAAACAAATGCGAGACCTGTTCTCAAGATACAGCGCCCCGGCAATAGTCGACTATGTGCTTGAACATCCCGATCTGCTGTCCAGCCGCCGGCAGGAAGTGACTGTGCTGGTTTCGGACATAAGGGGTTTCACTGCGTTTTCGGAAACAACCGCGCCTGAAGAAGTCGTCGCCCAATTGAACGAGTACTTCACCGCTATGGTTGACGTCATCTTCGAGAATAATGGCATAATAGACAAATTCATAGGCGACTGCATAATCGCATATTGGGGAGCTCCGGCCCCCGACGCGCAACACTCCACAAACGCCATACGGGCCGCGTCAGCCATGTCTCGCGCTCTGGACAACCTCAACATTGTTTGGGCGCGTCGAGGGCTGAGGCCTTTTTCGTCCGGCATTGCCATTCATACGTGCGATGTGTTGATGGGCAATATCGGCGACGACAGAAAACTGGCGTTCACTATTATGGGCGATGAAGTGGATAAAGCAATTAGAATGGAATCAGCCACAAAAGCGCTTGGCGCAAAAATAATCGTATCGGAAACGGCGGCGCGAGCGTCCGGCTTCAGTCTGTCGCCTCTTGGCGATGCTCCGGCTGAATTAGGCGGCCTTTTCACTTTCGCCGGAGATGAATTATGAAAATAGTCAGCGAAACAATAGGAAGCAAATTAGTCCAGCGCCCGGATTTTAAGGACAGCGATATGACCGGCATTATTGCGGACATAAGCATTAATAGCGATTGGCGCGCGGAGTGGAAAGCGCCGGGCATATTCAGCCGGCCATTGATGCTTGTCGCCGCCGCTGTTCTTTGCGTCGCGGGCATAATCGCGGGAGTTTTTTCCATTCTTTATGCAAAAAACATTATCAGCGTCACAGTAAAAGACTGCCTCGTAGGCTCTTATATCTTCATCATGTACGGAAGCGCCCTTCTCCTTTCCGGAAAGCTCGACAGGAAACGCGCGGCGGCGCTGACACTCAGCGTGATTGCTTTTCAAGCGTGGAACACGCTGTTTTTTCACACGCCGCATTTGGCGGTTTTTGTAATCGTTTTGGGTCTCTGGCTTCCTTTCTACTGGCTATGGACCGATCCTGAATCGATGAAGGAAATTGGACTCGTGAAAACCGGCATAGCGATGAACCTTCTGGCCGGCATAGCGATGTCCGCCGCGTTTGTTTCATACATCGCATGGGGAATGGCTAATTTCGGCTTCTCATTCGAGATTGAGATATGGAGACTGATAGTTAATTCCGCGCAGGTTCTTCCCATGTTCCTTGCAATATTCGCCTTTTTTTTCATGGTCTGGGAAAAACTTAGATTGACCGGTCTGTCATCCATGTCCATGCTTGTGGCTCTCGTCATTTTATCGGCGTCCTTAAACGCGCCTAATTTCATTCTTTTCGGCGCAGCCTCAGACACGCCGTTTGTCATTACGCTCGCGGGCTTCACCGCGATTACAGTCATCATGGCTTTGACTACATCCGTCGTCTTCTCGACATTTAGAAGCGCTCTTCCTGCCGCGTGCCTTTTTACGGCTATGTCCGCGCTTCTTTTTATGGCCGGCCTTGTATGAAAAAGACTGCGATTCTTACAACATTGTCTTTCATTTCACTTGCGATTATTCATGTCGCGCATCATTTCGAATGGGAGCTTTTCGGCTGGTCGCGCCTGACCATAGCGGCGCCTGTCATTTACGCCGCCTACAACTTCCGCCGCTCGAAGGCAATACCCGCGGCAGCAATCATTGTCTTGGCCCAAACGCCGCTTGCCATTAGCAAATACGCGGCGCAAAAACCATTTTGCGCTTCGGAAATCCTGATTGTGGGAACTATCACTGCGGTCATCAGCGTGATTATGGGACGCGTTTTCCGCAAAGAAAAGGAAAATTCCGAAACCATTAAACAGACCTATTCTCTGATCGGATCGATACGAAAGAGCATTGAAGAGGACAGCCTTCTTTCACGGCTTGAAGACATTTTCGCCGTAAAAGGCAAATCCGTCGAGGCGACGACTTATCTTATTAGAGATGACGGCGCGCTCGTCGCGAGAGCGAATCCCGGCGGCGAACCGTTCCCGCCGTCGCACCTTTACTACGATATTGCCGAAAAAAACGAAATGGTTTTGATTCCCAAGCCTTCGTTGGACCATCGGTTGAAAGGCGTCGAACATCTGAAAAGCCTTGATTCAATTTCCCAGCTTGCTGTTTTTCCAATTTTTTATGGCGGTCGCGCGCGAGGGCTTATCTCGGTTGCGAATCATGACACAGAGAAATTTGACAGAGAAAACATCGCTTATTTCGCGGCAATGAAACAAGCGGTCGAAAGCGCTCTCGACCTAGGAGTTAAGCTTCGCGAAAGAATAAATCATGAAATGCGCCGACATAAGATGAAAACCGCCTTTTCCTCCTACCTTTCGCAGCCGGTTGCGGAGGAAATCCTCAAAAGTCCCGGCATTTCACTCCCCGGAGGAGAGGTCCGCGATGTGACAGTCATGTTCGTGGAAGCGACCAGCTTCAGAGAACTTACGAGAGAAATCACCCCGGAAGAAGCCTTGTCGCGGCTTAATGTGTTTTTTTCTGTCGCGCTCGACACAATATTCGAATATGAAGGAACCGTCGATAAATATATCGGCGAAAGCGTGATGGCCTTCTGGGGAGCCCCTTTGCCCTTGATCGACAAAGAGGAGCGCGCCGTGAATTGCGCGCTGACGCTCTTGGATAGAGTTCGGAAACTGAACAGCGATTGGGGCGCTCAAGGCAGACAATCATTTAACATAAGCATCGGCGTTAACTCCGGCCCTGTGGTTGCAGGCAACATCGGCAGCGTCCGCCGAATGGAATACACTGTCATCGGAGACACCGTAAATGTCGCCGCGCGTATTAAATCATTGTCTTCCGATAAAGGCTTCCCTGTCCTCGTCAGCGACAACACTTTCGAGAAAACCAAAACAAAGTTTCAGTTTGAAGAAAAGCTCTGTGTTTCGGTAAAGGGAAAAACCAAGGAACTAATAGTTTATAAGATAAAAACATAGGCTGGGGCTTCATTGTCTTTGAAGCATGGACGAGCGGAGAGCTCCCTTGCCCATTTTCGCGCTGTGTTATGCGCCCATTAATAATCATCATTCATCCCAAAATGACGGATTCAGGTCAAAAACCTTTTCCCAATATCTTTTCCCATGAGCGCGGCGAAGCGGAGGCGCGAACGCGCCCGCTCCGCCGCGCGCATAGAAACGTTTTGAAAGGGTTTTTAAGGGAAAACTTTTTCAAAAGTTTTCCTTAACTCTTACTCTTACTCTCACTCTTTTTTCTTCTTTTTCTATCCTTTTTTCCCAAACGCGCGACGCTGGCGCGGCGCGTTATCTCGCGTCGTACAGAGGGTCGCAGAGAAGCGTGTTTGCGGAAACCGGGACAGATTTGCCATAGTTCTTTTTAAAAACATCGAGGTCCTGCATGGAAACTTTTCCGTCCATATTGAAGTCGGCAGCGGGGTGATACAGGGAGTCGCCCGCAATCGCGCCGAACCGATATTTAAGAGGTTGAAGATTAGCCATATGCACCGTTGGGCGGCAAGTGGGATTGCCGATCTCGCCGCCGC